>Ga0182741_1005610_pt1 | contig 11519 bp, 10 predicted proteins | sample eDN5th37CBELigOP_FD_128874 | JGI IMG/M metagenome (GOLD analysis project Ga0182741, IMG submission 128874) | Enriched Organic Plus compost microbial communities from Emeryville, California, USA - eDNA 5th pass 37_C BE-Lig OP (version 2) (version 2) ...
CGCGGGATCGTCGTGGCAGAGATGTCGGGTGCATTTCATGCGCAACATCCGGGCGTCGGTGGCGGCCAAGCATGTGCCGCCGGTGATGGCCGCGGTCAAGACGATCTTCGCGCACACCGACCCGGTCGAGGTCGCCGCGCAGTGGGATCAGGTCACCGACACCTTCTCCGGGTCGTTTCCGAAGGTCGCGGCGTTGATGGAGGCCGCCAAACACGATGTGCTGGCGTTCACCGCGTTCCCGAAGGCGCACTGGCAGAAGATCTGGTCCAACAATCCGATCGAGCGGCTCAACAAGGAAATCAAGCGTCGAGCCGATGTCGTGGAAATCTTCCCGAACCCGGCGGCATTCCTGCGCCTGGCGACCGCGGTGGTCATCGAACAGCACGACGAATGGCAGGTCACCCGCCGCTACGTCTCGGATGTGAGCATGGACGAACTCCGAGCGGTGATCGCCGCCAAGCAGCACGCTACCGAACCGGTGGTGTCGTTGACCGGTTCAAGCGAAACAGCATAGTATTCACCGCGACTCGTCGATCACCGCGCATGCCGCGGGCCGATCCGAAGTCCACCACTTCACGGGGCACTATCCGCCAGGGCACTACCGACCGGTGGCTCCCACTCGTGCTCGAGCAGTGCCATGCGGTCAACACCGAGTTCGGGCGACCCGGTGCCGTTCGTCGAGGTCCGCGCCACCGCGTACTTCATCGGCACAGGGATCTGGCGTCACGTCGACGAGACTCCCCTTCCGGGCCCGTCGGGCCGCGCGGGGCAGCCGGGGCGGAACGGTGATGACCCCCGCCACACGCGAAGCCAACCGTAAACGTGCCACCAAGTTCGATCCGGCTACTGCCTTGGAGTACGCGTTGTGAGCGGCGGTGCTCGGGCGACACAACGCCGTGCCATCACTGCCGAGGAACTGGCGCGGCGGCTCGGCTCGTCCGAGCGCACCGCGCGGCGTCTGGTCGCTGAGCCCCGGGAGGACTTCCTCGAGCGCGCGGAGACTCGCCGCACGCGGGTGGTCGGGCTTGGTGAGCGGGGGATGAAGTACCGCGAGATCGCGCAGGAGATGGGGATCTCGACCGGCGCGGTGGGCCGGATTCTGCACGATGCCCGCAAGGTCGAGGAGCCCCGGTAGTGCGTCCCCGACGATGGGGGTAGGCGCTCGCGCGTCGTACGGAAGAGCTCCGCCGGCCACCCGAGGCGGCCGCGTCGAAGTTTGGCCGTATGGCCGATGGGGGGACCGCCCTATACCCGGTATCTCTCGTTCGGAGCGCCGAGGTCCCGCAGCCGCCGCGGGTGGCCGGGCCTCGGCGCATTCGTCGGTCGAGGAGGGTGGTGGGCCTCGAGGTAGGCGACGGTGCAGTCGTACGGTTCCCCTCACCGGCTCGAGCCCGACATCGGTGGAAGACCGATGCCGTGGCACGGCGCGCCCCTCGGTGACGGGCGTCGGCGTTGTCCCACGAGTGCTCGAGGGTGTGGGCGGCGATCCGTTCGATCTCTCTTCGGCGAGGTTCCGCTGCCGGGTGCAGAGCGCATTTCAGCAAGCTGTCGAGGGCCCAGCATCACCTGACGAATTTGAGCTCGGAGATTCACGCGTACCGGGTCGGATCCCATCGACTTCACGTATTCACGTACCGGCAGCGTAAGGATCCGCAGGACGACACGCGGCTCATTGTCGAGTGCACCGCGCGGGTGAAAGAAGTGCCCCCGGTCGAATGGGGCCTGATCGTCGGCGACATTCTCACCAATCTTCCTGCCGCCCGGGACCATGCCCTCGTCGGACACCTCACCTCACGTCACGACACACCCCCCGAGGAGCAAGCGCAGAGTATCCAGTTCCCCCTCCATGTCGAGAAGTCGAAGGAGGCGAGCGGGCTCGAGCAGCACCCGCAGTGGGTCGTGCCGGCGGTTGCCGACTGCCTCGGCGCAGCACCACCGCTGCACTAGCAAGGAGCGCGAGGATCACCGGCTCCGGGTCCTCCACCAGCTGGTGAGGCACGACAAGCACCGGACCCTGCATATGTCGTCGTACACCGGGGGGGAGGTCGCCTTCGGCGGGAATTCGGCGCCGCTCCGGTACCTGACCGACAACGCGGTGCCGCTGCGCGAGGGTGCGGGTGGTGGCGACGCTGACGGTTCGCCGTCCTGGCGGCACGCAGCCGCTCTTGTGGACGTTCGACGGGATGGCGGGGATTCATCGCATACCTCGCCATCCCGGGACGGCGACCGGTGCATCTCGGTCGTCTGGAACTGAGGGAAGCACCGGCCCGGAAAGTGGAGAGCATCCTCGTCGAGCTGCGTGCCGCCGGTGGCCAAAGCCGGGGTACGCGTCGCGGCTCGGCCACCGCCACCGCCCTTGCGGGGGACGTGTCGTCACCGCTGATCGGTGACTGTGTTCGTTGATGCAGTTCCGCTTCGCTGTAGGCAGGTTCGATCGGCGCCATCCCTATATCCCTATGGGCGCTATGGGTTCGCCGCTACGACGTGTCCACTGCCCGGGTGATGGCCGCCGCCATTGGTCACAGCGTCCACAGGCGCAGCAGCGCCGCGCGCAGGCTCCGTCGACGACCGCGAGGTCACTGGCCAGCAGAACGCGCGACCGGACCCGGTGATCACGACCACCCGCACCTCGGGGTCGTTCGTCGACGGGGCGATCTGCACTCCGGCCTGTGCGAGGACCCGGCAGATCGGCTCGACCCCGTAGTCGGTCTTGTGGGCACCCGAAGCTGCCGTCGGTGGTTCGCGATGACTCCTTTGGCCAAACGACGGGAATTGGGCGCCCCGCCGTAGCAGCGCCGGGATGGAGGAGCTGGGCACAGCGGGGTATCAGAGGACGTTCATGCGAAGAACCTGCGCGGAGCAGGTGCTGGCCCGCGGTAGTACGAACACCATCGCCGTGAACACTGCGCGATAGTCGACCACAAGCACCTCTCGTGCCGCAGCGCACACCATTCACATGAGACGAGCCCTACAGCGTGTCGATTCCAGCGAGCGCGCCAACGTAGTCGCGGGCCCGTGTCGGATCGAAGGAGCGAGAGATCTGCAGTTTTTCCGCCTCGAGAGAGCCTTCGGCGTGGGTAGCAAGCACCGCTTGGTAACCACCGTAGTCGCGGGCCGTCAAATCTGCGATGAAGTTGAGCAACCGTAGTCTTTTCTCCGCCGGAACTGCTGCCGCATAGTATTTCTCGAGAACGACCCGGATCTCGGGGTTATCCCAGTCCTCCCCACCCGGACCGGTAGCAAGCAAGCCCCCGGAGAGATCCATCAAAATCGCGGCAGCATTGTGGAAACCGTGCGCGAAGTGGTACTTGGCCATGTTCACGGCAAGCGGATCCGGCTGTTGCACACCGTGTTCGCCGGGCCGGGACCGAATCGCCGACAGCTCCGCCAAACCACGGACGGTTTCACTCCAGGTGATCAGCTCGGTGAGTTTGGTCTTGACGTGGCCTGCCTTGCTAATGCCGTTGGCCTCGGCAACCAACGAAGCGGCGCCGACGACGATATCGAGTAGCGGCAACTTGTAGTTGATGGCAGTGAACCGGTGGTAATCGACAAACGCGAGGGCCAGAGGGCCGGCCAGTTCCGGCCGGCGGTTCAAGAAGACCCGGTCTTTGGGCACCCGCACGTCGTCGAATACCGTCAGGGATTCGAGCAGTTTGTGCGTGGTCGACAAGGGAAACTCAAAGCTGTTACGTTCTCCAGCTGCATACGGTGAGACGTACAGATTCAGCCCTGGAGTGTCGATCGGAATGGCGAAGGAGACTGCATAGTCAGCGTCGTCAGAGCCAAGAGCGCGAGTGGGCAGGACAATCAGTTCGTCGGCGTTGGCCGAGAACGAAGTGTGGCACTTGGCTCCGCGTACTGTGATCGACTCAGCGTCCTCGTCGACGATGTGCAGATACAAGTCCGGATCCGCCTGTTCACCGGGCCCGAGCGAACGGTTTCCCTTCACGTCCGTCTGCGCCACCGCCAAAGCCAAGTCTTCGCGGCACACCCGCTGATAGAAGGCGCGGGCGTTGTCGAGGCCTTCGCCCTCCGTAGCACGCAGCAAAGCAAACAACGCGTCGCTGCCGACTTCCTTGAGCACGATGGTGCCTCCACCGCGGCGAGAAACCTCCTCGATCAAGGCTCCTCGACGGACCAAGTCCTCGGCGGTAGAGGGCGCGACATAGAACGTACTTACCGCCTCGCCATCGATCTCGGTCACGGCCAGGTCGGCACGGTCTGTCGCGATGTCGTAACAGATTGCCGAATGCTCCACGGCGAGGGACAATTCAGGCTCGGCCACGACATCTTCTACCGGGCGACCACGGTAGAAGACGCGTCGCCCGTCTGACAGTCCTTTGCGATATTCGTCTGAAGTGCGGATTGCCATGGGAATTCCTCCTACGTCGAAAACTGAATGACTTCGAGAGTCGTGCGCCTGGCCCAGTGGCGTACGCACGACGACGCTGATGCGGGTGCCAAGGTGGTGAATTACCGGAACAACGGCGCTGGTCTCTGCATCTCGCGGGGAGTGATGTGTCGGCGGACCCGGCGTACGGCCGACAATCGATAAATCCGATCGAACTCGTCGGTGATCTGCAGGAGCCGGGCAAGTTCTGCAGTGAGTGCGGCGAGAATTCCTTCTTTGTCAGCGAAGTGGCTACGCGGGCACTTTGGATGAGTCAACGCGTCGAGTTCCGTCTCCCACCCGTGTATGGCGATGCTCACATCTACGCCCCGACACGCCGGACCGGCCACTGATTCATACCCCGCTACGGTCGAACATCACGGTGTCCGACTGGAGTACTGGCTAGTACGACGAGAGTAGCGCGCACGAGTGCATGTCGCGACTTCCGGTTCTGGGTGGACGCAGAACTCGACACACCCGGCATTACGCTCACTTCGGCATCCCTGAATTCGGTCGAAGGTTGCGTCGAAGAACTTTTCCGGTGGCTGTCATTGGTAATGCGTCGACGATCTCGATTGATCGTGGGTATTTGTACGCTGCCAGCCGTTCTTTGGCGAACGCGATGAGTTCTTCGGTGGGAACAGGGAGGTGATTTTTGAGTGTGACAAACGCTTTGACTGATTCCCCGCGATACTTATCGGGGACACCGATGACTGCTGCTTCCATGACCGCGGGATGCGAGTAGAGAACCTCCTCGACTTCCCGCGGCCACACCTTGTATCCGCTCGCGACGATGAGGTCCTTCTTGCGGTCGACGAGAAAGAACCATCCGTCGTCGTCGACGAATCCGACATCGCCGGTGCGCAGCCGTCCGTGGTCGAAGGCCGCGGCGGTTTCGTCGGGCTTATTCCAGTAGCCGGGTACAACGCGCGCACCTGCAACGACAATTTCGCCGAGCTGCCCCGTCCCGACCTCGGCGCCGGTTTCGTCGATCACCCACACCTTGGTGCCGTACACGGGTTTGCCGACCGACAACACACCAGAGTGTGGATCTGTGGGGGCCGCCGCACCGAGGGGGACGGAATGCGTTGGTGAGGTGGTCTCGGTCATGCCGTAGGCGTTGTGGATGTATGTGCCGAACTTCGCGGAGAACTCTTCGACCACGGAGTGGGGTATCGGTGCTCCGCCCGAAGCGATAGTCCGTAACGAGGCGAGGTCTTCCTTGCTCACCCGCGCGTCATTCGCGAGCGCAATGAAAACGGTGATTGCGCCGACGGTGAAGGTTGGGCGGTGTTCGCGGATCGCGTCGAGCACCACTCCGGACTCGAAACGGTATGTCAGGATCAAAGACATGCGGGCGGAGAATGCTGCCGCGATATGTCCGGAAAGCCCGGTGACATGGAAAAGTGGTGCGATGCCCAGAATGCCTTCGCCCGAGGACAACTGGAACCAGTCACGATAGGTCTGGCCGCCCAAGACGACATTGCGGTGAGTGTTCGTGGCCCCCTTGGGTGCCCCGGTCGTACCCGACGTGTAGGTGATGACCGCAGTATCGCTCCCGGTCAGCAACGCCGGAGGAGGCTGTTGCCCGGTGTACTGCGACAGTATGGACACCAGATCTTCGGTATCTGGGGATGAGGTACGTGCGCTCCCCGCGAATAGCCGGGAATCATTGCGAGTCTGAAGGTCCAGCGCGCTGGTCGTGATAATGCGCTGCACCGTCGATCCCTGCACTGCCTCGATTCCGGATTGTGCGTAGAGCTCTTCGAGGCAGATCAGCACTGTCGCTCCGGAATCATCGAGGATTCGACGCAGCTCACGAGCTTTCAGCATGGGATTCGCCGAAACAGCGATCGCATTCGCCTTCCACGCCGCAACCAGCGCAAGGACGTACTGCGGCACGTTCTGCAGGTACAGCACTACCCGCTCACCCGAGCGAAGGCCGCCCTCGACGAGGGCTGCAGCAAGAGCATCGGTGTGCCGATCGACCTCACTCCAGGTCAAGACGGTGTCGAAGTACCGAATCATCGGCGCGTCTGGTGCAGCGGTAACGGCTCCCACGAACATCGCCAGCGCAGTGTCGTATTCGGGGACGATATCTACCTCGTCGTTGGTGGTGCTCATTCGGTCCTTCTCGACGTCGTGTAGCTCTTCGATTGCAGGCGTCTGTCCGCAAGGCGACCCCGGTGCGTCATGTTCGGTGCAAGATGAGACCTTGTGCGTTGAAGAAGAAGCCACCGGCTGTCACGAGCGCTCGCCGCGCGTGGGGGACCTGACGCTCGCCGGCGAGCCCCTGCAGTTGATGCACCGCCTCGCGGATGTGGCCCGACGCCTGGGTGCCGCCCTCGGACAATGAGCCTCCGTGGGAATTGACCGGGATGCGGCCGTCGATGAGGATGCGGGCGCGGGCCTGATCCCAGTTCGCTTCCAGGAAGGAACCGGCCTCGCCGGGCCCACACCAGCCGGCGTTCTCGATCCAGTTCAACGCGATGGGGGTGAATCCGTCGTAGGGGAAGTAGACGTCGATGTCTTCGATCCAGAAGTCGCTCTTGGCCTTCAGTGCCTCGACGACCACCTGCTGACCGTGGCATCGCAGACTCGTTGTCTGGTCCTCTTCGTTGTGACGGACCTGGCCGAGAGCGGCCGCTTGGATGAGCACCGGGGGGAGCGGCATATCCTTCGCCCTTTCCGCGGTAGTGACAATGAAAGCGTCACCACCGTCGACCGGAACGTCCATATCGAGTAAGGACAGCGGCCACCTGATCATCCGCGCCGAGAGGTAGTCGTCCATCGTCATCGGGTCCTGCATCGCGGCCGCAGGATTCAGTGCCGCATTGCTCCGATCATTGATCGCAACCAGGCCGAAGTGTTCCTTGGGCACCTTGTATTCGTGAATGTAGCGGGCAGCCCAGCCGGTGTAGCCGGTACTCGAGGCCATCGACTCCGGACCCGGTCGTGGATCGGTAAGTCCGGGGGTCGCGATCCGTCGAAACGGATCCTTCAGCGAGGACGCGGTGTTCCATGGGAGCCGATACGCCGCGTGGTACACGAGAACCGTGTTGCAGAGTCCGCTGTGGACGGCTGCAGCAGCCACCGCGATGTGATCGACGATGGGAATGACGGGGTTTCCGGACCAGGTGATCGCGGGTATCCCCAGCGTAGACTGCATTGTCGCGGCATTGGGCCAGCTGCCACATATGCCGTCGATGTCTGATGCTTGGAGACCGCATTGCCGCATGACACGGACGCACGCCTCGGCGGCGAGCGAGGTCTGACTTCGGCCGGTGTTGCGTGCCTGGAACCCCGTTGTAGAGGCACCCGCGATCGCAACACGGTTCTTCATGGGATTTCGGCTGTCGATCACAGTGCTCGGTCCTTCGTATCCAGACGAAAGACCGGAAACGGAACGGCACCGCGGGTGGTCCAATCGAGAACGACGGGTGCACCGATTGTGATGTCTTCGTTTGGCGATCCAACGACGGTGGAGGTGAACCGGACTCCCGGTTGAGAAGTAAGATCTACTGTGACCACAGGGTATGGGGTGCTGTAGTCCACGCCATCTGCAAGCGGGCCCTGGTGGAGGAAGATCGCCATGAAGATGGTCCCTGCCCCGTCCACTGGGGTGGGAGTGATCGATGTCGACCAGCATTCCGGACAGATCGGTTTCGGTGGCTGGTGCCACGACCCACAGTTATCGCAGCGGTTGACCAGCAATTCCCGCCTCAAGCGGCCGCGGTAGTGTTCGGCGTTGTCGTGAGTGATCGGCTCACCCGGAAACAGTGCGACGAGTTCGTCGTCGCCTACCTTCTTCTGCATCATGATGGCATCTCCACACGTCCCGCTTTCTGGTCGCTTACGCCGGGGTAATCCGCCGGGCGGTGGAGATAGCAATCTCCACCGCCCGATCAGACCTGGGACGACTTTATTGCCCCGCAATCAACTTGATCCCGTTCTCCCGGAGGAACAATCGCCGCTTCTCCTCACCGAGTCCTTCGACACGGTTGTAGAAGTCGGCCGGCTCGCGCAATCCTTCGGCGTGCGGCCAGTCCGAGCCCATGAGGAGCGTTTCGTCGGACCCGAGGTTCTCGATCATCGAGACCGTGTCGTCCTCGGGGTAGGGAACGACCCGCACGTGCTTTTTGAAAATCGTGCTCGGACGCTCGGTGAGCTGGCCGCCGAGCCATTGGCCGTTGCGGGCCATCCCGCGGCTCTTGTCCATGTGCCGGATGAAGTGCGGCACCCATTCAGCACCGAACTCACTGACGAGAACCTTGACGTTGGGAAAGCGTCCGAAGACGTTGTCGAAGATCAGCGCGGACAGGGTGTCGGTGATGGGACGCTCTCCATACGTGTTCTGCCACTGCCATGCAGAGAACTGGAACGGTGGCACCAGTCCCCAACCCCACTGCGAAGCCACATTGTCCTGGTAGTGGAACTCTGCGATGTGATAGCAGACGACAGCTTTCGCCTCGTTGATTCTTGCCCAGAACGGGTCGAAGTACGGGTCGCCAGGGGAACGTCCGTAGGCGGGTCCTGCGGGAAGTGTGATGAAACGGGCGCCTGCCTCGAGGACACGGTCGAGTTCCTCGCAGGCTCGGTCGAGGTCCCGCATCGACAGCATGGCCGGAGCATAGATTCGGTCCTGGTAGGCGAATCCCCAGTCCTCGTTGATCCACTTGTTGAACGATTCCAGGTTGTCGTAGAGGGGGTCGACACCCTTCAGGTACTGCTCGGCCATCAGTGCCCAGCCGCCGGGGTACATAATGGACTTTTCGATCTGCTGCTCGGTGAGTTGGACAAGGCGGGCGTCGCGATCGAGGTATTCCTTCTGCATCGGCTCGTAGAAGCGATCGGCATCCGAGGCGTCTCCGGATGCTCGCTGCTTGAGCATCTCGACCAATGATCCTGGGACGTAGGCCTGATCGAGATCGTTCTCGAGGGCGGTGACGATCCGGTCGTTGGCGAGCAGGACTTTGCGCCCGCTGGCCGAGCGGATGGGGCGGACGGCGGTGTCGATTTTGTTCTTGGGGAGGTATCGGGTGAAGCAGTCTTCAGCCTCATAGGAGTGCTGGTCGAAGTCGGTGAGTTGGTACGGGAGTTCACCGACGGTGTTCTCGATAATGGCCATGCCATGGTCCTTCCTGGCCTGTCGCGGGTAACGGGCGGGACGGCAGCCTCGCCTGGTTTTCGACGTCACTTCGCGTTGGCCGACTGTCGCCATCGCGGTGTGACTCGGTGAATCGCTACTTTACATGTAAAGTAGCAGGGCTGCTTTTGGTTGGCAAGGCTCCGCGGTAGGTTCGTTGACATGCGCGAACGGAATCTCGAAGCGGGTTCCGCCGGCGGACCTGTACGCGTATAGTCAACTGTCGCGGTGAACTGAGCCGCATCTGTGAAGCTTGTGGTCGGAAGGAATCGAATCATGTCATTGAGAATCGGGGCCCGCCTGTACAGCGTCGCGTGCGACGCCCAGGTCATCGTCGTCGCTGCACCGAAGGTCGACGTGACACTGCTCTGCGGGGGCGAACCCATGGCCGACCAGCCCACCAGCGGGGTTCAAGCTCGCCATGCCAGAGCGACCGGTGGCGGCGTTGCGGTGGGAAAGCGGTACGAGGACTCGGCAATCGGTCTCGAAGTGCTGGCGACCAAAGCCGGCGCCGGCACGCTGGAAGTCGACGGAAGGCCCTTGACAATTAAAGAGCCGAAGCGGTTGCCTGCCTCCGACTAGCTAACCGGGTTTCGGTATTCCTGAGGTGAAATCACTCGGTCGCAAGTCGGTATGAGATGTCCACCTGTACGGAATCGGATTGCGGATTGCTGGCGATCATCGGTTTGGCGACCGCGATTTCCAAGTAACCCAGGAGATGAACCCTGCCTCGGTCCAGATGCCTGGGACGTCTGATTCGTTGACTCCTCCGATTGTGTCGGCATGACAACGCCGTGACGTCGTCGATGTCGCGTTCACCGAGCGTACCCAGAATGCCCGTGAGGTCGGATAGCACGGGCATCAGCCGCTTCCGGGCAAGCACTCCCAGCCCCGCGGTGCAGAAGGTCAACGCCGCAAAAACGTTTCGGCCCGTACCTCGGTGGACCTCATATGCTTCAACAACCAGAGGAGCGGAAGCATGTCGCGAGCACTCGTCCTTGCCGGAGGGGGCGTCGGTGGCATCGCATGGGAGGTGGGCTTCTTGCTGGGCGTGCAAGAAGCCTCCAGCGCTGCAGCAACGTACCTACTCACCAGCGACCTGATACTGGGGACCTCAGCGGGCGCCACCGTGGCCGCGCAAATCGCCGGCGGCGCGAGTTTGCCGGATCTCTTCGCGAGCCAGATTGCGGAATCCACCAGTGAAATCGAACCTCAGGTGGACATGGCGCTGCTGGTAGACATGTTCGGTGCAGATGCTGACAAACCACCAATTGAGCGACTACGTCGGATCGGCGCTCTGGCGATGGGAGCCAACACAGTCAGCGCACAAGTGCGTCGCGAGGTCATCGAGTCACGTTTGCCAGCGCAAGTTTGGCCGGACCGCCGACTCGCCACCACAGCAACCGACGCCACCTCCGGTGAGGTGGTGATCTTCGAACGTGACGACAAGGTGCCGCTAGTCGACGCAGTCGCTGCCAGCTGCGCTGTCCCCGGCCTATGGCCAACCGTCGCCATTAATGGACGCCGGTACATGGACGGGGGAGTCCGCAGTACCGGCAATGCCCTCCTTGCCCGAGATCACGACGAGGTGATTGTCCTGTGCCCGTCACCCGAACCGGGTTCCTACTTGATGGGTGGAAGCCTGGTCGAGGAGTTGGCAAACCTGAAAGACTCAGCGGTACTGCTGCCCGTCTTCGCGGATTCGCAGTCGGAAAGTGCGCTCGGCTCCAATCCGCTTTCCCCGGCCACTCGTGCCCCCGCGGCGCGAGCTGGTCGTAGCCAGGGCCAGCAGTCTGCACACCTCATTTCGACCCTCAAGCAGCTGGCCGCCCAGCAAGCCCGATAACTCCCGGCACCTTGAACCATCCCGGGTCTCATGCACACACTGTCATTTGTGTGCGACCGGTTGATCGGCACGGTGTTCAGCGTAGTACTTGGCTTCGTACTCGACCGGTGGGATCCGCCCGAGACGATGCATGA
>Ga0182741_1005611_pt1 | contig 11519 bp, 7 predicted proteins | sample eDN5th37CBELigOP_FD_128874 | JGI IMG/M metagenome (GOLD analysis project Ga0182741, IMG submission 128874) | Enriched Organic Plus compost microbial communities from Emeryville, California, USA - eDNA 5th pass 37_C BE-Lig OP (version 2) (version 2) ...
CGACCTGGCCGACCAGCTCGCGCTCGAGGACCCCGACCGGATCCACGTCATGCACCGCACCGCCAAGGGCGGTCTGGGCGCGGCCTATCTCGCCGGATTCGCGTGGGGTCTGGGCCGCGAGTACAACGTGCTGGTGGAGATGGACGCCGACGGCAGCCACGCCCCGGAACAGCTGCACCTGCTGCTCGAAAAGGTCGACGCCGGCGCCGATCTGGTCCTCGGCTCCCGGTACGTGCCCGGCGGCACGGTGGTGAACTGGCCGTGGCACCGCGAGGTGCTCTCCCGCGGCGGCAACATCTACTCGCGGCTCGCGCTCGGGGTGTCGATCCGCGACATCACCGGCGGGTACCGCGCCTACCGGCGGGAGGTGCTCGAGAAGCTCGACCTCGACGCGATCGCCTCGCACGGCTACTGCTTCCAGGTCGACCTGGCGTGGCGCACCCTGCAGGCCGGGTTCTCCGTCGCCGAGGTGCCGATCACGTTCACCGAACGCGAGGTCGGCGAATCGAAGATGAGCGGCAACATCGTGCAGGAGGCGCTGCTGCGCGTCACCGTGTGGGGGCTGCAGAGCCGCCTCGGGAAGCTGCGGGCCCTGCTGGGACGCTGACCCCCGCCCCGACGCCCCCGACACCCCCGCCCCCGCCATCCCCGTCCCGGGTCAGTTCGGGGACGGCCAGGGCCAGCGGGCGGCGAGTTCGTCGCCGAGCCCGACCGCCGCGCACAACCGCAGGACGGCGCTGCAGTCCTGCACGACCGGACTGTCGGCGAGGGCCTCGGCGGTGTCGGCGAGCATCTGCTCCCCACCGGGGACCTGTTCGTGCGCGACGATCGCCGCCCAGGTGTCCAGATCGGGGCCGGTGAACGCGGCGACCGCCCCGGCCAGCGCGTCGAGCAGCCGCACCCGGTCCCGGTCGTCGAGGGCGGTGAGCAGCACCGGCAGCAGCTCCCCGGTCAGCGAGGCGTGGCACAGCTCGTCGCGGCGGTGCACCGCCACCGTCGCCCGGTTGACCGGCTGCAGGTCCGGATCGCCGGTGAGCAGGCCGAGATAGGCACTGATCGAGGTCTCGGCGACGGTGGTGAACGCCAGCTGCACCAGCGCCACGGCCCGGGAGTCGGGGGCCTCGGCCACCGCGCGACGCTGGTCGCGGACGGTGCGGCAGGCCGGCAGCACCGCATCCGGCAGCGGCCAGCCGCGGCGGCGGCGGGTGAGCAGGTTCGCCTGATGGTGCATCAGGGTGTGGTACTGCTCGTCGACCATCGCCTGCATCACCGCGACCACCGTGGTGTCGGACAGGCCGAGACCGAACCGGTCGCCGGTCAGCAACGCGAAACCCGGGTTGACGACGTGCTGTTCGATGTCGACGACGTTCTTGTTGTAGGCGATCCAGCCCCAGGCCCGCAGCCGCGCCCGCCGGGTGTCGTCGAGGGCGCGATACCGCGGATGGGTGTGGAAGGGCAGCATCACCTCGGGGAAATCCGTGTGCTGCTCGTCGAACAGGTCGTCGAGATCCGGTGCGGGCTTCTTCACCGCCGCGCGCCGCGGCCACGACCGCATCAGGCTCGCGACGACCGCGCTCTCGACCGGATCGGACGGATCGTGCTGCGGCAGGTGCGCGGCGTGCAACCGCGGGCCGGGGATGTCGGGATCGGTCACGTCCTGCTCCTGTCCTCGCCGGGCCCGCCGGCCGCCCGCGGATCGCGGGGCAACGCCGCGAACAGCTGCGCACACAGTTGCGCGGCGGCCGGTCCGTCGCCGAGACCGGTGCGGGCCCGATCGAGCAACGCCGAGAAGGCGGGCAGGGAGTCGGTGGCGGCGTCGAGCTCGGTGACCGCCTCGGCGAGGGCCCGGCGGGCGGCGACGGCGTACGGATTGGTGAGCTGGATGTCATGGTAGACCTCCGGGGCGCCCTCGGTGATGCGTCCGAGCAGCGCCCGCAGCACCGTGTGCGGTGGGGCGGCGAGCTGCGCCGCGACCGGCGGCACGTCCAGCGTCTCCAGCGCCACCCCGAACGCGAGGATCGCGGCGTGGGTGAGCACCTGCACCGCCGCGGTGATGCGGTCGTGGTCGTCGGCGCCGATCTCCACCACCGTCGCCCCCCACTCGCGCAGCAGGGTCACGAACTGCTCGACGGCGGGTCCGTCGTGGTGCCGCACCGCCGCCACCGGCCGGCCCGGCAGACCCAGATCGGGGGCGAACATCGGGTTCAGGCCCAGCGCCGGGTGACCCGGCCGGTGGGTGCGCAGCGCCGCCGCGATCGGGGTCTTGACCGACAGGGTCTCCACCAGCAGGGTGTGCGGGGGCAGCAGCCGCGCCAGCACCGGCAGCGCCGCCCCGGCGATCACCTCCGGCACCGCCAGCACCACGAGGTCGGCGCCGGCGAGCGCGTCGGCCAAGGCCGCATCCGGGGACGTCAGGTCCGCGCGCAGCGTGCCGGGGGCGGTGGGATCGGCGGCCGGGTCGACGACGAGCACCTCGCGGTCGGAGCGGCGCAACGCGTCGACGAACAGTCGACCGACGGCGCCGCATCCGCCGGCGACGAGCACCGGCGCGGTCACGACGCCCGTCCCGCCTCGGTGCCCGCCGCCGGGTCGGTGCGGTCGTCGTCGGGGACGGCGGCCAGGCAGCGGCGCATCGCCACTGCCTTGACCAGGATCTCGTCGAGTTCGTCCTGCGGATCGGACAGGGCGACGATGGCCCCGCCGATCCCGAAGGTCACCTCGCGGTCGGTGGCGACGAGGGTGCGGATCACCACCGACAGATCCGCGGCGCCGGTGGGCGAGAGATACCCGATCGCCCCCGAGTACACCCCGCGCGGGCCGTCCTCGAACTTGTCGATGATCTCCATGGTGCGCACCTTCGGGGCGCCGGTCATCGACCCACCCGGGAACGCCGCGCGCACACAGTCCACCGCGGAGACCCCGCGGCGCAACCGGCCCCGCACCGTGGAGACCAGCTGGTGCACCGCCGCATAGGTCTCCACCGCGAACAACGCCGGCACGTGCACCGACCCCGGTTCGCACACCCGCGACAGGTCGTTGCGCACCAGGTCGACGATCATCAGGTTCTCGGAGCGGTCCTTCTCGCTCGCCCGCAACCCGGCGTGCAGGGCTGCGTCCTCCTGCGGGGTGCGCCCGCGCGGGCGGGTGCCCTTGATCGGTTTCGACTCGACGGTGCCGTCCGCCTCGATGCGCAGGAACCGTTCCGGGGAGGCGCTGAGCACCGACAGGCCCGGGAAGGTCAGCAGCGCACTGTAGGGGGTGGGGCTGATCCGGCGCAGCACCCGATAGGTGCGCAGCGGATCGATGCGGCCGTCGACGGTGGCGGTGTTGGTCAGGCACACCTCGTAGGTCTCACCGCTGCGGATCTCGTTCTGGCACTCGGCGATCAGATCGAGATACCGCTCCGGGTCGTGCCGCAGCCGGATCGGCGGGGCCCCGTCGGCGCCGACCAGCGGCGGTGGGGTCGCCGCGGCCGGTTCCGGGGCGGGCAGCGTCGCCAGCGCCGCGGCGGTCGCGTCGAACCAGGCCAGGGTGTCGGGATCGTCGGGCCGGTCGGTCAGCGCCAGCAGATAGCACCGGCGCGCGTCGTGATCGAGCACCACCGCCCGGTCCGCGAACACCAGCGCCGCGTCCGGATGCGGGGAGGTGTGCACCAGCTGACCCCCGGCGTCGGCCTTGAGTTCGTAACCGAGATACCCGACGTAGCCGAGCGCGAACCCGAACGGCAGGGTCGGGTCGGCGGCCACCCGCCGTTCCGCCAGCCGCGCGTCGAGATGGTCGAAGACGGTGCGCCGGTATTCGACGATCCGACCGTCGGCACGCTGCTCACGCACCGTGCCCTCGGCGACCCGATAGGTGAGATATTCGGCGCGAGGCCCGGATCCGCTGCCCAGCACCGTGAAACGGGAGGAAGGGTCGAGGGCGGCGCTGCCGTCGAGCCAGAAGCCGTGCGGGCCGTCGGCGAACAGCGTCTCGTAGATCGCGTGCGGATCCGGGTGCAGCTCGAGCACCCGGTGCACGAGCGTGTAGCGCGGCGGCGCCGGGGCGGGCACCGGGCCCGGGGCGGCGGCCGGGCGCGGGCCGTCCCCGCGCGCGACGGTGGCGTCGCGGAAGTTGGCCAGCAGCTGCGTGCCGTGCTCGGTGCAGATGCTTTCGGGATGGAACTGCACCCCCCACAGCGGGCGGTGCCGGTGCCCGACGGCCATGAGCAGCCCGTCCTCGGTCCACGCGAGCGCCTCGAGGTCGTCGGGGACGGTCTCGGCGATCAGCGAGTGGTAGCGCACCGCCGCGAAGGGCGAGGGCAGCCCGGCGAAGAGCCCGGTGCCGGTGTGGTGGACGGCGCTGGTGCGTCCGTGCACCGGTTCGGGGGCGCGCACCACGGCGCTGCCGAACAGGTGGCACAGGCCCTGGTGCCCGAGGCACACCCCGAGCACCGGCACCCCGGCGTCGGTGATCGCGCGGGCGCTGATGCCGAAGTCCCGGGGCCGGTCGGGGCGGCCGGGACCGGGGGAGACGACGATGTTGTCGAACGGTTCGGCCTGCACCTCCTCCCAGGGGCGGTCGTTGGTGACCACCCGGGGCGGGATGCCGTTGACCCGGGTCAGCAGGTCGTAGAGGTTGTAGGTGAACGAGTCGTAGTTGTCGATCAGCAGGGTGCGGATCGGGCGGGGCGCGGACACGACGACCTCAGTTCGCCTCGGCCCCGGGGTCGCCGGAGACGATCTCGTCCTCGACGCGGCAGGCCTCGTCGATGAGCAGGGTGTAGAGGGCGCGTACGAACTCGCCGGACAGGCCGTGGGTGCGGGCGTAGTCCTGGGCGCGCCGGTGCACGACCTCCATGCGGCCGGGTTGGAAGACCGCCACGCCGTGGCGGCGTTTCAGGTCGGCGACGCGTTCGCACACCTCGAGCCGGGCCCGCACCGTGTCGAGCAGGTCCCGGTCGATGGCGTCGAGTTCGGCGCGCAGGATGTCGAGTTCGGCGTCCGGGCTGGAGACCACCGGTGCCTGGGCCGCGGCGTGGTGACGATCGGTCACGGACACTCACCCCCTGTGCAGCAGACCCGCTCGGGCCGTGGTGTGTGGTGCTTCGGGCGGCGCCGATCGCGGGGGACCGGCGTTCGATCATGATTGCACGCGGTCTGTACGGGAGGCCGACGATTCGTTGTTTCGTGGCGGGGCCGCAACCGGATTCGGGTCGGGGCGGGCCCCGGAACGCATCGTGCCGCCCCGGACGGTGTCCGGGGCGGCACGGGAAAGCGGTGGGGCGGCTCAGCCGCGGCGCTTGGCCTTGAGCAGTTCGAGGCGTTCCTTGAGCAGTTCCTCGAGTTCCTCGATGGAGCGGCGTTCGAGGAGCATGTCCCAGTGGGTGCGCGGCGGCTTGACCTTCTTGGGTTCGGGGGCGGCCCCTTCCACCAGGACGCCTTCGAGGCCGTTCTTGCAGATCCAGGTGCCGGGGATCTCGGCGTCGTCCGCGAACGGGACCTCGTACTCCTCGCCGTTGTCGCAGCGGTAGCGCGCGATTCGCCGCGGCGCCAGATCGTGGTCGCGGTCGGTTTCGTAGCTCACCGCCCCGAGCCGGCTGCCTCGCAGTACACGATCTGCCATGGTGGTGTCCTTCCTTGTGTGCTCCGCCCGTCGGCGACGCCGGTGGCATCGCCGTCGGGCTCGACGTCCATAGTGTCAACGTCGCAGGAGCCGATTCCGTTCCCGCGGCCCACGGTGGAGCCGGAGGCAACAGTCTACCGGCCCGCCCGATGGCTCTCCCCGGCGCGGGGCGCCGGGACGTCACCGTCGACGCGGGGCGGTCCCCCTCGGGGCGGGCGGCGATTACAGTGTCTGCTCGTGACCGGACGACGAGCCCGACACCGGACGTGCCTGTGGTGCGGCCGCCCCGTGCCGGAGGTCGGGACCGGTCGGCGGCGCCGCTACTGCCGGCAGTCGTGCCGGCAGCGGGCCTACGAACAGCGCAACAGCACCCGCCGGGCGGGTCTGCCCGAGGACGCGGTGGTGCTCACCGCCGCGGAGGTCGAGGCCCTCGCCGAGCGGGCGTTCCGGTTGCGGTGCGCCGCCGAGGACGTGGCCACGGCGGTCGCCGAGGACGCCGACCGGACCGAGCTGGAGCGGTTGTGCGCCGACCTGCTCGAGCTGGCCCGCGACGCCGAACGGCTGCGCTGACCGCAGGCCGCTCGCAGCGCGGGTCAGGCGAAGAATCCGCCCATGGTGTAGACGACCTGACAGAACGTGCCGTTGCCGTAGTCGATCGAACCGAACAGCGCGCCCATGATGGCGCCCGGCCCGGAGTCGACCACCGCGGACTGCAGCCAGCCGTGGTTCTCCAGGTTGGCGACGCCCGCCCGGAAGTTCTCCACGTTGATCCACACGAAGGTCAGATCGGAGCCGACCACCGGGGCACCGACGGTGGGTTCGACGAACACCTCGATCTGCCCGAACGGCACGTCCCCGTGCGGGCCGGGATGCACCCACGCGGTGGTCATGGCGAACGGCACGAATCCGCCGCCGCAGCCGGGACCGAAGGTGGGTGCCTTCTCGGTGAACGGCTGCGGGATGTTCTTCGGGGGTGGCGCGAACGGGTTGGCGGAGCCGGTGTCGGCGTCGGCGGCGAGCCGTTCGAGCGCGGCGAGGATCTCGGGGGAGTCGGCGACCCGGGTGCGCAGCTCGTCGAGCGGCACCCCCGGGGCGGCGGGCTGGGCGGCGGCCTGGGCGGGCAGCACGGCGGTGAGGGCGGCCGCGCACAGGGCGGTGACGAGGCGGGCGGTCCGGCGAGGCGACATCGCGAAGGCTCCTTCGGGTCGGACGTTCGGGCCGGCGGGCCGGTCACGGCGGTGTGACGCGGGGCACGCGGGCGTGATCGCTTCGAAGGATAGGGAGACCGCGCGCTGTGCGGGGCGTTTCGGGCATCCCGCCCGGCGGGTCTACGACACATCACGAGCCACACCGGTCACGAACTGGACAATGCCCACAGCCGGTGCCGAAATGTTATGGAACCGCGACGAAATCGGACCGCGCGGAAGGATTTCCGAGGTCGTCCCGTCGCGCCGCGGTACCGGACGGGGGTATCGCGCCACCCCCGCGTCCTGCGATCGGACGATCCCGGCGAATTCCGCCTGCCCCCAGCCGGGAGAAGGACTAGCTTGTTGTGTGTTCCCCATCACAAGGGGATGCACGATCGAACGGGAGTCCGGTCGCGGCGCCGCGCACTCTCCGGCACCGGGCCCGGATCCTCGTACGCGATGTCGGGGGGCACGCCGAAAACGGCCAAACATCGCTATCGGAGGGGATATGTCGTTGCGTCACCGTCGTTCGCAGCCGCCCGCCGGGGCTTTTCCGCTCTCGTCCGCTCAGCGCGCCATCTGGTTCGCCCAGCAGCTCGCACCGGAGGTGCCGGTGTGCATCGCGCAGTACGTGGACCTGCGCGGCACCCCGGATCTGGATCTGCTGCGTCGCTGCGGGTACCGCGCCGGCGCCGAATTCCAGTCCGCCTACCTGCGGGTCGTGGAGGTCGACGGCGATCCCTACCAGTACGTCGACCCGAGTGTCGCCGACAGCAACAAGATCCCGTTGCTCGACTTCCGCGACGAACCCGACCCGATGGCCGCGGCGCACGCGTGGATGACCGCCGACTACGCCACCCCGGTGGATCTGGCCACCGATCCGCTGGTGAACATGACGCTGCTGCAGGTCGCCGACGACCGGTTCCTGTGGTACGCCCGCATCCACCACGTCGCCCTCGACGGGTTCGCGGCGATGACGATGGTCAACCGCATCGCCGCGCTGTACACCGCGGAGGTCGAGGGCCGCGAACCCGAACCGTCCCGCGCCGCGGACCTGCGTGAACTCTACGAATGGGACCGTCAGTACCGCGAATCGGACCGGTTCCGCGCCGACCGCGAGTACTGGACCGGCCGGCTCACCGGCCTCGAGGAGGGCTCCACCCTCGCCGAACGCGACGCCCCCACCGCCGCGGTGTCGCGGCTGTCGAGCCGGATCCTGCCCGACGACCTCGTCTCCACCCTGCACGCCGCCGACGACGAGGCCGGTGCCTCCTCGACCGCCGCGGTGATCGCCGCCGTGGCGGTCTATCTGGGCCGCATGACCGGCCGCGGCGACGTGGTGATCAACCTGCCGGTCTTCGCCCGCACCACCGCCAAGGCCCGCCATTCCGGCGGCATGCTCGTCAACACCGCGCCGCTGGCGATCCACCTCGAGCCCCGCGACAGCCGCGCCGACCTGATCCGCCGGGTGCAACTCGAGCTCACCGGGGCGCTGCGGCACCAGCGGTGCAGCCTCGAAGACATCCGCCGCGAGTCCGGCGCCGCGGGCGATCCGCGCCGCTACGCCGGCCCGATGGTCAACGTGATGCTGTTCCGGCAGGAGATCGTCCTCGGCGACATCCGCGGCGAGTTCCACATCATGACCTCCGGTCCCGTCGAGGACCTGCTGGTCAACATCTATCAGAGCGGCGCCCCGCCCCGGACCTATCTCGACTTCCGCGGCAACCCCAACCGCTACACCGACGACGAGCTGCACACCCACCACGACCGGTTCCTCGAACTGCTCGCCGAGTTCCTGCACGCCGACGCCGACCGGCCGGTGGCCGAGATCCACCCGGCCACCGTCGCGCTGGCCGCCGCGCGCCGCCGCGCCGCCGCGGCCGCCGCGCACTGGCGCACCGTCCTCGCCGCCGCCCCCGACCGGTTGGACCTGCCGCGCCCGGTCACCACCGTGCGCACCGACACCGCCACCACCGTCGAGCACCGCCTGCCGGTCAGCGGCACCGCCCTCGCCGACCGCTTCGGCCCGCGCCTCGCCGACGGCACGGCCCCGGCGGAGTCGACCGCGGCGGTGCTGCACGCGAGCCTGGCGGTGCTCACCGCCCGCCTCACCGGGCACGGCGACGTGCTCGTCGGGCTCACCCACGGCGAGCGGGTGCTGCCGCTGCGCGTCGACGTCGAACCCGCCGAACCGTTCGCGGCGCTGGTGCGGCGCGTGCACGCCCTCACCGCCGACGCCCGCACCCACGCCGAGGTCGATCCGGCGCTGCTCGCGGAGCTGACCCCGGACCTGCCGGTGGTGGTCGCACTCGACACCGACGTCACCCCGCCCGCCCCGGCGGGGGCGCTGGCGGTGGCGATCACCCCCACCGGGACGGGACTGCGGATCCGCACCACCTTCCGGCCCGACCGGGTCGACGAGCACACCGCCGCCGCCACCGGAGCACGGCTGGGCCGGGCCCTGACCGCCGCCCTGACCGAACCGGACCTACCGGCGGGGGATCTGCCCTTCGCCGGCGGTGACGAACTCGCCGGGCTGGTACCGGCCCACGGTGAACCGGCCCGCTCCGCGCAGACCCTGCCGGAGATCCTGTGCGCGGTCGCGGCGATCGTGCCGGACACCGACGCGCTGGTCTGCGAGGACCGGCGCATGACCTACGGCGAACTCGACGCCTGGTCCAGCCGGCTCGCCCGGGTGCTCATCGACGCCGGCGCCGGCCCCGAGACGTTCGTCGCCGTCGGCATCGCCCGCTCCCTCGAATCGGTCGCGACGATCTGGGCGATCGCCAAGTCGGGGGCGGCGTTCGTGCCGGTCGACCCGACCTATCCGGCCGAGCGCATCGAGTACATGCTGGCCGACTCCGGCACCCTGCTGGGCCTGACCACCGCCGCGCACCGCGACCGGCTGCCCGACACGGTGCCGTGGCTGGTCCTCGACGATCCGGAACTGCAGGCGCGGATCGCCGCCGCCGACGACGGACCGGTCACCGACGACGACCGGGCGATCACCCTGCTGTTCGACCACCCGGCCTATCTGATCTACACCTCCGGCTCCACCGGCCGCCCCAAGGGGGTGGTGGTGCCGCACCGTGGCCTGGCGAACCTGTCGGAGAGCCTGCACACCCGGCTCTCACCGCCACCCTCGGCGCGGGTGTCGCACTTCTCGTCGCCGAGCTTCGACGCGTCGATCTTCGAGTACATGACCGCCTTCGGCATCGGCGCGACGCTGGTGATCGTGCCCGCCCACATCTACGGCGGCGACGAACTCGCCGACCTGCTGCGCCGCGAACGCATCACCCACCTGTTCTCCACCCCCGCCGCGCTGGCCTCGGTGGATCCGGCGAAGGTCCCCGCCCACACCGTGACGGTGGCGGGGGAGGCGTGCCCACCGGAGCTGGTGACCCGCTGGGCGCCGGGCCGGCGCATGTTCAACGCCTACGGACCCACCGAGACCACCATCGTCTGCAACATCACCGACGCGATGGTGCCCGGCGAGACCATCACCGTGGGCCGCCCGGTGTGCGGGATCGCCGAGCTGATCCTCGACGAACGGCTGCACCCGGTGCCCACCGGCGTCGCCGGTGAGCTGTACATCGCGGGCCCGGGCGTGACCCGCGGCTACTTCGACCGGCCGGGCCTGACCGCGACCCGTTTCGTCGCCGACCCCTACGGCCCGGCCGGGTCGCGCATGTACCGCACCGGTGACGTCACCCGCTGGCGCAGCCCCGACCCGCGGCATCCGGCCGCCGGGGTGACCGTCGAGTATCTGGGCCGCTCCGACTTCCAGGTCAAGATCCGCGGGTTCCGCATCGAACTCGGGGAGATCGACGCCGCCCTGTCCGACCAGCCGGGCGTGGCGTTCGCGATCACCCTCGGCCGGCCCGCCCCCTCGGGGGAGACGGTGCTGGTGTCCTACGTGCTGCCCGACACCGGCCACGACCTGGACCCGGCGACGCTCACCGCCGCGCTGGCCGCGCGGCTGCCGAGCCACATGGTGCCCGCCGCGATCGTGGTGCTCGACGAGATCCCGCTGACCGCCGTCGGCAAGCTCGACCGCAAGGCCCTGCCCGAACCGGTCTTCGCCGCCGGCACCACCGCGTCCGGTCCGATGACCGCGCAGCAGAGCGCCGTCGCCCGCGTGTTCGCCGACCAGCTCGGGGTCGGGATCGTCGGTCTCGACGACAGCTTCTTCGATCTCGGCGGCAACTCGCTGGTCGCCACCCGGGTGATCTCCCGGCTCAACGACACCTTCGGCAGCGATCTGGGGGTGCGGGCGCTGTTCGAGGCCCCCACGGTGCGGGAGCTGGCGACGCTGCTGCCCGCCGACCCGGCCGCCGGACCCGACCCGGACCGGCCCGCCCCCACCGCGGTGGTGCCGCGCCCGGCCCACATCCCGGTGTCGGCGGCGCAGCAGCGGCTGTGGTTCGTCAACCAGCTCGACCCGTCCTCGGCGGCCTACAACATCCCGATGGTGGTGCGGATGCGCGGCCGGCTCGACCCGCGGGCCCTGGCCGCCGCGGTGGCCGACGTGCTCGACCGGCACGAGAGCCTGCGCACCGTCTACCCGGCCACCGAGGCCGGACCCGCCCAGCAGGTGCTGCCCGTCACCGCCCTGCACCTCGACCTCGACGCCACCGACACCGCCGACCTCGATGCGGACATCGACGCGGTGGTCACCGCCGGTTTCGACGTCACCGTCGACCCGCCGGTGCGGATGCGGCTGCTGCG
>Ga0182741_1005612_pt1 | contig 11518 bp, 11 predicted proteins | sample eDN5th37CBELigOP_FD_128874 | JGI IMG/M metagenome (GOLD analysis project Ga0182741, IMG submission 128874) | Enriched Organic Plus compost microbial communities from Emeryville, California, USA - eDNA 5th pass 37_C BE-Lig OP (version 2) (version 2) ...
GACCACCCCCGGGTGCCAGCCCTCGCCGGCCACCACGATCGCCGGCCCCGTTTCGTCCTGTTCGCGGAGCGCGGCCCGGGCCGCGCCCTCCACCTCGCGCTCGACCCGCCGTCTCTCCGCGTTGGCGGCGGTGAGCTCGCGCGCGATCTCGGCCGCCCTCTCCCTCGATTCGGCAAGGAAGAGCTCGACGCCGGCATCGGCCCGGTACATGCGCCCGGCCGCGTTGATCCTCGGCCCGAGCCTGAACCCGAAGTCCTCGGAGGAGAGGTGCTGCGGTTCGACGCCGGCGTCCTCCATGAGGGCCGCCATGCCGAGCCTCCTCGCCAGGCGCGCGATCTTCACCCCCCGGCGCACCAGGCTGCGGTTCTCACCGGTGAGCGGCATCACGTCGGTCACCGTGGCCAGCGCGACGAGGTCCAGGTCGCCCTCGTCCTCGCGGGGGTCGGACCCGGCGGCGGCGCGGAGCGCGGAAGCGAGCTTGCCGGCGACCGCGGCGCCACAGAGATCGGGGAACGGGTACCCGCTCACCCTCGGGTGGAGGATCGGACAGTCCGGCAGCCCGGGACCGGTCTGGTGGTGGTCGGTCACAACGATCTCCAGACCTAGCTCGCGGGCCAGCGCGACCTCGTCGACGGCCGTGACCCCGCAGTCGACGGTGAGGACGAGCGAGGTGCCCCGGTCGGCGATCTTCCGGATCGCCTCTTCGTTCAGACCGTAGCCGTCGGCGATCCGGTCGGGGATGAACCAATCGCACGTCCCGCCCAGCGAACGCACCGCCCCGACGAGGATGGCGGTGGCGCACACCCCGTCGCAGTCGAAGTCCCCGTAGACGGTGATGCGGCAATCACGCTCGATCGCGTCGAGGACGAGACCCACGACGCGCTCCATGTCGGCGAACCCGAACGGGTCGTGCCGCTCCTCGGCGCCGAGGAACTCCTCGGCCTGAGCCGCGTCCTCCACACCCCGGCGCGCCAGGACGGTGGCGACAGGCCGGCTCAGCCCGGTGCGACGCTCAAGCTCGAGCGCCAGGTCGACCGGGAACGGCTTCGCCCGGAAGCGGATCGCTCCTAGGCCTCTTCGGGAACGGCCCGGCGCGAGCCGATCTGGTAGACGATCCACGCCCCCAGGATCGTGCCCGGGACGGCCGCGAGGAACGTGATGAGGTCCGTCTCCGAGAGCCCGTTGCCGACCAGGAGCTCGACGATGGCGCCCGAGACGAGCCCGCCGGCCACGCACCCGAGCAGGGCGCCGATGATCCCCTGCCAGAAGCGGTCCGGCACGAAGATCGTGAAGTGCCAGAGGGCCAGGGCGACGGTGAACCAGACAACTATCGACATCAGGCTTCCTCTCCGGCGTTCTTGGCGTCCAAGCGTTCCTTGCGGCGACGCTCGCGCGGCGAGAGCTTCGGCTCGCCGGGCTCGGCGGGCGCCGCGGCGTCGTCCTCGGGGGCGGGGCCGGAGACCGAGCCGTCGTCCTTGCGGGCGACCTCGAGGTCCGAAGCGAACGCCGGGACGTAGCCCTGCGTCTCGATCTGCTGGCGACGGCGGCGCTGGAACGTGGGCTCCAGCTCCTTCCACAGCGCCAGCACCGGCGAGGCGATGAAGAGCGATGAGTACGTGCCCGAGAACACTCCGACCAGGATCGCGATGGCGAAGGCCTGGAGGACCTCCCCGCCGAAGATCAGCAGGCAGACGACGCCGATCAGAGTGGAAAAGCTGGTCGCCAGCGACCGCGTGAAGACCTCGCTCATCGACTTGTTGACGATCTGCGAGTAGGTCGCCCGCGGCATCTTCGGTTCGTTCTCGCGGATGCGGTCGAACACGATGATCGTGTCGTACTGGGAGTAGCCGAGGATGGTCAGGAACGCGGCCACGGTGGCGCTCGAGACCTCGAACCCGAGCAGCGCGTAGATACCCAGGGCGATCAGGAAGTCGTGCATGATCGCGATCAGGACCGGGACCGTGTACTTGGCACCGAACCGGACCGCCACGTAGCCCATGATCAGGATCATCGAGAAGAAGATCGCGAGGACGGCGCTGTTGGCGACGGACTTGCCAAATGTGGGCCCGACGCTGGTGCTGTTGAAGCTGTCGGCGCCGACCCCGTACTTGCCGTCGAGCGAGTCCTCGACCTTCGCGACCTCGGACGGGTCGAGCGTCTCGCTCTCGATCTGGAAGGCGTTGTCGCCCAGCGCGGGGTTGTCGGTGATCGCCTGGATGTCCGCGTCACCCAATCCGAGCGGGCTGATCACGTCCCGGACCTGCTCGGTGGTCGCGTCCTTGTCGAGCGCGACCTCGATCCGCGTGCCGGACTCGAAGTCGATCCCGAAGTTGAGGCCCTTGGTGGTCAGGGCGCCGGCCCCGATCAGGAGGATCACGCCGGAGATGGCGAACATCCACTGGGACTTGCCCATGAAGTCGAAGTGCCAGCGCTCCTTGCCCTCGATCCCGCTGAACCCGCGTCCGGAGCGGAGCAGCTTGGTGTTGCTCATCGAGCCGAGGAGGGCCTGGGTGAAGACGACGGCCGTGAGCAGCGAGACCAGGGTGCCGACGCCGAGCGTGAAGGCGAAGCCCTTGATGCCCGAGGTCGCGAGGACGAACAGGATGAACGCCGTGAGGAGGGTGACGACGTTGGCGTCGATGATCGTGCCGATTCCGCGGCGGTAGCCGAGCGTGATCGCCGATTGGACGGATCTCCCCGCTCTCAGCTCCTCCTTGACGCGCTCGAAGATGACGATGTTCGAGTCGGCCGCGACCCCGATGGTGAGCACCAGGCCAGCGATCCCGGGCAGCGTCAGGGTGATCGGGATGACCTTGATCAGGGCCAAAAACAGGATCGCGTAGACGATCAGCGCGAGCGACGCTACCCCGCCGAGGAAGCGGTAGAAGACGATCAGGAAGACCATCACCAGGATCAGGCCGACGATCAGGGCGAGCTGGCCCTGGTCGAGCGCCTCCTGGCCGAGGGTTGCCGAGACCTGGCTCTGCGAGGTCAGCTTGAGGTCGATGGGCAGCGCGCCGCGCTGCAGGTACTCGGCGAGGTTCTGGGCCTCGTCGAAGGTGAAGCCGCCCGAGATCTGCGCCCCCTGGCGCCCGTCGATCCCGTCGGGGTTCTCCTTGAAGTTGATGATGGGCCGGGAGACGACCTGGCCGTCGAGGATGATCGCGAAGCTGCCCGAGAGCGCGGCGGCCTGCTCGTTCGTGACGTTGCCGATCGCCCGGGCCTGGCCCTCCTGCGCGATGGTGCGGGTGATGTCGTGGAAGGCGTCGCGGCCGGAGCCGGTGAACTCGAAGGTGACGTTCGGCTGGCCGAACTGGTCCTGGTTCTGCTGCGGGTCCTTGATCTCGGAGCCGGACAGGGCGGCGTTGTCGGTGAGGACGAAGTAACCGGCCTCCGACGGATCGTCGACCGTCTTGCCGTCACCATCGGTCGGGAGTTCGGTGACGATGATGGTGCCCTGCGGGACCTCCTTGACGATGCCCTTCTTCGGGATCGGCCGGCCCTGGTCGTTGAAGTAGAGGTCTTCCTTGGCGGAGACCGGACCGGAGATCAGCTCATGCGTCTTCTCGTCGAAGAGGTAGTACTTGGTGCCGGACGTGCAATCCTCGCAGTCCTCGTTCGGCTCCTGCTTCTCGGCGAGGTTGACCGCGTCCCACATGGTCGGTTCGGCGCCCTGGCCGATCCACTGGCGGTTGTAGCCCTCGGTCGGAGGGCGGCCGGCGGCCTTCCACTTCTCGGTCACCTGCTTGGTGACCTTCTCCGGGTCCTGGGTCCCCTTGTCGGTCTGCAGCTCCTTGGCGGGCCCGACCAGGTTGTTCTGCCAGTCGTAGAAGTACAGTCGCGCCGGGGTGGTCGCACATTCCGTGGCCGTGCCGACGTTCGTCGCGCCCGGGATGCCGACCGAGATCTGGTCGGAGCCGAGTCGCGAGACCTCGATCTCGGAGACGCCGAGCTTGTCGCAGCCGTCGCGGATGATGTCCACCGAGCGGTCCATCGCCTCGGTGGTGACCTCCTTGACCTGCGGCGTCGGACGTCCCTGGAGGGTCAGCTCGATGCCGCCCTGGAGGTCGAGGCCCAGCTGCGTCGGCTTGTTGAGGCAGACGATCGCCGAAACGATCACCAGCCCGAGCACGAAGAGCAGCACGAATATGTTGCGGCGACGGCCTCCCATGGGTCGCGAAGCTTACCCTTCTGGCGTCAAAACGATCATGAGGCCCCCGTCGTCGTCGTACGCGGGGAATACATCGGCGATCGCCTGGGCGGTGGATTCCTTTTCTGAACGCACTTCCACGCGCTTGCCGAGCGAACGGACACCCCACTCGAGGGACGTCTCGATCGGGTCGGTCTCACCGTCGCCGTTCGTGTCGGCGGTCGGTCCGCCGTCCCCCGGGTCGACCCATTCGAGCCCGAGCACGTCTCGCACGGGCCGGCCGATCACGTCCTCGTCGGTGAGCCCGGTCAGCTCGAAGCTCCCCCGCCCCGCATCGATCACGCGACCCTCCTGGTCGCAGACGAAGAAGGCGGCGTTCGGGGCCGGGTAGTAGTCGTCGAGCAGCTCGAACACGAACCCGAATCCGCATTTCGAGCAGCCCTTGGGCCGCGGGCTGAATCCGGCGGTGCGGTCCCCGCTGTTCTCCCGGTTGCCGCAGTTGGGGCAGATGAAGAAGGGCATCGAAACGGAAGCGTACCTACGCGGCCACCTCGGCGTCCCGTGGCATAGGGTCCGGGCACGAGGTCAGTTTCCAGGACGAGATCGAAGACGGAGGAATCGGTTCCATGATCGACGCTTTCCCGGCCGCCGGGATCCCGGAATGAAGGTCTTCGTCGCGGGCGCGAGCGGCGCGATCGGGCTGCCCCTGGTGCGGGGCCTGGCCCGGGCCGGGCACGAGGTGACCGGCTCGACGCGGGGCCGGGGAGCCGAACGGATCCGCGGGGCGGGCGGCGTCCCCGTGACCTGCGACGCGTTCGACCGGGAGGGCCTCGTCCGGGCCATGACCGACGCCGCGCCCGACGTCGTCGTCAATCAGTTGACCAGCCTTCCCCAGCGGTACGAGCCGCGCAAGCGGGGCTACTACGACGCCAACAACCGGATTCGGACGGAGGGCGGCGACAACGTGATCGCGGCCACCGCAGAGTCCGGCGCGCGGCGCCTGGTGACCCAGAGCATCTCGTTCCTCTACGCCCTCGAGGGCGGGTGGGTGAAGACCGAGGACGATCCGGTCGACCGGACCGGCGCCCACGCGGCGATGCTAGGCCACGAGTCGAGGGCCCTCTCCGACGATCGTTTCGAGACCGTCGTGCTGCGGTACGGCCTCCTCTACGGACCCGGCACCTGGTACGCGCGGGACGGCCACCTGGCGGAAGAGGTCCGCCGCCGGAGGCTGCCCGTGGTCGGGAAGGGCACCGGCATCACCTCTTTCCTCCACGTCGAGGACGCCGCCTCGGCCGCCGTCCTGGCCGTGGAGAGGGGCAACGGCGTCTACAACGTCACCGACGACGACCCGGCACCCATGTCGGAATGGCTGCCACGGTTCGCCGAGGCGGTCGGGGCGAAGCCGCCTCGTCGCGTCCCGGTCTGGCTGGCCTCCCTGGTCGCCGGCAGGCAGCTCGCGACCGTCGCGGTCGAGGGCCGCGGCGCGTCGAACGAGAAGGCGAAGCACGAGCTGGGCTGGGAACCGGAGTTCCCCTCCTGGCGAGAGGGTTTCGCGACGCTCTAGAAGAGGCGCTGGTGCCCGCTCGGGACCGGGATCCCGAGGTGCTCGAAGGCGGCCGGGGTCAGCACCCTTCCGCGGGGCGTCCGCTTCAGCAGCCCCATCTGGAGCAGGTAGGGCTCGAGCACGTCCTCGATCGTGTCCTGTTCCTCGCCGATCGCGACCGCGATCGTGGAGAGCCCGACCGGTCCGCCCCCGAACCGGGAGGCGATCAGGTCGAGCAGGGCCCGGTCCGCACGGTCGAGCCCCATCTTGTCCACCTCGAGCATCTCGAGCGCCGCGCCCGCCATGCCCCCGTCGATCGAACCCGATCCCTTCACCTCGGCGAAGTCCCGGACGCGCTTCAGGAGCCGGTTCGCGACCCGGGGCGTACCGCGCGATCGCTCGGCGATAGCCAGCGCGCCGCCCGCATCGATCTCCACCCCGAGGATCCCCGCCGAGCGCACGACGATCCTCGAGAGGTCCTCCGGCGTGTAGTACTCGAGCCGGTGCGAGACGCCGAAGCGGTCGCGGAGGGGGGTCGTCAAAAGGCCACTGCGGGTGGTGGCGCCGATCAGGGTGAACGGGGGCAGCGGCAGGGTCACGGTCTGGGCTCCGGCGCCCTGCCCGAGCACGACCGGGAGCTCGCCGTCCTCCATGGCCGGGTAGAGGGTCTCCTCGACCGCCCGGCCCAGCCGGTGGATCTCGTCGATGAAGAAGACGCTCCCGGGCTCGAGCGAGGTCAGGAACGCCGCCACGTCCCCCTTGCGCTCGAGGGCCGGGCCCGCGGTCTGGACGAGCGGAACTCCCATCTCGGCCGCGACGATGTTCGCGAGCGAGGTCTTGCCGAGGCCGGGCGGGCCGGCGAGCAGCACGTGGTCCAGCGGCTCGCCGCGCCGGCGTGCCGCCTCGATGAAGACCGCCAGCTGCTCCGTGACCTGCTTCTGGTTCACGAAGTCGTCCAGCCCCTTCGGGCGGAGCGACTGGTCGAGCTCCCGGTCGGGCTGGTCGGCCCGCGCGTCGTGGACCCGCGGCTCCGCGCCCTCGGGCAGGTCGGCCTCGACCCCGAGGTCGATCCGCTTGCCGCCGAATTCAGGCAGGTCGCTCATGGGTGAAGGGTCTCACTCCCCTCGGCTGGAAGCGGCGCGCTTCAGGGCGGCGCCGATCAGCTCCTGCGGGTCGTCGCCCTCCCCCACCCCGTCGAGCAACTGCTCCGCCTCCAAGGGCGCGTAGCCGAGATTGATCAGCCCGTCCCGGGCCAGCGAGCGGGCATCTCCGGCCCCCGCGCTCACGGCCTGGCCCGCCTCCTCGGCCACCGAGGCGACCTTGTCCTTGAGCTCGAGGATGATCCGCTCCGCGGTCCGCTTGCCGATGCCGGGCACCGCCTGGAAGCGCTTCGCGTCCCCGGCGATGATGGCCTTGGACAGTTCGCGGTGCGGGCCTCCGGAGAGGGCCGCGATCGCCACCTTGGGGCCGATGCCGCTCACTCCGATGAGCATGTTGAAGAGGTCCCGCTCCTCCTCCGAGGCGAACCCGTAGAGGAGCAGGCTGTCGTCGCGGCTGATCGTCTCCGCGTGGAGGAAGGTCTCCTGCCCGGCGGCCGGGACGCTGCGCAGCGTCTCGGAGCTCACCGCGAGCCTGTACCCGACGCCGGCGGCCTCGATCACGACGTGATCGGCCCGCCGCACCAGGACCTCGCCTCGGACCGTGGCGATCAACTCGCCACCCGCAGGTGCGAGGACGCCCCGGCCAGGGCGGCCTCGGTCGCGTCTCGCCGCCCGGCGGTCCCGCCGTGGCAGATCGCCACCGCGAGCGCGTCGGCCGCGTGGTCGGGCTGCGGCACCTCCGCCAGGCCCAGCAGAGTCGCGACCATCTTCTGCACCTGCCGCTTGGCGGCGTTGCCCGAACCGCAGACCGAGGACTTGATCACCTGGGGCGTGTACGTGAAGCACGGTACGCCCGATTGCGCCGCGGCCAGCAGGGCGACGCCGGACGCCTGCCCCACCTTCATCGCCGAGCTCACGTTCTTGCCGAAGTACAGGTCCTCGACCGCCAGGGCCGCGGGCCGGTGCCACTCGATGAGCCGGGTCAGGGATTCGTGGATGTCGCCGAGCCGCCGTTCGATCGGCTCCGAGGAGTTCGTCTCGATGGCACCCCCGTCCAGGGCCACCATGTGCCCGCCCTCGATTCGGATCACGCCGAAGCCGAGATTGGCGGTTCCGGGATCGATGCCCATGACGACCTTCATCTAGACCTATTCAACGCAACCCATCGGACGCCTTCAGAACAAGGAGTCGGCACCGCCTCCGGTCCGGGGTGGGCTTGAGATCCGCGGGCGCTACGGCGGGCTCTAGGCCAGCTTCTCCAGAATCTCTTCCGGGATGTCGAAGTTGGCGTGGACCTCGTTCACGTCGTCCTGGTCCTCGATCGCCTCGAGGAGCTTGAGGAGCGTGCCTGCCTCGCCCTCCTCCACCTCGACCGTGTTCTTCGGGATTACCTCGAGTCCCGCGGACTCGATCTCGATCCCCTCGGCCTCGATCGCCTGCTTGACCGCGCTCAGGTCGGACGGCTCGGAGAGCACTCGCAGCTTGCCGTCCTCCTCGACGACGTCGCTGGCGCCCGCGTCGATCGCGACGATGAGGTCATCCTCGCTGTTCGCCTCGCCGTCCACGACGACCACCCCGAACGTCTCGAACATCCAGGCCACCGACCCCGGCTCGCCGAGGTTGCCGCCGTGACGGGAAAAGGCGTGCCGCACCTCGGCGCTGGTGCGGTTGCGGTTGTCGGTCAGGGCCTCGACCAGGACGGCGGCACCCCCGGGGCCGTAGCCCTCGAACTGGATCCGCTCGACGGCGTCCGCGTCGGCGCCCTCACCGGTGCCACGATCGATCGCCCGCTCTATGTTCGCCTTGGGCATCGACTGGGCCTTGGCCTTGTCGATGGCGGTGGCGAGGGCCGGGTTGCCGTCGGGATCGCCCCCGCCCTCGCGAGCGGCGATGGTGATGGCTTTTGCGAGTTTCGTGAAGAGCTGGCCGCGCTTGGCGTCCGCGGCGCCCTTCTTGTGCTTGATCGAAGACCATTTCGAATGACCGGACATGCTGTGATTCTATGAACAAGAGCAATCGATGAATCCCGAGGGCAAACACAGAGTCGGCAGGACCTTCGCCGCCGGGATAGTGGCCGGGGTGATGCTCCTGGCCGCCCTCTCGCTCTGGTCGGTGATTCCGCTGGTCTGGCTGTGGATCGGGTCCCAGTTCGCCGACAGCCAGTTCCCGAGCATGGGGCCGTACCTGATCGTCCTGGTGGGAGCGATCGCCTCGATCCTCCTGGTCGCGTGGATCCTGGGCCGGCTTAACGAGGTCTACATCCGGTTGACCGGCGGCCGCGACGTCGGCCCGATCCGGCTCGGCTGGATGAAGAGCCTCCGCGACGCGGAGGGCGAGGGCGACCCCCCGTCCCTGATCGAGGTCGTGATCATCGGCTCGGTGGTGATCGCGTTCATCGCCTTCATCGCATGGTTCTTCCTACTCGCCGGCTCCCCACTGCCCGGGGGCTGACCGCCCCGCACATAAACCGCGAGATGCGCTTTCTCAGCGCCATGCGGCGAAAACACGCATCTCGCGTTTTGGGTCCAGCCTCGAGATGAGCTTTGTCGGCGCTATGCGCCGACAATCTGCATCTCGCGGTTGTAGGCCGGTTGCGCCTGGGGCTCGGGTGCGCCCGGTGGCCCGGTGACTCGCGGGCCTGGTCAGGTCCGGCACTGCGAGGCGAACCACTCGTGGACGCGGTTGTCCGGGGTCAGCTCCGGGTGGAACGAGAGGGCCGTGACGGTCCCCTGGCTGACCGCGACCGGGTGGTCCCCGACCTCGGAAAGCACTTCCACCGCGTCGCCGGTCGACTCGACCCACGGGGCGCGGATGAAGACGGCGCGGATCTTGCCGTCCACGATGCCGTCCAGTTCGATGTCGTCCTCGAAGCTCGCCAGCTGCCGCCCGAACGCGTTGCGCCGGGTGGTGATGTCGATCAGGCCGAGGTGTTCGCTGCCGGCCACGATCATCCCGGCACACGTCCCGAGGATGGGACGGCCGGCCCGGTGATGGGCCAGGATCGGTTCCGCGAGACCGGCCGCCTCGATCCCCATCGTGATCGTGGTGCTCTCGCCGCCGGGAAGGATCAGGCCGTCGAGCCCCTCGAGGTCGGCCGGCAGCCTCAACTCGACCGGCTCGGCGCCAGCCTCTCGAAGGTGCTCGACGTGACGCTGGAAGCCGCCCTGGACGGCCAGGACGCCGATCCGGGGTGGTATGGCCGAACGGGCGGGCGCGCTACCAGCCGCGTCCGGCAAGCCGGCCGTCCTCGCCCAGGGCAGCCATCTCGATCCCGGGCATGGCCTCGCCGAGCTGCTCGGAAGCGGCGGCGATGCGGTCCGGGTCGTTGAAGTGGGTGGTGGCCTCCACGATGGCCTTGGCGCGCCGTTCCGGATCGTCGCTCTTGAAGATGCCGGAACCGACGAAGTTGCCCTCCGCTCCGAGCTGCATCATCAGCGCGGCATCGGCCGGGGTCGCGATCCCACCGGCGCAGAAGACCGGGACGGGCAGCCAACCGCTGGTCGCGACCTCGCGGACCAGCTCGAGCGGGGCCTGGAGCTCCTTGGCCGCGGTCGGCAGCTCCGTGGAGCTGAGGGTGGTGAGCCGCTTGATGCCGCCGACGATCTCGCGCATGTGACGGACCGCCTCGACGACGTTGCCGGTGCCGGCCTCGCCCTTGGAGCGGATCATCGCGGCGCCCTCGCCGATCCGGCGCAGGGCCTCGCCGAGGTTGGTGGCGCCGCAGACGAAGGGCGCGTCGAACTCGAACTTGTCGACGTGGTTGGTCTCGTCGGCGGGCGTGAGCACCTCCGACTCGTCGATGAAGTCGATGCTGAGCGACTGGAGGACCTGGGCCTCGACGAAGTGACCGATCCGGACCTTCGCCATGACCGGGATCGAGACCGCGTCCTGGATCTCCTTGATCATCCGGGGGTTGGACATGCGGGCCACGCCGCCGTCCTTGCGAATGTCGGCCGGCACCCTCTCGAGCGCCATGACCGCGCAGGCCCCCGCCTCTTCGGCGATTTTCGCCTGGTCGGCGTTGACCACGTCCATGATCACGCCGCCCTTCAGCATCTCTGCCAGGCCCGTCTTAACTCGGAACGTCGCTTCTTCAGCCATCACTCCAAATATAGAGAGAGCGGGCCTCCGGAGGCTCCCCCGAGGGGGCGGCGGGCTACTTCAGCTTGTAGGCACGGATGCGCTCGCTGTGGGTCTCCTCGCTCAGCGAGTAGACGCCATAGGCCAGCGCGTGCACGAGCGCCATCAGCGCCGTGTTCGAGCGGAGGAACGACGGGCTGTTGGACGAGTAGTAGAGACTCATGTCGGCTTTCTTGACCGCGTCGGACAGCGTCGCGTCGGCGATCGCCAGGGTGCGCGCCCCGCGGTGGCCGGCCAGCTTCATCGCCCGGGCGAGGAGCGCGTGGGAGCGGCCCGAAGAGAGGGTGATCAGAAGAGTGTCCTCGTCGACCCGGCCGAGGCGCTGGAGCGAGGGGCCGGCGGTCGAGGTGACGATCTCCGCCCGGATGTCCAGGAGGCTGAGCGTGTGGCGGAGATAGCTGGCGAAGAACGCCATCTGGTCCGTGCCCACGATCACGACCTGATTCGCGTCGGAAAGCGCGGAGACGGCCTGGTCGATCTGCGCCTGATCGAGCTTGCGTGCGGTCTCCTCGAGGTTCGAGTGGTCGGTGCCGAGCGAGGCCTCGAACTCGGAGTGGTCGAACGAGAAGAGCATGCGTCCCC
>Ga0182741_1005613_pt1 | contig 11517 bp, 10 predicted proteins | sample eDN5th37CBELigOP_FD_128874 | JGI IMG/M metagenome (GOLD analysis project Ga0182741, IMG submission 128874) | Enriched Organic Plus compost microbial communities from Emeryville, California, USA - eDNA 5th pass 37_C BE-Lig OP (version 2) (version 2) ...
GATGCAAGTGTCCGGAAACGGGCGTTCGTGGCAGCCGTTCCGAAGAGAGCCCAGAGGCCAAGGATAAGCAGCGCCGGAACGATCGCCCAGATCGCCACCAGCGCGCCATGGTAAACCGGCTTGGAGTGCAGCCGGCCCTCAACCTGGGCCAGCCTACTGCTGCGCGACCAGCCGGTCTGATAGGCGAAGCCAAGCAACAGAAGGAGCACAAGGCTCACGAGCATGGAGTTCACGCTGGGACCTCGTTAAAGGGTCGGGATGAAATCATTTGCATCCACTTCGCCATATTGGGAGGCGGACGGAGCAATCCGTTGATTGCTCCGACATCGCCATCTAGTTCAGTTCCGCAGCCGTGACTGCCTTGCGGTTCTGGAAGTTCTGGAGGATTTCTCCAGTTTCCTCCGCCGGAGCCGGGATCAGTCCGGCAGCCTCAAGCGTGCCGCCTGCACCCGCCATGCCTTCAGACAGGAAGAACTCGACATATTCCTCTATGCCCGGAACCGTGCCGATGTGCTCGCCCTTGACGTAGAAGAAGAGCGGGCGTGAAACGGGGTATTCACCGGAAGCGATGGTCTCGAGCGATGGGGTCACACCGGAGACCGAGGCGACCTTCAGCGTGTCGCGGTTCTGCTCGTAGAAGCTCAGGCCGAAAACGCCGACCGTATCCGGGTTGCTCTGCAGGCGAGCCAGCGTTTCGGTGTAGTCGCCGGCGATCTCGACCACCACGTCCTGACGGACATTCAGGCAGGCTTCCTTGGGCGCATCGGCAGGCAATTGAGCCGCCTTGCAACCTTCGGTCAGAACCTTCTCTTCAAACACTTCGCGTGTGCCGTGGTTTGAGGCCGGAATGGCCATGGCGATCGGCTGATCTGGCAGGGAAGCATCAATATCCTTCCAGGACTTGTATGGATTATCCACCAGCTTGCCATCGACCGGCACCTGGGAGGCAATCGCCTTGAAGATGTGCACCGGCTCAAGGGCGAAGTCAGCTTTGCTGGCGCTCGACGCGAAGACAATACCGTCGTACCCGATCTGAACTTCGAGGATCTCGTTCACGCCGGCCTTGTTGCAGGCCTCAACCTCGGAAGCGCGGATGCGGCGCGAGGCATTGGCAATGTCGATCGTGTTGTCGCCGACGCCCTGGCAGAACTGGCGAAGACCGCCGCTCGAACCGCCAGAACCGACGACAGGGGTTTTGAATTCGGGAAAAGCATTGCCGAATTCCTCGGCAACGATGCTGGCGAATGGCAGAACGGTTGACGATCCAGCGATCTGGATCGTGTCGCGCGTCTGCGCCCCTGCGGAGGACGTCATGGCGGCGATTGTGAGGGAAGCCGCTGCGGCCGCGAGGGAAAACTTCGTCATTGACCATCTCCTGTCGGAACCATCGCCATCTGGCGACGAAACGGGCAATAACGCGCTTATGTAACAGCCAGATGACAGCCGGGCGGGGCAGAAATTTTTCTCCGCCCGTGCGACAGGCTCTCTGGACTCCGCGAAAAATCCAGAGGACTATGCAACCACTACGTGCACGGAAGCAATTGCTGCGACGGGGTCGCCATGGAGATCCGCCCGCTGGGACTCGAGGGTGTCTACGAAATTGTTCCAAGGAAGATCGAAGACGCGCGAGGGTTCTTCTCCGAAACCTATAACGCGCGGGCGCTGCGAGAACACGGGATCGAGATCAATTTCGTGCAGGACAACCATTCCCTCTCGCTTCGCAAAGGCGTGGTGCGCGGACTGCACTGTCAGCTGCCGCCCTACGCACAGGCGAAGCTGGTGCGGGTTGTCAAAGGTGCCATCTGGGACGTGGCGGTGGACATCCGCCGGAGCTCGGCAACATTCGGAAAATGGGTGGCGATCGAGATTTCGGCCGAGCGGTGGAACCAGATCCTGATCCCGGAAGGCTTCGCGCACGGTTTCGTCACCCTCACGGAAGACACGGAGGTGGTTTACAAGGTCTCCGCCTATTATTCGCCGGAGCACGACAGGGCGATCCGGTTTGACGATCCGGCGCTCGGGATCGAGTGGCCCCTTCCCGCGTCTGACGTCCATCAGTCCGACAGGGATCGAAATGCTCCGCTGCTGCAGCAGGCGGAGGTGGTTGCATGAACGTTGCGCAGACCACTGTTCTGGTAACCGGAGGTGCGGGGTTCATCGGCTCGGCTGTCTGCCGGCTGTTGGCATCAAGTCCGGGCTACCGGGTCATCAATCTCGACAGTCTCACCTATGCAGCCAATCTCCGCTCGCTGGGCAGCATCGAACATCAGCCGAACTATTGCTTCGTTGGCGGCGACATTTGTGATGGCAACCTGGTCGCTGAGGTTCTTCAGCAATACGAGGTCGATGCGGTGATCCACCTCGCGGCAGAGAGCCATGTCGACCGCTCGATTGCCGGGCCGGCTGTCTTCATCGAAAGCAATATTGTCGGCTCATTCAGGCTGCTGGAAGCCAGCCTGGCTCGCTGGCAAGGACTGGCGGGACCCCAGAAGGAGAAATTCCGCTTTATCCACGTGTCGACGGATGAGGTGTTCGGCGACCTCCCCTTCGACGAGGGCATTTTCACGGAACGCTCCCCCTACAGGCCGTCATCCCCCTACTCCGCCTCCAAGGCGGCATCGGACCATCTGGCGAGGGCCTGGTTCGAAACCTATCGCCTTCCGGTGATCGTAACCAACTGCTCCAACAATTTCGGGCCGTACCAATACCCCGAGAAGCTGATCCCGATGGTGATCCAGAACGCGGTTGCGGGCAGGTCCATCCCCATCTATGGCGAGGGTCGGAACGTGCGCGACTGGCTCTATGTGGAAGACCATGCATCCGCCCTCAAGCTCGTGCTTGAATGTGGCAGCCCCGGTGAACGTTACAACATCGGCGGCGGTGCCCAGCGGAGCAACCTGGATCTGACCCGGACAATCTGCTCCATGCTGGACCAAGAGTGCCCACTGCAGGATGGCCGCTCCCACGCGGACCAGATCACCTTCGTTCCCGACCGTCCCGGCCACGACCGGCGCTATGCCATTGACGCCACGAAGATCCGGACAGAACTCGGATGGCGCCCTTCAGACACCTTTGAAAACAGCCTATGGAGAACCGTTCGCTGGTATCTCGATAATCCATGGTGGTGGAGACACACAAAGGCCGAAGCGCTGGAGTCTGTAGCGTGAAGGTTGTCGTCACCGGGCGGTTCGGACAGGTAGCGCAAAGCCTGGCGGAGAAGGCTGCCGGACGGCCGGACGTAGAGCTGGTGATGCTCGGGAGGCCAGAATTTGATCTGACCGAGCCCGATACGGTGCAGGCGGCGATCCGCGATGCGAGGCCGGACATCGTCGTATCCGCCGCAGCATATACGGCTGTGGATCAAGCCGAAGAGGAGCCCGAACTCGCCTTTGCCGTCAATGCGAAAGGGTCGCAGGCAGTAGCGCTTGCCGCGAGAAGATGCGGCGCGCCTATCATCCATATATCCACTGACTACGTGTTTTCAGGAACATCGAAGGAACCGTACTCCGAAACCGATCTGTCGGTGCCCCTGAACGTCTATGGCAGGAGCAAGCTGGAAGGGGAACAACTCGTGGCCAGGGCCAACCCCATGCATGTCATCCTGCGAACTGCCTGGGTATACAGCCCGTTCGGCCGGAATTTCGTGAGAGACATGCTGCAGTCGGCGCAAGGACGCGACAGTGTTTCAGTGGTTTCGGATCAATGGGGCAGCCCTACCAGTGCACTCGACCTGGCGGATGCCATCCTGCGGATCGCCGGACGGCTGCACCGGAGGGAGACGGAAGCATATGGAACCTATCATCTGGCCGGTGCGGACAACATCAGCCGGAGCAAGTTTGCCCGCGCAATTTTTGCCATTTCAGCAGCGATCGGCGGTCCATCCGCACAGGTGACCGATATTAGCGCCTACGACTACCCAGCCAGGGCCCTGCGCCCCCTGAACTCACGGCTCAACTGCCAGAAGTTCTGGGCAACATTCAGGTTTGATCTGCCCGGCTGGACCATGTCACTGCGTCCCGTCATCGAAAGGATAAACCGCCTCGATATACAACCGATCAGGCATGCGCCCGGTCGAGATGAATGATCCTGTCAGCAACATCAAGGCTCGTCTGGCGGTGCGCCACGATGATGCGCGTGATCTTCAAGGACCGTATGGCCTCATTGATCCTCACCTCATTATCCGTATCGAGGTGGCTCGTCGCCTCGTCCATGATCAGGATCTTCGGCGCACGGTAGAGCGCCCGCGCAATGATCACGCGCTGTGTCTGCCCGCCGGAAAGGCTGCTACCCATATCGCCGACAAAGGTTTCATAACCCATGGGAAACGACAGGATTTCGTCATGAATCGCTGCAAGCAGCGCGCAGTCCTCCACGCGCGCCATGTCCATCCTGTCCGCAAATCCGGCAATGTTCTGCGCGATGGACCCGGTAAACAGCCGGTCATTCTGCAACACGCAGGCAACATGTCTGCGATAGCTCGCACGGCCCATCGCAGCTACGGGCGCGCCCTTGAAAACCAGGCTTCCTGCCGTTGGTTCATTCAGGCCGGCCGCGATTTTCAAGAGGGTCGACTTACCTGCACCTGAAGGGCCAGCAATGCCGACGCATTCTCCCTCGCGGATATCCATGGAGACATCGCGGAGCACAAGGGCTTCATTGTCCCCATAGCGAAACGAAACGTTTCTCAGACTCAGCTGAACTGTGTCATCGGCGGACCTTGCAGGCGCTGACACTCGCTCCCCCTCCCCTTCCGGCACGGCAAGGGCGATATCGGAAATGCGCTCGCCATGGAGTGACAGCATGCGCATGACCATCACAGCATCGATGAGACCGGCGATCCTCTGGGTGAACTGGTCGCGAAAGGCAAGGAAGGCGATCAGCATTCCGACCGTCATGCTATTCGCCAGCACCGCGAGAGCCCCGAAATAGATGAGCAGAATCCTGTCTGCACCCAGAAGAATGCCGCTCAGCGTGGAGAACAGAGCCTCCAGTCTGCGCACACGGACGTCGGCCGCAATGCGTGCGATCAGGTGGTTGAGCCACGTGTCCTTCCGCCTGTCCTCAAGGCAGAGAGCCTTCAGGCTGGACATGCCACGCACCGATTCCAGAAAGTGAGAACTCTCCCGCGCCGCATGGTGTATCGCCTGCTCGGACCGCGACCGGTACGCCGGAAAAGTTGCTGCCCGCAGAAGCACATAGGCAGCCACCGCGACAGCGACGATGAAAACAAGCCAACCGCCATAGAGAGCCATCATCACCACCAGGGCGACAGCCATGACACCGTCGAGGATCGCCACCAGAACGCGGGTTGTCAGTGTTTCCTGTATCTGGTCGAGAGATCCGAAGCGCGAGATGATGTCACCTACATGCCGCTTCTCGAAGAAACTCAAAGGCAGCCGCACCAGGCGGTCAAAGAGGCCTGCCTTCCATTGCAGGCTGAGACTGGAACTCAGCACCAGCATGGACCAGGACCGGATGAAACCCAGCACCGCCTGCATGATGAGCAGGCAGGCAAGACCGATCGTCACCGTCAGCAGCAGATCGCGATCCGCCACGACAATAACCTCGTCCAGAATGATCTGGAAGACGATGGGCATGGCAATGCCGATGATCTCCAGAAGCGACGAGATGCTCAGTATCTGGAGCGCGGCGCGGCCGAGACCGGACGTTCGCCTCACAAGGTCGAAAACATTGACCGCCCTGCGCTCGTCGCGTTTCCGGAAACAGACATCAGGCCATGCTTCCAGCGCGACACCGGTGAATCGCCTTTTGACTTCGGCAAACGGGATGAACCTGCGCCCGGCCGCGGGATCGTGAATGACGATGCCCCTCGTCTTCACCTCGACGAGAACGACAAAATGGTTGTGATCCCAGTGCAGGATGCAGGGACGGCGGAGCAGCCTGAGTTCATCAACTTCCAGCGACAGTGCCCGGGTCGTCAGCGACAGCAGGCGGGCAACCTGGATAATGTCCGCCAGCGTCATCCCATTCATCGACATGGAAAAGCGCTGGCGGGCGGATGTCGGATCCAGATGATGGCCGTGATACCCCGCCACCATCAGCAGGCAGGCAAGACCGCATTCCGCTGCTTCGGACTGCAGGATGACCGGGGTGCGATGCTTCAGGGCGTCCCTCAGACGCTCGGGAAGAGCCACGTCAGAATTCCGCAACTTTGCCGGCGACGCGGGAAAGCGGATTGAGCAGCCATTCGTAGAGCCGCCGCGTTTCAGTGCGCACATGCGCTTCGAAATGCATGCCGGGCTGCAGAGGATTGCCCAGGTTCAGTGCGGGCTGATCCGGTTCTACTGTTACGAGATAGAGGCTGCCTGCAGCGCCCCCGGCGCCGCCGGGGACGAGTGCGCTCAGATCATCCTGGCTCAGGGTGGAGCGGGAGATCGAAACGATCCTGCCGGGAAACTGGCCGTACTTCTGGTACGGGAACGCCTGATAACGCATGAGCACCGTGTCGCCCCTGCGAATGAAGCCGATGCCACTGTCGGACACCAGAAGATGCCCAAGCAGGCGCGTGTCCCCAGGCACGATAGTGAGCAGCGGGTATCCAGCCTGAACCGTCTGGCCCTCTTCCGCCATGACGGCGGTCACCAGCCCGTCACGCGGGGCAACGATCTGAATCTCCCGCCGCCCTTCGCTTTCGAACACTTGCCGGTCAATCTCCGCAAGCCTCTGGCGAAGCTCCCCCAACCTGGATTCGGCCTTCCGATCGAAAATCTTGAGCTGATGCTCGAGCTGATGGATGCGCGCGCGCAGCCTGAGCCGCTCACGTTCCGTCGACTCCACCTGCAGCTGATAAGACATGTGAGCCTGCTGGCGCGTCTCCACCTGACCAAGTGTCGCCAGCCCCCTGGCAATGAGCTGTTCCTGACGCAATGCGTTCCGTTCAAGCTCAGCGGTGAATTTACCCAGGAGCTCGCCGTAGGCTTCCAGGTGGACCTGTTCATGTCTCGCATCGTCCAGTTCGGCGGACAGCTGCCGCTTCTCGACGGCTGCGAGAACCTGCTGCCGCTCGATCGCTTCGGCAATTTCCTGCCGCTGCAGGCGCAGCTGGTGTATACCCGCCTGGTTTACGCCTCCATGTTCGGTGATGTGGTCCATGCACAAAGTGTACAGAACGTCGCCCTTGCGGACTTCATCGCCGTCCCGCACCGTCCGGCGCCTGATCCAGCCGCCGGAAGGCGAAGTGAGTCGTGTGAGCCCCCCGGCGGGCAGCATCACCCCTTCCGCCCGGACAAGCCGGGTGTACTGGCCAAGAACCAGATAGATCGCAGCTGCCAGCAGCGCAGCGACCGATAACCAGGCCGCCACGCTGAGCGACATATTGCGGGGCAGGTGGGCCTGTGCGGCCCACCCGTTCCACCTACCGTCATGCGCATCGAAGAGGAACAGCGGTCGTCTATCCCGTCGCTGCGTGTCCATCGTTTCAGGCGCGGCCATGACGATCGTACACTAGGGCTCCACCTGATCCGTCACCACGGCGTAGGTAAAGGCCCCAGCACCGCTTCCCATGCCAATGGAGCCGATGACAGCTCCGGCCACACAGCCGACAAGGGCTCTAGGAGGGCCCAGCAGCATACCGGCAGCGCAACCGTTGCAGGCTCCGAACATAGCGGCCCAAACACCGATGGCAGCAGCCATGCCAACTCGAGCGGATCCCCCCGAAATCAGGAATATCTCTTCATCTTCAATACATCTCATGTAGATCACCAAATACTATAACACTAAATAATAATATTAAAAATTACTTAGGAACTAAGCACAAACAAATTCATTTCACGACAGACTAAAACTTTTCCTGAATAGTACAGGATGCGCTGTCAGGTCCGAGCACACATGACTACTGCGCAAGGTTAGACGCGACAAGATAATGCATTGCACCGCCGACAAGTCCAAAGGCTGCTCCGAGGGTGCACCCGATCAGAACCCCTCCGGGGCCTGTTATTCCGCCAGCAACACAGCCGATTGCACCTATAGACACGGCGCCGCCCGCTGCCACAGCCATTGAAAGCGGGAGGTGGTCCTTCAATCCTGCTCCGGCAACGATTTTCAGTTCTTTCTCATCCAGGCAACGCATCGCCACAACCTCTCTGTTTTTTCAAACTAAGGATTTTTCTGAACAATCTGGTTCAGCAGGCTGGCCACAGACCTGCTCAAGCCTACAGCCAGCCCTATTGCACAACCGCCGAGCGTATCCGGCGCGCCCGCGACTCCCAACGCCAAATGCCGGATATCTCAGCGTGTAAGCCTTGCTACATCTACGTCCTTATCCAGAAGTCGCATATGTTGTACTCGTACTTACATAAGAACAATTGAATTAAATATAAGAAACTTTCCATAAGTCAACACTTATGCAGTATAAGTATATGATGTACGCGTTTTCTGCCAGTAACTTAAGAGAATTTCTGGTTATCTGCGAGAGATGAGCCATCGCACAAGGCATTGATCTTGAGCGGCTTGCCGAATGGCGATGCCGAGACCACCGCACGGGCATATCTGCAGCTCAACCGAGTGCCGTACCGTCACAATGCTTTGAATTATCGGGGAAGATTGGTACTCCCAAGGGGAATCGAACCCCTGTTTCCGCCGTGAGAGGGCGGCGTCCTAGACCGCTAGACGATGGGAGCATCAGCAGTTGCCGCCATATAGACGGACCCAGTTCTGATTGCAACACCTTCCGTCGTGATAATTCGCAGACGCGACAAAAATTTGTGAAGGAGATAGTGCCCAGAAAATGCAAAAGCGCGCCGTAGCGCGCTTTCCGGGCTTCTGCGGGTTGGAGGCACGACGACTTGCCGCACCTGTCAGTTCTTACTGACCCTGCCAGCTTATCTCGAAGGTACCTATTACACGGCGTTCCGACAGGTCGTAGAGGAGAATTGCCTGACCGCCGCCATTGCGACGAATGTGGAGCGTGATTCGATTGCCATCGAGCGACTGGGACACCACTTCAGAGGACGGCGGCAGAAGGATGCTGCCCGAGATTATCTCCGTTGACGGCGGGACCTGCGCCACTGTTGTCTCCTTTGGCGCAGGACCGAAGGATTTGTAGACAAGCGCGACCATGACGGCCATAAGCGCAAGGAAAAGGATGCCAAGATTGATGAACATGAATCGCAACATCTTGCGACGCACGTTCTCAGCGGCCGGATCCAGTGTTTTTTCTTCTTCGAGGTGGTCTGGGGCTTCCCCGTTCATGGCTGTCCTGTCGCCGAAAGGTTCATGATGCACGTTTCTGATAACGGAGAGATGGATGAATGGAAAGTGCTGCATGCCGACGCGGAGGCCCACGGCAGCCGTCTGGACCAGTGGCTTGCCGCCGTCCTGGCGCCAGAACTCTCCCGTAACCGCATCCAGGCGCTGGTCCGGGGCGGCAGCGTGACGCTCAACGACCGTGTAGTGACGGAACCGAAGCAGAAGGTTTCCGAAGGCGATGTCTGCTGCATCGTCATGCCCGAGCCGGAAGCACCGGAGCCCAAGGGCGAGAACATCCCGCTTGACGTGCTCTACGAGGATGACAGCCTGATCGTCATCAACAAGCCGGTGGGCCTTGTGGTTCATCCGGGTCCGGGCAACTGGACCGGCACGCTCGTCAACGCACTCATCCACCATTGTGGATCCTCGCTCTCCGGCATCGGCGGCGTGAGGCGACCCGGCATCGTCCACCGCATCGACCGCGACACGAGTGGTGTGCTTGTGGTGGCAAAGACGGATCAGGCCCATCGGGCACTTGCCGAAGCCTTCGCCGACCATGGCCGCAATGGTGACCTGGAGCGCGCCTATGTGGCGATCGTCTGGGGTGCTCCCAACCGCGTCACCGGCGTGATTGAGACCTGGCTCGGGCGATCCAGCCAGGACCGCACCCTGCGGGCGGTCGTTCCCCAGGGGCGACCCGATGCGCGCTACGCCATCACCCACTTCACGGTGCTGGAGCGCTATGGCGACATGAATGAACCGATCGCTTCGCTCGTCGAGTGCAGGCTGGAAACGGGCCGCACCCACCAGATCCGCGTTCACATGGCCCACATCGGCCACCCGCTGGTCGGTGACCAGGCATACGGCCGCTCGTTCCGCACCAAGGTCAACCGGCTGCCGGAGGAACTTCGCGCAGCAGTGCAGGCCTTCGAGCGGCAGGCGCTTCATGCCCGGCTGCTCGCCTTCCGCCATCCTGTAACGGGCGAGATGATGCGTTTTGAAGCCCCCCTGCCCGAAGACATGGCCACACTGCAGCACTTGTTTTCTGAGCTTTGATCCCCTATCTGAAGGGCTCTGACACAGCCTGCCCCGCCCGCGTGACGGGTCGGGCTTTGGTGTGCTTTAAATTTCGCCGCAATCTACCTATATATGTCCTGCGTAGTGCGCTCAGGGGAGCGGCTGCGTTTCTTGCCCGCCGCATTTTGGGGGCATTAGTGATAGGGAGGGTGCTTGATGGCCCAGACATTGCCCAGTGTTGTTTCAGGCGAAGGCGGACTGGCGCGTTATCTTGAAGAGATCCGCCGTTTTCCGATGCTTCAGCCGGAAGAAGAGTACATGCTCGCCAAGCGCTATCAGGAGCATGGCGACGCTGATGCTGCACACAAGCTCGTTACCAGCCACTTGAGGCTCGTTGCCAAGATTGCAATGGGATATCGTGGCTATGGCCTGCCGATCGGGGAAGTCATTTCGGAAGGAAATGTCGGCCTGATGCAGGCCGTGAAGAAGTTCGAGCCGGAACGGGGCTTCCGCCTCGCCACCTACGCCATGTGGTGGATCCGGGCTTCGATCCAGGAATATATCCTGCGCTCGTGGAGCCTCGTGAAGATGGGCACCACGGCAAACCAGAAGCGTCTTTTCTTCAACCTCCGGAAGACCAAGAGCAAGATCCAGGCTCTCGGTGAAGGCGATTTGACACCTGACCAGGTGAAGGAGATCGCGACCCGGCTGCACGTGAGCGAGGATGAGGTCGTTTCGATGAACCGCCGCCTCTCGGGCGACGCTTCTCTGAACGCTCCGATCCGCGCTTCCGAAGGCGAGTCCGGCGAATGGCAGGACTGGCTCGTGGACGAACGCGAGAATCAGGAAAGCTTGCTCATAGAGCAGGACGAAATGGAACAGCGCAAGCGCATGCTGGATGATGCTCTGGGCGTTCTGAACGATCGCGAGCGGCGCATCTTCGAGGCCCGCAGGCTGTCCGAGGATCCCCTGACACTTGAGGAGCTCTCGGGCGAGTTCGACATCAGCCGTGAGCGCGTGCGCCAGATTGAAGTCCGCGCCTTCGAGAAGGTTCAGGACGCAATCAAGGCTTCGGCCAAGCGTCAGGCAGAAAGCATGGGCCGCGAGGCCCTGCCCGCCTGAAATTCGCACCAAGGCAACAGCGCATGAAAAAGGCCGCCTTACCGCGGCCTTCAGACCGCTGACAAACCCGCCGATTTTTTTGGCGGGTTTTTTCGTTGGAGCGGGAAGGCGTCGCTGCGGGCGTTTACGCAGAGAAGATGAAGAGGGGCCCGCTGCCTCACGCCCCGGCCA
>Ga0182741_1005614_pt1 | contig 11513 bp, 8 predicted proteins | sample eDN5th37CBELigOP_FD_128874 | JGI IMG/M metagenome (GOLD analysis project Ga0182741, IMG submission 128874) | Enriched Organic Plus compost microbial communities from Emeryville, California, USA - eDNA 5th pass 37_C BE-Lig OP (version 2) (version 2) ...
CGGTGAATCCCATGCGCTCGGTGGTCGTCGCCTTGACGTTGACCAGGTCCGGAGCGACGGCAAGGTCGTCGGCGATGATCTGGCGCATCGCCGAAACGAACGGCGCCAGCTTCGGCCGCTGCGCGATCACGGTCGCGTCGACGTTGCCGACGCGCAGACCGCGCTCGGCGGCCCGCTCCAGCGCCCGGCGCAGCAGCAATCGGCTGTCGATACCTTTCAGGCCGGGGTCGGTATCGGGGAAGTGCTGCCCCAGGTCGCCCAGCCCGGCAGCGCCGAGGATGGCGTCGGTGATCGCATGCAATAGCACGTCACCGTCGGAATGCGCCTCGATGCCCCGCTCATGGGGAATCCGCACACCGCCGATGACCACGTGATCGCCCTCGCAGAAGCGGTGGGCGTCGAAACCTTGTCCAATCCGCATGGTCGTGCTCACACGCAACCGTGGCTACGAAGGACCGCCTCGGCAAGCACCAGATCGCTGCGCCGGGTCACCTTGATGTTGGTCGCCTGCCCTTCCACCAACAGCGGCTGGTAGCCCGCGGTCTCCATGGCCTGCGACTCGTCGGTAACGGGTGTGCCCCGCTCGATCGCGGTGTTGAGCGCGTCGAACAGGATCGCCAGGGGGAAGAACTGCGGCGTCAGCGCGTGCCAGAGGCCGTCGCGGCTAGCGGTATCGCGCACCCGGCCGCCGGCTTCCTGGCGCTTGAGCGTGTCGCGCACCGGTACCGCCAGTAGCGCGCCGTCCGGCCGGTCGGTGGTAGCGACCAGGCGATCGAGATCCGCGGCGGTAACGCATGGACGCACGGCGTCATGCACCAGCACCCAATCGTCGGGACTGGCGATTTCCAGCAAGAAACCCAACGCGGCATGCACCGAATCGCAACGCTCGGCGCCCCCGGCCACGCGGTACAGCGGTTTTTCGTGGCGATAGTTGAGCGTTTCCCAGTGCGCGTCCTCCGGCGACAGCGCAATGACGCCGCCGTACACCGACGGGTGCGACAGCACCGAGTCCAGCGCCCAGCGCACGATGGGTTTGTCGAGTAGGGTCAGGTATTGCTTGGGAACGGCCGAGCCCATCCGGCGGCCGATACCGGCCGCCGGGAACACCGCCCAGATCCGCGGCAAGGGCGCGGTACTCATTAGTCTTGAACCACCTGGTAGAAGGTTTCGCCGTCCTTGATCATCCCCAGTTCGGTACGGGCACGTTCCTCCACGGCATCCAATCCGGTCTTGAGATCCCGAACTTCGGCCAAGAGCGCCTCGTTACGCTGGGTCAGGCGTTGATTTTCGGCTTTCTGAGCGGCAACGGCGGCGCGCAACCGTGACAGGTCACGCACCCCGCCGTTGCCGATCCAAAGGCGGTACTGCATGGCGACCAGCAGGACGGCGAGAACGACCGACAGCCAGCGCATCGGATCTACCGCGCTCCCGCTCGAACGCCATGCAAGCGATCAGAGCTCCCGTTTGATGTTGGGGAAGGCACGCTTGCCGGCATAACGGGCATCCGCGCCCAGCTCTTCCTCGATGCGGATCAGCTGATTGTACTTCGCCACCCGATCGGAGCGGCACAGCGAGCCGGTCTTGATCTGGCTAGCGGTGCTGCCGACGGCCAGATCGGCGATGGTGGTGTCCTCGGTCTCGCCGGAGCGATGCGAGGAAATCGAGGCGTAATTGGCGGCGGTGGCCATGGCGATGGCGTCCAAGGTCTCGGTCAAGGTGCCGATCTGGTTCACCTTGATCAGGATGGCGTTGGCCACGCCCTTGGCGATGCCTTCCTTGAGGATCTTGGTGTTGGTAACGAACAGGTCGTCACCCACCAACTGCACCTTCTCGCCCAGCTTGTCGGTGAGCAGCTTCCAGCCTTCCCAATCGTTCTCGGCCATGCCGTCCTCGATCGAGATGATCGGATACTTCGCGCACAGGCCGGCGAGGTAGTCGGCGTACTCGGCGGAGGTGAACTTCTTGCCCTCGCCCTCCATGTCGTAGACGCCGTCCTTGTAGAACTCGGAGCTGGCCACGTCCAGGCCGAGGTAGACCTGCTTGCCGAGCTCGTAGCCGGTCAGTTCCACGGCTTCCTTGATGGCTTCCAGCGCCGCCTCGTTGGACGGCAGGTTCGGCGCGAAGCCGCCCTCGTCGCCCACCGCGGTGTTCAGCCCGCGCCCGCTCAGCACCTTCTTCAGCGCGTGGAAGATCTCGGTGCCGCAGCGCAGCGCCTCGCTGAAGCGGTCGAAACCGACCGGCAGCACCATGAACTCCTGGATGTCGACGTTGTTGTCGGCATGGGCGCCGCCGTTGAGGATGTTCATCATCGGCACCGGCAGTTCGTACGGGCCGTTCGGGTTGAGGTGGCGGAACAGCGACACGCCCTTGTCGTTCGCCGCGGCGCGCGCCACGGCCAGCGACACCGCCAGGATGGCGTTGGCGCCCAGGCGGCCCTTGTTGTCGGTGCCGTCGAGCTGGATCATCTTCTCGTCGATGGCGCGCTGATCGTTGGCGTCCATCCCCACCAGGGCGTCGCGGATCACGCTGTTGGCGTTCTCCACCGCCTTGCGCACGCCCTTGCCCAGATACCGCGACTTGTCGCCGTCACGCAGCTCGACCGCCTCGCGGGTACCGGTGGAAGCGCCGGACGGCACGGCCGCGCGGCCCATGACGCCGTTTTCCAGGGTGACGTCCGCCTCGACGGTCGGATTGCCGCGGGAATCCAGAATCTCCCTCGCGTGAATCGCCTTGATCTTGGCCATTTCCGAGTAGCTCCTCGCGCTAATTTCGAATTTTATTTTCCTTGCAGCAGGCCTTGCTCGAGGAAGCCCTGCGCCTTCACCACCCGGTCGAGTTCGCGCAGAGTGGTGAGCAGCGCTTCCATCTGGCCCAGCGGCCAGGCGTTGGGGCCGTCGCTAAGTGCCTGGTCCGGGTTCGGATGCGTTTCCATGAACAATCCGGCCACGCCGCTGGCCACCGCCGCCCGCGCCAGCACCGGCACGAACTGCCGCTGCCCGCCGGAGGAAGCGCCCTGCCCGCCCGGCAACTGCACGGAATGCGTGGCGTCGAACACCACCGGGGCGCCGGTTTCGCGCATCACCGCAAGGGCCCGCATGTCCGAAACCAGATTGTTGTAACCGAAGGATACGCCGCGCTCGCAGGCCATGATGCGGGAATTTCCCACCGCGCGCGCCTTCTCGATGACATGCTTCATGTCCCAAGGCGCCAGGAACTGCCCCTTCTTGATGTTCACCGGCAAGCCGGTGCGGGCCACGTTCTGGATGAAATTGGTCTGGCGGCAGAGGAAGGCCGGAGTCTGCAGCACGTCGACCACCGCGGCCACTTCGTTCAGCGGCGTGTCCTCGTGCACGTCGGTCAACACCGGCACCTTGATCTGGCGCTTGACCTCGGCCAGCACGCGCAGCCCTTCCTCGATGCCGGGACCGCGGTAGCTATTGTGCGAGGAACGGTTGGCCTTGTCGTAGGACGACTTGTAGATGAAGTTGATCTGCAGACGCTCGCAGATCTCCTTGAGCTGGCCGGCGGAATCCAGCGCTAGCTGTTCGGACTCGACCACGCATGGGCCGGCGATAAGAAAAAACGGCCGGTCCAGGCCGGCCTCGAAACCACAAAGATCGATGATCGACACGCTCGCCTCCGGGCCCTCTCGACGAGGGCCCTAGGTGGATTAACCCGCGGCCACTCCCGCCCCGGTGCGCTTGTCGTGCTGAGCGGCCGCCGCCCGGATGAATCCGGTGAACAGCGGGTGCCCATCGCGCGGCGTCGAGGTGAACTCGGGATGGAACTGACAGGCCAGGAACCAGGGATGATCGGGCAGCTCGATCACCTCCGCCAGCTTGCTGTCACCGGACCAACCGGAGAACTTCAGACCGGCCTTCTCCAGCGCATCAGCATACAACTTGTTGAACTCGTAACGGTGGCGGTGACGCTCCACGATCACCTCCTTGCCGTAAATCTGGTGTGCGAGCGAGCCGGCCTCAAGACGGCACTCCTGCCCACCGAGCCGCATGGTACCGCCGATGTCGCAGCCGGGGCCGCGAATCTCGATTTCGCCGGCCTGATTCATGAATTCGGTGATCAGCGCGATCACCGGATACTCGGCCTGCGGCTTGAACTCCGTACTGTGCGCGCCGGCCAGACCGGCGACGTTGCGCGCGTACTCGATCACCGCCACTTGCATGCCCAGGCAGATGCCCAGGTACGGGATCTTGCGCTCGCGCGCGAAGCGCACCGCCTCGATCTTGCCCTCGACACCGCGCTCGCCGAAGCCGCCCGGCACCAGGATGGCGTCGACGTCTTCCAGGCAGGCCGTGCCGGCGCGCTCGATTTCCTCGGAGTCGATGTAGCGGATCTTAACCCGGCGCCGGGTCTGAATGCCCGCGTGCTTGAGCGCCTCGTTCAGCGACATGTAGGCGTCGGCCAGATTGACGTACTTGCCGACCATCGCCACGGTCACTTCGCCGTGCGGATACTCGATGGCGTCCACCACCGCCTTCCAGTCGGACAGATCGGCCGGCGGCAGCTCCAAGCCCAGCTTCTCGGCGACGATCTCGTCCAGCCCCTGCGCGTTGAGCACCAGCGGCACCTTGTAGATGGTGTCGACGTCGGGACAGGAGATCACCGCGCGCGGCTCGACGTTGGTGAACAACGCGATCTTGCGCCGCTCGTCCTCCGGCACCGGCGTGCTCGCCCGGCAGATGAGGATGTCCGGCTGGATGCCGATCGAGCGCAGTTCCTTCACGGAATGCTGGGTCGGCTTGGTCTTGAGTTCGCCCGCGGCGCCGATGAACGGCACCAGGGTCAGGTGCACGAACAGGCAGCGCTGGCGCAGTTCGGCGCCCATCTGCCGGATCGACTCCAGGAACGGCATCGCCTCGATGTCGCCCACGGTGCCGCCGATCTCGACGATGGCGACGTCGACGTCACCGGCGCCCTGCTTGATGCAGCGCTTGATCTCGTCGGTGATGTGCGGAATCACCTGCACCGTGCCGCCGAGGTATTCGCCGCGGCGCTCCTTGCGGATGACGTTCTCGTAGATCCGCCCGGTGGTGTAGTTGTTGGCCCGACCCACCGGCGCGCGCACGAAGCGCTCGTAGTGGCCAAGGTCGAGGTCGGTTTCGGCGCCGTCTTCGGTGACGAACACTTCGCCGTGCTGGAACGGGCTCATGGTGCCCGGATCGACGTTGATGTACGGGTCCAGCTTGATCATGGTGACCTTCAGACCGCGGGCCTGAAGGATGCTGCCCAACGACGCCGCCGCGATGCCCTTCCCCAAGGAGGAAACGACACCGCCGGTAATAAATATGTATCGCGTCATGTCAGATTAAGGCGCGTAGAGGTGGACCGGAGGGAGGTACGAGACGGGGCTCAACCTTAACAGAACGGCCGTTCTTGCACAATGAAACACTGCCTCGGAGTGGAACGCCCAAACCCCTCACGGCTCGCCGGCCGGGCCCGGTCTACGCCATACCAGGCGCAGCCCCGGCTCGCCCGGCCTGGCCGCGAAGGCGGCGTCGACGAACAGGTCGGCCACCGCCGCCAGCTCATCGCCGACGTAGAGCAAGGGCAGACGCGCCCGCTCCCACGGTGGAACGCCGCGCTCCTGCAGCAGCTTCTTCAGCGCGCTGCCATGCGCGCGCCCCGGCAAGCGCAGCCGCTCGCCGCCGCGACGGGGCAACAACCGCAGGTCATGGCGTCCCGCCAGATCGGCGCGAATACCGCCACCTACCGTGTCGACCGCTTCGACCCAGCCGCCTGCCCAGGCCACGGGCGCGCACAGATCCCAGGCAGACGCGCTCGGCAACGCCGACTCGGCATGAGCCTCCAGCACCAACCGGCCGCGATGGCGCCGCACCCGGCCCGCCCCCCAGACCAGCAGCGGCTGGCGATCCGGTCCGGCCGCCAGCAAAGCGTCTAGTCCGCTGATCAAGCGCTCGCGCGGCGGCACGCTCAAGCCGCGGCGGCGGATCCAGTAACGCAGCAGATTACGCTGCCGGGCGGCGCTCAGCGCCGATAGCCGCGCCGCGTCGAGATCGGGACCGATCGAGCAGGCATCACAATCGGCTTGCGCCAATTCGTCGAGCAGGTCCGCCGCCTCGGCAGCCTGCGCCGCCGCCCGCGCCAGCGTCCGCGACACGCTGGGCCAGCGCTCGGCGGCACGCGGAATGAGCTGGTTCCGCAGGAAGTTGCGATCGAACTGGGATTGCTCATTGCTGGGGTCGTCGACCCAGCGCAGCCCGTGGGCGCGGGCGTAGTCGACGATGGCGGCGCGCGGCGTGCTCAACAGCGGCCGCAGTAGGTAACCGCGACCGAGGGGACGGCACACCGGCATGGCGGCAAGACCATGCACTCCGGCGCCGCGCAACAGGCGCAGCAGCAGGGTTTCGGCCTGGTCGTCGAGGTGATGCGCCAGCAGCAGGCAGTCGCCCTCACCCAACTCGCGGGCGAAGGCGTCATAGCGCGCGTCGCGCGCGGCCGCCTCGAGCGATTCGCCCGGCGCGGGTTCGACCGACACCGATACCACCGTCAGCGCTACGTCCAGCGCCGCGCAGACGCCGCGGCAGTGCGCGACCCAGTCGGCGGCCACTGACTGCAGCCCGTGATTGACGTGAATGGCGCGCAGTTCGCCGCCGAGCCGCGGACGCAGCTCGGCCATGGCATGCAGGAGCGCGTGCGAGTCGCAGCCGCCGCTGTAGGCGACCCAGTAGACCGGCGCCGGCGGGAAGGCCTGGATACGCTGCCAGAGAACCTCGCCGTCGAGCCTGTCCACCGTAAGGCTACTGCTCCTTGAAGTTGCCGTAGCTCATCAGGCGCCGGTAGCGATCCTCGAGCAACTGCTCGTGGCTGCGCCCCTGCAGCGCCGACAGCTGGGTCAGCAGCGCGCTCTTCAGCGACGCGGCCATCGCTTCCGGATCGCGGTGGGCGCCGCCCAGCGGCTCCTGGATCACGGCGTCGATCAGACCCAGGCGCTTCAGGCGCGGCGCGGTGATGCCCATGGCCTCGGCCGCCTCGGAGGCGCGCTCGGCGCTCTTCCACAGAATGGAGGCGCAGCCTTCGGGGGAAATCACCGAGTACGTGCTGTAGCTCAGCATCAGCACCCGGTCGCCGACGCCGATCGCCAGCGCGCCGCCGGAACCGCCCTCGCCGATCACCGTGCAGATGATCGGCGTGCGCAGCCGCGACATCACCATCAGGTTACGGGCGATGGCTTCGCTCTGGCCGCGCTCCTCGGCACCGACGCCGGGATAGGCGCCCGGCGTGTCGATGAAGGTGAAGATGGGCAGCTTGAAGCGCTCGGCCATTTCCATCAGCCGCAACGCCTTGCGGTAGCCCTCGGGACGCGGCATACCGAAGTTGCGGCGGATCTTTTCCTTGGTGTCACGGCCCTTCTGGTGGCCGATCACCATGACCGGGCGACCGTCGAGCCGAGCCATGCCGCCGACGATGGCGTGATCGTCGGCGAAGGCGCGGTCGCCGTGGAGTTCCTCGAATTCGGTGAAGATTCGCTTGACGTAGTCCAGCGTGTAGGGGCGCTGCGGATGGCGCGCCAACTGGGCGATCTGCCAGGCGCTCAGGGACGAGAAGATCTGCTCGGTCAACGCGCGGCTCTTGGCCTGCAGGCGCGCGATTTCCTCGCCGATGTTCAGCTCGCTGTTGTCGCCCACATAGCGCAGCTCCTCGATCTTAGCTTCGAGTTCGGCGATGGGACGCTCGAAATCCAGGAAAGTTAGGCTCATATGTCGTTATGAGGCTCCAGTAGGTCGGGGTGTACCCTAGCGGCTGCAAGGGCCCCTGGCAAGCGATCAAATGTTAACTAGTACTCGACTCGTACCGCCGCCGGACCAGCCAAGGCGCCGAGCCGCTTCAGCAGCTCATCGGCCGGCCTGATCCGCCAATCGTCGCTGAACTTGAGCTTGGCCTGCGCCACGGCGTTGCGGTATTCCACCCAGACCTGGCAATTGCCTTCGCGGTGCGGCTCCAGGGCAGTGCGCAGGTCGTCCATGAAATTCCCGCCCATGCGTTGGCCGTCCAGCGCCAGCACCAGGCGCCGGGCGAGCGTGGTGCGCGCCTCGGCGATGTCGAACACCTTCTCGGCGGTCACCTTGTAGCCGCCGATGAAGTCGTCGTAGTCGAGGTTTCCCTCCACCACCAGCAGCGCGTCCTTCAGCAGCAAATGGCGGAACTGCTTGAACGCCTCCGGGAACACCGAAATCTCGACCCGGCCGGTGCGGTCATCCAGGGTCAGGAAGGCCATGCGGTCGCCCTTCTGGGTGTTGCGCGTGCGCAGCGCCACCACCAGTCCGGCCACCGTCACCTGCTTGCCGCCGCCGTTGCGGCGCCGCGGCTGCGGCGTGGTCGGCGGCGTGTCGCCGAGGTTGGCGATCAGCGGGCCGAGCCGGCCGGTGACCAGCTTGGACAACTCCGCCTCGTACGGGGTGATGGGGTGGCCGGTCAGGAACAGCCCCAGCACCTCCTTCTCATGATTGAGCCGCTCGGCCTCGTCCCACTCCGGCAACACCGGCGCATCGGCGGGAATGGCGCTGGGAGCGTCCGGTTCGGCCGCCATGCCGAACAGATCGTCCTGACCGACGGCGGTGGCCTTGGACTCCTGGTCGGCCACCTGCAGCGCCATCGGCAGCTGCGCCATGCAGGTCGCCCGCGTCAGTCCCAGGCAGTCGAAACAGCCGGCGCGGATCAGCGCCTCGAGCACGCGGCGGTTGATCTTCTTCAGATCCACCCGCCGGCAGAAATCGAACAGGTCGGAGAACGGGCCCTTCTTGCGCTCCTCGATCACTGCCTCGATGGCGCCCTCGCCCACGCCCTTGACCGCGCCCAGGCCGTAGACGATGGTGCGCTCGTCGGCGGCGCGGAACATATAGTCGGAGCGGTTGATCGACGGCGGCAGCACCTTGAGCTTCATCTGCCGGCATTCCTCGATCAGGGGCACCACCTTGTCGGTGTTGTCCATGTCCGAGGACAGAACGGCGGCCATGAAGTAGCTGGGATAGTGCGCCTTGAGCCAGGCGGTCTGATACGACACCAGCGCGTAGGCGGCCGAGTGCGACTTGTTGAAGCCGTAGCCGGCGAACTTCTCCATCAGGTCGAAGATGCCGCCGGCCTGCTCGGCGCTGATGCCCTTCTTCAGCGCGCCCGCCACGAACAGCTCGCGCTGCTTGGCCATCTCCTCGGGCTTCTTCTTGCCCATGGCGCGGCGCAGCAGGTCGGCGCCGCCCAGCGTGTAACCGCCCAGGACCTGGGCGATCTGCATCACCTGCTCCTGGTAGACGATCACGCCGTAGGTGGGCTTGAGGATCGGCTTGAGGTCGTCGTGGTGCAGTTCCGGCGTCGGGTAGGCGACCTCGCGCTTACCGTGCTTGCGCTCGATGAAGTCGTCCACCATGCCCGACTGCAGCGGGCCCGGGCGGAACAGCGCCACCAGCGCGACGATGTCTTCGAAGTTGTCCGGCTGCAGGCGCTTGATGAGGTCCTTCATACCACGCGATTCCAGCTGGAACACGGCGGTGGTCTGGTACTTCTTCAGCAGCGTGAAGCTGGCCTCGTCGTCCAGCGGAATGCGCATGATGTCGATCGGCGCCTCGCCCTTCTCGGCGCGCGCGGCGTTGATCGCCTTCATGGCCCAATCGATGATGGTGAGCGTGCGCAGGCCGAGGAAGTCGAACTTCACCAGGCCGACCGCCTCGACGTCGTCCTTGTCGTACTGGGTGGCCAGACCCTGGCCGCCCGGTTCGCAGTACAGCGGCGAGAAGTCGGTCAGCTCGGTGGGCGCGATCACCACGCCGCCGGCGTGCTTGCCGACGCTGCGGGTCATGCCCTCCAACTTCATCGCCATGTCGAGCAGGTTCTTCACCTCCTCGTCGGTGTCGTAGAGCTTCCGGAGCTCTTCCTCCTGCTCTAGCGCCTTGGACAGCTCGATGCCGAGCTCCATCGGAATGAGCTTGGCGATGCGGTCGACGAAACCGTACGGGTGGCCGTAGACGCGGCCGACGTCGCGCACCACCGCCTTGGCGGCCATGGTGCCGTGGGTGGCGATCTGCGACACCTTCTCGCGGCCGTATTTCTGGGCCACGTACTCGATCACCCGGTCGCGGTTCTCCATGCAGAAGTCGACGTCGAAGTCGGGCATGGAGACGCGTTCGGGGTTGAGGAAACGCTCGAACAGCAGGTCGTACTTGAGCGGGTCGAGGTCGGTGATCTTGAGCGCGTACGCCACCAGCGAGCCGGCGCCCGAACCGCGGCCCGGGCCGACCGGGATATCGTTGTCCTTGGCCCACTGGATGAAGTCGGCCACGATCAGGAAGTAGCCGGGGAAGCCCATCTGGATGATCACGTTCAGCTCGACATCGAGCCGCTCGCGATACTGCGCGACCTTGGCCTCACGCTCCGGATCGTCGGCCGGGAACAGAATCTCGAGACGTTCGTCCAGACCCTGATGCGAGCGCTGGCGCAGGTACTCGTCGATGGTCATGCCCGGCGGCAGGGGGAAATCCGGCAGCACCGGCTGCCCCAGCTTCAGCACCAGGTTGCAACGGCGGGCGATTTCCACGGTGTTGGCCAGCGCTTCCGGTATGTCCCGGAACAGCTCGGCCATTTCCTCCGGCGTGCGGAGGTACTGCTCCTCGCTGTAACGGCGCGGCCGCCGCGGGTCGTCCAGGGTGCGGCCTTCGTGGATGCAGACCCGCACCTCATGGGCGTCGAAGTCGTCGCGCTCCAGGAAACGCACGTCGTTGGTGGCCACCACCGGCATGCCTTCGGCGGCGGCGAGTTCCACCGCCGCGTGCACGTGCTCCTCGTCGCCGGGCCGGCCGCAGCGCTGCAACTCGAGATAGAAATTACCGGGGAACAGCCCGCGCCAGTAGTCGAGCTTGCGCCGGGCGGCATCGACATCGCCGCGCAGCAGAGCCTGACCGATGTCGCCCTCGCGCGCGCCGGACAGCACGATCAGCCCGGCGTGGTCGGCCTCGATCCAGTCCTTGCGCACCACCGGCACGCCCTGCTGCTGACCTTCGGCGTAGCTGCGAGTCAGCAGCCGGCTCAGGGCACGGTAGCCGTCCTGGTTGCGGCACAGCAGCGTGAGCCGGGAGCGCCCTTCCGGCGCGTCCTCGTCATCGACCCAGATATCGGCGCCGACAATGGGCTTGATGCCGGCACCGAGCGCGGCCTTGTAGAACTTGACCATGCCGAACAGGTTGCCCTGATCGGTCACCGCCACCGCCGGCATGCCGGCGGCGGTGCAGGCTTTCACCAGCGGCTTGACCAGCACCACGCCGTCGACCAGCGAGTACTCGGTGTGCACGCGCAGATGTACGAACCCGATAGTCACGGCCGTTCCCCGCAAATCAGTTCTTTTACCGGCCGAAACGAACGCCGGTGGATCGGCGACGGCCCCAGCCGGCGCAAGGCATCCAGATGCTCGGCCGTGCCGTAGCCCTTGTGCTTGGCGAAGCCGTAGCCCGGGTAGCGCCGATCCAGCTCGCACAGCTCGCGATCGC
>Ga0182741_1005615_pt1 | contig 11511 bp, 8 predicted proteins | sample eDN5th37CBELigOP_FD_128874 | JGI IMG/M metagenome (GOLD analysis project Ga0182741, IMG submission 128874) | Enriched Organic Plus compost microbial communities from Emeryville, California, USA - eDNA 5th pass 37_C BE-Lig OP (version 2) (version 2) ...
GCCCGGTTGCGCAGGCCGGGCGTGGCGTCGAGCACGTCCCACATCTGCTCGGCATAGTCCTGCCAGTCGGTGGCCGCGTGCAAGCGTCCGCCGCTGCGCAGCTTGGCGGCCAGCAGCGCGGCGAACGCGGGCTGGATCAGGCGCCGCTTGTTGTGGCGCTTCTTGTGCCAGGGATCGGGGAAGTAGATGCGGATCTCGTCCAGCGAACCGTCGCGGACCTCGTGCCGGAGCACTTCCACCGCGTCGTGGTGGTAGAGGCGGACGTGATGGCTGCCGTCCTCGGCCAGCGCGTTCAGCAGCCGGCCGACGCCGGGTGCGTGCACTTCCAGGCCGATGTAGTCGCGATCCGGATCCTGCGCGGCGGCGAAGCGCAGCGCCTCGCCGTTGCCGAAGCCGATTTCCAGCACCCGCGGCGCCTGCCGGCCGAACACCGCGTCGTAGTCGCGTGGCTGGCCCGTGTAATCCAGCCCGAAGCGCGGCCACAGGGTGTCGAAGGCCCGCTGCTGGGCCTCGGTGAAGCGGCCCTGGCGCAGCACGAAGCTGCGGATCTGGCGGCGTCCTTCCTCGACCGTGAACGGCTTGGGCGGAGTCTTGGCGCCGGGACTGGAGAACGGATCGGTCATCGGTCAGGCAATCAGGCCGTCGATGGGGCTGGAGGCCGACGCGTTGCGCTTGCGCGGGATGCGCCCGGCCAGGAACGCCTCGCGGCCGGCCTCGACCGCCTTGCGCATGGCGCTGGCCATCAACACCGGATTGCGGGCGCCCGCGATCGCGGTGTTCATCAGTACGCCGTCGCAGCCCAGTTCCATCGCGATGGCGGCGTCCGAGGCGGTGCCCACGCCGGCATCGACCAGCACCGGCACCTTGGCGTTCTCGATGATTTCCAACAGGTTGTACTTGTTCTGGATGCCCAGGCCCGAGCCGATCGGTGCGGCCAGCGGCATCACCGCCACGCAGCCGATTTCCTCCAGCCGGCGGGCCAGGATCGGGTCGTCGCTGGTGTAGACCATCACCTGGAAGCCGTCGGCGACCAGCTTTTCGGCCGCGGCCAGGGTCTGCACCACGTCCGGGTACAGGGTCTTCTGGTCGCCCAGCACTTCCAGCTTCACCAGGGTGTGGCCGTCGAGCAGTTCGCGCGCGAGCCGGCAGGTGCGCACCGCGTCATCGGCGGTGTAGCAGCCGGCGGTGTTGGGCAGGATGGTGTAGCGGTCCGGCGGCAGCACGTCGAGCAGGTTGGGCTCGTTGGGCGATTGGCCCAGGTTGGTGCGGCGGATGGCGACGGTGACGATTTCGGCGCCCGCGGCCTCGGTGGCCACGCGGGTTTCCTCGAAATCCCTGAACTTGCCGGTGCCGGTGAGCAGGCGGGAACGGTAGCTTTTTCCCGCAATGACCAGCGGGTCGGTGTGGGTATCGTGAGACATCGGCGGATTATCGCCGATCCCGGCCGGACGTGCCCGGCCATGCGGGGGCCGGCGGCCGCGAAAGCGGGAGCGGCGTCGCGCGGTCACGCGAATGACCGCCAGCGGTCACCCTGCCGACATATCCGCCGGCCACCATCCGGTCGATCACCGCGCGGCCCGCGCCGGGCGGTCATTCTCCTCCCCCAGGAAACAACCATGCCCATTCGCCTCCACCGCCTCGGCGGTTCGATTCGCTGCGTCCTCGCGTCGGGCGCCTGCTTCACCGCCGGCCTGCTGCCCGTCCATGCCCAGGAAGCCGCCGCGACGGCTTCCGCCGCCAGCGCCAAGCAACTGGATACCGTCATCGTCACCGGCCGCGCCGGCGTCAAGGAGCGCAGCAAGGCCGAGACCAGTTATTCGATCACCGGCATCGACGAGGAACGCCTGCGCCTGCAGGCTCCCACCAGCGTCACCGAATCGCTGAAGAGCGTGCCGGGCTTCTGGGTCGAGGCTTCCGGCGGCGAGGCCAGCGGCAACGTGCGCGCGCGCGGCGTGCCGGTCGATGGGTTCGGCTCGATCACCCTGCTGGACGACGGCATGCCGGTGCAGCACGACCCGGCGCTGGGTTACCTCAACGGCGATCAGGCCTTCCGCCTGGACGAGACCACCGAGCGCATCGAAGTCGTGCGCGGCGGCCCGTCCTCGCTCTTCTATTCCAATGCACCGGCCGGCGCGGTCAATTACATCCCGCGCCAGCCGGGTGACCACACCGAAGGCGTGTTCAAGTACACGGTCGGCGACCATGGCCTGCACCGCGGCGACTTCTGGGTCGGCACGCCGGTCGGCCGGGACTGGAAACTGTCGCTGGGTGGTTATTACCGCCAGGACGACGGCGTGCGCGATCCGGGCTTCAAGGCCAACGATGGGGGCCAGGTGCGGCTCAACCTGGTCCGCGCGCTGGACGGTGGCAGCCTGTCCTTCGACGTCAAGCACATGGACGACAAGGTGATGCTGTACCTCGGCATTCCCATGCGCACCGTCGGCGGCAGGATCCGGGCGGTGCAGGGCTTCGACGGCAACCACGGCACCCTGGCCGGGCCGGAGACCGAGCACGTGCGGATGCGCATGGCCGACGGTGGCCTCTACGACTTCGACAATGGCGAAGGCACGCACGTCAAGCGCGACCAGTTCACGATCAAGTTCGATCAGGCCTTCGGCGATTGGCGCTTCGTCGACCGCCTGCGCTACAACGACACCGAGACCCAGCGCAACGGGATGTTCCCGAACGCGCTGCAGAGCGCCAGTTCGTTCCTGACCGACGCCAACAATCTGGCCCTGCTGTCCCGCTATCCCGGCGCGAGCGCGCTGCAGTTCCGCTATGCCACCACGCCCGAACAGATCTACGACACGGCGAACCAGAACGGCAACGGCCTGATCGTCATCGGCGGCCTGCGCGGCGTCACCGCGCCGGTGCGCGAACTGATGAACGATGCGCGCGTGTCGCGTCGGTTCGACTTCGGCAGCCAATCGCATGACCTCACGTTCGGCTATTACTACGCGAAGGTCGACCAGGATTTCGATCGCTATTCCTCCACGGTCCTGCTCGATGCGCGGGACAACGCACGCCTGCTGGATCTGGTGGCGGTGGACGCGGGCGGCAATCCGGTGGCGACCATCAGCGATCACGGTGTCTGGCGGTACGGTTACGAATGGGAGAACGCAAGCGGCCGATCGCAGACCCACGCCTTCTACCTGGCCGACGAATGGCAGGTCAACGACAGGCTGCGCATCGACGGCGGCGTGCGCTGGGAGAAGGTCAACGTGGAAGGCTGGGTGGAAGGGCGCATGCAACCGAACCTCGGCGGCGACGGCCTGATCACCGACAGCCAGATGTGGATCGGCAACGGCCGCTATTCAACCTACGACCGCGATTTCGACAAGCTCGGCTGGACCCTGGGCGGCAACTGGCAGTTCGACGAATATTCCGGCCTGTTCGCGCGCTGGACCTCGACGTTCCGCCTGCCGAACCTGGGCTCGTTCATCACCAACGCGACCGCCAGGCCGGTGATCCAGACGATGGATCTGGGCGAGATCGGCTACAAGTTCACCCACCAGGCGTTCGACCTGTTCGCCACCGCCTTCTTCACCCGGTACGACAACGTCGGCTACAGCAACTACGTGTTCGACGCGAACACCGGCGCGTCCACCCGCCAGGAGCTGTTCGCCGATACGCGCACCCTGGGACTGGAGCTGGAGGCCGCCTACTATCCAGTCGATTGGTTCGACGTTTCGATGACCGCGACGGTGCAGGATCCGCAGTACCGTGGCCTGCGCTACACGGAAGTGGTGGATGGCCAGCCGGTGCTGCGCGACTTCGTCGGCAACCAGTTGATCCGCGTGCCGAAGAACAGCCTGCGCGTGGTGCCCGGCTTCAATCTGGCCGGCGGCAAGCTGCGCCTGCAGGCGTCGTACGAACGCCAGGGCGAACGCTACGTGGATACCGCCAACAGCGTGCGCTTGCCTTCCTACGACGTCATCAACCTCAGCGGCCGCTACGACTTCGACGAGCGCTGGTCGATGTACGCGTACGTGGACAACCTCGACAATTCGCTCGGACTGACCGAAGGCAATCCGCGCGCGGGCGAGGTGTCCAGCGACGATGCCGGCGCCAATGCCTTCATCGCGCGGCCGCTGCTGGGACGCTCGTACCGCCTCGCGCTGATGTACCGCTTCTGATGGCGACGCGGATCTTCTGCACCGCGCATCGGCGCTGGCCGGCGTGGCTGCTCGGCCTGCTGCTGTCCTGCACCGCGCATGCGGGTGAAACCCCGGATCGGGTGCTGGAAGGCGCGATCAGGGGCGGCGATCACCAGACCTACCGCCTGCTGCCGTTCGAGGTGCCGGCGGGCACCCGGCGCATCACGGTGGAGTTCGAATACAGCGGGCGCGAACGGCGGACCACGGTCGATCTGGGGCTGCTCGGGCCGGACGGTTTTCGCGGGCAGGACGGATTCCGCGGCTGGAGCGGCGGCAACAAGCGGCGCTTCACGGTGGCGGCGACGGACGCCACGCCTTCTTATCTGCCCGGTCCGATCACGCCGGGACGCTGGTCGCTGCTGCTGGGCTTCCCGAACGTCCGCGCCGATGCGCAGGATCGCTATACCGCGCGCATCTGGTTCGACGACCGCCGCGAGGACCCGCCGCTGCGCGCGGAGGCGGGCTGGTATCGCGGCGACCTGCACATGCACGACGCGCACAGCGATGGCGGCTGCGCCAGCCAGCGCGGCGAGCGCGTGCCGTGCCCGCTGTTCCTGACCGCGCAGGAAGCGACGCGCCGAGGCCTGGACTTCATCGCGGTCACCGATCACAACACGATGTCGCAGTCGAACGGACTGCGCGAACTGCAACCGTACTTCGATCGCCTCCTGCTGATGCCGGGACGCGAAATCACCACCTTCAGCGGCCACGCCAACTGGATTGGCAGCATTGCTCCGCTGGACTTCCGCGTGGGCTCGCCGGAGGTGCCGGACTGGAACGCGCTGCTCGCGCAGACGGACGGGCAGGGCATCGTGTCGATCAATCATCCGGTCCGGCCTTCCGGCGAGGCCTGCATGGGCTGCGGGTGGAGCGCGCCGGACACGACGGATCTGTCGCGGATCCAGGCGGTGGAAGTGGTCAACGGCGCCGACGCCGACAGCGAATGGTCGGGCATTCCGTTCTGGGAACGCCTGTTGTCGGCCGGACATCGGCTGACCGCGATCGGCGGCAGCGACAATCACGACGCCCTGCGCGAAACCACCGACGCGGCCGGCGCGGCGCTGGGAGCACCGACCACGGTGGTGCGCGCCGACGCACTGTCGATGCCGGCGCTCCTGGACGGCATCCGCCGCGGGCGGGTGTTCGTCGACGCGCAGGGCAGTCGCGATCGCGGCATGACCTGGGAGGCCGAAGCGGGCGATCGCCGCGCGGAAATGGGGGGATCGTTGCCGGTGGCGGACGGGGGCGAAGCGGTCTTCATCCTGGGCACGACCGCGGTCGGCGGCGCGGTCGCGGAATGGATCGTCGACGGCCGCATCGTCGAGCGGCGGAACATCCCGGCCGGCGCGGCCGCGCAACGCCTGCGGTTCGCCTGGCGCGGCGACGGCGGCCGGCACTGGATGCGGGCGAACGTCCGCGGTGCCGACGGCCGCCTGTGGCTGCTCGGCAATCCGATCTACGTCGAACCACCGGCGAAGTGAAGCGCCGGCGGCGGTGCTCAGCCGCCGCCGAGCGCGTGGACGATTTCGATGCGATCGCCCGGCGCCAGCTGCCGGGTCGGATGCAGGCCGCGGGGCACGATTTCGCCGTTGATCTCCACGGCGACGCGGCGTTCGGCCAGGCCTTCGGACTGCAGCAGCCCGGCGATGGTGAGTTCGGGTTCGATGTGGCGGGATTCGCCGTTCAATACGATGTCCATGCGCGCATTGTCGCGCGTCCGGCCCGCTTGGCGCAGCTTCCGTTTGCCGCGATGCAGCGTGAACGCCCCGGAGCTTGGTGGAACCATAACCCCATGCGCCGCCGTACGGCCTGAGGGCCGCGGCGCATCACGACCATAACGACAGCACCTCATTGCCCCGGGAGAACACCATGAAATCGACCCCACGGCCGCTGCGCCGCCTGCTGGCATTGGCGCTCGCCGCCGCCGCCGCACCGGCGTTCGCGCAGAGCAGTCCCTTCTCGCAGACCATCTTCTTCGGCGACAGCCTGACCGACAGCGGCCATTTCCGGCCGACCCTGGTCCAGCTCAATCCCGGCGCCGCGGTCGCCGGCCGCTTCACCACCAACCCGGGCTTCGTCTGGTCCGAATTCCTGGCCCAGTACTACGGCACCGGCGCGGTCAGCGCCAACCAGGGCGGCACCAACTACGCGGTGGGCGGCGCCCGCACGGGCACCGACGGCTCGCAGGCGATCGGCCCGATCACAGTGCCGGTGCCGGCGCTGACCACGCAGTTGGGGACCTATCTGGCCGCGACCGGCGGCAGGGCCGACGCGCGCGCGCTGTATACCGTCTGGGGCGGCCCGAACGATCTGTTCGCCGCGGTCGAGGACCCCGCGCAGACGCCGGCCATCATCGGTGCGGCGGTGACGTCGCAGGTCACCGTCGTCGCAGGCCTCAAGCAGGCCGGCGCCGAATACATCCTGGTGCCGAACATCCCGGATCTCGGCAAGACGCCGGCCTTCCTCGGCAACGCCGGCGCCACCCAGCTGGCCGCGACCTACAACGCCGCGCTCTACAACGGCCTGACCGCGCAGGGCCTGCGGGTCATCCCGCTGGATACCTTCAACTTCCTGCGCGAAATCACCGCCGCGCCGGCCCAGTACGGCTTCGCCAACGTGACCGCGCCGGCCTGCGGCGCCGTTTCTTCGCTGCTGTGCCTGCCGTCGGACTACGTGGACCCGAACGCCGCCGCGACCTACGCGTTCGCCGACGGCGTGCACCCGTCGATGACCGCGCACCAGATGCTGGGCCAGTACGCGATCTCGGTGCTGGAAGGCCCGCGCCAGTTGGCCGTGCTTCCGTACACCGCCTCGGTGATCGGGCGTTCGCGCGCGGATCGCGTCGCCAGCCACGTCGATGGCAAGCCGGACGGCGACGGCGTGCGCTGGTGGGGCGACCTGCGCGGGGATTCGCTGCGCTATGACGAAGGCGATTTCGACGGCATCACCCCGACCGGGACCTTCGGCCTGGACTGGACCCGCGGCGATTTCGTGTTCGGCGGTTTCGCCGGCTTCGGCCGCGGCGAGATGGACTTCGGCGACCGCCGCGGCAGCTTCAAGCAGTCGGATGCCACCCTCGGCGGCTTCGCCGGCTGGTACCAGGACCGCATGTGGCTGAATGGCCAGATCAGCTATACGTGGCTGTCCTACGACGTGGATCGCGAGATCCCGTTCGGCCCGGCCACGCGTCGCCACAGCGGTTCGCCGGACGGCAGCAACCTGACCCTCGCGGTCAGCGGCGGCTACGATTTCGAGCACGGCAAGCTGCGCCACGGGCCGGTCGCCAGCGTGATCGCCCAGCGCGTCAAGCTGGACGGCTATGCGGAAAGCAACAGCAGTTCGACCGCCCTGACCTACGGCGACCAGGACCTCGATTCGCTGATCGGCAGCGTGGGCTGGAAGGCCAGCATCCAGGCCACCGAGCACACCCGTCCCTACGCGCAGTTGACCTACGACCACGAGTTCGAGGAAGCCGACCGCCAGGTGTTCGCCAGCCTGCAGTCGATGCCGGGCGTGATGCCGTACGCGGTGCCGGGCCTGAACTTCGACCGCAACTACGGCACCTTCACCGTCGGCGCGCGCACGCGGATCTTCGGCCTCGACGCCGACGTCGGCGCGCGTGCCTCGGTCGGCAAGAAGGATGGGCACGACGCGACCGTGTTCGTCAGCCTCGGCGGCGGCTTCTGATCCCGTCGTTCGCCCGATGCCTTGCCTTGCGGCGCCCCTCGCGGGCGCCGCATTGCGTCCGCGCCCCGTGACCGCATAGACTCCGCTCCGTGCGGGTGTAGTTCAATGGTAGAACTGCAGCTTCCCAAGCTGCTAACGTGGGTTCGATTCCCATCACCCGCTCCATCTCCCCTTCCTCCTCCATGTCACCGGGCCGTCATCCGCGGTTGCCGGGAGCGTGCGATCCTGTGGGCCTCAGCCGCGGCGACCCGCCATGAAACTGGCCATCCTTTCGCGCAACAGCAAGCTGTACTCCACCCGGCGCCTGGTCGACGCGGCGCGCGAACGCGGCCATACGGTGCGCGTGCTGGATCCGCTGCGCTGCTACATGCGGATCGCTTCGCACGGTTTCGCCATGCATTACATGGGCAAGCCCATCGCAGGATACGCGGGCGTGATTCCGCGCATCGGCGCGTCGGTGACCCGCTACGGCACGGCGGTGCTGCGGCAGTTCGAACTGATGGGCAGCTTCAGCCCGAATCCCTCCGACGCCATCCTGCGTGCGCGCGACAAGCTGCGTGCCCACCAGTTGCTGGCGGCCCAGGGCATCGGCCTGCCGATCACGGTGTTCGGCGACAACCCGGACGACACCACCGATCTGTTGTCGATGCTCGGCCCGCCCCCGCACGTCATCAAGCTCAACGAAGGCGCGCAGGGCGCCGGGGTGATGCTGACCGAGAAACCGTCGGCTTCGCGCAGCGTCGTCGAGGCGCTGCGCGGGCTGTACGCCAATTTCGTGGTCCAGGAATTCATCGGCGAGGCCGAGGGCGCCGACCTGCGCTGTTTCGTGGTCGGCGGCCGGGTCATCGCGTCGATGCGCCGGCAGGCGCCCGAGGGCGACTTCCGTTCCAACCTGCATCGCGGGGGCACGGCCGAGGCCGCTCCGGCGACCGAGGAGGAGCGGGCGGTCGCCGTGCGGGCCGCGCAGGTGCTGGGCCTCGGGGTAGCCGGGGTCGACCTGATCCGCTCCCACCGGGGTCCGCTGGTGCTGGAGGTCAATTCGACGCCCGGACTGGAGGGCATCGAGGCGGTCTGCGGGGTGGACGTGGCGGGGGCCATCGTCGACCACCTGTCGGAGGCCGCCTGTTCAGGCTGAACCGGGGCCACGGAACGGCGGTTTTCACGTGGAATTAACGCGGTCTTTAACGGTTTTTTAGTCGAAATCCGCGTAGCCTTGGCCGACCGATAGCTCTGCGTCTTCCCTGGATTGGTTACTTCTGGAAAGCACAGGATTACGGTAATCGGGGCACATCTTGGCCCAGGTCGGCGCCCGCCGGCCTGGGCTTTTTCTTGGCCGGAAGCACGCGGCGGCAAGCGCCGGCCCGATGCACGCAGGCCATGCAGGGAGAATTTGTTAAATTCGGGGTCTCACCTTTGGAACCGCGGCCCGCCGGGCGGGTCGAACGGATCCCAACACAGGAACCACCATGCGAATTCTGGTCATTGAAGACAACAGCGACATCGCCGCCAACCTCGGGGATTATCTGGAGGAGCGCGGCCATACCGTGGACTTCGCCGCCGACGGCGTCACCGGCCTGCACCTGGCGGTGGTCCACGAGTTCGATGCCATCGTGCTGGATCTGAACCTGCCCGGCATGGACGGACTGGAAGTCTGCCGCAAGCTGCGCAACGAGGCGCGCAAGCAGACGCCGGTACTGATGCTCACCGCGCGCGACTCCCTGGACAACAAGCTGGCCGGCTTCGATTCCGGCGCCGACGATTACCTGATCAAGCCGTTCGCCCTGCAGGAGGTGGAAGTCCGCCTCAACGCGCTTTCCCGCCGCGGCAAGGGCGTGCAGACGCGGGTGCTGGAGGTCGGCGATCTGGAATACAACCTGGACACCCTGGAGGTCCGCCGGCAGGGCAAGCTGCTCCAGCTCAACCCGACCGCGTTGAAGATCCTGCAGGCGCTGATGGAGGCCTCGCCGGCGGTGGTCACCCGCCAGGAACTGGAAACCCGGGTCTGGGGCGAGGAACTGCCGGACTCCGATTCCCTGCGCGTGCACATCCACGGCCTCCGCGCGGTGGTCGACAAGCCGTTCGAAACGCCCCTGATACAGACGCGCCACGGCATCGGCTACCGGATCGCCGCGCCCGATGGCAACGGCTGAGCGGCGGCCCCCGGCCGCCCGGCGCGCGGCCAAGTTCCGCCACCGGCTCCGCACCCGCATCATCCTCTCGTTCTTCCTGCTGGGCACGGGCCTGACGGGCCTGTTCGCCTATCTCACCGACGTCACCCGCCAGCGCGTGGAGAACGAACTGGTCGAAGACGTCATGAATCGCAACATCGACGAGTCGTGGCGCCTGTACCGGCTGAATCCGGACAACGTGGTGCTGCCCGTGCAGCAGATGCGCGCGCGCATCGTCCGGCCCGACGGTTTCGAGCGCCTGCGCGCCGATCAACCGGACTGGTACGACTTCAAGGATGGCATCCACAATCTCAGCGGCATCGACGAGGACGGCCAGCCGTATTCGTACAAGCTGGCGGTGCGCAAGACGCCGGAGGCCTGGTTCTTCCTGGCCTACGACATGACCCAGTCGCGCAAGGGTGAAGTGCAGCTCAAGCGCTGGCTGTACCTGTCGGTCATCCTGTTCGGCGCGCTGTCCTTGTTCATCGGCTGGTGGTCGGCGTCCCGCGTGATGAGCCCGGTGTCGAGCCTGGCCCGGCGCCTGCGCGCGTACAGGGGCAGCAGCGATCCCAAGCCGCTGGCGCCGCATTTCCCGGAAGACGAGGTCGGCGAACTGGCCAAGGCGCTGGACGATTACTCGGATCGCCTGACCGAAGTGGTCCAGCGCGATCGCGAGTTCAATGCCGACGTGAGCCACGAGCTGCGCACGCCGCTGGCGGTGATCCGGGGTTCGGTGGAACTGATGCTCTCGCGCCAGGATCTCGACGAGAAAACCCGCACCCGCATCCTGCGCATCCAGCGCGCCGAGCAGCAGTGCACCGATCTGATCAGCGCGCTGTTGCTGCTGTCGCGGGGCGAGCGCGGGCACGGCAACACCGATGTCGGGCGGGTCGCCGAGCAGTTGTTGGACGCGCACCGCGCGCAGCTGGGCGGCAAGCGGCTCGAGCTGCGGATGGAGGGCGAGTGCGGGGTGAAGATCGACGCACCCGAAGCGGCGCTGTCGGTCGCGCTGGGCAACCTGATCGGCAACGCGGTCAAGTACACGCCGGAAGGCGAAGTGGTGGTGAAACTGCTGCCGGCGGCGGTGGAGGTGATCGACTCCGGACCGGGCCTGAGCAAGGAAGATGCCGCGCGCCTGTTCGAGCGCGGTTATCGCGGCACCCATGCCGGCCACTCGCAGGGCGGCGGCATCGGCCTGTCGATCGTCAGCCGGCTGTGCGCGCTGTACGACTGGCAGGTGAGCGTTCGTCCCGGCGATCAGAGGGGCGTGATTGCCACGTTGAAGTTCTCGCCGCTGCGCGAGTGAGGGCGTGGACGGCGCCCGCCCGCGCGCCTAGAGCGTGATCCAGAAGCAGTTGTAGGCCCGCCGCAGGCCGAACACCGTGCGCGACGGCGTCGCGCTGTTCTTCAGCGTCTGCTCCAGGCGCAGGCCCACCGGCCGCTGCGGCGTGGTCTGCGGGTAGTAACCGTCGGTGTTGGCGTCGATCACGCTGCCGTCC
>Ga0182741_1005616_pt1 | contig 11509 bp, 10 predicted proteins | sample eDN5th37CBELigOP_FD_128874 | JGI IMG/M metagenome (GOLD analysis project Ga0182741, IMG submission 128874) | Enriched Organic Plus compost microbial communities from Emeryville, California, USA - eDNA 5th pass 37_C BE-Lig OP (version 2) (version 2) ...
TAAGGCATGGGTACGCCTCAGACGCGTCGTCGTGCATGCCCCGCCAAAGTCGTGGCGAGTGCCCTCCGACCGGTAGTCTGCGGGCCATGCCGTTGGCTAGCGGTCAGGTCTTCGCGGGGTTCACCATCGTCCGGTTGGTGGGCACCGGTGGCATGGGCGAAGTGTATTTGGCAAAGCATCCGCGGTTGCCTCGCGAAGATGCCCTCAAGGTCCTCCCGATCAGTGTCAGCGCCGACGACGAGTTCCGGCAGCGGTTCATCCGCGAGGCCGACATGGCGGCCACCCTGTGGCATCCGCACATCGTCGGCGTGCACGACCGCGGGGAGTTCGAAGGCCGCCTGTGGATCTCGATGGACTACGTCGACGGTCACGACGCGGCGCGTCTGCTGCACGACAAGTACCCCAAAGGCATGCCGGCCGACGACGTCGTGGAGATCGTCACGGCCGTCGGCGACGCGCTCGATTACGCGCATCAGCGCCAGCTACTGCACCGCGACGTCAAGCCCGCCAACATCCTGGTGACCGAGAAGCACGGCACCAAGCGGCGGATCATGCTCACCGACTTCGGTATCGCGCGCCGCACCGACGATGTCAACGGGCTCACGTCCACCAACATCACGGTGGGCTCGATGTCCTACACCTCGCCCGAGCAGCTCATGGGCCAGCCGCTCGACGGCCGGGCCGACCAGTATTCGTTGGCGGCCACCGCCTACCGGTTGTTGACGGGCGCACCGCCGTTCTCGCACAGCAACCCGGCCGTGGTGATCAGCCACCATCTGAACTCGCCGCCGCCGAAGCTGGGCGACACCAAACCCGGACTGGCCAAGCTCGATTCGGTGATGGCCAAGGCGCTGGCCAAGGACGCCAAGGACCGGTTCGACACGTGCCACGACTTCGCGGTGGCGCTCGCCGAGGCCAACAAGGGCGACGAGTCGGCCGCACCCGTGACAGCCGCCCCGCCGCCGGTGATCACGCCGCCGGTGCAGACGGCCCCGCCGACGACGCCGCTCAAGGCGCAGACCCTGCCGGCTCCCCCGACACCCCCGACGCCTCTGTCGCCGTCGAACCCGCAGGCGCCCACGGCCTCCCAGCCGCCGGTGTTCACCTCGTCGTGGGCAGGCCACGACGATCCGTCGGGCAGGCAGCCCGTCGCGGTCCCGGCGCCCGCCCCACCGCCACCGCCTCCGCCGTCGAACTTCGGTCCACCGCCGCCGGCCTACAGCCCGCCTCCGCGCAAGTCAGGAGGTGACCGGCGCAAGCTGATCATCGCCGCCGCGGCGATCGGGGCCGTGGTGCTGCTGGTGGGCGGCATCACGCTGGCCGTCACCTCCGGCGGTGACAACGACTCCGCCGGCGCGGCTGCCACGACGTCGGAGACGGCGTCCGAGACACCCGTGACGACGACGCCCAAGAAACCGGGCGAGCACGCCTACACGATCGCCGACTACATCCGGGACAACAAGATTTCCGAAACCCCGGTGCACCGCGGCGATCCCAACACGCCCGAGTTGACCATGCCGACCCCTCCGGGTTGGGCCGACGCGGGAACACGCACGCCGGCGTGGGCGTATTCGGCGATCGTCAACGATCCCGCCTCGCCCACCGATCCGCCGTCGGTGATCTCGCTGATCTCGAAACTCGACGGCAATGTCGACCCCGAGAAGCTGCTGGAGTTCGCGCCCAACGAACTGCAGAACCTGACCGAGTGGGAACCCATCGGTGGGGTGACGCGCAGCAATCTCAGCGGGTTCCCGTCGGTGCAACTCGGCGGAAGTTATCTCAAGGACGGCAAGCGCAGGGCCATCACGCAGAAGACCGTGGTGGTCGACATCCCGTCGGGTATCTACGTGTTGCAGATCAACGCCGATTCGCTCTACCGCGATTTCGGGGCCCTGGTCGACGTCAACAAGGCCATCGACAAAGAGGCCACGATCAAACCGTGAGGCGCGTCAGCGTTCGCCCGGCGGCAGGATCTGGAAACCCTTGATGATCGTCTCGGCGTCACGCTGATAGGCCGGATTGTCCGGATCGGTGGTCTGCACCGTGACCGCGGCGACGAACGTCTTGGTCTCGGTGTGCAGCACCGCGCCGACGACGATCGCCGGATGTGGTTCCAGACCGCCCATCTGGGGCATCTGGTAGTGGATGGTCTCGGCGGGCAGCCCGCACAGGGTGTGCTTTTCGGACGAGATGTTCGTCGCGCCCAGGCCCGTCTCGAGCGCCTCGCGCTGGTTCTCGAACACCAACTCCGGATCCTGTTCGCCCCGGGCGGTTTCCAGGGTGACCACCGCCGTCGGCGCGAACTCCTCGGTGCCCAGCGCGGGGTTGCTCATCGCGAACCGGATCAACTCCGAGTCGAGCATCGTGTTGCGGGTCCAGCCCTGCGGCTGGGGAATCCGGAGGATCGGCTCCCCGGCCGCCTGGGCCTCGATGTCGGTGAGCGGCGCGTCGACCTCTTCGCATTCCGCGGCTGAGGCACCGCTTGCGGCCCCGCCCGCCAGGTCGGGGCCGGCCACCGACCGGCCGTCGACCACCCGGGTGCACGATGCCGTGAGCAGCGTGAGTGCGAACAGAACGGCTGCGGCTTTCGGAGCGGTCGTCACGACTGCACCTTCCTCACGAGAAGGGACCGGTGGTCAGTGCGCGAAATGCCTTGCGCCGGTGAGGTAGAGCGTGATGCCGGCAAGCTCGGCAGCGGCGGTCACCTCGGCGTCACGCACCGATCCGCCGGGGTGCACGACGGCCTTGACGCCGCCCTCGGTGAGCACCTGCAGCCCGTCGGGGAACGGGAAGAACGCGTCGGACGCGGCGACGGCACCGGCCACCCGGTCCCCGCCACGCCGCACCGCGAGCTTCGCGGCGTCGACGCGGTTCACCTGGCCCATGCCCACGCCCACCGTGGCACCGTCGCGCGCGACGACGATCGCGTTGGACTTCACCGCGCGGCACGCGCGCCACGCGAACACGAGGTCCTCCAACGTCTTCGGGTCGGCCGGTTCACCGGTGGCCAGCGTCCAGTTGTTGGGGTCGTCACCGTCGGCGTCGAGCGCGTCGCGCTGCTGCAGGAGCAGGCCGCCACTGATCTGGCGCACCTCGGTGCCGCCGATGGGCGGTTGTGAGGCCACCAGGATGCGGATGTTCTTCTTGCGGGCGAGCACCTCGACCGCGCCGGGTTCGTAGGCCGGCGCGATGATCACCTCGGTGAAGATCTCCGAAATGGTCTCGGCCATCTCGACACTCACCTCGGTGTTGGCCGCGATGACGCCACCGAACGCGCTCAGCGGGTCGCACTCGTGGGCCTTGCGGTGCGCGTCGGCCACCGACGTCGACGAGATCGCGATGCCACAGGGGTTGGCGTGCTTGATGATCGCCACGCACGTCTGCTCGTGGTCGAATGCGGCGCGCCACGCTGCGTCGGCATCGGTGTAGTTGTTGTAGGACATCTCCTTGCCGTGCAACTGCTCGGCCTGCGCCAGACCGGGCCACGCCGAGTCGTCGCGGTACACCGCGGCCTTCTGGTGCGGGTTCTCGCCGTAGCGCAGCACCGCGGCGCGGTGCCACGTCCCGGCGAACCACTGCGGCAGCGACGGTTCGACGGCGTCACCTTCCGCAGTGCCCTCCTCAGGCGACAGCGTCGAGCCCATCCAGCTCGCGACCGCGACGTCGTACTCGGCGGTGTGGCGGAACGCCAGCGATGCCAACTTCTTTCGTTCGGCGAGCGTGAAGCCGCCTGCGCGCACCGCGGCGAGTACGCCGTCGTAGCCCAGCGGATCGACGACCACCGCGACGCTCGGGTGGTTCTTGGCGGCGGCACGCACCATCGACGGTCCGCCGATGTCGATCTGCTCGACGCACTCGTCGACCGACGCACCGGAGGCCACGGTCTCGCTGAACGGGTAGAGGTTCACCACCACCAGTTCGAACGCCTCGACGTCGAGTTCCTTGAGCGCCGCGAGATGTTCGGGCTTGCGGGTGTCGGCGAGCAACCCTGCGTGAATGCGCGGGTGCAGCGTCTTGACCCGGCCGTCGAGCACCTCGGGGAAACCGGTGACCTGTTCCACCGGCGTCACCGGAACACCGGCGGCGGCAATGGTTTTCGCGGTCGAGCCGGTGGAGACGATCGCGACGCCGGCCTGGTGCAGGCCGCGCGCCAGATCGGCGAGACCGGTCTTGTCGTAGACACTGATCAGGGCCCGCCGGACCGGTTTCTTGTCGCTCATCGATGTCTCCTCATCCGAAGGTCGCCTTTCGTCCTGTCCAGATCACGCCGCGTGTCGCCAGCGCTGCCAGCACGTCCACCAGGAGCCGTCGTTCGACGACCTTGATGCGTTCGTGCAGAGTCTCTTCGGTGTCATCGTCGTCGATCTCGACGACCTGCTGGGCCAGAATCGGCCCGGTGTCGACGCCCGAATCCACCAGGTGCACCGTGCACCCGGTGACCCGCACGCCGTAGTTGAGCGCCTCTCGTACCGCGTGGGCGCCGGGGAACGCGGGCAACAGGGCCGGATGGGTGTTGACCACGCGACCCGGGAAACGGGAGAGGAATTCGGCGCCGAGGATCTTCATGAACCCGGCGGAGACCACCAGATCCGGGTGGTGCTCGGCGGTGGCGGCGGTCAGCGCAGCGTCCCAGGCCGCGCGATCGGCATGGTCTGCGAGGCGCACCGTGTACGTCGGCACGTCCGCGGCGGCGGCGACGTCGAGGGCCGCGCATTTGCGGTCGGTGCCCACAGCGACCACCCGCGCGGGGTATTCGCCCGTGGCGGCTTCCAGTAGCGACGCGAGCAACGATCCGGCGCCTGAAGCAAGCACTACCAGCCGTGCCGGTGCACTCGGAGGCACTCGTAGTGGTTGCTGCACTCGCAGCAGCCTAGTCCTCTGCATTGCGCGGTTTATCGCCGGACACTTCTTCGTCACCGAACTCGTCGACGAAGAAGTGGTCTTCGGGGTCCTCGTCGAGCAGGTCGCGCGGCGAGCGGGGCGCGACGGGCGCGCCGGCGTCGTCGTCGGCCTCAGCGGGCTCGGGCGGTTCGTCGGCGTGCCACGAGACCAGCGGCTCTTCCGGCGTCTCCTCGTACGGTTCGTCCCCGAACGGCTCGTCGTCGGGTTCGTCGGCTTCTGCCGGTTCGCCGAGTACCTCGCCCGGTACGACGGGTTCGGGTTCGGGCTCGGGTGCAGGGGGCGGCGCGGCAGGCGCGACCCGCACACGGCGGACGATGCCGCCGCTCATCACGACCGTCAGCCCGCCGATGCCGACGAACCACAGGAACACCGCGGGCCCGAAGGTGGACTGGTCGACGCCGACGTGACCGAAGTTCCCGAGCCTGCCGCTGCCCGCGTAGCCGAGCAGCGCCATCGTCACCGCCGAGATGAGCGACGCCACGATCAGCTTGGCCAGCGCCGCGAACGGCGTGAGCGGCCGCGCCGCACACTGCTGGCCGAGCGCGACGGCCGAGGCCGCGCCGACGATCAGCAGGGCCACCCACACCGGGCCCAGCGGCGGCGTCGGCGCCGCGGCCAGGACCGGCACGGCCGGGATGTCGCCGCCGAACACCGTGAACGAACTGAACGTCGCGAGCCCGATGTGGGCACTGGATCCGACGGCGATCGCCGAGGTGCCGACGATGACATTGGGGATGTACAGCACCGACAGCCCGGTGAGGCTGAGCTGCCCGAACACCGTGTCGGTGATCGCGAACAGATCGTGCATGGTGCCCCAGTGCACGACGAGCGATCCGGCCGTCACGATTCCGGACAACGCGAACAGCGCGAGCACGCCCGCGGATGCGGCACGAACCGAGTCGGGCAACCACTTCGGGAGCGGCGACGCGGCCAGCGTGCGCCGCCCGATCTTGGTGCTGACACCGATGAGCGCGCCGATCGCGTGCACAACGAGGACGCCGCCGAAGGCCCGCAGCGCGCTCGGGGTCTGCAGTTCGGTGATCACCGAGGCCGCGTCGTGGATGACGGCGAGCAGCAGCGCCGCGATCAACAGCGGACCGCCGAGCGCGGACGCGACCACCCAGCGTGTGACGAACCACGACGAGTTCGGGGCTGTCGCAGCCGCGGTGGTCTTCGCGGTCCCCCACACCATCGCGAGGACCGGCAGCAACGGCATGACGCCCAGCTCGCGGCCACCGATCGAGACGGGGACCTGATGCACGCCCAGCCACATGCTGGCGATCGCGCCGAACGCGCCCGTCATGTCGCTGTTGGCGATGACCAGCTGCAACAGGACGACAGCGGCGATGATCACCAACGCCACGACGGACGGCCCGAACGCGACCCGAAGCAGCTCACGTGCCTGGCGTGTGCCGACTGGCCCGTTGTTCACTAGCTAAGCCGCTCCTCGCCGATGATCCGCGCGCACAAGTCGCAGCACGCGCGGATCAGCTTACGACGACGACTGGCCGGATTGCGGTGAGGACGGCTGCTGTCCGGGCTGTTGCTGCTGCGGCTGAGCCGGGACCTGCGACGTCGGCGCGGACGACGGACCGGACGACTGCTGCGGCTGGCCGTATGTCGGGAAGCCGGTGGGAGGCGTCGGCGGGCCGCTCTGCTGACCGTGCTGCTGACCGCCCGGCTGCGAGCCCGGCGTCGGGAAACCGCCCGTGGACGGGCCTGCCGAGTAGCCGCCGTACTGCGACGGGTAACCGGGGCGCTGCCCCTGCTGGTAGGACGGCTGCCCCTGCTGCTGGCCGGGCTGTTGTCCGTGCTGACCGGGCTGCTGGCCATGCTGCTGACCCGGCTGCTGACCGTAGTACTGCGACGGGGCCCCGTACTGGCCGTACTGCGGCTGCTGCTCGTAGGCCGGCTTCGGCGGCGGCGGGGTGAGGATGCCCGAGTCGAACAGCAGCACCGTCAGGGCAGCGCCTGCCTGGATCAGCGTGAGCACCAGGATCGTGATGAACGCCCAACCGGAATCGCTTCCGGCGAGGATCACCAGGTACACCGACTGCAGGAACGCGACCAGCGCGAGCACCGAGGCGACACCCGCGTGGTTCTTCTGCTTGGGCAGCAGGCTCACGCCGGCCAGCAGGGCGCCGGCCAGGGCGGCCACCACGATCACCTGCACGATGGGTGCGCCGACGGCGAACTGCGCGTCCTCGATGCCGTAGCTGACGAAGTAGGCGATCAGGCCGGCGGCCGCCGCGACGCCGAGCAGGATCTGCGGCAGGCTGCTCTCCCCCGCGGGGGCGGTTTCGGCCGGCTTGCCGAACGGCTGGGTAGCGCCGTACTGGGACCCCGATTGCGGCGCTGGCGGATATCCGGGGCTACTTGGCGGGTAGGTCATGACCTCTCCTGTGCTGATCGAGCGTCGCGTCGTGCATTCCACGCAGGCATGGATGCGGACCTGGTACGGACCACGTAAGCGATCGAGACTCCACGCTAGCGCACACAAGTGGACCCGGAGCACACGCTCTCGGTGTCAGGCAGGTCTCAAGCTGATACCAGTACGGGTTCGTCGGCCGAATTCTGTTCGGACGCCTCGATTTCGCGGACCAGCGGCAGCACCTTGGCGCCGAAGTACTCGATTTCCTCCTGGAAGTGCAGGAACCCGCCGAGGATCAGATCCGCACCGCGTTTGCGGTACGCCGCAATGCGTTCCGCGATCTGCTCGGGCGTGCCGATGAGCTGCGTGCGGAAGCCGTCGTTGTACTGGACCAGGTCCTCGAACGTCGAATCGGCCCACATCCCCTTCTTGTCACCGGTCGAGTTGCCTGCCTGCTGCACCGCACTGCGGAAGCCTTCCACGGCGGGCTTGTTGGCCTTGGCGACGATCTCCCGCAGCACTTCCTTGGCTTCCTTTTCGGTGTCACGGGCGATGATGAAGCCGTTGAGCCCGAACTTCACCTCACGGTTGACGGTGCGGGCATGCTCACGCACGTCGACCACCTGCTCGGTGAACCCGTCGAAGTCCTTGCCGTTGGAGAAGTACCAGTCCGCATAGAGACCGCCGTTGCGCCGCGCGGCGGTGGAGTTGCCGCCCTGGAACAGTTCCGGATGCGGCCGGCCTGGGACGTCGACGGGCTTGGGCTTGAGGGTGAAGTCGTGGATGCGGTAGAAATCGCCGCGGAAGTCCACGTTCTCCTCGGTCCAGATCTTGCGCAGGACCTGCAGGAACTCGGCGCTGCGCCGGTAACGCTCGTCATGCTCGAGCCACGGCTCGCCGAGGTGGATGAACTCGTCCTTGAACCACCCACTGACCACGTTGACCGCGAAGCGACCGTTGCTCAGGTGGTCGGCGGTCGCGCCGAGTTTCGCGAGCACTCCCGGCTGCCAGAGCCCGGGGTGCACCGCGGCGATCACCTTGAGGCGTTCGGTGGCCAGCAGCAGCGCGAGCGAAAAGCTCGTCGACTCGTGCTGGTACTCGGCGCCGTAGCTGGCCTCGTAGCGCACCTGGCTCAGCGCGTACTCGAAACCGTTGTTCTCCGCGGTCTGCGCGAGCTTCTTGTTGTACTCGTAGTTCCAGTCGGTGCGCTGTTCGATGTCGCTGGTGACCAGGCCGCCACTGACGTTGGGCACCCAGTACGCGAACTTGATGTGGTCAGCAATGCGTTCGGTGGTCATGGGCTGACATCTCAGCAAAAGCCGGTGCGGGTGTCACAGGTATCACTCGCGCTGAACTTTTCTTGACAACCCCGCCATCGGGTTGCCCCGACCATCGGCACAGCTATTGCCCCTCAGACTGAAACACGTTCTAATTCTGGTCATGGACTACGGGCTCGTTCTCTTCACCAGCGACCGCGGCATCACGCCGGCCTCCGCCGCAAAACTCGCCGACGACCATGGCTTCACCACGTTCTACGTGCCCGAACACACCCACATCCCGATCAAGCGGGAGGCCGCCCACCCCACCACCGGTGACGAGTCCCTGCCCGACGACCGCTACATGCGCACGCTGGATCCGTGGGTGTCGCTGGGCACGGCCGCGGCCGTGACCTCGCGGGTGGGGTTGTCGACGGCCGTCGCGCTACCCGTCGAACACGACCCCATCACGCTGGCCAAGTCCATCGCGACACTGGACCACCTCTCCGGTGGGCGCGTATCGCTGGGTGTCGGTTTCGGTTGGAACACCGACGAACTCGCCGATCACAAGGTTCCGGCGGGCCGGCGCCGCACGATGCTGCGTGAATACCTCGAGGCCATGCGGGCGCTGTGGACACAGGAAGAGGCCTCGTACGACGGGGAATTCGTGAACTTCGGCCCGTCATGGGCGTGGCCCAAGCCGGTGCAGGCACACATCCCCGTTCTGGTGGGCGCAGCCGGGAACGAGAAGAACTTCAAGTGGATCGCCCGCAGCGCCGACGGCTGGATCACCACGCCCCGCGACTTCGACATCGACGAGCCCGTCAAACTGCTGCAGGACATCTGGGCCGCGGCCGGACGTGAGGGTGCCCCGCAGATCCGGGCGCTGGACTACAAGCCCGACGCCGAAAAGCTCGCCCACTGGCGCGATCTCGGCGTCACCGAGGTGGTGTTCGGCCTGCCCGACAAGTCGGAGGCCGAGGTCGCGGCGTACGTTGAACGGTTGGCGGGCAAGCTCTCCGCGCTGGTCTAGCGTTACGCCAGTACGGCGCGGTTGCTCTTCTCGCCGGGGGTGACGACGATCTTCGCGCCGATCGGGTCGCCCTCGCTGAGCAGCTTGACCAGGTCCTCGTCCTTGGTCTTGGCCAGGAAGCGGCTGCCGTCGTCGAGACGGCCGATGATGATGCCGGTGTGCGGCGTCCAGTCGTAGCGCACGGTGTAGGTCTCGATGGTGCCTGTGCCGTCGGCCTTCTCGGTGATGGCGACCTTGGGCTGCGCGTCGTGCTCGGCCTGCAGTTGCGCGCTGTTGTCGGCGACCCAGTCGGCGGGCTCGGTCGAGTAGATGCCCACCGAGTACTTGCTGGCGATGCCGCCGTTGGCGCCGACGAGCGCGAACTGACCGGGCTTGTCACGCATCTCGTTGACCGCCTCGGCGATGCCGTGCATCGAGTAGTTGTTGCCCGGGCCGCCGAAGAACGGCAGTCCGCCGGTGAGAGTGAGGCCACGCGGGTCGTCGGTGGCCAGCCCTGTGCCGTCGCAGATGTTGAACACCGGGAACGGGAAGCAGCTGTACAGATCGAAGGCCGCCACGTCGTCCAAGCCGATACCGGCCACGCGCAGCGCCTCGTTCACCGCGGTCACCGAGGCCGGGCTGGCACCGATGTCGGCGCGCTCCAGCAGCTTGGGCTCCTTCATGTCGGCGTGCCCGCGCAGGTACACCCACTTCTCTTCGGGCACACCGAGTTTGCGTGCGGATTCCACCGACATCATCAGCAGCGCGGCACCCTGGTTCACCTGGTCGCGCGCGACCATCAGACGCGGGTAGGGGTCGACGATCATGCGATTCGATGCAGTGACGGTGAGCAGTTCCTCGACCGAGCGCTCCGTCGGCGCCGACGAATACGGGTTCTTGGCGGCCACTTTCGAGAACGGGGCAAACAGCTCGGCCATCGCGAGGCGATAGTCGGCAACCGAGAGGCCCAGGCGGGCGCGGCGGGCGTTCTCCAGAAGGCCGTACTGCACCGGGGCACCGATCAGGCCGTGGCGGATCGTGTACTCGTCGAAGATTCCGTCGTACCCGTAGCCGCGGTCCTCCAACTGCCCGTCGACGGTCTCGGAGTGGTCCGGCTTGTTCTCGGCCTTGGAGAAGTGGCGCAGCGTGGAGGTGTTCTCCGAGCCGAAGATCAGCACGACGTCGTTCTCACCGGCCGCGATCTTGCCGCCGAACTCCGTCGCGAGGTGCTGCGGGCTCTGCCCGCCGATCACCTCGAGCACGGCATGGGCCGGGTCGGCGCCGATGTTGCGCGCGACCGAGCGCGGGTAGTTGTTGGAGACGCCGAGCGGGGCCGATGCCGGGCCGGAGATCTCGAACTGCCGGGTACCTGCCACGGTGTCGATGGCGCGCGCCACGGTATCCGCGTCGGCCCCGCAGTCATGCAGGGCGGCCTTCGCGGCCTCGGTCGCCAGCTCGACCGACGACATGCCGCGGTAACCCTCGAGATCGATGCGTTCGGTGAACTGTCCCACGCCGACGATGACAGGCGTACGCGGATCGACCATGTGCAACCTCCTTGACAGGTGTCAATTCGCCAGGCTAACCGACCGCCGACCAGACGCAAAACTGTCGCTTCCCGCGCCGAAAAGGTCAGGTCTACGTCTGCTCGCGAGGGGACCGCACCCGGCATCCCTTGCCAAACCTGTCACTTAGTGACACTGTGGAGCTGTCACTAAGTGACAGGAGGTGAGCATCAGCGAGAAACAAGAGCAGGCCCGTCTCGAAGTGTCACGGCACGCCTGCAAGCTGTTCTGGGAACGCGGGGTCTCCGGCACCAGCGGCGACGACATCGCCGCGGCGTGCGGGCTGTCGACGCGCACGATCTGGCGGTACTTCCGCTCGAAGGAGAGTTGTGTCGAACCACTGCTCGCACGGTCGGCCGAGCGGTTCATCGAGGTCCTCCGACGGTGGCCACACGAGCTGTCA
>Ga0182741_1005618_pt1 | contig 11507 bp, 17 predicted proteins | sample eDN5th37CBELigOP_FD_128874 | JGI IMG/M metagenome (GOLD analysis project Ga0182741, IMG submission 128874) | Enriched Organic Plus compost microbial communities from Emeryville, California, USA - eDNA 5th pass 37_C BE-Lig OP (version 2) (version 2) ...
CACCGCTTCCAGTTTGAACTCAGCACTGAAGGACCGGCGCTTCCCATTCTGCTTCGCCATCGAACACCTCCTCCCCGAATATCAGGGTTATCGAGGTGTCCATCAAACCGGGTCAACTCCACCGGTCTCGATGCCGCCGCCAGCGAGCTGCTCGCGCAGCTCCGCGCGAGCACACCGCAAGAGATCGCGGGGGTGGCGTCGGTGCCTGCCGTCGAGCTGCCCGTGGCGGGCACCGCGGCGTCGCGACGGTGATCGGCTCGCCGCCGGCGGGGTGAGCACGACGCAACCGGCCGGAGCGGCCGCACACCGCGCCGGCGCCGTGCATCGGAATGGAAGTTGTACCTCCACGACATCGTCAGCAGCACAGGTGTTCCAGCGATGTCGACAGCAGCCAAGCGCGCCAGGCCGATCGTATTCCTGTTGCTCGTGCTCGGAGCGATCGCGTGTTCGGTCGGGATCAATCGCGGGCCGTACTATCCGTACGACTATCCCTGGTACTACAACGACTACGGCACGTACACCGTCGTCCGGCGGCCGGTGGTCGTGGTGGACGGGTGGACCGGCCGCACCTTCCGGCGCGCGCCGTATCGCCGCTACGTCGTCGTCCGTCGCCATCACTCGCCGCTCACCTACACGGCGACGCGGCGCGCGGACACGCTCGAGGTCAAGCTCGTCGAGATGAACGACTCGACGCGCGTGGAAGTGCGGGCGCGGAAGGGGGACGGGAAGTGGGACAAGAAGCGCGCGCGCGATCTCATGGGTGAGATCCTGAAGGACTACAAGTAGGGCGGGGGCTTCCTCGGGGCGGAGCAGCGACGAAGAGCGGTACCACGGGGGACACAGGGATGAACAGAGGGGACACGTGGGATGTCGTCCCCGTCTCCCCTCATCTCTCCCCTGTGGCCCCTGTGGTACCGTCGTCGGGATGCCCTCACGCACGCACGTAGCGCAGGTGCGTGGCGTCCGGCGTGTCGAGCGCCTCGTCGATCCGGAACTGCGGCACGTCCGCGCGCACGTTCTCGAACAGGCGCCGGCCGCCGCCGAAGAGCACCGGGACGAGGGCGATCTCCAGCTCCTCGACGACGCCCATGTTCAGGTACTGCTGGATCACGTTCGCGCCCCCCGAGATGCGGACGTCGCGATCCCCCGCCGCCTCACGCGCCAGCTCGAGCGCGCGCTCGGGGCCGTCGGTCACGAAGTGGAAGGTCGTGCCCCCTGGACGGACCCACGGTTCGCGCGGCTCGTGGGTGAGCACGAACACCGGCGTGTGAAAGGGCGCCTCCTCGGGCCAGGAGCGCTCCCCCTGCTCGAACATGCGCTTCCCCATGATGCTGGCGCCGCTCCGCTCCATGGTGTGCCGGAGCATGTCGTTGACCGGGCCGGTCTCGCCTCCCGGGCCGAACTTCAGGCGCTCGCGGAAGTACTGCTGCTTGAGGACCCACCCCATGAGAGTGCCCCACCGGGCGCCCCACTCCTCGTACTCGGGATGATCCCAGTGCTCGAGGTCCATCCCCACCGGCGCCATGTAGCCGTCGAGGCTGAGGCCGACGTTCACGAAGACCTTGCTCATCATTCCTCCGTCATCGCCAGCCGAGCGCGGGGGCGACGTGTCTCAGGATGGATTCGATGCAGTGCGCGCAGTAGTCGACGCCGAGCTGGTTGGGGATCGTGAGCAGGAGCGTGTCCGCCTCCGCGATCGCCTCGTCCTCGCGGAGCTGCTCCACCAGCACGTCCGGCTCGGCGGCGTAGGTGCGGCCGAAGATCGCGCGCGTGCTCGCGTCGATCCAGCCGACGTGGTCGTGGCGCTCGTCCCGGTTGCCGAAGTAGAGCCGGTCCTCGTCCGTCACCAGCGCGAAGATGCTGCGGCTCACCGAGACGCGCGGCGTGCGCGCGTGCCCCGCGGCGGCGTAGGCGTCCCGATAGAGGCGGATCTGCTTCGCCTGCTGCGCGTGGAACGGCTCGTTCGACTCGTGCGTCTTGAGGGTGGAGCTCTGGAGGTTCAGTCCGAGCTGCGCGGCCCACTGCGCCGTCGCGTTCGACGCCGAGCCCCACCAGATGCGGTCGCGGAGCCCCGGCGAGTGCGGCTCGACGCGCAGCAGTCCGGGCGGGTTGGGGAACATCGGCCGCGGGTTGGGGCGCGCGAACCCCTCGCCGCGGATCACGTCGAGGAACCGTTCCGCGTGTCGCCGCGCCATGTCGGCGTCGCTCTCCCCCTCTGCCGGCACGTGGCCGAAGTAGCGCCACCCGTCGATGACCTGCTCGGGGGAGCCGCGGCTGATGCCCAGCTGCAGCCGTCCGCCGGCGATGAGGTCCGCCGCGCCGGCGTCCTCCGCCATGTAGAGCGGGTTCTCGTAGCGCATGTCGATCACCGCCGTCCCGATCTCGATGCGCGTGGTGCGGGCGCCGATCGCCGCCAGCAGCGGGAACGGGGAGGCGAGCTGCCGCGCGAAGTGGTGCACGCGGAAGTACGCGCCGTCCGCTCCCAGCTCCTCGGCGGCGACGGCCAGCTCGATCGACTGCAGCAGCGCATCCGCCGCCGAGCGGGTCCGCGACTGCGGGGAGGGCATCCAGTGGCCGAAGGAGAGGAATCCGATGGATTTCATCGACTGCGCGTCTGGTTTGAGCTACCGAAGCATATCCCGACGACTGAACCACCGAGAGCGACCGCAGAGAACGGCAACTGCTGATCGAACCGCAGGGGGCGCAGAGGTCGCAGAGGTGACTCGAACATCCCTGCGTCCCCTGTGGTTCACCGCTGTGGCTCACCGGAGCGGAGCTCCTCGGCGAGCCCGATGAGGATTCCTTCGGGGCCCCGGATGTAGCAGAGGCGATAGACGTCCTCGTACTGCACGACCTCGCCGACGAGCTGCGCCCCGCGCGCGTGCAGCCGAGCGAGCGTGTCGTCGATGTCGTCCACCGTGAACATCACGCGCAGGTAGCCGAGGGCGTTCACCGGAGCATTCCGGTGATCGGCGATGACCGGCGGGGCGAGAAAGCGCGACAGCTCGAGCCGACCGTGGCCGTCCGGCGTGCGCATCATGGCGATCTCGACGTGCTGGTTCCCCAGCCCGGTGACGCGCCCGGCCCACTCCCCCGCGATGCGGGCGCGCCCTTCGAGATCGAGCCCCAGCTCCGTGAAGAAGTCGATCACGGCGTCGAGGTTCTCGACCACGATGCCGACGTTGTCCATTCGCTTGACGGTCATGAATCGCCTCGTTCGGGCAGACGCGTCAGCGTCCGCGCTTCTTCCCCTGCTTCTGCCGCTCGCGGAGCTTGGCGAGCGTGGGCGTGAGATACCGCCGATAGCCGTCGGGGCTCATCCACCCCGTCGGGCAGGGGACGCGCGTCAGCTCGCCGGCGCGCAGGACGAGGAACTGGTGCGTCCTGCTCGTCCGCCGCTGCACGCGGACGCGGTACGCGCCCGGCTCCAGCGCGCGAACCCGCCCGATGCGCCCGTCCGGGACGCGGACGCAGTCCCCGACCGCGAAGCGGCGGCTCACGACGCGCGCTCCGTCACCTACGGCTCCGGGAGGAACCAGTGGATGAACCCGCAGCGATCGCCGACGTGACAGGCGGCGCCCTGGTTGGCCCAATCGAGACCGAACAGCGTGGCGCCGGCCGTGTCGAGCAGCGCGCTGCGCGACCGGAACTCGTCGTGGCCACAGTGGTGGCACTTCAACGGGATCCCCGACACCTCGATCGCGCGTGGCGCCTTGCTCATCCTCGCGGAAGTTCGTCGTGGTCGCATGCGGCCGGGTGCCGCCGCGGGACAAGCTACCGTGCACGCATGCCGACGGCTACGTGCAGGCGGGTGGTACCGCGAGGGGTACCACAGGGGACGCAAGGATGTTCGAGTCACCCCTGCGGTTCGATCAGCAGCTGTGGTTCAGCCGTTGGCGATTTCCCGCGTCAGCCGGCGACGCGGCGATACACCTGGAAGTTGCGCACCACCGTGCCGTCGGGGGCGGCGGCCTCCTGGACGATGGCGAGCAGCGAGCAGTCGGTCGAGCAGACGCGCCGCGCGTAGGCGAGCCGCTGTGCACCGCGATGAGCGGCGCTGTCGAGGACGTGGGGCGCGACGTGCGAGAGCGTGAACGAGTCCGGTCCGGCGGCGGACGGGGGGAGCGCGATCGGCGTCCCGTCGGACGGCCCGCCGAAGGTGGTCGTGCGATCGGCGGTGTCCCCCGCCATGCGCCACGCGACGGTGAGCGACAGCTGCCCGTCGGCGGTCGTCGTGATGGCGTAGCGCCCCGAGACGGGCGGCTCGCCGCTGGCGTAGAGACACAGCTCGGGAATCAGCTCCCACTCACCGAGGTAGCTCATCGTGTGCAGGACGTTCTCGTGTCGGGACTACGCGCGCGTGCGGGTGCGCGAGTCCAATATTCCGAGACGGACGAAGCCCGCGCCACCCCGATCGGGTCAGCCGCACTGCGCGACGTCCGGCTCGCCGATCCGCACCGCCGCGAAGTGGGCGTTCCGGTGGGGCCCAACGTTACCCGCCCACCCGGAGGACCACCCTTCTCCGCGCACGAGCGGGCCGGGCTCGGTCCATCGAAGCGCGTAGCTCGCATCCGGCGACCGAAAGACGCGCAGCGAGAAGCCGTCGGCGGGCACGTATTGCCAGCGCGTCCGCCCTCGCGGCCGGATGCCGAAGAACAGCTCCTCGGATCCCACGCGCGGCTCGCGGCGGGTCACGTGGAAGCAGACGTCGTCGGGCGCCGCGGTGTCGCTCGCGTACTCGATGGCCGGCAGGCGGGCGAACGCCGACCGCACCGGCTCACGCTCGGCGTCGCGCGCCTCGACGATGACGACGGTCGCGGCGGCGACGGCGCGGGCGGAGTCCGACGGCATACACACCTCGGCGCAGAGCCAGAGACGATAGGTGCCGGGAGCGGGCGCCTGCGCGACGGCGGTGGCGGGCGCCGAAAAGGCGGCGAGGGTCGCGGTCGCGAGGAGGGAGGTGCCGCCCAGCCGACGACCGGTCACCGGATCAGACTTCATCGACGAAGAGCGGCTCCCCGCAACAGGGGCAGCGTCCGCTGGCAATCGCCGCCTCGCGCGCGCGAGGGAGGAGCTCCCGCGGGGAGCGATCATCTCCGCGCTGCAATGCGGGCACTCCCACTGGCATCGACGGCGGAGCTGATTGCTGCGGCGCAGTGCCACGGCCATGCTGACGAGGACGATCGTCCACCCCAGCACGAAGAAGACCGGCTGCAGCCACCCCGGCCAGCCGAGCTTCTCCGCCAGCGTGATGAGCACCGCGCCCGACGCGAGCCCGCCGAACACGCCGATGCCGGGTCCCCGGATGGCCGGCGAGCGCATCCCCAGTCGGTACGCCTCGACGCAGGCAATGAGATCCTCCCGGCCGAGCGCCAGGCTGCGCTCGAAGCCGTCCTCGAGTCGTGTCGGATGGTCGGTCGTCACGGAGTCGCGGATGGGGTGTGCGATCGGGGGAAGGGGGCGTGCACGGCTGCGGCGAGGATAGTGCAGCCGCTCCGAGCGCGGCGCCAGCGGCGGCCCGCATCCGGGGCGGACGCCCGTCTCCGCGCTGCGGAGCGTTGCCCCAACCGACGACGCGACAACGACATGCGCACGATGGTAGTGCCGGGCGGCGGAGCATGCACATTCCTGCCGGCCAGTCGCAGATTCGCGCCATGACCTCCTTCGCCGCCGACCCGCTCATCGACGCGCTGCGCTCGCGCTACCGCATCGAGCGCGAGATCGGCGCGGGCGGGATGGCGCGCGTGTATCTCGCCGAGGATCTCAAGCACCGCCGCCGCATCGCGGTGAAGGTGCTGCGCCCGGAGCTCGCCGCCGGCATCGGCGCCGACCGCTTCGTCAAGGAGATCGAGATCGCGGCGCGGCTCCGGCATCCGCACATCCTCCCGCTGTACGACTCCGGCGAGGCGGACGGCGCCCTCTACTACGTCATGCCCTTCGTCGAGGGGGAGACGCTGCGCGCCCGGCTCCGCCGCGAGCCGGAGCTTTCCGTGGAGGAGGCGGTGCGTCTCACGCGCGAGATCGCGGACGCGCTGGACTACGCGCACGCGTCAGATCGTGGAGCGGAATCCGTCGGACCAGGAAGCGCGCTACTTCGTCGCGGAGCTGGCGACGGTGACGAGCGCCCCCGACGCCGTCGCGCTGATCGAGCCGCTCGTGCGCGACGCCGAGGAAGGGCGCGGCGACTTCCTCGCCGAGTCGTATCGCACGCAGCTCGCCCGGCTGCTCGCCGAGCGCGGCGACCGTGCGCGCGCGGATTCGTTGTGGGACGCCTCCGCGGCGCTCGCGCGGCGTCAGCTCGCGGCGGGGAACGAGAACCCCGTACTGCCGATGGAGCTCGCCGCGATCGCCGCGATCCGGGGGGACACGACGGCCGCCTTCGCGTCGCTCGAGCAGAGCTACCGGATGGGATGGAAGGACCCGCGCGTCCTCGCGCTCGATCCCTTCTTCGCGAGCGTGCGGCGCACGCCGCGGTTCCAGCAGCAGCTCGTCCGCATGCGCGCCGACGTCGACACGATGCGCCGCGCCGCCACGGCGGCGAACCCGCAGCTCATGGGCGGCGGCCGCTGAGTCGCTGCTCCGCGGCGGGCGTCACGCGCTCGTCCGCGCGACCCCGTCCCGGATCGCCGCCTCGAGCACGGCGAGATCGATGTTGCGGAGCGCGCGGAACCTGATGCAGTACCCCGTCACGCTCGCCTTGCCCAGCGCGTCGCCGTAGGTCCTCGCGAGATACGTCCGGTCGTCGAGCCCCATGACGTAGACGGAGATCCCGGACGTGTTGGCGCTCAGGCCGATCTGATAGAACTCGCGCGAGCTTCCGTCGGCGTAGGCGATGTTCAGGCGCCCGTACCCGATGTTCGGGTTGGAGACCGTGCGGCCGCTCTCGTCCTTCCCGTCCAGGAACCAGAGCCGCCCGTCGGGGAGGAGCCGCAGCATCAGCTCGTGCAGCGCCTGCATGTCGGCGCGCTTGGGCTCCGGTTGCGCGGCCAGGTAGTCGCTGATCTGCGTCTGCACGTTCATGTCTCGCTCCGTGGCTGCTCGGACGGTCGTGGTGACGGGGGGGCGAGGCTCCAGGGCGCTCGCCGGACACACCACGATGCGTGACGCAGCCCTCCGCGGCAACGCTGTCCGTTCCTGGCTGGCGGACGAGCTGGAAGGGAAGCGGTAGCGCTCCTCGAGCCGGAGGTCAGCCGGCGGGACGCGAGCGGCGTCGCAGGCCGGCCCCAGGCCGTGACGCGGCATCGGTCCACCGCTCATCGCGGCTCGCGAAAGGCGTCGAGCTCGAGCGCGCAATGCCGGCAGCGCATGACGATGATCGACCGGCCGAACCCCGTCCCGCAGCGAGGGCAGCGCCACACCGCGACCCTGACGGCGAGGATCACGAAGAAGGCCATGAACAGCAGCGGCATCGCCGCCGGCACGTCGAGACGTCGGATGGCGAACAGCGCGATCACGAACGCCGCGATCGAGCCGAACGCCGCCCACCGGCGTCGGACGAAGCGACGACGGAATCGGGCTTCGCGCTCGGCGTTGGACGGTGTCGGCGTCGGTATCGTCATCGCGTGGAGACCCTGAGGCAGGCCAACGTGGGCGCGCTGCCGCAACGTCGATCATGCACCCGCTCGCGACGCCGGCACGGCGACGGCGGCCACCACGAGCGCCACGATCGCGACGGGCGCCACGTAGACGCCGATGGAGAAGCCGCTGAGGAAGGTGAGCGCGGCGAGCGCGCCGGCGAGCAGCGCGAGCCAGGTGCGCCGGGAACGACGCCGGAGATGCAGCACGATCAGCGCGAGCGCCGACACCATCATCGCCAGTGCGGACCAGGCCATACGGTGCCTCCGTGGGCCGAGACGAGCTGCGATCAGCGGATGAAGTAGCCGGAGACGCGCCATTCACCATCGACGTCGCGCATCGGCGTGACCGTCTCCGTCGCCGACCGCTTGTGCTCGAACGTCGTGGCGAACTGGAACACGACGTATTCACCGTCCGGGGCGCCGGGAAGCTCGGTGGCCGCGCGGGCGCCGGCGAGCCGGCGATCGATCACGGCGCCCAGCGGCTCGCGCGCCGCGGCGAGCGAATGCGCCCACTGCTCCGGCGTCACCGCGCGCCGGAACAGCGTCGCCGCCGCCTGCCAGCTGGCGACGGCATCGCCGCGATCGGTCAGCGCCAGCCACGCGAGCGCGGCCTGCTCGGCGGCGGGGTCGTGGTCGCTCATCTCGCGCTCACGATGGAGCGTTCGGCGACGCGGCGCAACGGCGGGCGACGGCTCGGCGCGCTATCGGTCGGCGCGGCCCAGGAGCAGCAGCACGAAGGTCGCGATCGGTCCGACGAGGAGCGACCCCAGGAACCAGAGGACGCCGCTCCGCCCCTTGAGCTGGGCGAGGTTGCCGTTGATGAGGGCGAGGGTGCCCCACCCGACGTAGAATCCGGAGTTCGTGTAGTTCGGCATCGGGGATCGTGTGAGTGGTGCCACCGGAGGCCGAAGCCTGGTCGTCGTGAGAACCTACCGATCGGCGAGACTGGTGGCCATCGGTGAGCGCGGGCGGCCGCCGCTGCCTACGGAAGAGCCGTACGCGCCGACGTGGGCGCGCTCGCGCGGCCGATGAGATCCCACCGGTTGCCGTAGAGATCCTCGAACACCGCGACACGGCCGTAGGCTTCGGTGCGCGGCTGCTCCACGAAGACGACGCCGCGGGACTCGAGCGCCGCGTGGTCCCGATCGAAGTCGTCCGTCTCGAGGAAGAGGAACACCCGCCCGCCCCCCTGACGCCCGACCGCCGCGCGCTGCTCCTCGTTCGCGGCGCGGGCGAGCAGGAGCCCCGCCTCGCGGGCTCCCGGCGGCGCCACCACCACCCACCGTTTCGTGGCGGTGAGCGGCGTGTCCTCCAGGAGGGTGAAGCCGAGGACGGTGGTGAAGTAGTGAATGGCTTCGTCGTACTCCCGCACCAGCAGCGCGACGCGACTCAGGAACTGGGGCACACGGGCTCCACGAGGCTATCGGACGTGGCCGCGGAGACGGCCCATCGCGGCGAGATCGAAGCGGAGCTGGAGCGGCACGAGCTCGCTCTGCGGCGCCTGGCCGCGCATCACCTTGACGAGATCGCCGCGCAGCGCGCCCACGTGCAGGTGCGGGAAGTTCGCGTTGCCGCTGTTGCCGACGCGGGCCACCACCTGTCCGGCGCGGACGGTGTCGCCGACCGCCACGCGGATGTCCTGGACGTGCACGTACCCCACCTGCACCGGCGCCTCCACCGGCCCGCCGAGCCGCTCGAAGAGGATGGAGAGCGCCGGATCGGTGCCGCGCGTCCCCGGCGTGTTGACGACCGCGTTCGGCAGGATGAGCCGCACGACGCCGTCGAACGGGGCGAGGAGCGGCTCGTTCCAGCTGAACCAGTCCTCGTTGCGCGTGCCGTCGCCGGTGTGGAAGCGGGCGAAGTTCCCCGTCGGGCCTCCGTCCTGCCGGACCACCAGACAGTCCGCGCCGAGCGCGTCGCCCGCATGATCCTCGGCGCCGAGCGGATGCTCCCAGCAGGTGAACGGCTTCGCCAGCGGCGGGTGGACGACGACCGCGTCGATGGTCGGATTCGCCGGCGCGCGAGGCGCGACCGTCTGCGCGGCGGCGGCAGGTGCGACGGCGACGAGGAGCGCGGCGCACGGGGCGAGGGCGATTGGACGGATCATGGGAAGCGAGCGCGCGTGTTCAGCCTCGATGGGGACGACGTCCTTCGATCGGACGGCCGACGACGAGCGTCACGGGGATCGGCGCGCCGGGGACGGATCGCTTCTCGACGCGGCACGCGTATCCGGGCTCCTCGATCTCGCGGACGAGCGCCCGCAGCTCCTCCGCGCGATGGGTGCACAGCGTCGACGCGAACCCATCCCACCAATGATGAGGATCGGCAGGATCGGCGGCAGGTACGTGAGGATGAGCGGAAGCAGGCGGCGCGGCCGCACGCGCGGCATGAGGGCGAGCACGAGCAGCGGGACGAACAGGGTCGTCAGGATCCCGCGCACGGAGCGATGCGAGTCGCTCCAGCTCGACGGCGGCGGTCCGGTTGGGATGGATGTCGGTGCGCGTCACCGCCGGCGGCTGGCCGAGAAGCCGCTCGAGCTCCACGACGAGCTCCGGCCAGGGCCCGCCGCCCCCCGACGCGAGGTCCACGATCCGCGTCTCGCCGCGCTCCCGCAGCAACTCGGCCAGCACCGGCGCCGCCGTCGCGTACGGCTTCCCCACGCTGAGCGCGACCCGCAGATAGCCGGTGATGGCGTCGCGCAGCCACGCCGGGAGCGGCGGCCAATCCTCGATCTCCGTGAGGTCCCGTCGCGTCATTCGTCGATCCCCATGGTGTCCCGAACGCCTCGATCCTCGAGGCCGAGCAGGTCGTTCGTGTCGGGCGTTCCCCGACGGATCACATCGTTCGTCGTCGCGTGTCGCGGTCGAGTGGCGTCGCATCTCGCCGCGCACCGACGAAGAGTGTCATCGGTGATGTGCGATCGCCAGCCGGGAGATCGATGACGCGAGTCGGCTCCCGGTGGCTCTCACCGCGCGTCAGCCACGCGATCCGGTCCGCCGTGGCATCGCCGACGATGCGGTTGCCGGTGTCGAGCCACTGTCCCACGAGCTCGGTCTCCGCGGGCGCGAGGTCGTCTCGGAATCCGGACATTCGACGATGGCGGTGTCTGGTCGACGCCCGAGTCGGTGTGCGTGCGCACGCGAGCGATTCGAAGTGACGTCGGAGCCTGCGCTGCGGCCGGAGTGCCGCGCGATCGATCCATGCTGAGGACCGGCCGGATCTCCGTCGCGGAGTGGCCGAGCAATCCGCTCTCCATCAGCACCTCCTGGGTCAGGTGCGCGCTCGGCGCATCGAGCACGAGGTAGTTCACGTGCGCCGGCGGATTCGGCCCAGCGGCCGACGCTCGTCACCCCGCGCTCGGTCGGGAGCGCGGTCATCTGCTGGAGGCAGGGGTGTCGGAGATGGTCGATGCACGTGATCGTATCGACTGTCGCGATCGGACGCCGTCGATCCCCCCCCCGCTCCTCAGCAGCAGCCCCAGAGCACGACGAAGCGTTGCCGGGAGGCGTCCCAGCCGAGCACGATCACCGTCTCGTAGCCGTAGGAGAGCGCCAGCTGCGTCCGGGGGCGCGGCGCGAGAGAGTCGAGCACCGCGGGGGTGCCGCGCATCGTGATGAGCTCCACGGTATCGAGCGGCGCCACCTCGAGGCTGGCGAGCGCGCGGTCGAGCCGCTCTCGAACGTACGTGTCGAGCCGCGGTCGGACGAGGAGGCTCGAGTCCACGTCGACCAGCTCGTAGTCGCTCGACCACTCCTCCCGGTAGGCCGCGCGGCCATCGACGAAGAGCGCGAGCGCGACGTGGAGGCTCTCCGGCCGCGCCCCGCTGGCGACGAGGACGGCGCTGTCGGCGCGGCCGTCGCCGTTCAGGTCGAGCGCGCGGGTGCGCGCGTACCACGGGCTCGCGGCCGGCGTCGCGGAGCGCGCCACGTC
>Ga0182741_1005620_pt1 | contig 11504 bp, 4 predicted proteins | sample eDN5th37CBELigOP_FD_128874 | JGI IMG/M metagenome (GOLD analysis project Ga0182741, IMG submission 128874) | Enriched Organic Plus compost microbial communities from Emeryville, California, USA - eDNA 5th pass 37_C BE-Lig OP (version 2) (version 2) ...
CGAGGCCGGTTGCGCCGGCGCGCTGACCGCGCTCGGGAACGCCGTGGTGGACGCGCTCGCACCACTGGGCATCCGCCACATCGACCTGCCGGCGACGCCGGAGCGGGTCTGGCAGGCGATCCGCGACGCACGCGCGGCAGCGGAGGCCTGAGCGCGCAGTCGCGCGTCAGCGGTCGACGTTTCCCTTCAGCTGCGGGCTGCAAGATGAGCGCAGGTCTGCTTGCGGTCAGGATGGACCGTGGGGTCATCTTTACGGGTCCAAATACAACCCAAAGTTGATTAACCGTGCCAGAGTCAATCCTGCATGGCGCTGCGGAAGATGAGCTCGCGGAACCCGCGCAAACTCGCGCTTATTGCACAATTGAATCGCGGATAATACGGCGTGGTTGTGTGATCATTGCGCCACAAGCCGCGCGTTTTACCGCCCGACCGGAGCGGGATCTCGCGGCGTGGTTGCAGGACGCAAGGAGACTTGATACCAAACTTTAACGAGCCGCGAAGGCTGTGGGGGCAGTGAATGCGATTGATATTGGCGTCGTGCGTCGCCGGCTGCGCGCTGATCAGCGCTGCATCTGCCGGAAACTCCTTTACCATCCAAGATGCGATCAATCAGGCGGTCCATAGCAATCCGGGCGTCGGCGAGGCGGCTGCGAATCGTCGCGCGACCGAGGCTGAGATGCGGCAGAGCCAGGGCGTTTTGCTGCCGCAGGTTCGGCTGCAACTCGACGCCGGACCGGAGCGCACCAACCGCTATGTCACGCCGGCCCCGCTCGGCAACAACGATTGGAAGGCCGGCCGCCAAGGCTCGATCGTCGTTCGCCAACTCCTGTTCGACGGTCTCGCTTCGATCAATGAGATCTGGCGCCAGGCCGCCCGCACCGATGCGGCGGCCTTTCGCGTGCTCGAGCGCACCGAACTGATCGCGCTGGACGCGGCGGAAGCCTATATCGACGTCGTACGGTATCTGCGCCTCGTGGCCCTCGCCGAGGACAATGTCACGGCACACCGGCGCATTCTCGGCAACGTGCGTTCGCGCGTCGAAGGCGGCCGGTCCGGCGAAGGCGACCTGCACACCGCCACCGAGCGCGTGGCGTCGGCCGAGGCAACCTTGGCCGAGTTCCGCCAGCGCCTGGACGACGCCCGCGCTGCCTATCGCCGCGTCGTCGGCCTTGAGCCGTACAATCTGCGCTTCCCGGGCCGCCTGCGCGGCATGCCGGCGTCGAAGGACGAATCGCTTGCGGTCGCACTCCGTCATAATCCGACGATCCAAGCCGCCGGGGCCGACGTCGCCGCCGCGCGCTACGGCTTCGACGCGACGGCCGGTGCCTTCCTCCCGAATGTCGCGCTGGAAGGCCGCGCGTCCCGCGGGGTCGACACCAACGACTTTGACGGCCAGCGCGACGACGTCAGCGCCAAGTTCGTGGTCACCTGGGACGTCTTCAACGGCGGCCGGGACAGTTGGCGCCGCGCGGAGGCAGGCGAACGGCTGATTGAAGAGAACTATCGCCATGCGCGGCTGCAGCGCGAAGCGTTCGAGGCGCTGGATCGTGCCTGGGCCGCACGCACGATCACGTCCGACCGCATCGCCGCCTTGACCCGGCAGGTCGAAGGTGCCCGCGGGGCCGTCGCCGCCTATGGCAAGGAATACGAACTCGGCCAGCGCACGCTGATCGATCTGCTCGATGTCCAGAATCAGTACTTCAACGGCCTCGTCTCGCTCGTTTCGACCCGCGGGGTCGCTGTGTTTGCCGACTATCAGCTGCTCGCCGCCATGGGTAAGCTGCTCGAGCACCTGAAGACCGGGCAGCCGCCGGAAGCCGTGCCGCTGCCGGATCGTCCGCTGGGCCCGTTCCCGTTGAAAATGCCGCCGCTTGTCCTCGAGGCGCCGCAACCCGGGCCGGAACCGCTCGATGCCGCGGCAGCGATGCCGGCAACGGGCACCGTGCCGCCCGAGCCTAAGATCGTAACCTCGTCGGTCGTGTCGGATCGCTGGCCGCAGGGAACCGGCGGATCGGTCGAGATTGCGGACCGTTGGATGCCGCGTCAGGGCGCGACCGCGCACGAACTGGCCGCGCGCGCGCCGGACGGCGCGATGTCCTACACGGCGACCGTGATGAATATTCCGATTTGGCCGCTCGCGCACTGAACCGCACGAGCCGGCCAGACCGGTCATTAATCGTGAATGCAAGCGGCCGTCGCGATGACGGCCGCTTTCTGCTTAGATGAGCTAACAATTCGTTAACCATTGTCTGGCGCCCGCAAAGCGGCACGGAATGCCCGCTTTGAGCCCCTGACTCGTTGGGGATTGGCTGTCTTGAACCTGCATTCGCGCGCGACCACCGCAGCCGCCGAACCGCTGGACGCGCATGGTGCCGAGCCGCCGGTCGGCCCGGGGGCGCAGGCTCAGCCGGTGTCTGATCCGCTGGCCGATGCTTTGCTCGACCTCGCCGCTCATCACGGCAGGGCCATGAGCCGCGCCGCCCTGCTCGCCGGCCTGCCGATCGTCGACGGCCAGTTGCGGGTGGAACTTGTCGAGCGCGCCGCCCAGCGCGCCGGGCTCGAAGTCGAGCCTGTGCGCCGCGCCCTTGCCGACATCCCGGCCCTGGTGCTTCCCGCAATTCTGATGATGCGCGATCGCACCACCCGCATTCTGGTCGCGGTCGACCAGGATGCCGCGATCGCCACCATTCGCGAGCCCGGCAGTTCCGCGATCCGGATGCTGCCTTTCGCCGCTCTCGATCGGGACTATCTCGGCTATGCCTTTCTTGTGCGACCCGCGGCGACGGCCGACGCGCGCACCCTTGCCGCTGGCGACCTGCCGAAAGCCCATTGGTTCTGGTCGACCGTCAGCCGCTTCTGGTCGAACTACAGCCACGTGGCGGTCGCGGCCTTCATCGTCAACTTGCTGGCGCTCGCCGCGCCGCTGTTTACGATGAACGTCTATGATCGCGTCATTCCCAACGGCGCGATCCCCTCGCTTGTCGCTCTGGCGGTCGGGCTGGGCATCGCGATCGTGTTCGATTTCGTGCTGCGCACCGTGCGCAGCCAGATCATCGACGTCACAGGAAAAAAAATCGACGTCGTTCTGGCCGCCAACATCTTCGAGCACATCCAGTCGCTGAAGATGGCGCAGCGACCGGCCTCGATCGGCATCATCGCCAATCAGTTGCGCGAATTCGATTCGGTCCGCGAATTCTTCACCTCGGGAACGGTCGTCGCGATCACCGATCTGGTGTTCGCATTTCTGTTCATCGCGGTCTTGTTCATCATCGCCGGCCCGCTTGCCTGGATCCCGCTCATCATGTTGCCGGTGATGATCGGCGTCGGCCTCGCCATCCAGCGACCGCTCGACCGGGCCATGAAGCGGCTGCAGGCCGAATCGTCCGCCCGGCACGGCGTCTTGGTCGAAGCGCTGCAAGGCATGGAAGCCGTGCGCGCCACCGGCGCTGAAGCCCGCATGCAGACGGCCTGGGAGCGCTCTGTCGCGGCGACCGCCCGGTCGAGCGAAGACGTACACTTCTGGGCCTCGCTGGCCTTAACCGCTTCGAGCAGCGCCCAGCAGATCACCAGCCTGTTGCTGGTGATCGTCGGCGTCTTCCTCATTCTCGATGGACAGCTGTCGGTTGGCGCGCTCGTCGCCGCCAACATGCTTGCCGGCCGCGTGCTGGCGCCGATTGCCGGCATCGCCGCCGTCATCACCCGCGCCACCCAGACCTGGACGTCGATGAAGGCGCTGGACCGTCTAATGGCGTTGGAGCGCGAACGCCCGCCGGAGCGCGTTTACGTCGCGCGCCGTGTCAACGAAGGCCGTATCGTGTTCGACAACGTCACGTTCAAATATCCCGGCGGCCAGGACAACGCCCTTGAGCGGGTTTCCTTCCGCATCGAACCCGGCGAGCGCGTCGGTATTATCGGCCGCATCGGGTCCGGCAAGACCACCGTCGGCCGGCTCCTCGTCGGCTTCTATGAGCCGGATGAAGGCCGCGTCCTCGTCGATGGCGTCGATATCCGGCAGTACGATCCGGCGGACCTGCGCAACGGAGTCGGCTTCGTTCTGCAGGACACCGACCTGTTCTTTGGCAAGCTGCGCGACAATATCGCCCTCGGCCGGCCTGACGCGACCGACGAAGAAGTGCTGCGCGCCGCCCGCCTCGCCGGCGTCGAATCCTTCATTGCCGGACACCCGCTCGGCTACGACATGCCCGTTGCCGAAGGGGGCCGCAGTCTGTCCGGCGGCCAGAAGCAGGCGATCGGCCTCGCCCGTGTGCTGATCCGCCGGCCGCGCATCCTGTTCATGGACGAGCCCACGGCGCATTTCGACGTCCGCAGCGAGGCCGAATTCCTCGAGCGGCTGAAAGTGCTCGGCGAAGACCGGATGACCTTGCTCGTCTCCACGCACCGGCCGACCGTTCTCAACGTCGTCGACCGCCTGCTCCTGTTCGAGCGCGGCCGCCTTGTCGCCGACGGCCCCCGGGACAAGGTTCTGGCGACGCTGCAGGGCGGTCCCCGGCGCGCAAGTTGAGAACGATGCGTCCGATGCAATACACCGACTTCTCCTTCGCCAACGATGTGCGCGCTGCGGCGGAGCTGCGCACGCCGCGCACCTCGCGCATGCTGCTCGGCGCGACCCTTGCGCTCGTGGCTGTCGGCCTGATCTGGGCGCATTTCGCCGTGCTCGATGAGGTGAAGCGCGGCGCCGGGCGCGTCGTGCCGTCGCGCCAGATGCAGGTCGTCCAGACCCTCGAAGGCGGCATTGTCGAATCGATCCTGATCGAGGAAGGCGACATTGTGCAGAAGGGCCAAACCCTGATGCGCATCGATGACACGAACTTTGCATCGCAACTCGGCGAGGTCCGCGAGCGCCGCAGCGCCATGGCCGCGCGTGTCGCCAGGCTCGAGGCGGAGGCCCAGGGCCTGGACCGGCCGGATTTCGGCGAGGAATTGCCGCGCATCGCCAAGACGGCGGTCGACGCGGAACTCTCCGTGTTCGAGGCGCGCGCGCGGAAGCTCGCGCAGGATCTCGACGTCCTCGCACAACAGGAGACGCAGCGGCGTCGCGAACTCGAGGAATTCCGTGCCTCCGAGAACAAGCTGAGCGAGAGCCTCCAGCTGATCAATCGCGAGGTCGAGTTGACGCGCAAACTGTACCAGCAGCGCGTCATCCCCGAAATTGAGATGATCCGGCTCGAGCGCCAGGCGTCGGAAATTCGCGGTCAGTACGAGGTGGTCAAGGTCTCGATCAGCAAGGCTGAAGCCGCCGTGCAGGAAGCGGAGGCAAAGCGCGCCAATGCCAGCACGGCATTTCGCGCCGCGGCCGAGGAAGACCTGGCCAAGTCGCGCGGCGATCTCGCCGTGCTGGACGAGAGCATCAAGTCGGCACGCGACCGCGTCCGCCGCACCGAGTTGCGCGCACCGGTCTACGGCATCGTCAACAAGATCAACGTCACCACGGTCGGCGCCGTGGTCCAGCCGGGCTCCAACATCATGGACATCGTGCCGCTCGACGACTCGCTGCTCGTTGAAGGCCGGATCCGCCCGCAGGACATCGCCTTTATTCGCCCCGACCAGGAGGCGGTGGTGAAGATCACCGCTTACGACCCGTCGGTCTACGGCTCGCTCAAGGGCAAGGTGGAGCGCATCAGTGCCGACGCCATCGCCGACGAGCAGGAGAAGGGCGAAAGCTTCTATCGCGTGATGGTGCGGACCGATCGGAATTTCCTTGGCACGCCGGAGAAGCCGCTGCCGATCATTCCCGGCATGGTCGCGACCGTGGAGATCCTGACCGGCAGGAAGTCTGTGCTCGATTATCTGCTGAAGCCGGCGCGCCTCCTGCGCGACGAGGCGTTGCGCGAGCGCTGACCAAGTCTTACCGAAATCCAGCGCAATTGAATCAATCGCAAGCGCCGGTCTTGACCGGCGTTTTACCGCGTCCCGTACAATCCCCGCGCTGGTTGAAGGTTCTTAACCCCGATTGAGGTGTCGGCGCCCTAGCGTTCACGACGCACGGGGCCGGGATCGCGCATCAGCGCGGCCGACGGGCCCTGGCAACAGGGGCGTCGGACATGTGGACTTGCATCCAGCATCGCCGGATGACGCGTGCCGTATTGGTCAGCGCGGCCGTGCTGCTCGTCGGCTCCGCCGCACAGGCGGGCCCGCAACGACCACGCGGCGAGTTCAGCGCTGTTCCGCCCGCCCCCGGTCCAGCGCGCTTCTTCACCATCAACCAGGTTCTGAACAAGCGCGACGGCGCGCCCTCGACCAATGGCCTCGCGTCTGCGGCCACCGGTCCGCTGAGCGACGCGCCGGCGCCGGCCCCCGTCGCGACACGCGGCGACGAGCCATTCGGCATGTTCGCATTCCGTGCGCCGGAAGGCCTGCTTTGGGTCAAATGGCGCGCGCTGGAACCCGCCCTGCGTGCCGATCGGGATCGCCTCGAGGCCTGCCGCGCCGCGCCTGAGCGATGCGACCGCGTCACAGGGCGCTTCGCCGCTTTGATCGCCAACGCCGCCAAGACATCCGGAACCGCGCGCGCCGATCTCGTCAATCGCAGCCTCAATGCCGCCATCCGCTACGTCAGCGATGCCGCGCAACACCGGGTTGCCGACCGATGGACTGCGCCGTTGGCGACGCTCTCGTCCGGCCGCGGCGATTGCGAAGACTACGCGATCGCCAAATATCTCGCGCTGCGCGAGGCGGGGGTCGCCGCGGCGGATCTGCGCATCGTTCTCGTTCGCGATCTGCTGAGTCGCGAGGACCACGCCGTGCTGGCTCTCCGCGACGATGGTCGCTGGCTCGTGCTCGACAATCGCCGCGCGCATCTGGTCACGACCGACGAAGTACGCCACTACATGCCGCTGTTCGCCCTTGATCAGGACGGGGTCAAGCTCGTGGCGCTGCCCTATTCCTGGCAGCTGCGCCGGACGATCCATGAGGATGTAGCGCCGGCGGGAGCGACGTGGCAGGACGAGCGCGACCCGAGGTCACTGTCGGATCGCGTCGAGGACAGCGACGAGGCGTTGGCGAAGGCCGACCTGCCGGCGCTCCGCGGGACCATCGACCCCCGCCGTTGAAGCAGCTGCTTGCCGGCGCTCCGCAGCCGCTGCGCCCCCTAGTTGCATTCCAACGACAAACGACAGCAGAAATGAAAGAGCCCGCCGAGGCGGGCTCTTCCAAACGCCTCATGCGTGGACGTTGTACGTCTGCCCATTCTGCTCCAGCCGGACCAAGATGTCGTGGGTTGCATCGTAGCCTTGCAACACGGCCACGTCCGTCCAGTCATTCCCCTGTCCATTGAGATTGACCTCGACTCGCGTGTCGCCGCCGACTTGCGTCGCCCGAACGAAATCCGACACGTTTGCTCCGTGATTGAAGTAGAAATCGAGCAGCGCAGAGAGGTCGAGCAGGTCGCCATCGTTCAGGCTGTAATCGAGGATGGTGTCCCGGTTGTCCGTCCCGGTTGCGTCGAAGACGAACGTGTCCTTCCCCGAGCCGCCGATCAGCGTGTCGTTACCCTCGCCACCGTTGAGCGTGTCGTCGCCGGTGCCGCCGTCGAGGATGTCGCTGCCACCGCCGCCGTACAGGCTGTCGTCGCCGGCCTGCCCGAGCAGGAAGTCGTGACCGGACTCGCCATAGAGCTCGTCGTTGCCAGCTCCACCGTCAAGGAAGTCATTGTCCGAGCCGCCGTACAGCTTGTCGTCACCTGCCATCCCATACAGCGCGTCGTCGCCCGAACCACCATTGACGACCTCGCCATTGGCCGACCCTATAACGACGTCGTGGCCGGCACCCGCCTCCAGCGGGTCGTTGATATTGTGATTGATGAGGATCAAGTCGCCGTCGGTATTGTTGCTGTTGGCAAACTTGAGCCCGTCGTTCCCATTACCATTGCTGCGAATATCGAACGTCCGCCCGTCCAACTCGATCGCGCTGAACGCCACATAGGTGGACGTGCTTTCGCCTCCATTGCTGGCGGTCACTTTGTAGACGTAAAGGCCGGAATCGCCGTCCGCGTCCTGCGGTCCAGAACCGTCCGGATCTCCGCTGAACGTCTGACCGTTCCGGTTGAGCCAGTCGTCATTGTCGGTTCCGTACACGCTCTGGATCACGTACGCCGCCGCCGCGGTTCCGAACAGCGCGCTGGCCTGAAAGTTGATCGCGTTCGGATTTTTGCCGTTATCGGTGAACGCGTAGCGACCATTCGGGCCAACCAGTTCGTTGACCATCGGTGGCGGATCGAATTCGCCGACCGGCGGCGCGAAGTGGATCGGCACGGACACCACCGTACGCGCCGTGTCCGGCTGGCCGTCGCCCTGCACCTCTTCGCTGATGGCGTGGACCTGGATCGTCACATCGGCGTTGAAGTCCGCGGGCGGCGTGAGCACGATTTGCTGGTTGCCGGCAAGCAGGCCATCGAGGAAGTCCGCCTCCTCCTGGCTGTTGTTACGGTCGATGACCCAGTACGAGCTCGGGCCCGCATAGCGAGCGCCGACGGCGAGCGTGAAGCCCTCCGGCAGGTCGTAGATCTCGAGGGCGGCGAGGGCTTCCGAGCCGTCGATGTCGGCAAGCGCCACGGTGAGCGGCAGGGCGACCGGCTGGTCCTCGACCGCCTGGACTTCCGCAGCGGGCACCTCGATGATCCGGCCGTAGACCTCGCTGCCCGATACCCACGGTGCCCCTTCCCACACTGCGACGACACGGCCGTCCTCCAGCGTCACGACCAGGTTGGCGCCGGTAGATGCCAGGGTACCCTGGTTACCCAGCGTTGACTGAGGGACGTGGAACTCCGAGCCCACGCGCCGTCCGTCTTCATCAAAGCGCTGGCCGTACACGCCGGATCCGAATCCGTCCTGGCCCTGCGACGTCCAGGTGACAAGGAAGCCGCCATCGGGCAGTGCAGTGACCGTCGAGCCGCTCTGGTCGTCCGCAGTTTCCGTATTGACCCGGAACGGAAGGCCGAAGGCGGAGCCAGTAGAATCGTAGAGCTGGCCATAGACGCCCGACTCGTCTCCATCCGAAGACGTCCAGGTGACGACGAAGCCGCCGTCCTCCAGCGCCGCAACGGCCGGTTGGGTCTGGTTGCCAATAGTGGCTCCGGAGTGGACGAGGAACTCGACATCATCCGGCTGACCATCGTCGCCGTAACGGCGCGCGTAGATACCCCAGCCGTCGCCGTCCTGCCCGTATGACATCCAGGCCACGACGAAGCCGCCGTCCTTAAGCGCCGCAACGGCGGAGCGCGCGGTGTTCTGGCCTTCGCTGACGTCGGCCTGCTCACTGCTGATCCGGAACGCGTCACCGTCGGCCGAACCATTGGCCTGGTAGATCTGACCGTAGATGCCGTCGTCCGGGCCGTTCGAGGACGTCCAGGTGACGATGAACCTCCCGTCCTCCAGCAGCGCGACCGAGCTATAACGTTGGTCGCCGTCGGTTTCCGTATTGATCCGGAACTCGCCGTCTACGGGCTGCCCGTTGCCATCATAGAGCCTGCCGTAGACGTCTGCCGGTACGCCGGACCCAGGTATCGACGACCAGGTGACGACGTAGCCGCCGTCCTTCAGCGCCGCAACCGAAGAGAAATGCTGGCTACCGGCAGTTGTCACGTTGACTTGGAATTCGCCCCCGACGGGTTCCCCGCTGGCACTGTAGAGTTGGCCAAAGACGCCGCCGAGGTGGCTGTCCTGCCCTAATGACGACCAGGTTACGACGAAGCCGCCACCCGCGAGTGCCGCGATTGCCGGCTGGGTCTGCGTATTTTCAGTGTACGTGTTGACGCGGAACTCATCGCCCACAGCCGTCGGCGTCAGATCGAGGTTAAGCGTCAGGATCGGCTCATCGGCGACGGGGATGACGTCGAGCGTCGCCGTCGCGGGCGTCACCGCCGTGCCATCGGAAATCTCGTAGGAGAAGATCACCTCCGTATCGTCGTCGGGCTTCGGCGTGTAAGTCCAGGTATTATTGCCGTTGTCGACGAGCGTTCCCTTCCCGGACTGGATCGCGAGGTTGACCGCCGTCATTGTGTCGCCATCGATGTCGATGGCGTCGGCTAGTAGCTCCTCCTGCGTGATCACCCGCGGCCCGCTGTCCTCGACAATCGGCGCCAGGGTGACCGGCCACGTCTCCGGCGCGTTGTTCACCGGCGTGATTGTGAGCGTGAAGCTCTTGCTGTCGCTCGCTCCCTCCGGATCGGTCACCGTCAGGCTCGCCGGCAACGGACCGTTGACGTTCGGCAGTGGCGTGTAAGGCACACCGTCTTGCGGGAAGTTTGCCCCCAGGCCTTCCCAGATCACCTCTCCGTCGACGGAGAACCTATAGGTCAGGCCCGCATCGTCCGTCTCCGCATCGCTCACGAAAGCATCCGCGAGCGCAAGGAACTGGGCCCTTGTCAGCGTGACCGTCGCGCCTCCGGAAATGGTCAGGTCGGGGATCTCGATTCCGATCACCGGCGCGTCGTTCACCGCCGTTACCTCAATGGTGAACGTGCCCGTATCCTGTAAGGGGCCGCCGCTGCCGATGCCGCCGTGATCGTTGAGTGTGTAGCTGACCGTGACGGTGCCGTTGAAGTCCTGCGCCGGTGTGAAGATGATGCCGTTCTTGTTGCCCTCCGGATTGAAGTTATCGGCCCGGAGCAGTGAGTTAAGGATGTCGTAGGCATCCCGAGGGCCCGAGCCGCCGTCGGCGTGGGTCGTGATGATCAGCTTGGTGCCGTTGTCGGCCGTGCTGATCTCGAAGTTGCCGCTCAGGCCGTTCTTGACAGCGCTTAACGTGCCGACCCCATCCGGGATGCTCAGCGTCAGCGTGATGGTCGAAACCTTGGCGGCGTCGCCTTGGTCAGGGTCGGACGCCTTCCAACCTGGCAGGTTCCGCAAATAGAGGACGGTGTCCTCCGGAGTGGCAAGGTGCTGGTTAGTGAAGACGAGCTCCGGCGCATCGTTGACCGGGTTGACGGTGAGGGGGACCTCCTTGACCGTCACGGCGCCGAACTCGTCGGTCACGGTGATCCTACCGATCAGCGTGCCGTTGAAGTCCGCCGGCGGGGTGAAGCTGAGGTCGGGCACCTCGCTGCCGCCGAACTCACCGACGACCTGATCACCAATCTCGATCTTGAACGTCAGGTTCTCGAACGATGTGTCGACGTCGCTGACGATGGCGCGCAGCGCCTGCTCGATTTGTGCCGCGGAGGCTGTGGTCGTGCTGTCCTCGGCGACGGCGAGATTGGCGGGCAGAGCGGCAATCACGGGCGCGTCGTTGGCACCCTTCACCGTAATGGTGACGTCGACCGTGTCGGTCGCGCCGTTCACGTCCGTCACCGTGACGGTGAACGTCTCGATGCCGTCCTGCCCCTCCTTCAGCGCCTGCGTCGCCGGGCTGCTGTTGTCCAGCGTATAGGTCCACTTGCCCGTCGCCGGGTCGATCGCAAACGAACCGTAGGTGCCGGCCGGATTGGCAACCGACCAGACCAGCGATGCCGTCTCGCCGGCATCCACGTCGCTCGCCGTCAGCTGGCC
>Ga0182741_1005621_pt1 | contig 11503 bp, 10 predicted proteins | sample eDN5th37CBELigOP_FD_128874 | JGI IMG/M metagenome (GOLD analysis project Ga0182741, IMG submission 128874) | Enriched Organic Plus compost microbial communities from Emeryville, California, USA - eDNA 5th pass 37_C BE-Lig OP (version 2) (version 2) ...
AGACGGGAGCGAAGACCGCGCCGCCGCGCAGCTTGTTCTTGCGCTCGGCCTCTTCCTTCTCGGCGATCTGGGTGCAGTACAGCTCGAAGCGCGACAGCTGCTCGGGGGTTCCGGTGATGACGACCGAGCGGCGTCCGTTGCGGATGGACAGCACGGGGGGCAGCACGGTGCGCACGTCGGAGGAGAACTCCTCGAGCAGCTCGTAGATGCGCTCGGGGTCGGCGTTGGTGACCGACACCATCGGCGGGCGATCCCCCAGCACGGTGATGCCGCGGCGACGCGCGACGAGGGTGCCCGCGGCACCGATCAGCTGCGCCAGGGCCAGCAGCTCGACGTCCTTGGCGCCCTTGGCGGCCAGCGCCTGCACCGCCAGCACGCCCTGAGAGTGGCCTGCGACGGCGACCGGCGGGGTGGCGGTCAGATCCATGCCCTGACGCGCCAGCGCGCGTACCGCGGCGATCTGGGTGAGCAGGACACCCGGCACCGACACGGCGGCGGACGTCAACTGCTTGTCGGAGGGCACGGGCTCTTCGGCGGCCAGTGCACGCACCCACTGCAGGGGCTCGAAGCCGATCGGGCGGACGACGACCAGTTCGGACGCGACGGGCTCCAGCAGCAGCTCGGCCTCACCGGCCAGCGTCGCGAGCTCGGACTCGATACCGGCCGAGGACACCAGTTCCTCGAGGGTCTCCAGCCACGCGCTGCCCTGGCCGCCGAACGCGACGGCGTAGGGCTCGCCGGCACTGAGCCGGTCGACCAGGGCGTGGGCGGTGTCGGCAGCATTCCCGTCGGCCGTACGGTCAGATCCGGACTCGTCGTTCCAACCGGCGGGGACCCGGTCGTGTTCGTAGATCGTCACTGGGCGCTATCTCCTCGTGCTGCTCTGTCTGCTGCTGTCGTTGTCGCGTGTGGGCCTGTCGCGCAGGGCGGCGGCTCGGTGGTCTTGCGGGATCTCGTGGTGGTCTGTGGCGGTCTCGTGGGCGCGACCTGGGCGCCTCGGTGCGTCAGGCCAACGGCGATTCGACGTCGAATCCTGGGGGCGTGCGGAGCGGTCCCGGGTGGGTCTGCTCGCGGCGGCGCCCTAATAAGAGTGGCATAAGAACAGAGCGGCCTTTTCGGCGCGGATCGGTTACTGATGAGTTCTACGCACGGGTAACCGTCGGTAACGTTACGCGCCGCCGACGGGCGGCCCGAGGCGTTCAGGACAAACGTCCTGTTGGCAGGTGGTTACGGCCGAGTAGGGACAACACCGCAGATCAAGGCAGCATTGTTATCTAATCGTTATCTAAATTTACGGGCCGGCAGACGCGTTTCGCTCAACCGCCGGAGAGTCGACAATCCGAGCGGAACTGTCTAGTGAGCTGTACGGCTTGGCTCAAAAAGTTTGCTGAAAATATTACTAGTCAGTAAGGTTTTGCCGCCGCCGCGGTCCTGCGGCCGGTCGGTCGGTCCCTATCGCGGCGTGCGGACGTGGTTGATGCCGACCCGGATCCCGCCAGCTGTGCGCTTGTCGATCTGCACCTCGTGCGGGCGCGCGGCAGGGTGCGTCAGCTTCTCGGCGAACCCCGGTTGCACTGCCGAAGGCAGGAACGGGGGCCATCCCGCAAAGCCTTCTCGAGGGTCCTGGCGTCGACGCACGCGGCGACCCGCCGCTCGCGGGCACCGCGCCGGTGGCCCGCGGATACGGAGCGACCTGGCATTGCACTGCTCGTAGCCCAGGATCGTCGTCGATCGAGGTTTTGAGCCGCGCGCCGCAGGAGCCGCCCGCGGCAACGTGTGACCGCCGCCCGCGCTCGGTCGGCGCACCCGCGGCATGCGAACCGAACCGATCCGCGGTGTCCGACTCTCCCAACCGACGGCAGGACGCGATCTTGAGCCCGTTCCGGTAGAGATCGCGTGCCTCCTTCGAGCCGGAGGGCGCACCGAACCGCCGCGCGCCGCCGGGTCTGCGTCCGGATACGTGGCGGATCGGGCCGATTGCTCCTGCGGCACGGATGCCGGAAACCTTGAGCGCGCCGGCCGAGTGGCCGAGCAGCATGCCGGGTGGGCCCGCCGAAGCCTTCGGGACGCAGTTTGCCGACGAGACGAAATCCGTGGCCTGAACAGGCTCATCACACGAAATCAAGATTGAGACTGCGAACACACCGCGGAATTCTTACGATGAGCCATGCCTTCGGGGAGGGTCCAGAAAACGGCCGGCACACCACACGGCTCAGGAGCCACCGCCGTCGGTTCTGCGGATGCGGCGCCCCGCATCGAACTCGTCGGGGTCCGCAAGGTGTTCGGAGACGGCCGCCGCGAGGTCGTGGCGGTCGACCACGCCGATCTGACGGTCGCCGACGGCGAACTGTTCGCGATCCTCGGACCGTCCGGGTCGGGCAAGACCACGGTGCTGCGGATGATCGCGGGTTTCGAGACCCCGACCTCGGGGACCATCCGGCTCGGTGGGACCGACGTCACCGGGGTGCCCGCGCGGCACCGCGACGTCAACACCGTGTTCCAGGAGTACGCGTTGTTCCCCCACATGACCGTCGCGCAGAACGTCGAATACGGCCTGCGGGTGCGCGGCGTCGGCAAAGCCGAACGACGCCGCCGTGCGGCCGACGCGCTCGACATGGTGCGGCTGACCGATCAGGCGCGCAGGCGCCCCATCCAGTTGTCGGGCGGCCAGCGACAGCGCGTCGCGCTCGCACGCGCACTCGTCGGCCGCCCGCGTGTACTGCTGCTCGACGAACCCCTCGGCGCACTCGACCTCAAGCTGCGCGAGCAGATGCAGGTCGAACTCAAGGCGATCCAGCGCGAGGTGGGGATCACGTTCGTCATCGTCACCCACGACCAGGACGAGGCCCTCACGCTGTGTGACCGGCTCGCGGTGTTCAACAACGGCCGCATCGAGCAGGTGGGCGGGGCCCGCGAGGTCTACGAACACCCTGCCAACCGCTTCGTCGCCGACTTCGTCGGCACCTCGAACGTTCTCGACGGCGAGGACGCCGTGGCGGTGTTCGGCCGGTCGGGCACCCTCGCGGTGCGGCCCGAGCGCATCGCCGTCGCCCCCGCGGGAACAGAACCGCCCGCCGGGCACCGCGGCGTCGCGGCGACGGTCACCGAGATCATCTACGCGGGCCCGCTCACCCGCATCGCCGCGACCACCGCGGGCGGGGTCGCCGTCAACGCCAGCGTGCTCACATCGAGTTCGTCTCTGCCGCAAGATATCTCCCACGGTTCTCCGATCACGTTGACGTGGCCGGAGTCCGCCGTCCACCACCTCGACTGATGCTCACGAAGGGGCCGACGATGAAGTTCTCTGCCATGCGCAACACCGTGCGTACCGCGTTCGTGCTCGCCGCGTGTGCGACGCTCGTCGCCGCCTGCTCGGGTTCGCAGCAGAACGGCGGCGGTGAGGGCGGCTCACCACCGGAGATGGAACCGCTGAGCGCCGTGGGCGACGGCGAAGGCCAGTTGAACCTGGTCGCGTGGGCCGGTTACGCCGAGGACGGCTCCAACGATCCGGCGGTCGACTGGGTGACACCGTTCGAGCAGCAGACCGGGTGCCAGGTGAACGTGAAGGTGGGCAACACCTCCGACGAGATGGTGCAGTTGATGAGAAGCGGCCAGTACGACGGTGTCTCGGCATCCGGCGACGCCACGCTGCGGCTCATCTACGCCGGTGACGTCGCGCCGGTGAACACCGATCTGGTGCCCAACTACGCGACGGTCTCGGACTTCCTCAAGGACAAGCCGTGGAACTCCGTCGACGGCCAGATGTACGGGGTTCCACACGGCTGGGGCGCAAACCTGTTGATGTACAACGTCAACGTGGTGCGCGACGCCCCCAATTCGTGGGCCGCGGTGTTCGACGACGCCGCCAAGTACAGGGGCAAGGTCACCGCGTACGACTCCCCCATCTACATCGCCGACGCGGCGCTGTACCTGTCGAAGTCCAAGCCGGAACTCGGCATCGAGGACCCGTACTCGCTGACACCCGAACAACTCGACGCCGCAACCGAACTGCTCAAGACCCAGCGCGAGAACATCGGCGAGTACTGGTCGGACTACACCAAGGAGGTGCAGGCCTTCGAGTCGGGCACCTCGGTGATCGGCACCACCTGGCAGGTCATCGCCAACACCATCGGCGCGGACAACAAGGTCCAGGTCAACACCGTGCTGCCCAAGGAGGGGTCGACCGGTTGGTCGGACACCTGGATGCTGTCGTCGAAGGCCGCCCACCCGAACTGCATGTACAAGTGGATGGACTGGATCATCTCTCCCGAGGTCAACGCACAGGTCGCGGAGTACTTCGGCGAGGCGCCGGCCCAGACGAAGGCGTGCGAACACACCACCCAGAAGGACTTCTGCGACATCTACCACGCGACCGACGCCGACTTCGCCGCCAAGATCGCCTACTGGACCACACCGCAGACCAAGTGCGTCGACGGAAGCGGCGACGGCTGCACGGCCTACAGCGAGTGGGTCGACAAGTGGCAGCAGGTCAAGGGCTGACAGACCGGGCTCGGCTGGCGTTCCTGCTGACGCCGCCGCTGGCCTGGCTGGTCGTCGCCTATCTGGGATCGCTTGCGGTACTTCTCGTTTCGGCCTTCTGGCAGACCAACGAGTTCACCGGCGCGGTGGTGCGCGCCTTCACGCTGCACAACATCGAGCGCGTGCTCACCGACGAGGTGTTCCGCGTGGCCACGCTGCGCACGCTCGGGGTGGCGCTGACCGTCACGGTCATCTGCGCGGCACTCGCCGTGCCCATCGCGCTGTACATGGCCAAGATCGCCTCACCGCGTGCCCGGCTGATCCTGGTGGTCGCGGTGACCACGCCGCTGTGGGCCAGTTACCTGGTCAAGGCCTACGCGTGGCGGATGCTGCTCTCCCCGGAGGGACCGTTGTCGTGGGCGACGGGGTTCACGCCCGGCTACGGCATCGTCGCCACCGTGGCCACCCTGACCTATCTGTGGTTGCCGTACATGGTGATCCCGGTCTACGCGGCGTTCGAGCGGATCCCCGACGCGCTGGTCGACGCCAGTTCGGACCTCGGCGCGTCCGATTTCGCGACCATGCGGATGGTGCTGGCCCCGTTGGTCTTCCCGGGGATCGCGGCGGGATCGATCTTCACGTTCTCACTGTCGCTCGGCGACTACATCGCCGTGACGATCGTCGGAGGGAAGACGCAGATGCTGGGCAACATCATCTACGGCCAGCTCGTCACCGCCAACAACCAGCCGCTTGCGGCCGCGCTGTCGATCATCCCGCTCGCCGCGATCGTCGCCTATCTGCTGGCGATGCGGCGCACGGGTGCACTGGAGAACGTGTGATGTTCTCGCGCAACGGGATCAGGGCGTTACGGATCTGGACCGCCGTGGTTCTGGTGTTCCTGTACATCCCCCTGCTGCTGGTCCTGATCAACGCGTTCAACGCATCCCGCACGTTCGCGTTCCCGCCGACCGGTTTCACGCTGGCCTGGTGGGCCGACGCGGCCCGCAGCCCGGGCATGTGGCACGCGCTGGCCAACTCCGTGGTGGTCGGTCTCGCGGCCACCGCGATCGCCCTGGTGCTGGGCACCATGATCGCGTTCGCCGTGCAGCGGCACCGGTTCTTCGGGCGCACCACGGTGAGTTTCCTCGTGGTGCTGCCGATCACGCTTCCGGGCATCGTCACCGGCATCGCGCTCAACGCGACGTTCACCTCGGCGCTCGGGCTGATGCTCGGGATGGCCACGGTGATCATCGGCCACGCGACGTTCTGCATCGTGATCGTCTTCAACAACACCCAGGCGCGGCTGCGTCAGATGGGTTCGAGCCTGCAGGACGCGTCGGCCGATCTCGGCGCGTCGTCGTGGCAGACGTTCCGGTTCGTCACGTTCCCGATGATGCGCGGCGCGTTGCTCGCCGGCGCGATCCTGGCCTTCGCGCTGTCGTTCGACGAGATCGTGGTGACGACGTTCACCGCGGGACCCACGGTGCAGACACTGCCGATCTGGATCTTCTCGAACCTCTTCCGGCCCAATCAGGCGCCGGTGATCAACGTCGTGGCGGCGGCACTGACCGTGTTGGCGATCATCCCGGTATGGCTCGCGGGGCGTTTCGGGGGTGACCCCGCCGGAGCGCGGGTCTAGTCAGGGTCTCGACGCCTGCTTCAGGACGCGCGAAGGTGCAGCGCGCGCCGGAAGGCCCGGTGGAACGAATGGTTGAACGCCCGCGCCACGACCGTCGGCGTGATGTCCACGGCTTGCCCGCTCTCCGGATCGGAGGTGGATACCGCAGCAGCCTGTTCGGCCAGGTCGTCGACCGCATCCGCGGTCAAGCGCGCGACGCGCGCAGCGGTCCCGATCAGCGCCGGCTGATCGTCGCTGGCGGCAACCGCGGCACTGAGCGCGGGGTCGGTCAGCACGAAGACGCCGTCGGCCAACTCGGCGAGGCCTGCCTCGACCAGGGTGCGTGCGTCGGACTCCGACACGTCGGCGGTGATGGGAGAGCGGTGGGCGGTCAACTCGGCCCGCTCGATTCCCAGCGCCTCGGCGAGATCCTGCCCATGGCGGACGCTGCTGAAGAACTCGGCGATGTGTGCCGAACTGAAACCCTTGTTCAGCAACGAAGCGATCAGCCTGAGCTGGGCCACGTGTGCATCGTCGTAGTACGCCGAGCGACCCACCCGGCGAGGCGGGTCGAGGAGCCCGCGCTCGCGGTACGCGCGGATGTTTCGCGCGTTGACACCTGAGAGCTGGGCGAGTTCGTCCAATCGATACTCAGCCAACCCGACGTCCCCCGCGTCGCCCTGAACGGACACCCATGCCGCCACCCTACCTCCGGCCGAACGTAGCGAGCAAATCTTTCAAGCGTGGCGCACAAACGACAGAACAAAGAACTTAGTCGCTCTTATCTGCAGCGATGTCGAGAAATCAGCCGCAGAAACTCCGTGACTATGCAATCTCAGCCAACTCTCAGGCTCGCGTTGCGCGACGGCGGGCCGGCGCACGGTGAGTGAACTCACCTCGGCAAAGATGGAATCCCCCGGCAGCGCTGCGCGACCATGGAGCCGGACATCAGAACAACGAGGGCTCGAAGAAAGGCAGCGTGGTGCGTCCCTGGATCGTGTGGACCACCGGGCTCCTCGCCTACATCATCGCCGTCCTCGACCGCACCACCCTCGGCGTTTCGGGCCTGCAGGCCGCCGACCGGTTCTCCGCCACTCCCACCGTCCTGTCCACGTTCGTCGTGCTCCAGGTCGTCGTCTACGCCGGCGCGCAGGTCCCCGCCGGTGTGCTGCTGGACCGGTTCGGCTCCCGTGTGCTCATCGTGTGCGGCGCAGCGCTCATGGCCGGCGGCCAACTGGTGCTGGCGTTCAGCGAGTCGCTACCGGCCGCGATCGGCGCCCGCGCGATCGTCGGCCTCGGCGACGCGGTCACCTTCATCTCGGTGTTGCGTCTGGTGCCGCACTGGTTCAAACCCTCGCAGGTTCCGTTGCTGACCCAGCTGACGGGCATCTGCGGCCAACTCGGCCAGGTCCTGTCGGCGGTTCCGTTCCTGGCCCTGCTCACCGCGGCCGGCTGGACACCGGCATACCTGTCGGTCGGCGCGTTCGGGCTGCTCGTGATGGCGCTTGTACTCGCCGTCGTCAAGAACACGCCGCACGGCCGCGTCGTGGCCACCGAGACCACCTCGGTGCGCGACATCCCCGGCAGCGTCAAGACCGTCTGGCTGCGCCCGGGCAACCGGCTCGGGTTCTTCACCCACATGGGCACGCAGTTCTCCGTCACGGTGTTCGCGCTGATGTGGGGCGTCCCCTATCTCACGGTGGCGCAGGGTCTCTCGACCGCGGCGGCCGGCGCCCTGCTCACCGTCTCGGTCGTGACGGCGATCTCGGCCGGTGTCGCCATCGGCATCTTCACCGGGCGGCACCCGCACCGCCGATCACGTCTGGTGCTCTGGATCATCGCGAGCAACGCGTCGATCTGGACCATCGTGCTGGCGTTGCCCGGTCCCGCGCCGACGTGGCTGCTGGTGGTCCTCATCGTGATCATCTCGGTGGGCGGTCCGGGGTCGATGGTCGGCTTCGACTTCGCCCGGACGTTCAATCCGAGTGCGACGCTCGGCACCGCGCAGGGCATGGTCAACATGGGCGGATTCCTGGCGTCCCTGATCGTCATGCAGGCGATGGGCGTCGTGCTGTCACATGCCGGTAGCTACTCGTTCGAGTCGTTCCGCCTGGCCTGGACGGTGCAGTACGCCATCTGGATCCTGGCGACCATCGGCATCCTGATCACCCGCCACAAGACCCGCCGGTTGATGGCCGCCGAGCAGGAACGCATGCTGCTCGAAGGGTTCGAGGCTCACCCGCCGCGCTGATCGCCGCCGATCCGTTCGGCGACTTTCGCACCGATGCGGCGGTGGCCCCCGGCCTCGTGGCCTGCGACGACGATCATCGGTGCGGCCGTCACGAGCAGCAGGCACAACGCCATGTCGATTCCTGCCGCGGCCAGGCCGACCGAGGCGACCAGCGGTGCGGCCGCGACCACGAGGAGCACCAGGTAGAAGCGGTCGACGGTGCCGACCAGGGTCGCGTAGATGACGAACATGCCCACCAGGAAGACCGCGACCGGAACCGCCACGGCGAGCACCGTGGCGACCGCATCGAGGTGCGAGTGTCCTTCGACGTGGTAGGCGGCCAGGTGCAGCCCGGCCCCGGTCGCCACGATCGCCCCGAACACGAAGATGTGGAGATAGCCGTACCGGAACGACAGCCTGCGATGCACGTGCAGCAGTTCGGCGGCGGGAACCAGGAAGTACACCCACCACAAGCCGAAGGTGAGACCCGTGCCCGCCACGGCGAGCAGCACGGCGTCCGTTGACCAGCCCTGCTCGCCGACCGCGGCCGTGAGCGATGCCGCGGTGCCCACCACTCCCTCACCGAGCGCGATGATCGCCAGCAGGCCGTACCGCTCGGCGATGTGGTGGGCGTGCCACGGTGTGCCGCCCATGCGGCGTTCGGCCACCAGCGGACCGCAGATCTCGACCGCGACCAGCACCGCACCCGTCGCGAAGAACTCCATGGGCGTGGTCTGCACGAAGATCTGGGCGATCCAGCCGAGCTGCGCCAGCACGAGCGCGGCGGCATAGGTGAGGCACGCCGTGCGGTGCTGCCGGTCCTGCGCGGCCGCCCGCAGCCACTGCGCCACCAGCGCGATGCGCATCACCACGTAGCCGGCCACCATCACGGCGTTGTCGACATGTCCGCCGTGGTCGATCGACGCGAACGTCGCCGGCAGCCCGAGGGCCAGGATGATGACGCCGACCATCTGCAACATGGTCATCGCGCGGTACACCCAGTCGTCGGTGTCGTACGCCGAGGCGAACCACGTGAAGTTCATCCACGCCCACCAGATCGCGAACGTCGCGAAGCCGAACGCCGTCAGCCCGTGCGCGACGTGCCCTTCGGCCATCAGGTGCGCCAGCTGCGAGGCCGCGACGCCGAAGGCGATCACGAACGTGAGGTCGAACAACAGCTCAAGTGGTGATGCCACCCGGTGCTGCTCATGCGGATCACGTCCGCTCATCCGGAAAAGCCGGTGCGCCTGCACAGGTAGCTCGCGTGCCCCCTCGTCCACGTCCTGGATCCTTCCCCCCTCGGCGTCGGCGCGCATCGCGCGGGTGCCGGCAAACATGTTCGCCCGAAATCACAGCAAATGCAGTAGTGCACTACTCGTGTCATACGTGCGTCGCGGCGTCACGATGAGTACGTGCATCGACAGTTTTCGCTGAACCTTCTGGGTGAGTTCGTCGTTTACCGGGATATGAAGCAGCTCGCGCTACCGCCGTCGTGCCGGCGGCTGGTCGCGCTGGCCGCGCTGAAGCAGCGGCCGCTGCACCGTAACTGGGTGTGCGAGACACTGTGGCCCGGAAGCCCGCCGAACAGGGCTGTCGCGTCGTTACGCTCGGCACTGTGGCGGTTGCGGCCGATGGGGGCGGATGCGCTGCTCGAGGTGGCGCCCCAGGAGATCACGCTCGCTGCGAACGTATGGGTCGACTGGCACGAGATCATCCGGCTCACCGGCGTGCGCGCAGCCCGCGGAGGCGTTGCCGATCCTGCACTCAAGGCCCTGCTCCACAACGGCGACCTGCTCGAGGGCTGGCCCGACACGTGGTGCGCCAGCGAACGTGAGCAGCTCCGCAACCTGCGACGGGACGTGCTCGCCGGCGCGACCGACCAGGACCGCAGGCAGCTTCCGCAGCACGGCTTCAGGAGCCATCTGCTGCACCGGGTGACCGATCCGAGTTGGCCGTGACCGCGCCCGTCGTAGGACTGATCGTGCTGATGTCGGTCGGCCTGCCGCTCGGCGCGTGGGGGTTGCACGACCTGCAGGTGCGTCTGGAGCGCTGGGCCTACGATCGCCACGCCCAGGATTGAGACGGGCTGGCTCTACACCGGGTCGAAGGTGGAGATCAGCCAGTTGCCGTCGATCTTGGTGAGGCCGACCTTGACGCTGCTGGTCGCGAACGACCCGTCGGGGATCTCCTGACTGGTGGTGGTCTGGTTGATGAACAGCAGCACCACCGCGGACTCGGGCTTGATCTCCGACACCGCACCGTTGACGACGGACGCCTTGGTCTTCACCTTCTTCTGCTGCGCGGCGGGCGCGACGACCTTGGTGGTGAAGTCGGTGTAGTACGAGAGGAAATCACCCGTCAGATGCGTCTTGGCGGTCGCGAAATCCTGGTCGAGGCTTTCCGGTGCGTAGGACAGCAGCGCGACCGTGCCGTCGGTGGCCGCCTTGAGCGCGACCTCGGCCGCGGCCGGATCGGTCTCCTTGTCCACCCGGTATTGCGTCAGGTACACGAACGTCGCCAGTGCGGCCGACGCGACCAGAGCGATTCCGAGCATGATCGGCACGGTCTTGGCCCTGATCGCCTTGAGCACTCCTCGGCTTGGTGCGTGTGCGGGCGCGGGTTCGGTGGCGGTCACGGCCTGGTCGACGGTCTCGGGTGCCTCGACGGCGTCGGAGGTCTGGTCTTGCGCGCTCACGGTACGAACTCGACTTTCGCCAACTTGATCTGGTCGCCGTCCTGCTTGACGGTCACGCTCAGCCGCCAGTTGCGTGGATCTTGATCGGCCCCGGCGGAATTCGAGATCCGCGAGGTAGCCGCGACCAGCACGACCGCGGAGTCATCGGTCATGGAGTCCACCGCGGTGGCGTTCACCTGGGCCTCGGTGGTGACCTTGGCCTGCTCGGCCACCTTGGCGAAGTCCTCGGCGGTCGCCTCGAAGTCGGCGCGGAAGTCGCCGGTCGACATGTCGATGATCCGCTGCACGTCCTCCTTGGCGTGGGTGTGATCGAGCGACATCAACGTGACGACGCCTTGGCGGGCCGCCGCGGCGAACTCGGCGGCACGGCGCTGATCGTCCTGCATCTGCTTGTGGTGGTACATCATGAGGCCGCTCACGGTCAGCAGACCGAGGATGATCACCACCGTCACTCCCGCGGCGATCCACTTCCACACCGGCG
>Ga0182741_1005622_pt1 | contig 11499 bp, 5 predicted proteins | sample eDN5th37CBELigOP_FD_128874 | JGI IMG/M metagenome (GOLD analysis project Ga0182741, IMG submission 128874) | Enriched Organic Plus compost microbial communities from Emeryville, California, USA - eDNA 5th pass 37_C BE-Lig OP (version 2) (version 2) ...
AATCTCAGGTGATGCGCGCGTGCCGCCGAAGATCAGGCCGGTGTCGTCCTGAGGGAAATAGCCCTTCGGCACTTGAATGTAGAGGAACACGGTCAAGCCGATCGTGGCGAACAGCACCACCATGGTGAGGAAGCGCTCGCGCATCACCACCGCCAGGCTCGATGAGTAAAGCGCCAGCATCCGCTGCAACAGGCCTTCGACCCTCCGGTCGAGCCATGTCGCGGTGCGGCTCGGCGCCTCGCGCACGAAATGGGCGCAGATCATGGGCGTGACGGAAAGGGCGACCACCATCGAGATCAGGACGGTGCAGGCGAGTGTCATTGCGAATTCGTGGAACAGCCGGCCGACGACTCCGCCCATGAACAGCAGCGGAATGAACGCCGCGACCAGCGAGACCGACGTCGAGATGACGGTGAACCCGATCTGACGGGTGCCTTCGAGGGTGGCTCGCAGCGGCGAGCGGCCCTTCTCGAGGTTGCGGAAGACGTTCTCGATGACGACGATGGCGTCATCGACCACGAAGCCGACCGCGATGGCCAAGGCCATGAGCGTGAGATTGTTGACCGAGAACCCCATCGCCCACATGAGGGCAAGCGTGCCGGTCAGCGCGAGCGGCACGGTGACGCCGGCGGCGAAGGTGGCCGCGCCACGCCGCAGGAACAGGAACACGACCAGCATCACCAGCCCGATGGCCGCCGCCAGCGTCATCTGCATGTCGAAGACGCTGGCGCGGATGGTCTGGGTGCGGTCCGACAGGACCTCGATATTCATGTCGGCCGGGATCCAGCGCTGGATCTCCGGCAAAACCGCCATGACGCCGTCGGCCGTGTCGATGACATTGGCGTCGGGTTGCCGGGTGATGGTCAGGAGAACCGAGGGCTGAAGGTTGAACCAGGCCGCCGAACGGCTGTTGCGCACGCCCTGTTCGACGGTGGCGATGGCGCCCAGGCGGACCACGGTGCCGTTGCTGGTTTTGACGACGAGATTTTCGTAGTCCGGAGGCTCGCGAAGCTGCTCGTTGCTGCCGATGGTGCGGGCGAGGTCCTCGCCTTGGAAGCTGCCGAGCGGCGTGCGCGAATTGGCAGCCGCGATCGCCTGCCGCACCTCTTCGAGGCTGATGCCCATCGAGGCGGCCGCGATCGGGTTGACCCGGATGCGCACCGCGGGCTGCTCGGCGCCGCTCACCGACACCTCGGCGACGCCGGGCACCTGAGCGATGCGCTGGACGATCACGCTGTCGGCGATGTCGTACATCTGGGCGCCGGTCGTCGTCTCTGATCTCAGCGCGAGAATGAGGATCGGCGAGGCGTTCGGGTTGGCCTTGCGGAAGTTCGGCGGCGACGGCAGGTCCGCCGGCAGGTCGCCCATGGCCGCATTGATGGCGGCCTGGACATCGCGGCCGGCACCATCGAGGTCGCGATCGAGGTCGAACTGAATGATGATATTGGTGGTGCCGAGAGAGGAGCGCGACGACATTTCCGTCACGCCTGCGATCTCGCCCAGACGGCGTTCCAGCGGCGCCGCGACGGTCGCTGCCATGGTGGCGGGATCGGCGCCGGGCCGGCTGGCCGAGACGCGCACGGTTGGAAATTCCACGGACGGCAGGCTCGCGACCGGAAGCTGCCAATAGGCCGTCAGGCCGACGAGGCACAATCCGATCGCCAGCAGCGCGGTGCCGATCGGTCTGCGGATGAACGGCAGGGAGAAGTTCATCGCCTTCCGTCTCCGCTATTCGGCCGGAGCGGGCGCGCCGCCCGGACGTCGCGACCGCGTCAATGTTCGCTTCAGGCGGTCCATCTGGAGATAGATGACGGGCGTGGTGTAGAGCGTCAGGAGCTGGCTCAGGATCAGGCCGCCGATGATGGTGATGCCGAGCGGATTGCGAAGCTCCGACCCGGCTCCCGATTCGAACGCCAGCGGAATGGCGCCGAACAACGCCGCCATGGTGGTCATCAGGATCGGGCGGAAGCGCAGCAGCGCGGCCTGCACGATGGCGTCGCGCGGGCTTGCGCCATGTTCGCGCTCGGCCACCAGCGCGAAGTCGATCATCAGGATCGCGTTCTTCTTGACGATACCCATCAGGAGAATGATGCCGATCAGCCCGACGACGGACAGGTCGTAACCGAGCAGCAGCAGCGCCAATAGCGCGCCGAGACCGGCCGAGGGCAGCGTGGTCAGGATCGTGAAGGGGTGGACGACGCTTTCGTAGAGCACGCCCAGCACGATGTAGATCGTCACCACCGCCGCCAGGATGAGCCAGGGCTGGCCGGCCAACGAACGGGCGAACTCCGCCGCGTCGCCTTCATAGGAGCTGACCACCGACGTCGGCATGGCCAACGTCTTCTCGGCCCGCTCGATCGCATCGACTGCGTCGGACAGCGCCGCGCCCGGCGCGAGATTGAAGCTGATCGTCACCGCCGGAAACTGCTCCTGGTGAGCAATCGCCAGCGGCGCGGTGGTGTATCTGAACTGCGCGAAGGCGCTCAGCGGGACTTGCGTTTCGCCAGAGCCCGGCACGTAGAGCCGCGACAGGGTGTTCGGGTCCGATTGGTACCGCGGCGCCGCCTCCAGGACCACGCGATATTGGTTGGACTGGCCGTAGATCGTCGAGATCTGGCGCTGCCCGAAAGCGCTGTGCAGCGTTTCGTTGACCTGTTGCATGGACACGCCGAGCCGTCCGGCCATTTCGCGGTCGATGTCGATCTGGACGCGCAGGCCGCCCTCCTGGGCCTCCGACGACACATCGCGGAGCAAGGGCTCCTGCCGCAATTGCTCGACGATCCGCTCCGACCAGTCGAGCGCGTCGCGCGCATTCGCGGCGGCCAGGGTGTATTGATACTGGCCGCGGCTGGCCTGGGCGCCGATCTGCACGTCCTGCACCGGCTGGAAGAACACGGTCATGCCCGGAATCGGCGCCACCGATGCCTTCAGGCGCTCGACGATCTCCTCGACGCGGCTTTCACGTTCGCTGCGGGGCTTGAGCGTGATCGACAGGCGGCCGGCGTTGGGCGTCGGATTCATGCGGCTGACGCCGATGATGGACACCACGCCGGACACGTCGGGATCGCGGCTGATCGCGGCTTCGGCCTGGGATTGCAGCCGCTGCATCTGGGCGAACGACACCTCGGTGCCGGCCTCCGTGATCGCGGTGATCAATCCGGTGTCCTGCTGCGGCAGGAAGCCCTTGGGCATGGCCGCATAGAGCCAGACGGTGGCGCCGAGCGTCGCCACCAGCACGGCCAAAGTCGCGAACTGGCGCCGCAGCACCCATTCGAGGCTGGTGTGATAGCGCGCGATGACCCGTTCCATCGCATGGTTGAAGGCGCGGCTGACGCGGCCCTCGGTGTGGCCCACGGCCAGCAGCTTCGAGCACAGCATCGGCGTCAGCGTGAGCGATATCACCATGGAAACGACCACCGCGATGGTCAGTGTCAGCGCGAACTCGCGGAACATGCGGCCGACCAGACCGGTCATGAACAGAAGCGGGATGAACACCGCCACGAGAGACAGTGTGAGCGAGACCACGGTGAAGCCAATCTCGCGCGCGCCCTTCAGCGCAGCCTGAAAAGGCCGTTCGCCACGCTCGATGTGGCGGACGATATTTTCGATCATCACGATCGCGTCGTCGACCACGAAGCCGGTGCCGATCGTCAGCGCCATGAGCGAAAGATTGTTCAGCGAGAAGCCGCAGAACCACATGATGCCGAAGGTTGCGATGATGGACAGCGGCAAGGTGATGCCCGCGACCACGGTGGCGCGCCCGGACCGCAGGAAGATCAGAACCACCATGACGACCAGGAACACGCTCAGGACGAGCGTGAATTGCACGTCGTGGATCGAGGCGCGGATGGTCTCGGTGCGATCCTGCACCACGGTCAGATCGACGCCCGCGGGAATGGCGTTGCGCAGCCGCGGCAGCTCCTGGCGGACGCGCTCCACCGTTTCGATGACGTTGGCGCCGGGCTGGCGCTGGACGTCGAGGATCACGGCCGGCTTGCCGCGATACCAGCCGGCCACGCGCGCGTTCTCCAGCCCGTCCACCACCTCCGCGACGTCGCGCAGGAGAACCGGCGCGTTGCCACGATAGGCCACGACCAGGTCGAGGTACTGCGCGGCGGCTTCGAGCTGGTCGTTTGAAATGATGGTGTAGGACTGGGTCGCGCCGTCGAGCGCGCCCCGGGGACCGGCCGCGTTGGCGCCGGTGACGGCGGTGCGGATGGCGTCAAGGCCGATGCCATAGGCGGACAGACGGGCGAGGTCGGCCTGGATGCGCACGGCCGGCTTGATGCCGCCCTGGACCGACACCCGGCCGACACCGGAAATCTCCGACAGCCGCTGCGCCATCAGCGTGTCGGCCATGTCGCTCATCTCCCGGACCGCGATGGTCTCGGAAGTCAGCGCCAACGTGATGATCGGAGCGTCCGCCGGATTCACCTTCGAATAGGTCGGCGGATAGGGCAGGTCGTTCGGCAAAGTGGAGCGGGCGGCGTTGATGGCGGCCTGCACGTCCTGGGCGGCGCCGTCGATGTCGCGGCCAAGGTCGAATTGCAGCGTGACCTGGCTGATCCCGAACGAACTCGACGAACTCATGAGCTGAAGCGAGGGAATCTGGCCGAACTGGCGCTCCAGGGGGGCCGTGACCAGCGCCTCCATCGTGTCCGGACTGGCGCCGGGCAGTTCGGTGGACACTTGGATCGTCGGAAAATCGACCTGCGGCAGCGATGACACCGGCAGGTTGAAATAGCCGAGCCAGCCCGCCAGCAGCGTCGCGACCGCCAGCAGCGAGCTCGCGACCGGGCGGCGGACGAAGGGGCCGGAGATGTTCATTGCACGACGCGACGGGGCTGCGCCTCGGAGCGGCGGAGTCCGTCAACCCGGGGCTGGGCCATTGGCCGAGCTTGCTCCGGCGCGGCCGTCGGGGCCTTCGGAGCCTGTTCGGCATCGGTCACGGTAACTCTGACACCGGCCCGCAGCCGCGCGAAGCCCGTGGTGACGATCCGCTCGCCAGCCTTCAATCCGTCCTCGATCACGGCGCGATTCTCGTCCTGCATCGCGACCTTCACCGGGCGCACTGCGACCGTGTCGTCTGCATTCACGACATAGACGAAGGTGCCGTCCTGCCCGCGCTGGACGGCGGCGGTCGGGGCCACGATCTGGTCCCGGCGGGTATCGACCAGGAGACGCACATTCACGAACTGGCCGGGCCAGAGCTGGAGGTTGGCGTTCGGAAACTGCGCTTTCAGCCGCACCGTGCCGGTCGTCGGATCGACCTGGTTGTCGATCACCTCGAGGAAGCCGCTGTCGACGACGGTGCGGTTGTCGCCGCCGAAGGCATCGACGGTCAGCCGGTCCTGGCCGAAGGCGCGGTTGACCTCTGCGAGCTGCTGTTGCGGCAGGGTGAACATGACCGCGATCGGCTGGAGTTGGGTGATGACGACGAGACCCTCGGTATCAGAGGACCGCACGATATTGCCCACGTCGACGGCGCGGATACCGGCGCGGCCACTCTGCGGGGCCTTGATGGTCGTGTATTCGAGGATCGCCCGGGCATTGTCGATTGTGGCCTGTTCCAGCCGCACCTGGGCCTCGAGCTGCGCGACATTGGCCTTCTGGGTGTCGAGCTGCTGGCGGGCGACGTTGTTGCCCTCGGCCAGCCGGGCATAGCGTTCCAGGTCCAGCCTGGCATTGGCGAGCAGGGCCTCCTGCTGCGCCTTGCGGGCCACGGCCTGGTCGAACTGGGCCTGATAGGTGGTCGGATCGATCCGCGCCAGGACGTCGCCGCGCTTCACATCCTGGCCTTCCTTGAACTCGACGCTGATCAGCCGGCCCTCGACCTGCGGTCGCACCGTGACGGTGTTGAGCGGACGGGTGGTGCCGACACCATCGAAATAGACGGGTACGTCGGCTTGCCGGGCGGTGGCCGCGATCACGGGCACGGGACCCATGTCGCGCATGCCGCGGCCCGGGCCCGGCCGTTGCTCGCGATCCTGCGAGCCGGGTGTGGTCACATAGATCGCGCCGCCGACGAGGGCGGCGATGGCAGCAAGGGTCAAAAGGCGTCCGGCAAGCGTCATGTGTCGCCATTCCTGCGGACCATTGCGGCCCATGAATTTGACAGGTAGCGCAGAAAATGGCGAATTTACAGTACCTTACAGAGATTTCATGAATCGTGCCGGACATAGCCGAAGCTGAACGAAGGCTGAATGCAAGCGGGCCGCGCGGGCCGGCGCTGCCCTATCCCTTTGTTCTGATGGCGGTTCTGTATCCGCTCTGTCTCTTGCATCGCGCCGTTCTGATGTGCGGCGGTCGTTGACCTCGGATCGCCGGATCGAATGGACGGATGCGATCCGGTACTTTGATAGGGGCATGAGCGCGCTCCTGACCCCTTTTCTTTTAACCGTCATGCTCTACACACGGCGGCCATGACCGCCTTGCCAGTGCAAAAATCCTTTGTCGTCGTTCGTGACCACGGGCCTTCGCTCGACCGGCTGCACGGCGCGGTGTTGGCCATCGGCAATTTCGATGGCGTGCATCTCGGCCACCGGGCGGTGCTGCGGACGGCGATGGAGCGCGCCCATGCGGCGGGCAAGCCGGCGGCGGCGCTGACCTTCGAGCCGCATCCGCGCCGGTATTTCCAGCCAGATGCGCCCTCTTTCCGGTTGTCATCGGAAGCCGCCAAGCTGCGGCTTCTGGCGGCGACGGGTCTCGACGGCGCCGTGGTCCTGAGCTTCAACAAGGATTTGGCGGATCTGACGGCGCCTCGCTTCGTCGAAGAGTTTCTGCTCAGCCGCATCGGCGTTTCGGGCGTGGTGGTCGGCTTCAATTTCCAATTCGGCAAGGGCCGTCAGGGCACGATCGATTTCCTCAAGACCGAAGGCTCGCGCCGGGGCTTTTCCGTCGATGTGGTCGAGCCGTTCGAACTCAACGGCGAGCGTGTGTCGTCCGGCGCGGTGCGCGAGGCCCTGGCCGCCGGAGACATCAATCGCGCCACCGCGCTGCTCGGCCAGCCCTGGTTCGTGACCGCCCAGGTGGTGCATGGCGACAAGCGCGGCCGCGAACTGGGATTTCCGACCGCCAACCTGCGGCTCGGCCCCGAATGCGGGCTGCGCCATGGCATCTATGCCGTCCGCGCCTCGGTGGGCGGAACGCTTTACGAGGGGGTGGCGAGCTTCGGGCGCCGGCCGATGTTCGATAACGGCGCGGTGCTGCTTGAGGTGTTCCTGTTCGACTTCAAGGGCGACCTCTATGGCACGGTGATGGACGTCGCCTTGATCGGCTGGATCCGGCCGGAAATGACGTTTGACAGCGTGGACGATCTGGTGCGCCGCATGGATGACGACGTCCGCCGCGCCAAGACCATGCTGGGCCGTCACCCGGGCGAGTTTCCGACGCTGGGCCATATCGAGGCTTAGCGGACAGCTGTTGGCCGATTGAACCGGAAAACCGGTTCCAACCTTTCGGATACCTGCGGTAGAAGGCGCGTATGACCGACAAGCACGACAAGCGCGATTACAGCGAGACGTTGTTCTTGCCGCGCACTGATTTCCCGATGCGCGCGGGCCTGCCCCAGCGCGAGCCGCAACTTCTGGAGCGCTGGGCCAAGCAGGGGCTCTACGGCCGTCTGCGCGAGGCCGGCAAGGGCCGGCCGAAGTTCACGCTCCACGACGGCCCGCCCTATGCCAACGGCAACATCCACATCGGGCACGCGCTCAACAAAATCTTGAAGGATGTGGTGACCCGCAGTCAGCAGATGCTGGGTCACGATTCCAACTACGTGCCGGGCTGGGACTGCCACGGTCTTCCCATCGAATGGAAGATCGAGGAGGAGAATTACCGCTCGAAGAATAAAGCCAAGCCCAACTTCGCCGATCCGGAGGCGATGATCGCGTTTCGCCGCGAATGCCGCGCCTATGCGGAGCGCTGGCTCGAGGTTCAGCGCGAGGAGTTCAAGCGGCTCGGCATCGAGGGCGATTGGGACAATCCCTACACCACGATGAGCTATCCGGCCGAGGCGCGGATCGCGCGCGAACTGATGAAATTCGCCGCCAATGGCGCGCTCTATCGCGGCTCTAAGCCCGTGATGTGGAGCGTGGTCGAGAAGACCGCGCTCGCCGAGGCCGAGGTCGAATACGAGGATTACCAGAGCGACACGGTTTGGGTGAAGTTTCCGGTTGTCGGCGGCGAGGGTGAACTGGCGAATGCGTCGGTCGTCATCTGGACCACCACGCCCTGGACGCTGCCCGGCAACCGCGCGATCAGCTTTTCGCCGCGTATCGCTTACGGCCTCTACAAGGTGACCGACGCGCCGGCCGACAACTGGGCCAAGACCGGCGATCTGCTGATTCTCGCCGACAAGCTGGCCGAGGACGTATTCAAACAGGCGCGCGTGACCGGCTTCGAAAAGGTCGCGGATCCCACCACCGCGCAGCTTGAAGCCCTGACCTGCGCCCATCCGCTGAAAGCGCACGGCTATGACTTTGCCGTTCCCCTTCTCGCCGGTGATCACGTCACCGACGACACAGGCACCGGCTTCGTGCACACCGCGCCGGGCCACGGCCGCGAGGACTTCGACATCTGGATGCAATATGCGCGCGACCTCGAAGCGCGCGGCATCAACACGCATATTCCCTATACGGTCGATGCGGATGGCGCGTTCACGGCGCAGGCGCCGGGCTTCACCGGCAAGCGTGTCATCAACGACAAGGGCGAGAAGGGCGACGCCAACGAGGCGGTGATCAAGGCGCTGGTCGAGGCTGGCAACATCATCGCGCGCGGCCGTCTCAAGCATCAATATCCGCACTCCTGGCGCTCCAAGAAGCCGGTGATCTTCCGCAACACGCCGCAATGGTTCATCGCCATGGACCGGCCCATCGAGGACGACGGCAAGGCGAAGGACGGCGACACGCTGCGCGCGCGCGCTTTGAGCGCGATCAAGACCACGCGCTGGGTCCCCGCCGCCGGCGAGAACCGCATCACCGGCATGATCGAGGGCCGCCCCGACTGGGTGATCTCGCGTCAGCGCGCCTGGGGCGTGCCGATCGCCGTGTTCGTGCGCGATCGCGACGATGGCTCGGCCGAAATCCTGCGCGACGATGCCGTGAACGCACGCATTCTCGATGCCTTCGAAAAGGAAGGCGCGGACGCTTGGTATGCCGATGGCGCCCGCGAGCGCTTCCTCGGCTCTCGCGCCAACGAGGATTGGCGCAAGGTCGACGATATTCTCGACGTCTGGTTCGATTCCGGCTGCACGCATGCGTTCGTTCTGGAGGATGCCGAGCGCTTCCCCTCGCTCGCCGGCCTTCGCCGCAAGATCGACGGCGGGCCCGACGAGGTGATGTATCTCGAAGGTTCCGATCAGCATCGCGGCTGGTTCCATTCGTCGCTGCTGGAGAGTTGTGGCACGCGCGGCCGCGCGCCCTATGACGTGGTGCTGACCCATGGCTTCGTGCTCGACGAGCACGGCCGCAAGATGTCGAAGTCGCTCGGCAACGTGGTCGCGCCGCAGGATGTCATCAAGACCTCGGGTGCCGACATCCTGCGCATGTGGGTCTGCGCTTCGGACTATGGCGACGATCTGCGCATCGGCCCCGAAATCCTGAAGACCACGGCCGAGACCTATCGCAAGCTGCGCAACTCCATCCGCTGGATGCTCGGCAGCCTTGCGCATTTCCACGAGGACGAGCGCGTTGCCCCGGACAAGATGCCGGAGCTGGAGCGGCTGATGCTGCACCGGCTCGTGGAATTGGACGAGCTGGTGCGCCGGGCCTATGCGACCTTCGACTACAAGCGCATCTTCTATGCGCTGAACCATTTCATGACGACGGACCTGTCGGCGTTCTACTTCGACATCCGCAAGGACGTGCTCTATTGCGATCCGATCTCGTCGCAGACGCGCAGGGCGGCGCTCACGGTCATCGATCAGCTTTTCCGCTGCACCGTGACGTGGCTTGCGCCGCTCCTTTGCTTCACGGCGGAGGAGGCGTGGATCGAGCGACACAAGGGAGACGAGAACGCCTCCGTCCATCTGGAGCCGTTCCCCGACGTACCCGCCGCGTGGCGTGATGACAGGCTTGCCGAACAATGGCGCAAGGTGCGGCTGGTGCGCCGCGTCGTCACCGGCGCATTGGAGATCGAGCGCGCGGCCAAGCGGATCGGCTCATCGCTGGAGGCCGCACCCATGGTCCATATCTCCGACGAGGCTTTGTTCGAGGCTATCGTCGATGTCGACCTGTCCGAATTGTGCATCACTTCGGCTGGAAGCTGGGTTGAAGGTGAGGGGCCTGGTGATGCATTCCGGATGGCGGAGGTGCCGGGCGTCGCCGTCACGGTGCATCGCGCCGAGGGCGAGAAATGCGCCCGCTCCTGGAAGATTTCCCACGCGGTCGGCTCGGACCCGCATTATCCCGACGTGACTCCGCGCGATGCCAAGGCGCTGCGCGAATGGGATGCCACGCGCCGGGCTGCCGAATGAACGTCCGCGCCTATCTTTGGGGTCCGCTGTCGCGACTGGGGCTGATCGTCGCGGCGATCATTGCCGTGCTCGATCAGTTGACCAAGTTCTGGGTGCTGTATGTCTTCGATCTGCCCTCGCGGGTCCGGGTTCCGGTCGGGCCCTTCGTGGACTTCGTCATGGCCTGGAACCGGGGCATCAGCTACGGCTGGTTCCAGCTCGAAGGGCCCTATGGACCGTGGATTCTGGTCGGAATCACGGTCGTCGCGGTGGTCTTTCTGTGGGGCTGGCTTGCCCGCGAACGGTCCTGGCTCGCGGCCCTGTCGATCGGGCTGATCATCGGCGGCGCCATCGGCAATGGCATCGATCGGGTGCTCTACGGGGCGGTGGTCGATTTCGTGCTGCTCCATGCCTATTCCGGCTCATGGAGCTTCGATTGGTATGTCTTTAACCTGGCGGATGTAGCCATTGTTGCCGGTGTGGCGGGCCTCCTGTATGACTCCTTTGCTGGAGGGCGCGCCGCAAAAGCGCCCTGATCCGCGGCCACAGGTTGGCCTATGAGAGCCGCGACCGGCGGGCCGTCGCCGGCTGACGCGCCGCCGAAACAAGCCGTTTGAGGCGACCCTGGGTTCCTGGCGAACTCGAACGCGACGGGATGATACATGAGGCTGTGCTCAGAATTGTTCTCCAAGCGAAGCCTTGCCGTATGGCCGCTGGCTGTTGCCCTGGCTTTCGGCGCCGTTGTTTCCGGTTCCGGCCAGGTTGCCAAGGCTCAAGCCCAGGCCGAGGCCGAAGAAGAGGACGACGCCTGGGACACCCGGATTTTCCGCAGCGTGATCCGCAGCCTCGGTCTGCGTGACGGTTCCGAGCCGGGCATCGAGTACCGAGAGCGTTCGCCGCTCGTCCTGCCGCCCAGCGCCGAATTGCCCGCGCCGCAGCCGGCCAACGCCCACCGGCCCGATTGGCCCGAGGACGTCGATGTGAAGCGAGCGCGTGAATATCGAGCCGCCCGCAATGCGCCGCGCCGGTCCGTCGAGGAGGAATCGTTG
>Ga0182741_1005626_pt1 | contig 11495 bp, 5 predicted proteins | sample eDN5th37CBELigOP_FD_128874 | JGI IMG/M metagenome (GOLD analysis project Ga0182741, IMG submission 128874) | Enriched Organic Plus compost microbial communities from Emeryville, California, USA - eDNA 5th pass 37_C BE-Lig OP (version 2) (version 2) ...
GGGGTCATCGCACTGCCACTTGCATTGAGGGTGGCACTGGGTCTGTGGGTGTAGGGAAAGTGTGTGAATTGGGTTGTTAGCGGTGAGTATACAGCAATGTAGGCGTTTTTAGCGGCGTCCCTGGGGTGCCTGCATGGTGTCGTAGCGTTGAAAGCAACTTAAAGAAAAAATTGGGCTGGGGGGCAAAAACCATTCATGAAGTGTTACATACCTGAACCTCGGTAGCAAGAGCGACTGCTACGAAAATCAGGGCAAGCACGAAAACAGCCTTCATTGTGAAGCGAATCGAGCTAGATTTGTGTGAAGGAACGAGCGAAATTGTAAGTCAAAGTCGTTTGGGTGGGTTGGCCAAGATCTTGTTGATCTTCACGAGTCAATCTATGACTCGGAAGAACTTCATGACGCTGCGAATAAACAGCACAAAACGATGACTCGCATCGTCTGCTATGCAATGCTACTGTTTTGCACCCGCGTAGCCGTCTACTTCATGTATTACACGCGTCCAAAGTCACCTGCTTTTGGCTTCGAGATTTTCTGTCTTCAACTCAGGTTTGGACCTTGGAGGCTGATTTGGAACTTTTTTGGAACCTTTTGGAACTTTGGCCCAAGGAGTTCCAAAACTTTGGAACAGCCCTGGCAAGACCCTACCTTTTGCCCGAGCACTCAGCAAACTGTATTCTGGGGGTATTTTGAACATAGTGTGAGCGAGATGGATATCCCGAGAGAGTTTCCTCGTTGATTTGGCTTTGGACTGGACTGGAAAGTATTTTCCGACCGGTTATGCGACGAATACACTGAAACACCAGCAGTACTCCATTCCCATTGCAGCTGATGCAGGAGACTCGTGACTCCGCAGCTTGAATGAATGTGGCTCTGGAACCGAGACAGGGCTGGGCTGAGGCCACCGTAACACCTGACAGGGCACGACAGACCCTGTGAACGATGTTTCTCTTGCCCAAACCGGTGGTGTATGAATGTTGTCCTGGGAATGGGTTGGCAATGCACTCGACAACCACCACCCAGTACACTCGTTTCAGACTGCTATACTCTCTGGTGGCCCTTAAATAACTGGGTATTAATCGCCATAGCGTGCTAACTTGACCCGGAAATCGCGGTGGGCTTTCGAAGCAAGTGTGGCTGGAAGAGCCAGCGAGTCTGATTTCTAATGGAAGGGTGGGAATTTTGTCACTCCTACTACAATTCCCAGTTTACTGAACCGAGGTATTGTGGAGTGTGTCGAAGCTTTAAAATTTATTAAGTGTGTTATCCATGTATAGGCGAAGTTAACTGCGCCCAATAATCATCACTATATCCATGCCGTTGCTTCTAAACCCTACGGGACACCATTCCAACGTGACTGAAATTACGCTCGGACTTCATGAATCCCACTCTAGACAATGTTCCGAGCTGTGACAAAGACGAGCTTTATGCTGCGATCCAGCGCCGCGTCCAAGCTGGTCGGCCTGGAGACTATCGCACGGCCCATCGTCACGCAAAGCTCGTTCGTGGAACAGATCCAGGCCAAGCTCAGGCACTACCAGTACAGCCAAACTAGCCTCACCCAGATCTGCAAGCCTTCGTTTCGAATTCCATACTCCGCACGACTCTTCGGGACCAACAACAACTTTGGTGACCTGAACACGCGCTTCATCACAAACCACCACTCGCCTGAGCGCATCACACCCGAGCAGGATGAGCCTGCACCCAAGAACGTTCCACCCGTGGTTGTGTATCAGCACTCCCAGCGATGGAAGTACCGCCTTGCCTCAACGGTGGGCACATTGCAAATCCTCATGTGCACGGCTGGACTGTATCGTGCGTATCTCTATCCCGATCTCTCATATGGTATGCAAATTGTGGGTCTCACGTTCGCTGGTGCTCTGATGTATCTGTCCTACAAGCACGGTCGGTCGTTTGTCAACCGCATCGGTGTCTTCCCCGACTACCCACGAGCGCCTGTTATTATTTCGGCGTACAGCATGTTTGGGGGTGACGTCACCTTCCAAGTCCCTCGCTCGTCCATCACCGGCGTTCCTCCGAACTATGACCTCGCCAATGTCAAGGCTTTGCCGTACGTAACTCATCTGCGTCCAAAATGTTTCTAACGTTTGAGGCGCATTCCCTGTCGGTATGCATTGAACTATGACAAAATTGTAGATGCCTTGACTGCTCGCGGCACCTAATTGCTACCTACGCCCCTTTCCTCGCCGCTGCACCTCTAGATACCTTCCCTTGTTCATCAACGGAAAGGCACCCTTCCGACTCCCCAAGGCAGGTAAGTTCCACCGATCGAACTTGTTCTTTAATGTGATGGGTTATACCATCCCCGATCTCGTCCGCTGTCCCCCCTCAGTTCCCAGTTTGTTGGACCTGAAGGTCAAGGCGCCTGCAGAGTTCGAACGGATAATGGAGGATGGCAAGCAACTTGCCAAGATGGCATATGAACGCCAGCAGCAGCTTAAGCAGCAAGAGCAGCAGCAAGGCTCGTCAAACACTGAGTCAAAGCAGTAACGCTCATATGAATTGAGTCACATGTATCATAGTACCGTTGTCATAAATGTAGAGTTAGACTAGCTATGTGAGCTCAAGATGAACACGCTCGTCTCATGCAGCTCCTCACCGTGAGCAGATGCTGCATCAAAACTAGCGATACAAATTCATGGTAGTGCAGTATGTCACCTAGCAGCCCGACACGAGCTGCTTCCCTGGCATTGCACCTCTACTGGGTGCCGTGTCGCCAGTCGTGCAGGGGAAATTCAAAAACTGGAGAAATTCCCAGCTTGGATACCATTTCCTCAGTGCTTGAAACAGGGCTTTACCTGTATCAGCACATACATATGAGTTCACCATATGATCCTACTCCAGAGGCTGAGCTAGCCACAGCGAGTCCGGTCATAGCATCACCCCATACCAAGCCTAAGAAGTATGCCTTTCAAGTACTCATTGCTTCAATCTGCTTTGGCACTGGAAGTTGGTATGTACCTGTCATCGAAAAGCCCGGCTTTGCTTGGCCTATCTGACGCCTTTAAGACCCGTACCAGCGCATCATATAGGCTAATGCGGTATCTGTCGTATGCACGGGTTGCATTGCCAAGCATTCTGAGGACCGCGTGGAAATGCAAGCGAAATAATCCTTGCATCTCAGGTCTTCACAAGTAACTGCGATGCACGACTGACTGGACTCTGCGCTCACATTGCATACGACGGCGACCCTTGTTTGCTTATATATCCTATAGGCTCACCGCAAATGCACTGTACAGTGAATTACCCGCGCTGGTCCACACCCAGCCCGAGAAGAGCACCCTCGCCACGTACCTAGGCATCGTACAACAGGTCTCCAATGTGATCATGTTCGCCCTGACACCGATTCTGCTCGGTCGTATGAGCCAGCGTCGACGTGACAGATTTGTCGCCGGTAGCATTCTTACACTGGAAATTGCTATGTTTGTGCTGGCCTTCACTTGGCAGCATGTGGTCCACTTCGGCTCGCATTCGTCCAGTCTCTCGTTCCTGATTAACGGCAGTGTCCACTTCACGTTCTGTGCGATTGGCAACGTCATCTTTTGGACGTATATCTCTGCCTACCCCGAAAAGTACACTTTTGGCTTCAGTATTGGACAAGGAATTGCTTCTGCAGTCACAGGTTTGCTTCCGCTGGCACAGGATGCAGGAGCCAAGCATATGAGGTTCTCCACAACCATGTTCTTCTTAATCATCGGGCTTTACCAGTTGCTCATGCTCGCGGGGTTCCTCTACCTACAGTTCCATCCACGAGCACATAAGGAGCGAAACAGGCTGAAACGCGAAGCTCGTGAGGCTGAAATCAGGGGCTACAACGAACCAGAATTGGAGCATGAAGAGACTTTGGTTCCACACATCGGCTCTCCCATCGCTTCCGTAGGCGCGGGCCATCTTCAGTTTACTCCAGATGAACCCTGTCGGTATCACCCATTGCCCGAGCCACGACAGGATGAGGAGCCTAGCGAAGGAACCGACCCCCAACTCTCACAGGTTACGACTGCACCGCCGCTCTTTCCTATCATGTCCCTCGACAGTCCTAGCGTTGCTAACAACGCTAGCATGCACAATCATCCAGCATTGCCGCTGGATTTGGATGGCTACGCCTACCCGCTGCAGCCTAATCTTCAGCACATGAAGGTGAAAGAAATGTTCAAAGTGGACCCTGCTACTATGATCTCATTTGGGTTCATCTCAATCTTTGTTTACGGAACATTCCCCGCGTTTTTGCCGTTTGCCTGTCTATCTTACAAGCACGGGTCATTCATCTACAACCTCGCCACGTGTCTTCTCTTCGTATGCGATCCTTTGGGTAGGATACTCGTCGGAAACAAAAGGATCGCCAACTTTTTGAAGAGCGACAACGGCATCCTTTTCTTGAATTTGTTGACCTTGGCAAGTGGAGTCTATATTACCGTGCTTGCCGCATTATCCCCAAATCCAATCTACAAGCACTCGACATTTTGGTCGTACATACCAGTAGTATTTAGTGGACTTAATGGTGCATGCTACAGCATGTCACAAACCGCGTACTTCCTACGGCTTCACGACGTCGGTCAGAAGCTTGAGAAAGACTGGGCCAAGTTATATCATCCCATGACGAATAAGGACATGCTGAAGGAAGCCGAACGCGTAGAGAAAATGGAAGCTGCGTGGAGAGAAGAACGCGCAGAGAAACGTCGAGGCATTGTTCGTTTGGGTGGCCCGCCTGCCCAGGCTCCGTTCGTCCCTCGACCAGATTTGCCACCTCACGTTCGCGTCCACCGCGTGCAACGTACGTGGAACACACGATTTAAGGAGCGTAGGCGGCGTCACCGCACTCGTTCTAAATCCAACGCTGAATTCGCAGGCTTGCTTGCAAACGCTGCGGCCGAGGATTTTGCCATTGAGGAGGACTTGGACCACATTGAGATCGATGGACCCGCGGAGGATGAATCTGACACGGAGTACGAGTTTCCTTTGGATTGCGATCAGACAGGGGAGTTTGATACCGACTCGTTTGGTGTTTTGTCTACAGCGACGGGCGAGGTTATTCCCACCGTTTCTGATTCTCTGTATGAACCCACGAACCCAGGCGCGCGAACCGAAATCAACCTTTCAGAGCACATCTCGCGGCCTCCCACGTTCCGCGAGATTGAGGCCACGAGAGGGCACTTGTACACACTGGGAGGATTATCTGTTCAGATCGGCGGTACCTTGGGTTCTGTCGTGGCTATGTTAGTCACCGTAGTATTCAAACTGATCCAAGACCCTATCAATTAGGGTCTGTGTTGTATTGGTTTACTTTAGTCATCTTCTGTTTAAGCTTTTATACTTGCCAAGAGCCAGCTCTGTGCTGGCTTGGATACCTCTCGGTGAGAAGCAGGTTACTTAGCGTTTTCACTGTCTCTTTTACCCTTTTGGAACCAAGTCATCTTGTTGAACAAGCGATTAGCAATTTCGGCCACTAGTATCTAGACGATCGCGTGTTCAACAAGCCATCTCCGACGACCTTTCACGCGGTACACATGATCACATTTACTTTTATTGTTCGTTATTCTAGGCGCATTTTACATGTACATGTACATATGTCCTGCCTGAGGTTAGACTAAACTTTGAGTCACAAATTTTAAGATTCAAGCGAATGACCAGGTAGGTTTGAGCAAGGAGCGATTAGCAGCTTCCACAATACAAATTGGGCTCACCAGTCGGCGATGCTCCACAGTTGTCAAACCAAATGCGCTGCGAATTGTCGTTGTAGAGCCACTCAGAGAAGGCCTGAATGAAGTTGTAGCCTTGAATGCGCGGGCCCTTGGGGCTGAAACCAGTATGTGTTAAGCAACTTGCAAAGAAGACACCCGACCTACTAGAAACGGGAATGTCAGGAGTGGGCTTGATAATCTGAGTGAGCAGTTCGATCATTGTGCTCGTCCACTTCTGAATGTAGCGCTTGGCCGTTTCGGGGCATGTATCTAAGCTCGTCATTCCGCATCTGGGTGGATCTTGGGACCACAGCTCTGGTAGACCACCATGCAGGGGCATCACCACCGCGTCCGACTGCGCCTGGATCGCGAAGAGAGGAACGTTTAAGCTAGGCAGGCTTGCTGAGAGGAACATGCAGGCCCACGGGTCGGACGGTCTGAGAGCGGCGCAGCGCTCGGGAACGAAAGCGTTCCACAATGCTTGATAGCGCTTCAAATCGTTGTAAGACCAAGGGATGTACGCGATCTGTTTGGGGTCGTCGGGCTGCTTGGGCTCGTATGCAAAATAATTGTTGAAGTAAGATCCCGCAATGGGGGCGACAACCACACGTGGGATGGTGATTCGGCCCTGAGCCTGAAGATAACGAGCAATCTTGTCTTGAATCATATCTGCAGTCGCAACGGCACCAATACCTCCAGCGGAATCACCCGAAATTACAATCACGGTAGCCGACGCCATACCGAGGTAATCTAAGGCGTATGTAATAGTTGCGTTGACAATGTGAATGCCACTGAACTGAAGACCATATGCACGATCGTTCTGCTCAGTATCTTGGCCCAGGAACAGGTCACCGCTGCAATATGGGATGTAGATGTGATTCGATGCCGAGAAGTTGGGGTTCTGCTCAGTATTGCCATTGAGGAGGAAGCCCGGGCGAGTGGTCGGACGCCAGTTTTTGCTCGAGCCCAGATCAGTCTTGGATCGAGAAGTGCACGAGGTCTTGGTCACACACTCACCTCCGCCCTGAAGGTGAATTAGCCACTGTGTTGCCTGAGGAAGGAGATTGGTACTTGCAGGACGGAAGTAGAAGCCAGCGGATGAGCCATCCAGGCAGCGTGCATACTTGAACTCAGGAGCCGTGGACTTGGTTGTGTTGAAGAGGTAGAGCGCAGCGGGCTCATCTTTCAGGCTCTGCAGCAAGGCATTCTCACTTGGTTGCGCTTGCGTAGCACACGCGAAGTTTGCGTTGACGCATAATACTAGGCATACAACAGAGAGGAGACACAAATTCCTCCGTCGAATCAGCTTTTCATGTTCTCTGGTGACCATGGCTATGTCAGCCCTCGGAATGTCGATGCGGCACCTGTGCTACTAGTATCAGTAAATCCAGATGTCAGAGCTTCTTTCCGAGCTAATTTGGACTGATCCGGCTAAAATGAGTCTGATTGGAACCGTTTTGTCGTTTGCTACGAGTGTGAGATATGAAGGATGCCATGGATATTGTCTCGAAAAAGCAAAAGATCCGGGTGTGCCATGCAGTGGGGATGGATAATTTATGCACAAACTAAGTTTCCGCAACGTGTCCGCCCTAGATCCACACGTTAGTGATTTATGTGACTGATTTCCGACCACAAGAGTGAAAATATCTGAAAGAGTGAGCTGCTGAATAGGGGCATCCGAGTGGATAACTGAGTTGATATTTTGAGTTTTCGACTGCAAGAACATTGGATATGGTCGTGTATAGCACGTTTCTCACCGCACCCTGCGCCGATCTCCTGAAAACCCCACCCTCAGAACCTTAACTCGAAACTCAAGATGTCTCTCTGCGGTGGTTACTCCGATCCCCGTGTCATTGACGACCGTGTCAAGAACTGGATCTCTCACTTCGAGCCCCAGATCCTCGAGCAGGCCAGCAACAGCGGCTTGAAGAACCCCAAGGGCCCCGTCAAGGCAGACTCCTATAGCACCCAAGTCGTTGCTGGCCTTAACTACAAGGTCTTGTGCACCGTTGGTACTGATGAAGGCGACCGCAAGATCGAGGTTGTGCTCTACGCCCACTGGAGCATTGGCGCTGAGGGTACTCCCGAGCTCACTAGTGTCAGCGTTGCCTAAGCAAGTTGCTGCCCACACTCAACACCTGACATGCGACTGAAGTGTGACTCACACAAACGCAACTCTAGGCGTACTGTTACGTGAGACATTGTCAATGCCTTCACTGCAGCAGAGACTCCTTGCTATGGCACTGTCACTGCGACTCAGACTCATTTGAGTCCTCTTCCGATCTCGGGAAGGACGCTGAAGAATGAACAGACACATGAATATCATCAAAATAAACCCACATCAGTCAGCACTGTTGTCGTGTAGTATTGCAATCCAGTCGGGGGTTTGCTTTGAGGTGGTGTGATTATGGCCGCTGCTGGTGCTAGCGCCGGTGCTGGCGCTGCCTGCCGCGTATGACTCTAGCGAATCGAACACCTCCCCCGCTCTATCGCGTCGCGTTTCCCTGCTCCTGTCGTCAGTCGAACTTGGAGTTGAAACAAATTTTTCCCATCGTTGCACTTCGTTTACGTCGTGCTTTGGCGGCATTCACGACACGCAGTTCCTGAAAAAACTCAACGTTTAGGCTGGAAAAGCTGATATATCCTCGATACATCCGCCGATGGTAATCGCACACGCGTAGATCTAGCGGCACACCCGCACAACAGGACGCACTCTAGTGAGCAAGACTTGCTTCGTAGGAGGTTGATAGGGTTCTCTCGTTGCTTTGCACTTGAGCCTACACGCCCTAGTGTCCCTAGCTCTCACAGTGAGACGCAACAAGAAGACGAACTACAGCAAATGCCGATGCAGCACATGGGGTCGCCAGTCGCGCTCAGGAACTCCCACCGATGTTATGGCGTCTGGACCCCAGTTTGGATCCTCGCCGTCCTAACTACGATAGCTGCTGTGCTACTCTCACCGACACATGGCTACCAATATGTGCTCGAGGCACAGTCGTTTGCTACCGACCTATCGTGGGAGGATATCACAAGCCTTGAGTTTACAGAGCCGAACCGTCCTATTGACTTCAAATTCATCTTTGGAGGAGTTCCCTACTCATCTGTCCATGTGGATAAACAAGGCTCCCTGATTCTGAGAAACTGTAAGGAAGACAGCGCCTGCGCTGCGGAGGAGCTTAGTTGCAGTGATCTTACAGAAGGGCTTGGCAAATGCAAACAGGCCGTTGTCGCGCTTCATCTAACGTCAGATGCAACAGTACGATATGCCATGTTGGAAGTGTCGACCGAGCTACCTTCGCAGACGAACCGTGCACCCCCAACGAAAGTAGACGCCCTTGTCATCCGTTGGGTCGACGCGACAGAGGGCGCGGAACTCGACTTCGCCGTGATCTTACAATCACCATCCAGAATATTATTTGTGTACAACACCATTCCGGCTACGAGTACATTGTTTGATACCAAATTCGCAGGATTATTCACACATGTGCCCAGCTCATATGACAGTCGCGTACATACCCTCGTCACAGAGCTATTTGCAGATACCGATCTTGCGGATGAGTATCGACTCTTGCCCATCCCACCAGCACTGATTGAATCTCATACGATCGTTCAGGCGGTGCCATTTGGTTTCTACACCTGCGTATCGCCAACTACTGTACGAGCCCAAACACCAAGTGACAGTGTATCGCTTTATTTTACGACGTTTGCAGACCCAACTTACAACTCGGGTGCATCAGCTCCTGCCTTGCCGGCGCAACTCCAAGCCTACATCCCGTCGTTTATCACACCCAGACTCAGATGCGACTTCAAAACAGTCGGTTCGGTCACGCCCCCTCTCGTCACACCTGCAAGAACCGACCTGTCATGGGATCCTGAGCGCCAAGCCTGGTATTGCACGTTACCGCAAGCGGCGCTGGACACTATTCTTGACGCGGGCGCGGCACAATCCACGGTGACCTTCACGGTATCGATCGTCGTGGTTCCTCAGCATCCCGGGTTTGCTACAAAGCTACAAGAGTACACCTTGTTTAATATCAAACGATCCAGTGGCCCTTTGAACATATTCCAGGGAGACGCTACTGTGGATGAAAGATCCGACGATCTACCAACGTCCATAGCACAATTGACCTCATCATCTCCAAGTTCGCAATACGTTCTCCCTCAATCAATGAATACTATTGAGCTTGCAGAAGGAGAGGCGCTCACGGATGATGAACTCGCAGATGCCATGTGTACACAGTGTGCGCAGCATCGCTGGGGCCTTGCACCCTCCTCCTTGATATTTGCACCAACTAATTATGAAACCGGCCCAACTAACCCCGATGATGATCCAGGCATCACGAACTCGTTTTTCCCGTTGGGACGAGCAGCGATTGGACGCGGTCGTGATGTGTGCTTCACCGACTGCTTTGGCACGCGTCAAGGCACCGCCATTGTAGATCAATGTGGAGTCTGCTCAGGAGGTGATACGGGACATGTTGCCAATTCCGATACAAGGTGTGGAATCTGTTTTGGCCCTCCATACCCCGATGGATCGGCTGATAACCTCTCGCATTGCGCAGAAACCGCTAGCATAGCACCTACTCTTCCACTGGATGATCTTCTCACACGAGAAGCTGCCAAAGAAGCAGCTCCTGCAGGTGCTACGCTAGCCTGCAGTGAAGGTGGTCACATCTGTCAAATTCTGACCGACTATGTCCCTAAGGAGCTGATAGCTACGATCGAACCGCTGCATGGATTCAAGCGTGCGACCTTGGCGATTACCGCGCTCCTCTTCATTCTGTCTGTGCTTCATCTGCTAGGGAGTGGGACGTGGCAGCAGCAACAAGCTGCATTGGCTGAGAATGTCGCTAGCCAGCAGAACAATGAAGAATAGTCAGCCAACGGCAGATGTATGTTTCATACTGTTCGGGGCTACTCGTTTCTTGGAGAAAAGTCCTGCTCCTCCCAACATATCGTGTATATACTATATCGTTTCACGGCTCTTGTGCAAGCATACAATAGGTGTTACAATGCTCAGCTTGTCAGGTTAGTGAGCTGTTGATCTCACAGAGCTTTTGTTTTTCGAACTAGACTTGTCGATAGACATCATGCAGCTCCCGGAATAAAGTCATTACGAGTAGTTCATCGCTTGGGCATTCCGACCCTGCGGTCCCACTTTCATCGTTGCACGAGATTGGTGCTATGCCCCGCCAACTTGCAGCTCTTGCTCGTCTTGAGGATTTTTTTCAAACTCCATTTCAGCACACTTCTCAAGTCTTGGAACGGCGTGTTGCCGTTTGAGTAGCACAGATCCAACAGGCACTTGATGCATCCAGTGCTTAGGCCAGCCTTCCGAGGTATTTGGAACGCCACAAGGTGCTGTACCGCCCTCGGAGAGAACATACTTTGTTCAATTCACTCAAGGCTCTGTCCAGTCGGTTCGGGACCTCGATATACGCGTGTTCGCACCATGGCGACCGCAGCGCCAGGGGCACCAGCAGCTGACGAGAGAACGGACACCGAAACTGACGGCCGCACACAGGCAGACTCTCATCACTTCCTAGTGATCGGCCTTGGAAACCCTGGTCCAACTTACGAAGGGACTCGTCACAATATCGGACGGGACTTCGTGCGGTCGTTCATGGCGGCACAAAACCTATCATTTAGTACGCGTGTACGGGGCTGTGTTATATCCAACGTAGGAATTCCTGTGACGCAGCTCCACCTGGACTGGAGACTGATTGTTCCTCGAGTCAGAATTCCCACCTCCAGTTCTACTATGCCACCGACTACATGTCTCTCGTTAGGAGGAGA
>Ga0182741_1005628_pt1 | contig 11492 bp, 10 predicted proteins | sample eDN5th37CBELigOP_FD_128874 | JGI IMG/M metagenome (GOLD analysis project Ga0182741, IMG submission 128874) | Enriched Organic Plus compost microbial communities from Emeryville, California, USA - eDNA 5th pass 37_C BE-Lig OP (version 2) (version 2) ...
CCTTGGTCTGGCTAGAGACTGCCAAGATGCGTCCTTCCAGCACCTCACGCGGGCCGCTCCAACCGGTGCGACCGCCGCTGTACCTGCTTCTTCATGTGGGGCGTTTTCGCTGGTCGCAACCCGTACGGAGACCCCATGGTCGCATCGGGACGGTCTTGCCCTCTCGGGCGAATTCCGACTCGAGGATCAGAAGGTGAACAGGAGGCAGCCAGCGCAAAGAACTAACCTACACCGAACGAGCAGAAATGTCCACAGGGGTGCCTCAAAGAAGCCTGGCAAACGACCTCGAACGGCTCGCCTCGGAGCCCGATTAGTCGAACAGGCGTACCGATAGAGTGACCGCTCCCGTCGCCCGCGTCAAGACTGCGCTTCCGGAACGGGTCCTCCGCCCCTACCGGTCGCGGATCTCCGACACCAGCCAGCGGCCGTCCGTCTTCTCCATCCGGACCAGCAGCGGCGCCGCCGCGCTCCCCTGCGCGATGCCCTCCCCGGTGGCACTGACGTTGATGTAGGCGGCGACCTCCGCGTGCGTGTCGTCGAGCATCGAGGTGCCGATGTGCAGCACGTTCACCTCGGTGACCGTGCTGGTCTGGATCGCCGCCTGCTTGGTCACCTCCGCCGTCTCGTCGAACTCCTCGAGCCGTTCGGGGGTCAGCAGCTCTCGGATCCGGGCGAAGTCCTCGTCGATGGTCCGGTAGTCGTAGCCGTGCATGGCCTCGATCGCGGACTTGGCGGCCTCGGTGACCTCCTGCGTCGCAGTGCTGTCGACCCAGGCCCGGTTGGAGACGTCGGCACCCGGACGGAACGCGGCGATCACCGCGACGACGGCGAGCGCGACCGCCACGGCACCGAGCAGCACGACCGGACCCCAGCCCCGGGACCGGCCGGCCCCGGTCTCGGTCTCGGGCTCGGACTCGGGCTCGGGCTCCGGCTCGGACCCGGCGGCGGGCTGCGGGGCCGCGGGCGGCACCTCCTCGACGGGTCTCTCCGGCGCGGTGGCCGTGTCCTCCGCCTCCGGCGCGGTGGCCGTCTCCTCCGGCGCCGCCTTGTCGAGGTGGACCTGCCCGGTCCGGGTCTCCTCCGGGATCGCGGTCGGCGGGACGATCCGCTCGGCGGACTGCTCGGCGGGCGGGGTGGAGCGGGGCGGTCGCGAGGTACCCGCGACCTTCGGGCGCCGGCGCGGCGGTCCGCTCGGTCCGGTCTTCCGTCGCTGCGGGGGCACTACTTCTTCTCCTCGATCGAAGTGCGGATGGTCGGAGCGGGAAACGTCACGGCCCGGCCTCCCCTTCCGGCGGGCTCTGCTGTGCCGGATCGCCGGCGGGAGCCGGAGCCGCCGGATCGCCGGCAGGAGCCGGAGGCGTCGCGCCCGGAGGCACACCCGCGTCCATCTCCGTGGAGACGAGCGGCTCGATGAGCTCGGCCTTCCACGTCCCGCCGTCCTCACGCATCGACACCACCACCGGCACCTTGTTCACCACATAGAACTGCGGGGTATCCGTGCGCACCGCCAGCACCACGAGGGCCTTCGCCACGTCGTCGTCGGTGTTCAGCTCCGTCAGCGTGCCGAACAGCACCTCCGCGGACATGCTCGTGCCGGTCTCGGCGACCCGGTCGCGGATGTCCTGCTCGGTCGCCTCGAGATCGCCTACCAGCGCGTCGCCGGTGATCGACGAGCGCATGTTCTCGATCGAGGTGTCCACGTCGTCGGCATCGACGCTGTTGAGGTTGACGGCGGCCTGCATGGCCCCCGACAACGCCGCGTCACGGGCCTCGGCGACCGGCTTCTCCACGATCAGCGCGCGGGCCCAGCCGTAACCGAACCAGCCCGCCGCGACCAGCGCGGCGGCAGCCAGCACACCGACGACGATCGTCGCCACCCTGCGTGCCGTGTCCTTGCCCGCCCCGCCGGTGGCGGGCGCCGGCGCGGACGACGCGTCGGACGAACTCGGGGACGGCGTCGATTCACTCACTGCACAAACCTACTCACTGCTCACTTCGGGGTGACCCCGAGCAACGGCGCCAGCTGCGTCGCGATCGGGTTCAGGTTGAGCTTGTCGGGATCCTTCTTCGGGATGAAGTCCCAGGGCTGGATGGTCGCCGGATCGGCGAAGACGATGCGGTTCGCGCTCCGCACACCGGTGACGCTGCCCTGCGGCACCTCGCAGGACGCCTCCGTGTTGAACGGGAAGTCCTGCTGGGTGTCGTCGAAGTTCGGGTCCTGGGCCCGCATCTGCGCCAGGATCTCCTGGGTTCCCTCGTAGCCGATGGTGCACGACGGCGGGTTGTTGGTTTCGAGCACGATGCCCTGCCGGACGGCGCCGTCACCCGGCGCGGTGGTGCTGGCGGTGGCGGCGACGGCGGGAAGGAAGGCCAGCAGCGGCTGCAGAGCGATCGCCTGCGGCGCCACCGTTTCCCCCACCAGCGCGAGGTTGGTGAGGTTCGCCGTCAGACCCGGGCCCGTGCCCTGCATCAGCTGCGTGAGCTGATCGCTCGCGTCGGTGCCGGTCTCGATCAGGCGGCGCAGGTCCGGGTCGCTGTCGCGCAGCTGCGCGGTGACCAGCTCGAGATCGGAGCTGAACTGCCGGATCGCCGACGACTGCTCCGACTGGGTGGCCAGCACCGTGTAACTGTCGCGCACGAGCCCGACGGTCTGCGGCAGGTACTCCACGCCCATGTCGCTCAGCCCGGCGAGCGCGTCGACGAGCACCTGTAGGTCGTCGCCGCGACCGTCGAAGGCGTCGCCGAGTTCGGTGACGACCGTGCGGAGCGGTTCCAGCGGCACCGACCGCACCAGGCCGTTCGTGCTCACCAGCAGGTCCTCGACCGGGGTGGGCAGATCCTCCTCGTCGCCCTCGATGACGGAGCCGTCCTCGAGATAGGGACCCTCGTCGTTCGGCGGCAGGAGATCGATGTACTGCTCACCGATCGCCGAGCGGTTGGCCACGACGGGACGCGCCGACGCCGGGATCTGCGGGCCACCGTTGTCCAGGTGCAGCTCCACGTTGATGCCGTCGTCGGTGAGCGAGAGCGTGCCGACCCGGCCCACCGGGACACCGCGGTAGGTCACCTCGGCGTTCTCGAAGATGCCGCCGGCGCGCGGGAAACGCACGTCCACCGTGTACTGGCCGAAGCCCATCAGATTGTCGAGCCGCACGTAGCGGGCACCGACGAAGGTGATACCGAACAGCGCGATGATCACGAACAACGCGAGCTGCACCTTCACCAGGCGTGATCTCACTGCCCACCCCCGAGTCCGAGCTGATTCAGTACTCCCTGCAGCGGCCCCTGCGGGGCCCCGCCACCGGTGTCCGTGTCTCCGGATTCCCGGTCGGCCGACGCATCCGTCAGGCCGGGGATCTCCACCCCCTCGGGCAGGTCGAGACCCATCTGCTGCGGGGTGGGCAGGATCGGCAGCAGCGACACCGTCGGCCAGCCCGGCCGCGGCCCGTTGCCGTCGTAGTAGGGATTGGACGGATCGACGAGCGGCTTCGGGTAGCCGAACTTCGGCTCGCGGTAGACCGGCTCGCCCTGCCCCACGCCGAGCGCGGCGAGGGCGTCACCGATCTGCAGGTCGACGATGAGGAACAGGTTCACCGAGTTGCCCTGCGTGACCTTCTCGACCCCGTCCGGGAACGGGACGGTGGGCAGGAAGGCGAGGGCGTCGACGAGATCCTCACCCGACGCGGCGAGCTGCTGCAGGGTGGGCCGCAGTGCCAGCAGGTCGGCGATCAGGTCGTCCTTGGACTGCTCGAGCACGTCCACCCCGGCTTCGCCGAGGCGGTCGAGCTGGGCGAGCAGCGCGGTGAGCTGCGGCCGCTGCTGTTCGAGCACCTCTGTGGCGACCGGGAGCTCGTCGAGGACCGCCGCGATCTTGTCGGTCTGGTCGGCGACCCGCACGGTCAGCGCATCGAGGCCGTCGAGGGCACGGGTGATGTCGTCACGCTGCTGTTCGAGGCCGGTGATGAGCGCCTCGGCCTGCTCGAGCAGGCTACGGGTGGTGTCCTCCCGCCCCTCGAAGGCCGTGGACAGCTCCTCGACCACCGGCGCGAGCTGACCCACACCGCCACCGTTGAGCAGCAGCGACAGCGCACCGAGGACGGGTTCGAGTTCGGTCGCGTGCCGGGTGCGGTCGAGCGGGATCACGTCGCCGTCCGAGAGCCGCCCGGTCGGGGCCTCCCCTTCCGGCGGGGTGAGCTGGACGAACTTCTCGCCCAGCAGGCTCGACTGCTCGACGGTCGCGAACGCGTTCGCCGGCAGGTCCACCGCGCCGTCGAGCACGATGTCGACGTCGGCGGTCCACCCGTAGTCGGAGGCCACCGCGATCTTCTCGACGCGGCCGACCGGCACACCGTCGACCTTGACACTGGACTGCGGGACGAGGTCGAGCACATCGTCGAACTGGATGGTCACGTGGATGGGGTCGCTGCCCACGTTCGCGCCGCCCGGCAACGGGATGTCGGACAGGCCGCCGCAGCCGGTCACCGTCACCGCGACCGCACACGCCGCCGCGCCGAAGGCCGTCGCGCGGGGCCCTCTCGCCGTACGGGTCACCGATCTCCTCCCTGGAGGTCGAACCGGGGCGAGACCACACCGGGCACGGTGCCCGGGGTGACCTGCCGCTGGATGTTCTCGCCGCTGAGCACGCCGAACGGCAGAATCAGATCCGGCGAACGCTGGTCCTCGGTGATCTGCGTCGCCACGTCGCGGCAGCGGTCGATGACCGGCCGCATCTGCCGGCCGAGCTGCTCGAACCGCGGGTCGCCGGGAACCAGCTGACCCAGATCGATCAGCTTGCAGATCACCCCGGCGGGGTCCTGCAGGTCGGGCAGCACCAGACGCGACGCCAGGACACCGGCCTCGGCGTCGTAGGAGTTGACGAGGTTGCTCACCGCCAGGGGCAGCAGGGTCAGCGAGTCGACGAGTTCCTGCCGGCGGTTGGCGACGGTCTCGGTGATGGGCACGAGCGCGTCGACGTTGTCCTTCAGCGCGGCCTGGTTGTCGCGCACGAAGGACGCCACCTCACCGAGGGTCACCGACAGCTGGTTGAGCGCCTCCCCCAGGTTCTGCCGCTCCCCGGCGAGGAAGCCGGACAGGTCGGCGAGCTGGGAGTTGAACTGGCGCACCTGCTGGTCGTTGGCGGCGAGGGCGCTGACGAAGACCTGCAGGTTCTCGATGGTGCCGTACAGGTCGTCGCGCGATTCGTTGAGTGTGCGCGCCGCCTTCGACAGCTCCTCGATGCTCTTGCCCAGAGCCTCACCGTTGCCGGCGAGGTTCTCGGCACCGACCTCAACGAAGTCCGTGAGCGCGCCCTCCTTGTTGGCGCCTTCGGGGCCGAGCGCCCGCGACAGTTCCTCGATGCTCGCGTAGAGCTGGTCGACCTCGACGGGGATCGCGGTGCGGTCCCGTTCGATCACGGCGCCGCTGCTCATCTTCTCGCCACCGGTGTAGGCGGGGGTGAGCTGGACGTAGCGGTCGGCGACCACGGACGGGGTGATCTGCACGGCCCGCGCGTCGGCGGGGATGTCGACACCGCGGTTGACCCGCATGCCGACCTTCACGACCTCACCCTGGGGTTCCACGGACGTCACCGTGCCCACCTCGACGCCGAGGACCCGCACGTCGGAACCCTCGTAGATGCCGACGGCCTTGTCGAAGTAGGCGGTGATCTCCGTCGTCCCGTAGCGGGTGAGGAACCACCATCCGGCTCCGGCGATCGCCACCGCGACCGCCGTGACCAGCGCGACGAGGGCGACGAGGCGGCCGCGACCCGTCCGGGCCTCACCGTTGTCGGTGTGCGCCATCAGTTGCCCCCTTCCAGACGGCGGCCGGGCTCACGGTAGCCCGGGATCTCGGGCAGGCCCGGCGGGGTGAGGTTCACGACCACCTGGTCGAACCACCGGCCGTTGCCGACCACGTTCGTGTAGACGCGGGCGAACGGTTCGTACAGCTGCATGGCCCGGTCGATGTTGTCGTTGTTCTCCTGGAGGATGTCGACGACCCCGCGCAGCTTCTGCAGCGCCGGCCCGATCTGCTCGCGGTTCTCCTCCACCAGGCCCGACAGCTCGGTCGACAACCGCTTGGTGCCCTCGAGCAGCTGGGAGATCGCCTGCTGCCGGTTGTTGAGCTCGGCGACGAGCAGCGCACCGTCGGAGATCAGCCGGTTGAACTCGGCGTTGCGGTCGGCGAGAACCTGCGAGACGTTGCCGGTCGCTTCGAGCAGCTTCTTCAGCTCCTGGTCACGGCTGGAGATCGTCTCCGACAACCGGCCGATGCCGTCGAGCGAGGCCCGGATGTCGTCGGGGGTGTCGGCGAACGCGTCGGACAGGGCCCGGAAGCTGTCGGCGAGCTGGTCCGAGTCGATCTCACCCAAGGTGGTGGCCGCCGACGAGAACGCCTCGATCACGTCGTAGGGCGCGACCGTGCGTTCCAGCGGGATCCGGTCGTCGGGGTTCAACACCTCGCTGCCGCGCGGGTCGAGCGCGAGGTACTTCTGCCCGAGGATCGTCTTGATCTGGATCGACGCGGAGGTGTCGTTGCCGATCCAGGCGTCCTTGACCTGGAAGGACACGACGACCCGGTCGCCTTCGAGTTCGATCCCGGTGACCTTGCCGACCTTGACGCCGGCGATGCGCACCTCATTGGTGGGTTTCAGGCCCGCGGCCTCGCTGAACTCGGCCTTGTAGGTGGCCCCCGCCCCGATGATCGGCAACGAGTCGAGGAAGAAGGCGGACAGTGTGGCCAGCAGAATCACGACGATGCCCAGGGCACCGGCGGCAGCCGGACTGCGGCGTTTGCTCATCGTCCCTGCAACTCCTGCATCCCCTCCTGCGTGCACCTCTTGGCCGCATTCGTGTAGATGGGTTGATTCACCGTGGGCAGCCCCGTCGGCAGGTTCAGATACGGCACGGAGCCGGGGCCCGCGATGATGTCGATACCGCACAGGTAGAACTGGAACCACGAACCGTAGCTCGCGACGCGGCCGAGCTTCTCCAGCTTGACCGGCAGGTTCTCCAGCACGGCGTCGACGGAGTCCCGCCGGCCGTTCAGCGTGCCGGTCAGCTGATCCAGGGCCGTGATCGACTGGGCGATCGACGGTCGCGTGGGTTCGAGGACGTCGGAGACCGCGTCGGTCAGACCGGCCATCGACTGCACCGCCGCGCCGACGGTGTCGCGGTCGGCGGCGAGCCCGCTGACCAGCGCCTGCGTGTTGACGAGCAGCGAGTCGAGTTGCTCGTCGCGTTCGTCGATCGTGGCGAGCACGGTGTTGAGGTTGTCGATCACCGCACCGATGACGCGATCCTTGTCGGCGATGGTGTTGGTCAGCGTCCCGGTGCTGCGGACGAGTTCGTCGACGGTGCCCCGCTCCCCCTGGAAGACCTGGATGATCTGGTACGACAGCTTGTTCACGTCCTCCGCGCTGAGCGTCTGGAAGAGCGGACGGAAACCGTCGAACAGGGTGGTCAGGTTGACCGCCGGCTTTGTGCGGTCGAGCGGGATGGTGTCGCCCGAGGTCAGCTTCTCGCCCTGCCGGCCGTCGCCCTGACCGAGGGCGATGTACCGCTGGCCGACGAGGTTGCGGTAGCGGATGGTGGCAGTGGCGCTCGCGGGCAGCCAGTCACGTTGCTCGAGCGAGAAGGTCACCTTCGCCTCGCGCTCGTTGACGATGGAGATGTCCTCCACCTGGCCGACCCGCACACCGGCGATGCGCACGTCGTCACCCTTGTTGAGGGAAGTGACGTCCGAGAAGATCGCGTGGAACTTCGTGCCTCCTCTTCCCCCGACGCTCGCGATGGTCGCGGCGAGGACGGTCGTCGCGAGGATCGTGACGACGGCGAAGATCACCAGTTTGACGAGGGGTGCAGTCAGTCCTCTCACTGGAAGCTCACCTCCGCACCGCGCATGGCGGGAGCGCCGAGCCGGGTGGTCCACGAGGGGACCTCCTCCGGGTCGACACCCGTGGCCTGGCCGTAGATCACGTCGAGGGTCTCCTGCTCCATGCGCGAGCCGGCATACGAGACGGGGGTGGCGGCGTCGTCACCGGTGAGACCGATGATCTCGCTCACCGAATCGGGAACACCCGAACCCTCCGGCGCGGGGAAGTAGCTCATGTTCGCCGGACCCGGATTGCGGGACGGCACCTGGTAGGAGCCGTCGTTGATCGACCCGCCGGGGTACTGCGGGAAGGGCCGCCCGGGCTCCCGGACGTCGTCGTAGCAGGCAGGGCCCCGGTCGTCGAGCATGCGGGGCTCGTCCTGGTTGGGCAGGTAGCGGCCCTTCGGGTTCGTGAACTGGATGTTCGTGCGCACACCGGGGAAGGGATCGTCCGCGGCGAGGAGATCGGTCGCGGCCGGGAGCGCATCGGCGAAGCCCCGGAGCATGCACGGATAGGACGGCGAGTACCGGGCCAGCAGCTGCAGTGCCTCCTTCGAATCCGCGGACAGCGAGATGATCGACCGCGAGTTCTGCTCGACGAAGTCCGCGGTGAGCGACGACGCGGTCGTGCCGCTCGCGAGCAGTGTGCGGATCTGGTTCTGCTTCTCGACGACGGTGTCGCCGGTGGTGCGCAGGTTGTTCAGCGCGTCGACCAGGTCGGGGGCCGCGTCGGCGTAGGTCTGGGAGAAGTCCGCCAGCCCGCGCAGGTCCTCCTGGAGGGTGGGCAGTTCGACGTTCACCTCGCGGAAGATCTGCTCGAGGTTGTCGACCGTCCGGCCCAGGGTCTCGCCGCGTCCGCTCAGACCCTGGGCGAGGGCGCCGAGGGTATTGGCGAGATCCTGCGGCGGGATGGCCTCGAGCAACGGCAGCAGCCCGTCGAGCACCTCGCCGAGTTCGACGGTGCGCTCGCTGGTGTCCTGGTGGAGAACGTCGCCGTTGCTGATGGGCGGGCCCGGGTCCTCCGGGATGATCAGCGAGACGTAGCGCTCACCGAAGAGGGTCTTCGGCAGCAGCTGCGCGGTGGCATTGACCGGGATCAGGTCGGCCTTGTCGGGCTGGATGGCCAGGTGCGCGGTGACGTTGCCGCCCTCGGCGCTCGTGCCCCGCACCTCACCGACGATCACGCCACGGGCCTTGACGTCGGCGTTGAGCGGCAGCGCGTTGCCGATGCTGTCGGTGCGCAGGTCGACCTCGACCACCTTCGTGAACGTCTTGTTGTAGAAGGCGATCGTGATGTACAGGAACAGCGCCACCACGAGGAAGAAGATCACGCCGAGCACGCGGCGACGCAGGACGGAGGTCGTGGGTTCGCTCATCCGGCCACCCTCACCGTGGTCGTGGTGCCCCAGATCGCGAGGCTGAGGAAGAAGTCGAGGACTGCGATGGTGACGATCGCGGTACGCACCGCGCGACCCACCGCCACACCGACACCGGCGGGACCGCCACTGGCGTGGAACCCGTAGTAGCAGTGGATGAGGATCACGACGAACGCGAACACCAGCACCTTCGCGAACGAGTAGAGGACGTCCTCCGGTGGTAGGAACAGATAGAAGTAGTGGTCGTACGAGCCGCTGGACTGGCCGTTGAACAGGGTGCTGATCACGCGGGTCGCGAGGTAGGCCGCGAGCAGGCCGATGATGTACAGCGGGATCACGGCGACGAAGCCGGCGATCATCCGGGAGGTCACCAGGAACGGCACCGACGGCACGGCCATGACCTCGAGGGCGTCGATCTCCTCGCTGATGCGCATGGCTCCGAGCTGTGCGGTGAAACCGCAACCGACGGTCGCCGACAGGGCGAGCGCCGCGACGATCGGAGCCAGCTCACGGGTGTTGACGTAGGCGGAGAGGAAGCCCGTGAGGACCGAGGAGCCGAGCTGTTCGAGCGCCGCGTATCCCTGCAGACCGACGACGACGCCGGTGAAGCCGGACATCATCGCGATGACGCCGATCGTGCCGCCGATGACGGCGAGCGCGCCGCTGCCGAAGGTGACCTCGGCGAGCAGCCGCAGCACCTCCTTGCGGTAGTGCGTGACGGTCCGCGGGGTCCACGCGACGGCCCGCGCGTAGAAGGACATCTGATCCCCGGCGCGGTCGAGCACGTTCAACGGTGCGCGCACCGCTCGGCGACCCCGGAGAAGCAGGAGATCTCCGCGGCCTCTGGAGACTGTCATCTGGTCAGGATCCCTTCGCAGGAACGATCTGCAGGTACACCATCGTCAGGATCAGGTTCGCGAAGAACAGCAACAGGAACGTGATGACGACGGTCTGGTTCACGGCTTCACCGACGCCCTTCGGCCCGGCTCCGGGGTGCAGCCCCTTGTAGGCGGCGACGACCCCGGCGATCAGGCCGAAGATGAGGGCCTTGAGCTCGGCGACGTAGAGATCGGGGAGCTGCGCGAGAGCCGAGAACGAGGCGAGATAGGCACCCGGTGTACCTCCCTGCAGGACCACGTTGAAGAAGTAGCCGCCGGCGATGCCGATGACGGACACGAGTCCGTTGAGCAGGACGGCGACGAACATCATGGCGAGTACACGGGGGACGACGAGGCGCTGGACGGGGTTGATGCCCAGCACCTCCATGGCGTCGATCTCCTCGCGGATCGTGCGCGAACCGAGATCGGCGGTGACGGCCGAGCCGGCGGCACCGGCAATGAGCAGGGCGGTCACGATGGGACTGCCCTGCTGGATCACCGCGAGGACGCTCGCGGCACCGGTGAACGATTCGGCACCGAGCTGCTTGATCAGCGACCCGGTCTGCAGCGACACGACCGCACCGAACGGGATCGCGACGAGCGCGGTCGGCAGGATCGTCACACTGGCGATGAACCATGCCTGCTCGATGAACTCGCGGAACTGGAAGGGCCGGCGGAAGGTGTTCCGCACGACCTCTACGAACAGTTCGACGATGTTCCCGGCCTGGGTGAGTGCCCCGTGCACAGGGCGCACGAGTGAGCTACCAGCCCCCATCTACTCTCCTACTTCGTCAGCCCCGGGGCTGTGCTAGTTCTGGGCCTGCGGCTGCTGGGGTCCCTCCGGGGAGTAGACCGGGATGACCTGGGTGTCGTCGTCCGCGTAGCCGTGCTGTGCGGGATAGCCGGAGTGAGCGGGGGCGACGCCGCCGTGCTCGAGGTCTTCGAGGATGGCCTGCTGAGCCTTCTCTGGCAGGGTGTGCAGGATCGAGCGCACCCGCTCCTGGCGGCGCCGCACGGCCTTGCGTTCGGGCATGCCGGGGGTGGCCTGCATCTGCGGGACGATGCCCTCGACATCCTCGACGCCACCGGCGTGGTGACCGGCCTCGACGAGCGCCTGCTCGTGGGCCATAGTGGCCTCGTCCTTCTCCTCCGACATGCCGATCGGGCCGATCATGGTGCCGTTGAGGAACTGCTTGACGACCGGTTCGTCGGAGGTCAGCAGCACTTCGCGAGGTCCGAACATGACCAGCTGTCGGCGGAAGAGCATGCCGATGTTGTCGGGCACCGTGCGTGCCAGGTTGATGTTGTGCGACACGATCAGGATGGTCGCGTCGATCTCGGCGTTGATGTCGATCAACGTCTGCGA
>Ga0182741_1005630_pt1 | contig 11490 bp, 7 predicted proteins | sample eDN5th37CBELigOP_FD_128874 | JGI IMG/M metagenome (GOLD analysis project Ga0182741, IMG submission 128874) | Enriched Organic Plus compost microbial communities from Emeryville, California, USA - eDNA 5th pass 37_C BE-Lig OP (version 2) (version 2) ...
CGAGAACGACCACGTGCGAACCGGGAATGGTGACCTGGGCGTCAATCAACATCTGCTGGACGCCGTGCGGCGTGCAGGGGAGAAAGCGGGGCCGCCCCTGGACGATCCGTCCGACGTTCTCGGGATGAAAGGCATCCACGTCCTTCATCGGCGAGACGGCATCGAGCACCGCCTGCTCGCGAATCTGCTTCGGAAGCGGAAGCTGCACCAGAATCCCATGCACCTGCGGATCACGGTTCAGCTGATCCACCAGCGCGAGAAGCTCGGCTTCACTCGTCTCGGCGGGCAGGCGATGCAGCTGACTGGCGATGCCCGCCTGTTCACAGGCCCGCTGCTTGTTCCGCACGTAGACCGCGCTGGCGGGGTCATCCCCCACCAGAACCGCCGTCAGTTGCGGCTTGATCCCGGTTTCGCTGGTGAAGCGGGCGACCTCGTCGGCGATGCCGCCGCGGAGTTTTGCTGCGAGTGCCTGTCCGTCGAGAATCCGTGCCGTCACCTGTGTCTCCTCAAGTCAGTGAAATCGTGTGCCGCCAGCTTAGGGAGTTGCTCCCGGCGGAGTCAACGGAGCGTTCGCACGAGGAGGAGCGCGGGTGGAATTCGCAGCCATGGCCCCGCAGGAGAGACGGGCCACGGTCTCGTCGCCCAGAATGTCCAGGCGTTGCAGCCGCCAAAATCACAGCGGAACACTGGAAAATCCTGCAGGAACACCAAGATTGTGTAAAAATGCGCAAACCAGAGAATCGATAGCGATTTCTTCGTCTACTCAGGTTCCAGCAACTCGTCTATACTTACGGGAAATTCCCGCCGAAAACATTATCAGCTTGATAAACATTGTATTGAATCTTAGAATGGCGATCGAAAGGAGCACGCATCCTTTCGGTCCCACCCGCCTATCCCACCTACTTCCCCCTGAAAGCTACGCAGTGCGAGGCTCACATGTCTGTGTCTGAGGGCGCCAAGCTCAGTCCGATCGAAGGCATCAAAACGGAAAGTCGACAACTTCGGGGCACCATCGCTGAAGAGTTGCGGAACGAAGAGGACTTCTTCTCCGGCGACGCCGTGCAATTGTTGAAGCATCACGGCACGTATCAGCAGGACGACCGCGACCAGCGCCGCCAGAAGAACGAGGACGGCACCCCGAAGGGCAAAGCCTATCAGTTCATGGTCCGGACCCGCGTCCCCGGCGGTAAAGTCACGGCGCATGCCTTTCTGCGTGAGCTGGAACTCTGTGAGCAGTACGGCAACGGCACCTTGCGGGTGACTTCGCGACAGGGCTTCCAGATTCACGGGGTTCTCAAGGAAAACCTGAAAGCCACCATTCGCGAGATCAACCTGACGAAGCTCTCGACGCTGGCGGCCTGCGGCGACGTCGAACGTAACGTCATGTGCTGCCCGGCCCCCTTCAAGAACAACCGCGTCCGGCAGCAGATGCAGGAGATGACCGACGCGGTCGCCGAGCACCTCAAGCCGCGGACGACCGGCTACTACGAAATCTGGCTGACCGACGAGAACGGCGAAAAAACCGACGTGACCGAGTTCAAGCCGGTCGAGGAGCCGATCTACGGAGCAGCCTATCTGCCGCGGAAATTCAAGACCGCCTTTGCCCTTCCCGAAGACAACTGCGTCGATATCTACTCGAACGATCTCGGCTTCCTCGCGATCGTCGAGAACGATGAGATCGTCGGATACAACGTGCTGGTCGGCGGCAGTATGGGCCGCACGCCCAGCGCCACGAAGACCTTCCCCGCCGTCGCGAAGCGGATGGCGTACGTTACCCCCGACCAGGTGATCGGCGTTGCGGAAGCCGTCGTGAAAGTGCAGCGGGACTTCGGCAATCGCTCCGACCGCAAGCTGGCGCGCATGAAGTACCTGATCGCCAACTGGGGCATCGAGAAATTCAAAGCCAAGGTCGAAGAGTACTACGGACACCCGTTGCCCGATCCGCACCCCGCGGACGTCACGGATGTGGACGACCATCTCGGCTGGCACGAGCAGGGAGATGGCAACTGGTTCCTCGGAGTCTATATCGAGAACGGCCGCATCAAGGACGAGGGAGACCTGCGGATCAAGACCGCCCTGCGGACGATTCTCGAAAAGTATCGGATGGACACCCGGCTCACGCCGCTTCAGAGCGTGATCCTCTGCGACATCCGCCCGGAAGACCGCGCCGACATCAACTCGATCCTCACCTCGCATGGAATCACCCCCGCCGAGGAACTGTCGCCGCTGCGGCGTTACGCGATTGCCTGCCCCGCCTGGCCGACATGCGGACTGTCGATTACGGAATCCGAGCGGGTGATGCCGGCGATCCTGCATGACTTCGAAGTCGAGCTCGCCCGGCATGCGCTCTCTCATGAGCGGATTTCGCTTCACATGACCGGCTGCCCGAACGGCTGTGCCCGTCCGTACACGCCCGACATCGGACTCGTGGGGAAGGCCGCCGGAGAGAAGTACACGATCTTCCTCGGAGGGAATGTGCAGGGAACCCGGATCGGTTACATCTATGCCGACATGGTGCCTCGCGAATCGATTATCCCCACGCTTTCTCCGGTGTTCGCGTTGTACAAGACGGAACGCCACCCGGGCGAGTCGTTCGGCGACTTCTGCCATCGCCTCGGAAAGGATGCCCTGGAGTCATACGCCGGCGAGTTTGCACAACACGCCTGACGTGGTCCGCATGTCGCAGTTTTCGATCCCCCGCTTGGTCGCTCCGGGAACAGCCCTCCTTCTGGGAGGGCTGTTGAGCATTTTCGGCTGCGCGCCGTCGGAAGCCCCTTCGACTCCTTCCGCTGCACGTTCCACTCACACGGCTGCGGAGAACGGAAGCACTGTTCTCTCCAAACAAGAGACATTGGCTCCCGTCGATCCCGAGGCGGTTCGTGAGATGCTCCACCTGATCGGCCAGCGGCTGGCGCTGATGCACGACGTCGCGCGTTGGAAATGGAATCACGATCGTCCGATCCACGACCCGGCGCGCGAGGCACTGCTTCTCGACGGACTGGTCGAACGCGGTGCGAAACACGACCTCGAACCGGAGCTTGTACGGGCCTTCTTCACAGCGCAGATGGAGGCCAGCAAGCAGATCCAGGAAGCCGACTTCCGGCAGTGGAAAGCGGAACAGCGGGAACGCTTTGATTCTGTGCCCGACTTGAGCACCGAACTGCGTCCACGGATCGACCAACTGAGCGAATCTCTGCTCACGAGTCTCGCCTCGCTCGCTCCCAGCCGGGGGTCTCGCGAGCTGCGGCCGGTTCTGGAGCGGCTCGCGCCGGAGTTCATCGCCCGCGATGCGATCGATCCAGAGGTCTTTCAACAGGCGATCGCGCCGCTCACAGGCGCGGATTGATTGCGCGAAGTCCAGCGAATACAGAACGCGAACAGGCCGGGCAAAGCGTTTGCTTCACCCGGCCTGCGTTCGTTATTTGCGGGAATCATTCATCAATTGCGGTAATCGACGATGATCGAATTCCGCTTCGAAGTGATGACGACGGCATAGTCGCCGAAGCAGTACTTCACCCGATCCCCCTGCCGCTTGATCTTGATCTCCGGGCAGCAGCTGCACGGGGGCACGCAGATCTTCACGTTCACGCAACCGCGGGGATAGCAGTCACAGGGATCGTCGCAGTTCTTCGGGGCACGGACACTGACGATCATCGGAACCGCACAGGGTGCGATCCGCCGCTCGCCGCGGTACTTCACACAGGGGAACAGTTCGCAGTCACCGGCGGGCATCGGCATTGGAATCGCTTCCCCGTCCACCGACCCTTCGACAATCGTGTACGGTTCTTCGACCGAGGCATACGGTTCGACTCCCGGAGCGGGAATCGGTTCGAGTGTCGGCCGGCGGCCTTCGACGTTCAGTACGATCGACTTGCCCACAACCGGTGCCAGCTCGGGGCCGCGCAAACGCGGTCCCTGGGCAAAGGCTGTCGCACAGGCCAGCACCGAAAGGGTGACGGCGAGGCTGGTCAACTTCATCATCGAAACACTTCTCCTTCGCAGAGTGCCCCCCAAGCGGGGGCGGTCACGGGGGCAGGGGGGAACTCGGGTGAACCTGCACATCCCCCGAGAAACGTCTTGTCTTCAATGGATCGAGGGAACGAGCCGACGCACGCAACTCGTTCCGGAAGGCGGATCCCAGCTCAATTCTGAGGCTCATCAGGTCGCTTCGGCGATGGGCCCTGAAGTCATGAGTCGAGAGAAACTCTAACGATTACGTGTAATGGACAACCTGCTGCAGTGCAACCCACACTCATTGAATTGGGCTGCTCCCTATCAAGTCCGTGCCCCGAGGCGCGAGGCAGTCGGCTCCCGACGCAGGGGGTTCAGTTTTCCTTCGCATCGGCGATCCTGCTTCGGGGATGCCTCGCGCCGCAGGCGTGGAAGGGACTTTCCCCCCGCCACAGTCGCTGAGTTCGCGCGGCGCAGCGGCCGTCGCCATGGAAACGAACGTGCGGTGAAAATGCCCCGGACAACCGTCGCCGCCGGCGCGTCTCACGTTGCCGGCAATCCCGCCTCAGCGCGAGCATTCCTGCATTCGAAAAGAGGGACACGACAGCGGCACAAAGAGTATCGACCGTGATGCAGCCGCCTCCCCACGGATCGAAAACCGAGTCTTGCAACCCATTTCCGCGCCGCACATAATAGGAGCTGAAGAATAGGGTCGACTGCTAGACGGAGAGCGAGCGCCAAGTCTTGCGCAGCTTTCGAGACAGGCAGGCCGCATCAAGACGGGAGCGTTCACATGATCGGAAGTGCAAGGGGGCGGCTGTTCCGGTTGCGCCTGTTGCTTGTCGTGGCCAGTGCGGGGGTGAGCACATTCATTGCGGGGTGCGGCAGCCAGCCAGTGCCCGAGCCGCAGGCGAATGTGACGGTGAACACTGCGCCCGAAACATCATCTGCCGCGCCGCAGCCCTCTGCAGCGAAGCAGGCACGCACGACTTCTGCGCGTCCCGCTCTGGGTGACATTCCGCTCGATGTCTGGTTTGACGACCCGATTGCGGTTTCACAACAGCAGGGTGCGGTCGCCGCTCCCGCGCAAGTCGCCGCGGGCGGAGTCGTTGGTGTCACCGCGGCGACGTCGAGCGATGCCGCCGCGACCACGGCCGCCAGTTCAACTGCGGAAAGTGCCGCGGCAGGTTCCGGAGACTGGAACGGGATTATTCCCGTCGAGATTCTCGAGAATGAAGTGAAGCGAATTCGCGGCACCCTGAACAGCAGCATGCAGGGGGTCGGGAAATATAACGGAGCCTATAAGGAAATCCGGGTCGAGGCCTCCGTGCTCGCCGCACTCGCGGGCATCGCGATTGCGCATTCCGAGGATGTCCGCTGGAAGGACAAGGCAAAGTACATTCGCGACGTCTCTTCGGAAGTCGCCGCGAAAGCGGACGGCCTGGGAGCGAAGCATTTCGAAGCCACGCAGGCGGCTTACGAGAAGCTCGAACAGTTGTTGAATGGCAACATGCCGGCCGACCTCGAAGAGGCGGCCCCCGAGCTGGATTTCAGCGAGGTCGCGAAGCGCGGCTCGCTGATGCAGCGAATGGAGAAGTCTTTCCAGTTTCTCCGGTCGAACGTGACCAACGAGGCGGCCCTGAAGAGCGAAGCCGACAAGGCCATTCACGAGGCGACTCTGCTGGCAGCGCTCGCCCAGGTTATTTCGACCGAAGGCTACGATTCAACGGATGAGGAAGATTACAAGGCATTCGTGCAGCGAATGCTGCAGGCGAACCAGGACATCGTCAAGGCGGTGAAGAATGGAAGCTTCGACGCGTTCACCGAGGCGAATTCACGCAACCAGAAGGCTTGCGATGAATGTCACGTCGGCTACCGCTTTGCGGATGACTTCTGAGCGGGCGCCCTCTCGCCTGAGGGAATCGCCGCTTAAGTCCACTACGTCACGTTTTCCACGAATCTCAACCCCTCGAGACCTGCTCCCCCTGCGTCTTTCGAGACGCGCCCCCTCCGGCGGAACGGCCAGCCCTCACGGGTCAGTCGTTTGCAGCCGGTCCCAGCCCATTGCCCCGGACGCGCGGCCCGCGAAAGGCATTCGGCCGCACCTCCGCCCTGCCCTGCTGCCTTCGTCGTCGAGGTGCGGTTCCATGTTTTTTCGCGCGCGTCCCTTCGCCTGGGTGATCCTCATCATCACCGCTGCCTCGGTATCGCTGACGGCGGCGGCTGAGCCAGCTCTGGCCGATGTCATCGAGCTGAAAACCGGCCAGAAGATCGAGGGGGAAGTGCTGAAGGAGCGGGCCGATGAGCTCATCATCGATATCGGCATCGACATCCTGCGGGTGCCGGCGGCACAGATCAAGTCGCGGACCGGGATGGACAAGCCGGCCGCCCCCAGTGCAGTGCAGCGCGAGGACATGTACAGCACCGCGGAACTCCCCACCCGCAGCGTCAAGGAACTGACGCAGCAGTTCGGCGAGGCAGTGGTCCTCATTCAGACTCCCGGAGGCCTTGGCTCGGGCTTCATCCTGACCGAGCAGGGGTATTGCGTGACGAATCATCACGTCATTGAAAAAGAGACGCGAATTGCCGCGACCATCTTCCACCGCGGAGCGAACGGGGATTTTGTTCGCCGGCGGATTGATGATGTTCAGATCATCGCGCTGAATCCCTACTTCGATCTGGCGCTCCTGCAGATTCCTGTGCAGGAGGATCTCAAGTTCCGCACGGTCTATCTGGCGAAGAAGGATGATCTCCGCGAGGGGGACCAGGTCTTTGCGATCGGCAACCCGCTCGGACTCGAGCGTTCGGTGTCGCAGGGGATCGTCAGCACGCGCAACCGAAATATCGGCGGGCTCGTCTATATTCAGACGACCACACAGATCAATCCCGGCAATAGCGGCGGCCCGCTGTTCAACCTGCGGGGAGAAGTCGTCGGCGTCGCCAACATGAAGCTGCTTTTCGGGGAAGGGCTCGGATTCGCCATTCCCGTCAGCTACCTCAAGCACTTCCTGACGAACAAGGACGCCTTCGCGTTCGACAAGAACAACCCGAACACGGGCTACCGTTATCTCGAAGCCCCGCGACGGCGGAATCCCAATCCCCCGCCGATCATCAGCGCCCCTTCCATCGCCGGCGAGTCTCCGGCCAAAGCCCCGGCGACTACTTCCAAGTAGTCGCCCTGCCCTGCCCGAACAGCAAAGGCCGTACTTGGGGTGACGTAATCGCCTCAACGCCAGGCACACGTCCCCACCTACCGGCATTACGGGACGCGGAGATCACCTGCTGCTCATGCAGGGAAGGCAAATTGTCGTGACGACCGGTTTTTCGTCACGAACCGGGATCTCACGCTGCCTGTGACGTTACATCGCGGATGTGCATGACATAAACGCTGCATGTAACGATGTAACGAAGTCCGGTTTGGGCGCATCCCAGCGGGACGCGCGCATTCGGTACTCAACCCCGGGGAAGCGCGTCCCGCTGGGACGCGGCTAAACTTTTCGCACCTTGAAGTGCAGGGACGGTCCGATACAGGGTGAACCCTGGACACGGACAGGTGGCCGAATGCCCGCTCCGCGCGGGTTTACTCGTACCGCATCGAGCTGCGTCCCGTCAGCCGCGTCTGGCTGAGGTAAGTCGGGGGCAGGAAGCTGACGTCCGAGAAGGGGACCTCGACGGTGACGGTGACGAGATCGCGACTGCTCGCCCCGGAGATCTGGTTTCCCGCCACCGGCGGATTTCCCGGAAAGGGATCGACCGTAATGGTGACGGTCACCAGGTCGGGCGAGATGTTCGCCGCCTGCGAGAGAAAATCACGAATCGACTGCGTCACGATGGCGTTGGTGGAGTCCCCCACCACGGCGAGTCGCGCCCCTTCGCGGGCCGCATTCGTGACAAGCTGCCCCACCATCATCGCACGGCCGAACTCGATGATGCCGAGGATCACGGCGAAGAAGATCGGCAGAACAAGTGCGATCTCCACGAGAGCGGCACCGCGGCGACGACTGGGGGTTCGGTTCGGTTGCAGCAAACGCATGGTGAATTTCCTTCGGGACCGGCCCGATGATCGCTCCCGACCGTTCGTCCGGCTGTCGTTCCGCGTTGGAACGCGAGATGGTTGGCGAACGGTCGTTTCATTCAAACCTAGCACATTTTCCGGGATCGCGCCGGAATCTCTTCCACCCTCAAGCCATCGAAGTACATTCAATCATCTCCGAAAGCCCCCCCTCTCTGCGGCGGGAGGTGCGGAGCATCCTCAGTCGTCGACGTCATGAATCAACCGCAGCGGTCGATCGACGGCAATTCGGCCGAACACCTCTTTGAGCTGCTCGGAATACATCGCCACACTGCCACCGCCGGGAACATTGAAGTGCTCTCCACCGGTGATGTCGGCGACCTGCTGCATGAGATTGGTGTCAGCACCGGCTCCCACGCTGATCGTAAGAATCCGGATCTTGGCGGCGGCCGCCGCATTGGCCTCCTGGATGACCATCTGCCGTGCGTAGTTTTCGTTATTCGGCCGATTGGCGATGCCGTCGGTCATGAGGACCATCACCCGTTCGGCCTTGGGGCGGGCGTTCGCGACAAGTTCTTCCCGCGCCTTCCGCATTCCGGCGGAGATGTTCGTGTACTGGTCGTAATGCCCTGCCTGGCGCTGACGGGTGATGGTTTCAATCAGGTTCAGGTTGTCGGTGAGCGGGCTTTCGAGAGTCGCATCGCCATTCGAGTAGGTGTAGATCGACAGTCCGACTTTGTCCTCACCCCCCGATTCGCGCAGGTGATTCAGCAGCAGATAGACCCCATCCTTGACTGCCTGCAGAGGCTGCGCAGAGACTTTCCACAGGTCGGAGGTCTGGTTGTGGCCCGGACGCTGTTCGAGCCAGTAGTTGATGAGTGTGTAAGCCCCAAACTTCCGGCGATAGCCTGCCTTGCGGACCACACTGCTGGTATTCACATAGTTGATATAGTCATTCCAGCTTCCCGATGCATAGGGATAGGACACGGCATCGAGTCCGAGCGCATTCCGAATGTTTGTCGTGGTGTAATCAAAGCGTTCGCCACAGCCCGAGCAATCGCCGCTGGAGTTCGATCCCGACTTGACCCAGACCGTCTCAATGACTTTTCCGCTCTTATTGCCGGTTCCCTGGAATGTTCCGGTCTTGCCGCTCAGGCCATCGAACTTCTGTGTCGAGCCGTCTTCAAACTTCAGCACGACATTCGACAGATCCTTGGTTGAGGTGACGTAGACCGAGGTTTCCCGCCATTCGACGGTGATGTGCGGGATCGAACCAGACGCGGCACGCCCTTTCATCGTCACGTAGGCCGGCACCACGGGCAGCTTGCCGTATGTCGGAGAACCGAGATCCGCCCAGATCTTCTGCTGGTTTGCCTGGACTTCTGCCGGATCGAGAGTGAAGTAGGCACTCAGTTCGCTGTCATCGTTCATCGAAGCCGAGAAATCGAGCACGACAACGATATCGCGCGGCTGAAAGCTCGCGATGGCCGAGGCCGTCAGGTCGGCAGTCTGGTAGCCGAGAACAGGCGCGAAGAACAGCGGAAGCCCTTCATCCTGCGCAGTGCGGGTCGCCTGGTCGTTCTCGTCCGGTATCCGCTCGACCCGCTGCACGGTGACCTTGACGATATTGTACGGAACGGCCTGCGGTCCGTATTCGAATTCATATCGCTGAGTCTCCGGATTAAAGGTGCGGCGGCCGAGCTGCACGTTTTCCGGCTTGAGAAAGACCGAATCATGGTTGCCGGCGCGATTCGCGGCAGCGACCGCGATCGCCGCTTCCTTCGCAAGGGCTTCGACTTCCGCGGGATCGAGGACGCCGCTCAGTTCGCTGGCCGCGGCCAAAGCGGCGGCATCCGCCGCGTTCTGCAACTGCCCTTTCGTGAGTGCGATATATCCCACGTCGATCGAAAAGACGGCGAAGGCCAGCACCATGATCATCGCCGCACTCGCCAGAATGAGAATGACACCCCGTCGACGCGACAAACGCGGTTTCGGCTTCCGAAACGGACCGTAGACGCGAAAGGAACTCATTGAAGCATACTCCGGCAGTGGTGGACGTTTTCGGGGAATGCGCGCACGCTCTCCCCCTTCAGTGGATGGAAACTGAAAAAGCCGTGGTGCCCGTGGAGCCTGCCCGTCCACGACGTTTGCCCGCACCGTGACTCCATTCGCGGGAGCAGAATCGATCACGTACTCTGCTGTCCGAAATGTGCAGAGAGACCGTCTGCCGCTCAAACCTACTTCAGATTCCGGACCGGTCAAATCGGCATAAGCAGATTTTTCTGCCGCCGCCTGAAAGATCTGAAGAACGGGTTAGAAAATAACGAATGTCTCGCCTCACCAGTTCCCTTTCCGGCCCGGAACATCCTCAACCGGCCGGGAGCCAGGGGTCCAACAGGGCGACAGCAACGAAGGGGAGCTGCAATCCTCCCGCATTCTCCTTCGGAGCTGACTTCCGGCCCATTCGGGCGGCCGGTTTACCGGACCAGTCGCAGCAGCAGTGGCAGCAGCACCAGATTCCCGATGAGCCCCCCGAGCATGGCAACGCTCACCAGCACGCCGAAGTACACCAGCGGAATGAAATGCGAAGCGGTCAGCACCAGAAACCCGCAGACGAGGGCGAAGTTCGCAAAGACGAGCGCGCGACCGACGCCCTGGTGCGTCTCGTGCAAGGCTTCCGAGAAGCTGCCCCCGCGCCGTCGGACGCGCTGATATGACGACATGAAATGGATGCTCGAATCGACGGTCAGCCCCATCGAAACGCTGGCGATCATCGCGGTGGCAATGTTGATCGGCAGCCCGATCCAGCCCATCGTGCCGATCACGAGCACGATCGGAAACACGTTCGGCACCAGCGAGATCAGCCCGATCCACAGGCTCCCGAAGGCGATCGTCATCAGACTGCCGATGCCGGCGGCGGCCAGCAGAAAACTCACCCACTGGTCGCGCATCAGGCTTTCAATCAGGAACGCGAGCAGCACGAACAGTCCGGTCGTTTCGGCCTCGTCGAATGTTTCGCGGGCGGTGGCCCGCACCTGCTCGATGAGTTGCAGCTTCGTTTCGGAAGGCTGCCGCTCGCGAGCCCGCAGCATGATCCGCATCCGCTGCGCGTCGGGGTTATAGAGGCTGGTGAGATACTCGGGCTGCATCCGTTCGAGCGTCGAAAGCTTCTGGCTCAGGCGAGCCGTGAAGAAAGGAATCGATGGGATCAAATCGAGTCCATCGGTGAGTGCAATCACCTTCGTCAGCGGTCGCTCACCGTCGATCTCCAGTTCGCGCAGACGGGCCGCGAGTTCGCGGACCTGGTCGAGATACTCGGTCGTGAGTTCAGCGGGAGCAGCGAAGTTGACTTCCCAGGTTCCGGCCCCTCCCAGCCGCGTTTCCACGAAGTCGAGTCCCTGCACGATCGGACTCGACGCGCGAAAATTCTTGCTGAAGTCGGTCTCGACATGCAGGCGGAAGAACCCCAGCAATGAGACGCTCGCCAGTACGATGGCGAGGATCGACATCAGTTGCGGGTGCCGCTC
>Ga0182741_1005638_pt1 | contig 11475 bp, 13 predicted proteins | sample eDN5th37CBELigOP_FD_128874 | JGI IMG/M metagenome (GOLD analysis project Ga0182741, IMG submission 128874) | Enriched Organic Plus compost microbial communities from Emeryville, California, USA - eDNA 5th pass 37_C BE-Lig OP (version 2) (version 2) ...
CTCGCCCAGCCAGAAGAACTCGTCGCGCGGCGGCGCCTTGCCGCCGTCGTCGGGCTGGGGCTGGGCGTTCAGGGCGGGAGCGGTGCTGCCCAGGGCGAGGGCCAGGCCCAGGGCTTGGAGGGGGAGTTTCATGGCGGTTGTCGTCTCCTTGGGCAAATGGGTGCTGCGCAGCCGTCGTAAAACCTTATTGACATTGCGGATTCATGGCATTAAAAGTAGTTACATTTCGTCAATACCCTGGGGGTAGGTGATGAAAATGAAACTGAGCATGCTCCTGGTCGGCATCGCGATACCTGCCGGGCTTCTTGCACAAGCCATCCCGCAGGACAACAGGCTACTCATCCGTCCATCGCCTGATTTTCTGCAGCCGCGCCAGCAAATTCTGCAAATGGTAAACCGCGGCCAAGCCTCTGGATACGGGCTTGAAGCGGGGCGCGCCGGCGGCCGTTGGCTGCCCAATGGCCAGGTGCCGAACATCGAAGCGGTCGATCAAGTGTTCGGCATCGCCCTCGCCGACAAGAAGCTTCCCCCTGCGGCCCGTTGCGGCACGCAGGTCGGGCAGCAGCAAAGGATTTTCCCGCTGCTTTGCAATGGATCCGCAGCGGGCGTCGCAACGCCGCTCCAACCCATGACCGACGTTTTCGCCTTGAAGATCCTGCAACAGCAATTGCAGGATTACAAGGCCCAATGCTCGGAGGTGGTGCGCCAAATAGGCGCAAGGCTCAGGACTCATACGCCTGACGCGAACCCATCATTGCGGGACCGATATCGACACTGCCTGGCGAGTCTGAACGTCCTGCCGAGCGGCCATCGGGAATGGCTGAGCAGGCGGCTCGTCGTGCTGACGGTGGCGCCTCCCGAGGCCGGCCGCATTCTTCCGTGCACAGGACTGGCCATATCGCAGGAACTGATCGTTACCGCCAAGCACTGCTTCTATCCTTTGGGTCCTGCGGACGCACGCCAGGACCTGGTCGCCGCCGACGCGGTGCGCGTGCACCGGCTGGCGGATTCGGAAACCGGGCTTTCCATCGCTGGGCCCATCATGGACGCCGACGGCATCGCCCTACCCGCCCGGCCGCCGGCCGGGCTCGCCAGCAACGAAGCCTCCGTCGGCGATATTGCATTCGTCCGCACCGCCGTGCCTCTCGATCTGGGCGCGACGGTGCCCGTCACGCTTGCCGAGCGGCTTCCCGACAACAACATCCCCGTCACGCGCGTCCTGGTCCCTGGCTTTCACGGCATCCTGGCAACCGATCCGCTTACATCCCTGCCGACCCCCATGGACGATTTCCTGGGGCTCGACTTATCCGGAGGATGCATGGTGACCCGCTTCCAAGGAGCGTCCTGCTATGCGCATTCCTGCCAGACCGGCCCTGGCTTGAGCGGTGCCCCGGTGCTGTCGCTCGCCGGCGATGGCAGCGAGTTCAAAGCCTACCTCCTGGGGATTCATTCGGGCGCCGGCTCGAACGAGGAACTATGCCGCGCGCGCATTCCGGCCCAGCACCACACCGCCTGGCGGGGCGCCGCGGTGAACATCGCCAACTTCCCTGTGGGAAAACTGTTCGGGCAATGAACCGGCCTGCCCTCCCTTCCCTCACACTGGAGAATGAACCATGGGCTTGCCTATCAAAAGCGTCGTCTGCGCAGCCCTATCGCTAGGTGCGCTGCACGGTTGCGCAGGGAATGCCGCCAGCGGCGCCGACTCGGCAACCGCGTTGCCGAGGGCGCCAGGCGCGGCTCACGCCTTCCTGCTCCCCTATTGCCCGCTCGATCCGCCCACAGGACAGGAGACGTTTTCCATAGGCGGGATCGCCGTGGCGCTGGCCAGCCAGGTCGTGCCCACCCTTATCGACGCCGGATACGATCGGCTCATCCGGGCCTGGGAGACCCGCCAGGCCGGACTGAACGCATCGACAACTTTCTCGGCGACCGGCCATTTCTACGAAAACCGGAGCGGCCAGGACAGCCAGACGTTGCTGGAACCCGCACTCCGGTGCATCGTGCTCGTCCGGGAGGCGACGGGTTCCCTAGCACCAAGCGAACAGGTGCGGAATGACTGGAAGATCCACTCGGAGAGCATCAACGGTGCCCTGGAAAAGGCGGGTCTGCGATATTGGCTGGGTGAGCCGCCTGCTATCTACGCGGAGTTGCGGATACGCTACAACACGCTCCCGGTCGACCCGCAGGTCGTGGTCGACCAGGACGGCAAGCCCTTCCTGGACCCGTCCGGCAAAGCCCTGGCATTGACCAAGACCCTGAAGGTGCCCGTCGAGTTCGAGGTGCAGCTCGCGCGCGTGTTTTATGGTCAATCGGGTGCGCAGCGAAACACTGCGGCACAGAAAAAGCTCGTGCTGACGTTCGATCTGGAAGCACGCACCTACCAGGACAATCGCTGGATACAAGCGCCGCTCGTGGCCGCCGTATACGACTTCGGCCAAGTAGCGCCCGGCAACTTCCTGCCCGACACGATGGTCGCCAGCAAGGCTGCAGCGAAGGGGCCGCTGCCGGCGCCGGCCCGAATCCCGGTGAAGCTCATGTACCCCCACGGCACGGCCTACGCCAATACGCTCGACCTGGTTGCCATCCGGGCGACCGCGACCCTGACCGAGAGCGAAGACGTATCGGACATCGAACGCTGGATGTTCGACGCCGCGAAGACCCATCGCGCGACCGCGACCAAGCATGCTCAGGACTGGCTGTCGGAGCAAATAGGCCGGGTCGCCGACTAGGCCGGGAGCAATACGGCGGGACGATGCGGCGCCGGCCAGGGAAACGGCGTCGCATTACTCCGCGCCTACCTCACTCGCGCCACCTCGTGCGGCTGCACCGCGCCCGCGCGGTTGCCCCAGTTGTTGCGCACGTAGGTGGCCAGCGCCGCGACGTCGGCGTCGTCCAGCGTGTGGAAGGGCGGCATGCCGTGCGGGCGCGGGTCGGCGGCGGTGGCCGGCGCATAGCCGCCGCGCAGGATGGCCTGCAGCACGTTGCGGCTGGAAGCCGCCGTGACCGACGGGTTGCCGGCCAGCGCGGGCCACGCGCCGGGCGAACCTTCGCCCGAAGCCTGGTGGCAGGCCGCGCAGGACTGCTCGTACAGGCGGCCGCCGCGCTCCATCAGCGGCTGCGGCGGCGGCGCGGCTTCGCTGGCGGGCTGGCCGCCCGCCGGCAAGGACTTCAGGTAGACGGCCATGGCGCGCAGGTCGGCGTCGGACAGATGCTGAGTGCTGCCGGCGACCACCTCGGCCATCGGCCCGCCCGCCGCGCCGTGGCGCGACCAGCCGGTGCGCAGCAGCTGCGCCACGTCGTCCTCGCTCCAGCCGCCCAGCCCGGCCGCGTCGCCGGTCAGCGGCGTGGCGTACCAGCCCAGCGCGCCCAGCGGGGCGCCCTGCAGGGCGCGACCGGTTTCGCTCGCGCCCCAGCGGTTGCGCGGCGTGTGGCAGGCCGCGCAATGCCCGGCCCCCTCCACCAGATAGCGGCCGCGGTTCCATTGCGCGTCCTGCCCGGGGTCGTCCGCCATGACGCCCGGGTCGAAGTACAGGCCGCGCCACAGCCCCAGCAGCGCGCGCCGGTCGTAGGGGAAGCGCAGCTCGTGCGGCCGGCTCGGCGCGTCCGACGCCGGCTGCGACATCAGATAGGCGTAGATCGCGTCCGCGTCGGCGCGCGTCATGCGCGTGTACTCGGTGTACGGGAAGGCGGGATAGAGCAGCGCGCCGTCCGGGGCCTTGCCGTTGTGCAGGGCCTGCCAGAAGTCGTCGGCGCTCCAGCCGCCTATGCCGTGCTCGCGCGACGGCGTGATGTTGGGCCCGTAGAAGGTGCCGAAGTCCGTCGGGATGGCAGTGCCGCCGGCATAGGGCTGGCCGCCCGGCACGGTGTGGCAGGCCGCGCAGTTGGCGGCCCGGGCCAGGTAGCGGCCGAGCTCGATCTTCTCTTGGGCGGACGAAGGGGAGGACGCAGAGGCGGACGAAGGCGGCGCGGCCGGCCCCGTGCCCGGGTCGTCGCGCACGCCGCGGGCGTACAGCGCCGCGCCGGCCAGCAAGGCGGCGGCCAACAGGGCAGCCAGGACGATGGCGGCGCGCCTCATGGCCGTTCTCCCAGCGCGCGGGCCTGCGAGCCGCACTCCAGCGGCAGCGGCTGCGCCGACGGCGGCCCAGGCCGGTAGGCCTCGGGCACCGGCTGGGCGGCCAGCCAGGCCGACACCGCGCCGATGTCCTCGGGCGTCAGCCGCTGCGCGATCTCGCCCATGCAGTCGGGGTCGCTGGCGCGGCGCAGGCCGGAGCGCCAGCCGCCGAGCTGCGACACCAGGTAGTCGCGGCGCAGGCCCAGCAGGCCCGAGATGGCGGGCGCCATGCCGTTCAGCCCGCTGCCGTGGCAGGCCGCGCAGGCCGGCAGCCCGCGCGCGGCGTCGCCGTCCACGACCAGGCGGCGGCCCTGCTCCAGCGCCGCGGCGCCCGCCTCGGCGCGCGGCGGCGGCGGATAGGGCGGATGCTGGTCGGAGAAGTAGCCCGCGATCTCGTCCAGGTATGCGTCCGGCAGCCCGGCCAGCAGGTGGCGCATGGGCTCGTAGGCGCGCCTGCCGTCGCGAAAGCCCTGCAGTTGTTCCAGCAGGTAGGCCCGCGGCTTGCCCGCCAGCCGGGGGTAGTAGCCGTCGGGGCCGGCCCGGCCCTCGGCGCCGTGGCAGCCGGTACAGGCGGCGACGCGCGCCTGCATGGTGCCGGGCGTCAGCGTTTCCTGGGCGCCGGCGGCGGCGGCGCAGCAGGCGAGCAGGATGGCCGCCAGCAAGGACGGCCGCGGGCGGCCGTCGTGCCTCGCCGTCTTGCGCGCAGCGGCGAGGAGGGATTCGAGCATGTGCATTACCGGACTTCGTGGCGCTTCATGGGCCGAAACCTTATGCGCCGGCCGGATTCCAGTACAGGCTCAGAAGCTGCCGGAAAAAGCGTATCAGTTGGCCGCCGCGGCCGTACGCGCAGCGCGCAGCCAAGCCGCTATCGACGACGCCGCGCCAGGCCGCTGTCCACGGAATAGTCCCCGCCGCCGCGGGCTGCGACGTAAAGGGCCAGGAACCCCATCAGCACCGGATATTCAATACCCCGGTCTATCCAGGGCCAGAGCGGGCCGAGCGCCGCGCTGATGCCGATCATCTCGCAAACGACAAGCAGCGCGATGCCCCGCGTGAAGACCCCCAGCGTCAGCATGACTGCCCCCACGGTCTCCAGCAGCATGACCAGGAAGGCCAGTTGCGGGGCGAACGGCAAGCCCATCACTTCCCCGATCAGGCGGATCGAACCCGCCATGGGGTCGCTCATGGAGCCATGCGAGGCGCCGAGCGCCTTGGGCAGGCCATGGGTGAAGAGCACGATGCCGAAGGCCGCGCGCAATATGGCGTACAGGGCAGGCTCGAAACGGGCGGCGCGGATGGCGAATGTCGTCATGATTGTCGAACGTGGTGCTGCCATGCATGGGCAAGAAAACCGGCCGCCGTGCCGATCGCGGCCGCCAGGCCCAAGGTGGCGAATGTGCCCGGCGAAGGCGGCATGTGCGAGGCGAAGTACGCCACCAGGCCCAGGAAAAAGCCCAGCAGGTTGTTGAATACCGGCACCCGCGCCAGCGACAACGCGACGGCGGTGACCGCCACTACGACCACGCTGATCGCGTAGGCGCCGAACACCGGGCCGAGCGCCCCCTGGGCGTGCGCCGCGACGATGCCCAGCGCCACCCCGATCAGCACGCAGGCCAGGTTGACCAGGCCGCTGCGCAGATTCAGGCCGCGGGTGAAAAATGCGATCCAGCCGACGAACATCGCCCAGACCGGCAATTCCAGCGCCAGCGCGCTGACGGTGGCCGCGGAAGACGCGACGGCCGATTCGCCCAGGACGATCTTCAGGTGCCTGTTCCAGTCATTGCCTGCCATGGGAAACCTCTCCATTCAAACGCGGGGCCAGGAGATCGCCCAGTTCGATCCGGCGCAGGAACTCGGCGCGGATGCGGTCGGCCACGGCGCCGACCACCGCGCAACCGTCGTCGGACGGATCGACGTGCACCCGGAACGGCCGCCGGCCGTAGGGCGCGTCCACCACGTCGACGATGGCGCGCGCCACGCTGGCGGGGTCCGCGTCGGGCGGCTCGCAGGCGGCCAGGTTGGCCAGGATCTCGTTGGGCAGTTCGCCGGTGGGGCCGGTGTCGTACTCGACCTGGCGCTGCCGGTCGTCCGGCGCGCCGGCGTGCAGGAAATGGTTGGTGCCTTGGGTGAAGGCGCCCGGCACGACGATGCTGGTTTCGATTCCCCAGCGCGCCAGTTCGCCTGCATAGCTGACCGCCAGCGCGTCCATCGCGGCCTTGGCGGCGAAGTACGGCGCCAGGTAGGGCGGCGTGCCGCCGCGATGGCTGGAGCTGCCCACCCACAGGAGCAGCCCCCTGCCCTGCTTGCGCAGCAGCGGCAGCGCCACGCGGTTCACGCGCTGCGCGCCGAGCACGTTGACGTCGTAAAGCTGCGCGAACTGCTCCGGCGTAAAGGCCTCCGCCGGGCCGAAGGCCATGTGTCCGGCGTTGTGCACGATGGCATCGAGGCCATCGCCTGCTTCCACGATGCGGGCGATGGCCGCCTCGGCCGAGGCTTGCGACTGCACGTCGAGCTCGACGGTGCGCAGGTCGGCGGCATGGTCCGCGGACCACTGGGCGATCTCCGCCACGCGCGGCGCGTTGCGGCCCCGGGTTTCGCGCATCGAGGCGTAGACGGTGTGTCCGGCCTCGGCAAGCGCGCGGGCCGCCATCAGGCCGAAACCCGACGAGGCGCCGGTGACGAGAATGGTGTAGGACATGGATCTCTCCAGAGGATGGAACGCGGCCGCCCCCATCCCGACCGGGCGTCGAAGACGAAGCCGCGGACGGGAAGGTCAGGCGAAGCCGCCGTTGGCGCGCAGCACCTGCGAATTGACCCAGGCGCCGTCTGGCCCGGCCAGGAAGGACACGACGCCGGCGATGTCTTCCGGCGTGCCCAGGCGCTCCAGCGGCGCCATTCTGGCGATCTGGTCGATCTGCTCGCGCGACTTGCCGTTCAGGAACAGTTCGGTGCCGACCGGGCCCGGCGCGACCGCGTTGACGGTGATGCCCCGGCCGCGCAGTTCGTTGGCGAGCACGTGGACCAGGCCTTCCACGCCCGCCTTCGAGGCGATGTACGGGCCATAGCCCGGGAACGACTTGGCGATGACGCTGGTGGACAGCGCGACGATCCGGCCGCCCGCGCCGAGTTGCGCCGCGGCCTGGGCCAGCACCAGGAAGGCGCCGCGCAGGTTGGTGGCGACGACCTGGTCGAAGGCCGCGAGGCTGCCCTCGGCAACGGGCGCCATCGGCATGACGCCGGCGCTGTTGACGACCACGTCGATGCGGCCGAACGCCTGCCTGGCGCCATCGAACAGCGCGGCGACGTCGGCGGGGCTGCCGACGTCGCCCTGGATGGCCACGGCCCTGCCGCCGGACGACTCGATGGCGGCGACGGTTTCCTGCGCCTTGGCCGCGTTGCCGGCATAGTTGGCGACGACGGCGAAGCCGTCGGCCGCCAGGCGAAGGGCGATGGATCGGCCGATGCCCCGGGAAGCTCCCGTGACGATGGCCACTCTCTGGGAATCCTGGCTCATGGTTGGCTCCTGTGTGGTTGCGAAGGCGGAAGAACCTCGACGAGCGACATTCTTATCGTTTCACCAACACAGATAAATGGGCCAAAATTGATAGGTCTATTCAACCAACATCAATAATTGGTGGCACATGGATCGCCTGGACGCCCTGCGACTCTTCACCCGCATCGTTGAACTGAACAGCTTCGGCCGGGCGGCCGACATGCTGGAGATTCCCCGCGCGACGGCCACGCACGCCATCAAGGAACTGGAGGCGCGGCTGGGCGTGCGGCTGCTCGAACGCACGACGCGCCACGTGCGGCCCACCGTGGACGGGCAGGCGTTCTACGAACGCTGCGTCCACGTGCTGAGCGAACTGGACGACGCCGAGTCCGCCCTGAGGCAGGTCGCGACGAATCCGCGCGGCGTCCTGCGCGTGGACATGCACGGCACCCATGCGACGCAGATCGTCCTGCCCCGGATCGACGAGTTCCGCAGCCTCTACCCCAATATCGACCTGGTGGTCAGCAGCGGCGACCGCCTGGTCGACCTCATCCCGGAAGGCGTCGATTGCGTGATACGCGCGGGCACGCCCAGGGATTCCAGCCTGGCGGCCCGGCGCCTGGCCGTCATGCCGCAGGTCGTCTGCGCCAGCCCGGACTACCTGGCCCGTTTCGGCACGCCCGGCCATCCGGACGAGCTGGCGGCGCACCAGTGCGTCAAGTTCTTCGCCAGCAACGGCGCGGTGGACTACCCGTTCGAGCTCATGGTCGACGGCCAGCTGCGCACCTTCGACGTCGGCGGCTGGCTGTCGGTCAACGATGCCGAGAACTACGTCATCGGCGCGCTGCGCGGCTGCGGCCTGGTCCAGCTGCCTCGCTTCCACATCGAAGACGCATTGCGCGACGGCCGCCTGGTCGAAGTGCTGCAGAAATGGAAGAGCCCCGACATGACGCTGGCCGCGCTCTACCCCTACCAGCGGCAGCTATCGCCGCGCGTGCGCGTCTTCATCGACTGGATCGGCCAGCTGTACGAGCGGAAGTTCGGGCCCTTGCCCGCCGCGCCGCAATCCTAGCGGCTCCGCGGCTAGCCACGGCGCTCAAGCAACGCCAGCCGCTCGCGGTACGCGGCGGGCGTGGCGCCGAAGGTGCGCCGGAACACGCCGATGAAGGCGCTTGCCGTGGCGTACCCCAGGTCCAGCGCGATGGCCGTCACGGACAGGCCGGCGGCCAGCATTTCCAGCGAACGCAGCATGCGGGCGCGCTGCCGCCAGGCGGTGAAATTGAACCCGGTCTCCTGCACGAAGCGCCGGCTCAGGGTGCGCGAGCCGACCGCGCCCCAGGCGGCCCAGGACTCCAGGCCGTCGCCGTTGGCCGGATCGTCGACCAGCGCCCGCGCGATTCCGGGAGATCCGCGAACGGGCGCAAGGCCGCTGATGGCCGGATCGCCTGATGGCGCTCTTGCTCAGATCATTGCGCTGAGCTTCTTGAAGAAAGCCTCGATGTTCTTCTCGTTGCGCTTGTAATAGGTCCAGGGCCCGATGCGTTGCGAGGTGACCAGCTGGGCGCGCTGCAAGGCCGCCAGATACAACGATATGGTCGACTGGGACAGCGCGGCGCGCGCCTGGATGATGCTCACGCAGACCCCTACCTCTTCAGGATCGACATCCTGCTCGGGGAAGTTCTCGCGCGGATCCTTCAACCACGACAGGATGGCCAGGCGCACGGGATTGTCGAGGGCTTTCAGTGCTTCACTGACGTCGATGCTCATGGTCTTCCACGTAACGACTTTTCTCGATATTAAGATATGCTGATGCCGGGTGCAATGCATGCGGGAGATTTCGGTTCCCTTGAACGGCTCACGCGACGCGGTCGCCCCCCGGTTCCTGCAAGCGTTGCGGCTTTCGCAGATAGGACGCGACCGCCCCCTTCCGGCTCGAGGGACTGGCACTGCCCGCTGGCTCAGGATGCATGCGCGCCGAAGCGCGGGACGATGTAGGCTCCGAGCTCCTCGACCACTTCCGCGGCCGGGCGGCGGCCATACTTGAGATTGAGAATGACGTGGTCCACGCCGATCGCCTCGAGCGCCTCCAGCAGGGCCAGGAGAGGATCCCTGCCCAGCCGGAACCCCAGATGGATGGGCGACGGGGGCGCCGCCGGATGGGCGTCGAGGTCGATGTACAGGGACTGGAGGAAGGGCTTGTAGGCCTCCCCGGCCTGCTCCGACACCGCCTGCCGCCAGCGCTGCGCGACCTGCCGCTGCGCCTGGGGCGAGCGGGGATAGGTCATCCAGCCGCAGCTTTCCCGGGCGATCCACTCCACCGATTGCCGGCTGTTGCCCGTCACGAAGAAGGGGATCTCGGCGGTGGTGGGCTTCGGGATGAGGTCCGCATTCGCCAGCCGGCCGCCGCTCCATTGCAGCGGCGCGAAGCTCGTGCGCTGGGCCTGGCGCATGACCTCGAGGTTTTCGCGAAAGACTTCGCCCCGCCGGTCCGGATCCACGCCGAATGCGGGAAACTCGACCGGGCGATCGCCCGAGGCTATCCCCAGCAGCAGTCGGCCGTTGCTCAGCTGGTCCACGCTCGCCGCCGCCTTGGCCGTGTGCAGCGGATGGCGCAAGGGCAGCGCGATGGATGCCGTGCCCAGCGCGATTCGCGAGGTATGGGCGGCCATGAAGCCGAGGTAGGCCCACGGGTCGAAGACCTGGCCCACGTCGCCGAAGCTCGGATCGCGCAGCGGCACGTCGCGGAACCAGAGCGCAGAAAATCCGAGCGCTTCGGCGCGTTTCGCCAATTCCACCTGGCCGAGCATGGCCGGCGTGTCGCCCTGGAAAGCCTCGATCGGAAAGAACAGCCCCAGGCTCATCCGGCCGGCGTTGAAGGTGTGCCGGAACCCTCGGTGCTGCAGATAGGGCGTCGTGCTTGGCTGGTACATGGCAAATTCCTCGTCAATGGTTCCCGGGGCCGTGAAGCAAAGCAGGGGCCGCTGCCACGGCGAAACGTTGGAGCCATTTTGTTTTATATATCTAGATATGTCAATATCTAGGTTCTTGGTTTTTTTCTATGAAGCGGATCAGTGCAGCCATCCGATCCCGATGGCAAACTGCCTGGAAGCGCCTGGGGGAACTGCCGTTTTTCCCTTCCCAGGGGATGCATTTACATACAGATACAAGACGATCCCCCTTGAAGCCTGCTCCAGCGCCCCTATAATCAGCACTCGAACCCGGCGAGTGCTAACAACCCGGCCTCCCTCGGCCCCGGCTCGCCGGATCGCCAACCAACAACCTTCTTTCAGCTAGAAACAGGAGTTCTTCCATGGCCCTGCGTCCCCTGCACGATCGCGTGATCGTCAAGCGTCTGGACAACGAGCGCAAGACTGCCTCGGGCATCGTCATCCCCGACAGCGCCGCCGAAAAGCCCGATCAGGGCGAAGTCGTGGCCGTCGGCCCCGGCAAGAAGACCGAGGACGGCAAGATCGTGCCGGTGGATCTGAAGGCCGGCGACAAGGTTCTGTTCGGCAAGTATGCCGGCCAGTCGGTCAAGGTCGATGGCGAAGAGCTGCTCGTCATCCGCGAGGAAGAAATCCTCGCCGTGATCCAGTAACACCCCGATCCACCGAATTCGAGAAGGAAGCTACGAAATGGCTGCCAAGCAAGTCCTGTTCGCCGACGACGCCCGCGTGCGCATCGTGCGCGGCGTGAACGTCCTGGCCAACGCCGTCAAGACGACCCTGGGCCCGAAGGGCCGCAACGTGGTGCTGGAGCGCTCCTTCGGCGCCCCCACCGTGACCAAGGACGGCGTGTCCGTCGCCAAGGAAATCGAACTGAAGGACAAGTTCGAGAACATCGGCGCCCAGCTGGTCAAGGACGTCGCCTC
>Ga0182741_1005639_pt1 | contig 11475 bp, 6 predicted proteins | sample eDN5th37CBELigOP_FD_128874 | JGI IMG/M metagenome (GOLD analysis project Ga0182741, IMG submission 128874) | Enriched Organic Plus compost microbial communities from Emeryville, California, USA - eDNA 5th pass 37_C BE-Lig OP (version 2) (version 2) ...
AGCCTATATCGATGGGTTTAGGATTTTTCTGGACGTGTTAGCGCCGCTTTCGTAACGTTTCCAATCGCTGGCCAATGTGAGAAAACCTGATCATTCCATCTGCACACTAGGCACTAATTTGTGGGGACGACCCCAAGCGTCACGGGTGCGTGTCATTGAATTCAGTATTTGAGACTGTGCTGGCACCCACCAGCGTGCTGTTGTACGAGTGGTCCCATCCGATCCACTGCAAACTCCGCGTTTTCGACAAATCAAACGGATAGGTGCGATTGAAGAACAGGATATACTGCGTGCCCACAGGGTGCGGCCCCATGTTCCGAACCGCCCGAGCTGCCGTAACTTCAGTATCGGCGATTCTGATCCTTGCTGCTCTAGGTATATACTCATTCACACAACACCGTCGAGCCGGAGTGTTTCTTCTCGGAGCAGGCCTCGGAACGCTCGTAACTGTCCTGCTGCGTGTGCTGCTTGGTGGCTGCCTCTTGGATCGACTCAAGAGCAGGCAGCACTCGCGTAAGCAGGCCATTCCTCTGCATCACCCCGAGTCCGAGCATCCACTCGCACGTGGAGTCCGAGGGCCGAAAGCCACGGAAGGCTCAGAGTCAAGTGGTGACGAGTGAGGAGTGTGCCACATGAAAAAAGGCCTAGTCGGATAACACTGTGAGACTACTTCTTGGGAAGCCAATCGAACTGGAAATGCGCTCTTACAAATGTGTAGACTCAGACTTGGATGGGTCCGAGGGAGCTTCCACTGTGAACTACACTCAAGATCAAGCGAATTGCTCGTCGGGAGCAGGACCTCGTAATCCCAAACTTGGCACAGGAACAACTCATCAGTTAAGTCAGAAAGATGGTACCGATAACGCCGGGTTAGGATATGTAGCTGACACAGTACGCAATGAATCCGACCGCTGGAAACATCGTCTCCAGACAATTCGGGAAGCCGTGGTTCAGGGCCGATGCTCCAGCCAGACTGACTTCTTCCAGCTCGCATGCATATGCAAAGAGTTCCGCTCACATGTGCGCATCCTAGAAAAGCCAACAGGTCGTGTACATACTTTTGATCAAAGGTTCAAACAAGCCCTTCACTCTGTGGGCTCGTCACTTCATGAAGCAGACGAAGATCGCCTGACGGATGATCAGATTGAGGCCATACGGAGTCTCGTCCTCGAATCTAAGAACCCACATTTAAGCTTGTATGTGTTTGTAGACTGGAAGAACCCCACAGCCATTCGCGCTTTGACGTATGGCCTCTTATGGCGACAATTCGGACTTCGGATGATACTGCCTCTACGAAACCTGTGCCCGCCGCTGCCGCGATGCCTCAATTATCTATACTTCATGAGGGCCATCGTCCACGCTTCACAAATCGTGCAATGGGTGGACCTGGAGCTGTTTCTTGGCGATGTTGAATTGCGAACGCGGCTAAGTGCATGGGCGAGGGCACTTTTGGCGTCGGGCCAATCTGTGACCAGCTCGCGATTGGACTTGACGTCCTTGCAAGACGCTCTGCCCGAGGCTTATGAGGCTCTATGGCTTAGTCTAACTGGAATGTCAGGACAATCGTCGCAGGGCCAAGCCCAACCCCGCATCTCCAAGTTGGCTGAGTCGCGAAGACGGCGAGCGCTTGAAGAGGCACGGAGAGACCCATACTTTGTCTTCTGGTCCACCCTTCGCCGAGTTGCTCATCTCCAGCGAGCCTCAAGCTGTATTCCTGATGATGTCGCTGTTTCGTTAGGCAGTGAACCGATGAAGGAGGAATCCGCAAGTTATAGCGTATGGGAGGATTTTTCATGTAGCCTTCCCATTCGCATCTGCGTGTGTGAGGAAATGAGTGCATGCCAGTGCGGAGCTCATCAGAGTAGAACCCACTCAAGATGCATGAAGCTTTTAGATGTTGGAACTGGAGCGAACGCGATCTTTGGCGTACTCGCTGTGCGGCTGTTTGGCTGGTCATTTGTTGGCACTGACATTGATTCTTCTTCACTTCGTGTTGCGAGCGAACAGATGCAGTGGAACCGCCTGCTGGACACCGCAAAGGTCGACTTGATACATGTGTTAGATGACTCACTGAAGCTGTACGGTGGAATATGCGGTGTAAGAGTTGGTGTAGATAATACCACCGATGAGACAAAACAAGCTCAGTGCAGGCTTTTCCCGACTGGCGACCGAACCTCCTTCACGATTTCAATGTGTAATCCTCCATTTTATGATCGAACTGAGTTTGAGACTGAGACTAAGAAGCGAGGACTCGATAGGACGATCGGGGAAGTCGGCCAGGAATCTTCCCACGTTGACAATACTTCCTCTGTGGATTGTAGTTTGGATGATGATATGGCACCCGACGTATCTTCACTTCCTGAGCACGAAGCCGAAGCAGATCAGGCATTTGGGAGCTCTCGCGGCTTCAGTCGACGCCGTGCGACTAATGCAACGTTGGCTGAGCTAACATGTGAAGGAGGCGAAGAAGCCTTTGTCTTACAAATGGCCCTCGAAAGTGCTCGGGCACCCTTCTTGACACTTTGGACTACCACTATGGTTGGGTTAAAGAGCACGCTACACAAATTGCTCGAATTCCTCACAGATCCAGAATTGCGCTCTATGGCGGTGTTATCAATGGAGCCTATGCTGGCCTCGCACTTGTCCTCTATACTACTAGAGGGTGAGTGCTTGCCCGGGCATGATGATGGAGATGACTGTGAACCATTGACAAAACGTGGATCCACCACAACGTCTCGCTCCGCAGCCCTAGCCAAGCTTGGTTTGAATCACGTGTCCTATCCGCTCATACGGACTTTCGAATTTACTCAGGGTAACCAAACTCGTTGGGCCATTGCATGGTCGTGGAATCCCTTCCTCTTCGTCGGCGTAGCCAAGCACACAGAACTTTGGTTTAAGCACCTTCCTCCTCTCAAATTTAACACATAGGAAACTCGTTTATGTCTCTATGAGCCAGTAAAACAAAATGCAATTATCAACTCGAAGTCACAGTCCCTCCTTCAGCACCTTCCCCCTTCACGACTTATAACGCTCGCGGACTGATGATAGGCTTCGGCGGTGGAGTTCCGTAGGCAGACACGATGGACTGAATTTTCATCACCGCAGCTTGATAGTGGCTGTCATTAGCGACTACGCTCCTTGGGTGTGCACTCCCAGGTCGCACCGACCGAGCTGTGCCCGCCCCCACTGATGATGACAACACGGGATGCGCGGACGCAGGACGTGCAACGATTAAGGGTGCTCGAGCGGGTCGTGACGGTGGATGCTGTGAGTGAGCTGGTCTAGCTTCTCCGTCTGCTCCCTCTTCATTTTGCGATGGCGTTCCTGTTTGGACATTAGTTAGAATTTCCGAGGCCTCGTTACCGCCGCACTCAGTGCCTGGCTGGGACTCTTCGGAGGATGAGCGCTTGAAGGGTCGCGCACCCGGGGGACTTCGACGCCTTGCGGATGCCTCCGCATCCGCGTAGGCGGATAGCGCTGAAGCTTGCAGGGCAAGTCGTAGCTGTTGATTCGTCAGGCCATACGCGTTGTACGAGGCCGCCGCCCGTGCAGGACTTTGCGGCTGCATCAACTGCTCAGTGAGCGCTTTGTTGCTCCTAGGAAGCATAGCGGACTTTGGCCTACGATGCATTTGTTGTTGCAACTGCTGTTGCTGCTGATGCTGTCGATAATGCGATTCCTCCAGCTGTGCTTGCTGAAGGTACGATGAATCTAACATCTCTTTGAGGGCGGTCGCACTGTGCGCATCGCCAAAGCTAACAGCCACGCCTTCTCCGGCTGGGACTCCACTTCCGTCACCCCAGACGCCACTGCCCATAACACCCTGCACCAATCCGTAACGCCCACCAACATGCTCGTTTCGGCGAGTTCGCGGCTGGGACTGTGGCAGCGGATGTGCCTCAGACTCACCAACACGACCCACTTCAGGGGTTGTTTCCGAATTATCTGGTTGTCCATTGAGCTTGTGAAGAACGTGCATGAGTTGAAGCTTCATGAGACGATGAGAATTACGTAAGGCTGTGCTTCTAGTCTGTCGAACGGGCAGTAGGGGCCGCTTGTCAATCGTGGATGTAGATTGAGAGTCTACAGAATAAAGTCTTGCTCCTGCGGTCATAGGACGAGCTCTGCGGATGGTATGGGACTGCTGCTGTTGTTGTTGTTGGTCTTGTTGTGACTGGTGTTGCCGAGCATTCACTGTCGAGAGCTCCTGACGACCTTCGACACGCATTCCTTTCGGAGATTGCTTCGCATCCCTAGGCTCTTCTCCAACGAGAACCTGTTTGGAATTAAGAGTAACAATGAACGAACCGCCATTGTTAGGACTAGTTTGATTATCGCCGTTTGTCTGTATCCCATAGCACTCGATTTCAGCCTTATCATCGAGCTTCGTGGGGTCAGGCTCGTCGTCCGCCTTAGCTCGAACATCTTCACTTCCTTCATCGTGCGTCTGTAATGTAGTGGGAAGAGAAATAATCCTCCGGTGGGGCGACCTCGGTGGCTCAAGCGTGGGACTAGCGTCGCCAACAACTAAGCTGAGGTCTGGGGACCCAGTCGTGGGATCTTCACCAGTCGCCCCATGCTCAGCACCAGTGTTGCCCTTGTCCAGCTGGGTGAGCAGCTCCATTCGGTCTTGTTCGAGTTGTGCACGATACGCTGCGGTATTTTCGAGAAGCTTTAATGTAGACGGGGAAGCCGAAAGGGTCCTCTGAGATCTCGGCCCAAGTACTGGCGACCCGGCGACTTCCAAGTTCTGTGAGCGACGCCTCGACGACGAACCCCCAAGCAAATTGAACGTGGAGTCCGATCCTGAAAGTGTACGACCCGTGCTGCCAATGAGGCTAGATGAGGATGCCGACTGTGTCATCGTACTCGAGCCACCGCCACTACGCACCACATTCATTTGCATAAGTGCTGTTCGCATAGCAGCAGAATTGGCGCGCTCTTGATCGAGTTCCTTTTGCAATGATCGGATCTGGCGTCTGAGATTGTGATTGGCCAACAGTAACTCTTCGCGACTTTGTTTCAGTGCAACGAAGCCTGCCAAATTAGATTGCGCGCAGATTGTCACACTATTCATCAGATCTATAACAGTCTGGAATCGCACCGAGTTATCATGACGTAAGCTCGGCCGGGTCCTGGCATCATCCGACCCGTCACTGCTTGCTGTCGGTCGGGGCATTGAGTTTCCGATCGGAGTGCTTTCATTCTGGAGCTCTTGGGAGAGGGTTCCAAGAGGATAGAGCATGTCATGTTGGCGAGCCGCCACTAGGTGCGCATGCGCCTCAGCATCACGTTTCGGGTTGATTCGGTTAAGCCGTGCATTAAGTCTGACAGACTCATTGATTATCTCACGAACGGATCTTACAATTTCTTCCGAGTTGAGCGGGACTTTGTTAGCACCGTGGTGGTGGGAAAACTGTGGGGTGGATTGCGGCTCAGTGGGGTGTGTCGTAGTGGCAGCGTCAGCGATTTGTCCCTCAGTGTGGTCGCGAGCACTCGATCGTAGCTGCGGCGATGTCATGCCAGCATTGGGATCTTTAATGGCGGTTAATGAGCGCACTCGTATGAGGTCGGGTGGACTCCTACCCGAAGATCTCAGAGGTGTGGACACAGTGCTCTCAGAGAGCCCACTATCACCAGCTGGTCGGGTAGAGCTGGATGCGTTTGCAGCTGATGCAACATGATCATAGAGCTGCGCGTGCCTCTCAGGTAATGCCTGCTGAACGAACGCATTTGCAAGATCGAGGTAGTCTTCAAGCTTTGACATGGGCTCGCTGAACGAAGGAAAGCCCAACTTGGCGGATTGCTCGAGTGCTTCACGCCACTCCGACTGCGGAAGCGGTTTGGAGTGGCCAGATATCGTGGGAATGTACCGATCTAGCTCGTCTGTTAATGGGCCAAGCAAGGCTAGCACGATCTGAAGCATACTCTGAACCTTCTGCCATTGCTTCCGATTGATGAATTCGCGGGCATAATTAAAGCATACGACGCGCTTTACGAGCCTACGATAGTTCGTCAGAATGTGTTCTTGCTCCTTGCTACTCAGTTGGACAATTTTAATGTTGCGTCCGCCGTTATATCCCATTACTGTGTGGAGCCTGTCCTCGATCACGCGTTGGTCCATTTTAGCAATCATCATGCTGCGGTGCAGTCTCTGGGCCAGTCGGACAAAGCGTGGATCGATTGGATATTCTTCAAGAATCTGGTCGCACGTCTTGGACCGCTCAATGAGCTGATCCAGCTCCGTGTCCGTCATCTGCACATTTACGTCCTTGAGCGGAGTGCCGACGTTCACCGGTGAGCTTCGGCCCGGTGCCGAGGCTCCAGACTGGGTTGCAGCCGAGGGGGCTGCCGCAGACATCGAGCCTCAGATGGTTCTCTTCGCGAAGAGCGAGCGATGTTTGGGGTTGTGCTAGGGGTCCCGCAGGTGCAGGGTTATGCGCGACTGAAGCTGGAATGGGTCGGTTACCCCGAAACGTGACTGGGAAGGCAGGCTCAGCGTGTGGTGTGGAAAGTTGTGGAGTAAAGTGTTTGTCTTAATGGATTTATCCACGTGACAGAAGTATGTTGAATTGACTAACTTACTTCCGCACTCACCCCAAGCGGCTCAATCAGTCACTATACAATTCAGGTGAGAAGGTTCCGTTGCATCGAAATTTAAATTCCGCGGCCCCGACTCGCAACTTATTGCGAGTCCGCGCCTCCAGCACTGACCGCCCCCTGGGGTGCTGGAATAGAGGTCAAACTCGATTCGAGATACACAATTTCAAGGGGGAATTTCGGGCCTGCAGTGAGTGCTAGTGGCATGAAAACCATCTGTCTGTGTAGAGATGGTTGCTCTGTGGCGAAGACGCGAAATCCAGCCAACTGCACTTTGATCTTGTCTCGAATAACGTCGCAGAGTAAAACGACACGGGATTGGAATCTTCTTATCTCCATCGCACTGCGCGGTGGGATGGTGTGCGTAGCGGAATGGTACCCGGAGGTGTGGCATGCGAGATGTGATGCTTGTGTAACTCGATAAATCCGTTGTAACCTTCGGGCAATCCCACTCCACACAGCGCCACGCCCCTGCCAACCTCAATGGGGTTCGCTGCTGGCTGATCACTGGACTCAGGATTCTGATTATCACTCGTGTGATGGATGCACATATAGGCACAATGACGAGTGCGATCACGCCCAGCGTTGTCGTGGGCAAGTACTCGATCTTGTCATCGTACCTCGAGACTCTCGAGGAGCGATCCCCTAGTATGGCCGCCCCCGCGAAGGAGCTCAACGGTCTCGATCGCTTTATGGAGTGGATTGATGACGGCCATACTGGCAGCAAAGAGGTCACAGATGCAATGGACACAATCTATGAGGCGTTGCTGCAGGCCCACTTCTGGGCAAACTTCTTGGAATCAAACAACTTTGAGAGCGAGAGCAGCCGTCAGAAGCTCCTAGCCGTTCTCCAGCAGGCCAACCAAGTTGCAAGAAAGGCGTGCCCATCTGCGTACGGTGGCGCTCCTGCATCGCCCCCGCCTCCGCCCCGTTCAGAGAGTACCCGTTGTGACGAAGAAGAGGAGTCCTCCATTTGTACGAACGAGGACGCCCCTGAGATTGTTCCTGAGGCTCAAGCCTTGTATGATGAGGGTCTTGCATACTACCAAGGTGACGAGAACCAGCCCCGCAGCTTCGCCCAAGCCGCAGCAAAGTTTACTCAGGCAGCCGAACTCGGCCACCCCCTCGCACAGAAGATTCTCGGTGACATGTATTTGTACGGTAAGGGAGTCAAGCAGAACTACGAGAAGGCGTTAGCGTACTATACCAGTGCTGCGCAGGTTGGAAATCCCGGCGCATGTTTTAACATTGCATCGCTGTTCTATAATGGTGGTGTTACGGAGCGTCTCCCAGATCAAGCACTTGCCTGGTACCAACTTGCAGCAAACTCTCGCTTTACCAGAGCACAGCTAGCAGCCGCTTCGTTGAGCATGCTCGGAGTTGGAACACCTGAAAACCAGCCCAAGCTCGCCGAAGCTGTGACCTACCTACGAAGAGCCGCACATGCAAACAACGCAAATGCACAGTTTGCCCTGGCTATCTGCTACGATCTTGGATTGGGAGTGGCTGCTCATGCCCGCCGATCCTTCGCCTGGCTCCTTCGAGCCGCTCGCAACGGGCATCTTGAAGCACAGTACAAAGTGGGTGCAACATTTATGGATCCCAATAGTGATGCCGTCGTTGTGAACCATGCATACGCACTTGTATGGCTGACCAAGGCTGCTGAGCAAGGCCATGTCGAGGCTCAATTCAAACTCGGCCAGCTGTACTCCATGGACAACTCCCAATACGAAATCCCGGAGCCGGTTGCAGCTGGAGGAGAGTCTGTGCCCGTGCCACCACCACCGCCACCAGCACCCCCCGCTGACGACTCAGACACGACAACAGAGCCTTCAGACGCCGTGCCTCATTCGGACTCGGAGTTCCCCGTTGAGTCCCCTATCGTGCAGTCCACTGTTGAGTATGTGCAACCTGCACAAGATCTCGCAAAGGCGCGCGAGTGGTACCAACAAGCAAGCGATGCCGGACACAAGATCGCCCAATTTGAGCTTGCAAAGTTGTTGATCAAGGATGAGACGGCGAGCAGCGTTCAGATTGATGAGCTGCTGATGGCTTCTGCGAAGGCCGGTTACGCACCAGCGCAGTATCTCTGGGCGCATCGTGCCACAGGTGGATTCAATATTAATTACGCCGAGCATGCATTCCCATGGCTAAAACTATCAGCGGACGCTGCATATGTCCCCGCACTCTTGAAATTGACAGAGTGGATTGAAAACGAGGTCGTAGACGTCGATGATATTCCTGACGTGAAAATTCTTTACAGGGCAGCAGCCGTTCAAGGAGATCCCACAGCTATCGCTTATCTTGAGAGCCATCCTGATCCGGTAGACGAATACGCGACTGCAAATGGATCGAATGATGTCGAAGATCTCGAGATCACAATTAGGGGATCCGACCAACCTGTGGTATCGGCGATGAGTGATGACGCCACGCCGCCACCCCCTCCTCCTCCTGTAGAAAATGTTGTATCCATCGAGCATGCACAGAAGCTTTCGGACTATGACTCAGAAGACGACGAGCCCGCCGTTCCTCCTCCCCCCGAAGATGATGCCGAGGAACTGCCACCCCCACCGCCACCCCAGGATGACGCTGAACTAGAGGAACCAGGACAGGAAGGAGAAATTAGTCTTCCCCCACCACCCCAGGATGATGAGGTGCCTGAACTCCCGCCGCCTCCACCGGACGAAGGTGATTTCCCCCCACCTCCACCAGGCGCAGGCTTTTAATGAACCGAATGTTGATGTAGCGAACGAATTACGCAATGGTGTGTGCCAGCGGTGAAGCTGTCCTTCATCCCAAGACCCAGAACCATAAACAGTTCAACTGCAATGTATTGTATTGTAATTGTCGGTATTATGTACAGAAGAAGGCAAGTCAAGAACCAGAACAGAACTACTCCCGAAACACGGTTGACAACTGGACGCGCTTGCTCCCACGCTCCGCGGGCTCCGGTCTCTCTGCGCGCGGCGGTCGCGCTGCGTCAATGAGGTAAAACGGCGAAGAGGGAGCGTACGCTTTGGCTGCATCCCACGAGTTTTGCTGGGGCGTGGCAAACCCGTGACTTACAGGTGATTCAGAGCTCTCTGAGAACTTGGAAATGGCAACGTGTACTACTCTGGTCGATTGTTGGTCATCTCCTTTGTCTTGTAACGCCAGATCTCCCTCGGACTCTGATGCCATCGTTCGCTGCAGTTCGCCCTCAATTATCGTCCTGGCTAGATCGCTCGGCGAAGGTTGTGGTTTGGACGAGGCTTCCCAGGGCAGAAAACCACTGGGGTACGAGCCCTCGCCCATCCTTTCATCCCAAATGAGACCCCAATCCTCCTCTGACGCCTTGAACTCCACGATCGATCCTAATTTCTGAGTTGCACGGTTAGCACGCTTGCTGCCGAGCTGGGATCCCCTCACCTTCCGAGTCCTTGCAGTGGTTGTCGAGAGCTTGCTCTCATCTGGCGCGTGGTTCAGGCAATCGTTATCCGTCTCAACGTCAGGCTCGTCTTCGCCGTCGTCGTCCTCCTTCTCGTTGTCATCATCCTCGAGCGTTGGTACAGATAGTCGACCGCGACGCTCGCTTGGCGAGCTCATGTTAGTTGTAGCTGATGATTGCCCTATCTTCACAAATTGAGTTGTGGCAGCAGAGTCAGCAACCTTTTTGGAGGCAAGGTCATTTTCATTCGCCATCGCATCACGGTCGATGCTGGTTCGTGCTGATCCACCTGATCGATTGAGCCCTCTGCCAGATACTTGTGAAAAGAACATACTCATAGTTGGTACGAAGTCAGTTGGAGTCGACCCACCTTCACGACCTGACCGATGTTGAGGCGTGAGATTTGTGGCAGTACCCGTAGCTGTGGTCGAGATCGATGATCGCTTCCTTGGTCCAGATTTGCCCGTGCTCGCATCCGAATTAGGTGAGCTCAGTGGATCTTCCTGTTGGTTCTGCTTAGCCGACCGTCGTCTAGGTCCGGGAGTCTGTTGGTTCGGCACGGTAGCGGAGTCTGGTGTCTGAGTCCCCTGGTCATCTCGCTGAAAATGACCCTGCTCCTCTTTAGCTCTGCGAGACGTATGAGCCTTCGATCCTGATTGCTCGGCTCTGGATGCCGATGATTGCCGAGCACTCGTTGCTGACGCAGCTGCGGCTAACGCTTTCTCGAGGACAGCTTTGGTGTTGGCAGGTGTGATACTCTTAGATTGTCGGGACGAACTGGATGCTAGGGGCGGAGATGTAAACATTTGTGTTGATCGTGGAGAACCTGTCTTGGCCGGGGAGCTAGGCTCCAGTGTAACTTTCACCAGGAACGGAGAGCGCTCGAAATAGCCCGGGAACGACCGCGAGCTCGCGGCTGCTGCCTCCGCTAATAACTGGGCCGTATTCCCCTGCCGAATGATGAGGGAGCGACGCTTGATAGCGCTCATCTCTCTTGTATCTGTCGCGGTGCTGGAGGAAACCGACTCCTGTGATTGACTCAAGTGGCTGTCGGGAGTTGCCGTTGCTGCAGGGCTTTCTTGTGTTGGGGAAGGTGTAGGAAGAGGAGTGACAACTGGGGTTGCATTCTGGTCGTTGCTTCGGCCGAGTTGCTGCGAAGTAGTTAGAAGGTCGGCCCCCTGCTTCTGGGGTGACACAGCAGCCGCTTGAGGTGAAGCCTTAGTGAGGTCCGGTGAGGGCTTTGGTAACCCAAGTCGATGTGCTGCAACTGAACTTGACGGTTTGGTGGCAATGGGACTCAGCGTCGGTATGCTTGGAGTCTTGGCGGGAGAAGTGTTGGGAGACATGTTGGGAGTGGCCGCGCGACTAGGCCCTCGAGAACGGACTGTGTTCGAAGGATTCGCCTTATTAATAATTGGGATCAACGATCGGCTGCTACTTGCATGTAG
>Ga0182741_1005641_pt1 | contig 11474 bp, 8 predicted proteins | sample eDN5th37CBELigOP_FD_128874 | JGI IMG/M metagenome (GOLD analysis project Ga0182741, IMG submission 128874) | Enriched Organic Plus compost microbial communities from Emeryville, California, USA - eDNA 5th pass 37_C BE-Lig OP (version 2) (version 2) ...
ACCCGCGGCTGGCCCATGGCCTCGATCGACCGATGGATCCAGATCCTGCAGACGCTACCCCAGAGCATCATCGATCAAATGACCGCCCCAGCATGAAAAACGTGGGGAAACCTCAGTGTCTGACACCGACGGAAGGGAATCGATCAGCGGATCGTATCGGATGCGCGCGCGTTCACGGCGCGCACGTAGTGCTGGAAGAATTCCGGCAGCGTATCGGCCGCGCCATTGCGCAGGCGCCGTTCGACCTTGGAAATGGCGCACAGGCACACGTCGAACTCCGGCTCGCCGGTCACGAGCACGACCGGGTCTTCGTCATCGCACACTTCATACAGCCCGCCATAGTGGCGCCGGCCGACCTCGTACAGATAGGCCGCGGCGCCCACTCGCTGCATGGGCGTCAATGTCAGCAGGCCGCGGTGGGCCTCTTCGAGCACGGCGTCCAGCGCCGCGATGCTCTCGACGGAATAATCCAGTGCCGAGGTGTCCGGCACGGCTTCCAGGAAGGCCTGGGCCGCGCCAGTGACGCGCTCGATGAACTCGTCTTGCACCTCTTCGTCCACTTGCTGCGTATTTCTTAGGAAACCGAACATCGTTGGCTCCTGCGCCGGCAACCCGCGCGATAAGGTAAGTTCATTATATTTTCCGGAGCGGTCCGACGACACCGCGTGCGCCCTGCCGTTCAAGCCTGGTTACGCCCCTCTACGCGATGTCACGACCCGCCCCGCGGCGACGCCTCCAGGGGGCCGCACGCCTTGTACGGTAGAGAGACGGGCGCGATACTGGTCACGTAGCGACACGCCTTTTTGTTGCTCATACGCAACGCCAACGGGTTCCGGAGGCCGCATGCAAGTCCTGATCAATATCGATGTCGACGACCTGGACCGCGCCATCCAGTTCTATCGCGATGCCTTCGGGCTGGAAGTGACGCGCCGCTTCGGCGGCGACGGCGCCGAACTGCAGGGCGCGGGCGCGCCCATTTACCTGCTGCGCAAGGCCCAGGGCACGCGTCCGGCCGGCACCGTGGCCGGCGGCCGCGACTACGCGCGCCACTGGACGCCGGTACACCTGGATTTCGTGGTGGACGACGTGGACGCCGCGGTGGATGCGGCGGTGGCCGCCGGCGCGATACTGGAAGACCCGGCGCATACCCACGCCTGGGGTCGCATCGCCCATCTGTGCGACCCGTTCGGCCACGGGCTGTGCATCCTGCAGTTCCTGGGCCAGGGTTACGATGCGGTTTCCACCGTGGAAAACAACCCGCCGTGACACTCCACAACCTGGCGTACCCCGCCGTGACCGAACAGGATTTCGACGCGCTGGCCGATTTGCGCGCCGCCGCCATGCAAGCCAGCCTGCAGCGGCTGGGCCGCTACGACCCGCAGCGGTCGCGCGAACCGCTTCTATTTGCGCCACGGCTTCGTGCAAGCCGGCGAAAGCGAATGGGATATCGAGTACCGGCGCGCCTGCCCGCCGGCGCCGCCGGCCTGATCAGGTGCGCGGCAGCGTGACGCCGCGCTGGCCCTGGTACTTGCCGCCACGGTCGCGATACGAGGTTTCGCAGACTTCGTCGCTTTCCAGGAACAGCATCTGCGCGCAGCCTTCGCCGGCATAGATCTTGGCGGGCAGCGGCGTGGTGTTGGAAAACTCCAGCGTCACGTGCCCTTCCCATTCGGGTTCGAGCGGCGTGACGTTGACGATGATGCCGCAGCGCGCGTAGGTGCTCTTGCCCAGGCAGATGGTCAGGACGCTGCGCGGAATGCGGAAGTATTCCACCGTGCGCGCCAGCGCGAACGAGTTGGGCGGGATGATGCAGACATCGCCCTTGAAATCGACGAACGATTTCTCGTCGAACTGCTTGGGGTCGACGATGGTGGAATTGATGTTGGTGAAGATCTTGAACTCGTCGGCGCAGCGCACGTCGTAGCCGTAGCTGCTGGTGCCGTAGCTGACGATACGGCCGCCATTGGCGGTGCGAACCTGTCCGGGCTCGTAAGGTTCGATCATGCCGGCTTCGGCCGCGCGGCGGATCCAGCGGTCGCTTTTGATGCTCATGGTGGTAGGCCCAGGTTGATTGCCGCCTATTTTATCGTTTTGGCGGCCCGGGCCGCCCCGGCTCCGGTCAAACCGGCCGGGGGCTGTCCGCCGACCGGCCGGGGCGGCGGCCTCAGTCGTCGAAAAAGGTGCGGTAGACCAGGGCAATGCCATTGATGGCGCCGCCCTTTACGTCCAGCGACAGCCCGCGCGTCAGCCGGTAGCTGGCGCGGCCCACCGTCTCGGAACCGGCCATCGCCTGCTCGACGCTGAGCGTGATGCCATTGGCGAAATGCTTGCTGGCCACCAGGAACTGGGTGGCCAGGTCGCTGTCGCTGTCCAGGTTGACCTGGCTGGCCACGGTGCGGTCGGGCAGCAGGCTGCCCGAACTGCCGATGGCGCCCGACCGGATGCTGACGTCGTCCAGGCCCAGCTGCTTGTAGAACGGCTGCCCGCCGCCCAGCAGCGCGGTGCCCACCGACAGCAGCAGCGCCGCGTCGCTGCCGCCTTCATCGGGGCCGCGGCCCAGGATCAGCCACGACAGTTTTTCCACATCGCTGACATCGGGATACGACACCAGGTCGATGCGCGGGCGCTGCGCGGTGCCGCTGACCTTGACGCCGGCCTCGACCTGTTCGCCGGTGCGCAGGGCCTCGATGTCGAGCAGCGGGTTGTCCAGCCGGCCCTGGAACGTCAGCGTGCCGCGCCGCAGCCGCAGCTTCTGGCCGTACGCCTCGATGCCGCCGCCGCGCGTGCGCAGCGCCCCCATGCCGGTCAGGCGGCCTTCGGCCATCTGGATCTCGATGGCCCCCAGCAGCCCGGCGTCCAGCCCCATGCCGGTAATGTAGAACCGCGGCCCCATGTCGAACTTCAGGTTCATGAACATCTGCATGGGCGACTCGCGCGCCTGCTCGTCGCCGGGCCGCACCACGCGCACGTCGTCGTCCAGGCCGGGCACGCCCTGCAGGATTTCCAGGCTGAACCAGCCGGCGTCGGCCGTCAGGTCGCCGGTGATGGAAATGCGCGGCAGTTGCGCATCGATATCGACCGTGCCCGACACCATGGCATAGCGGTCGGACCGCTGCAGCGCGGGAAAACGGTGCAGCTTCACGTGCACGGCGCCGCGCGCCTGCAGCAGATCCCACTGGCCAGTGGCCTCGACATAGCCGTTCTTGGCGTCGGGGTTTTCCGTCACCCATTCGCGCGTGCGCCATTCGTCGGGCATGACGCGCAGCGACGCGGGAAACCGCAACGAGTCCAGGATCAGCCGGGTGCCGTCCAGGTGCGCCGCCAGGGTGCCGTCGACCAGCCGCACGCCGTCGTCGATGCGCACCACGCGCAGCGCCTGGCCGCGGATGTCGCCCTGGGCGCTCCATTTGCCGCCCGGGGTGCCCTGCGCGTTCACCTTGGCCTGCAGCTTGCCGCGCACTTCCATGGTGTCGCCCACGAACAGGTCGACCCAGGCCAGGTCGGCGATGTCGGCATCCAGGTTCACGCGCATGGGGCGGCGCATATCCAGCGCCAGCGCGCCATCGGCACGGGCCACCAGTACGGCCGACGCCGCGCCGGACAGCGTGCCCATCTTCTGCGTGCGCACGTCCAGCGTCGCGTCCAGGCGGCTGGCGCCCGCCCCGGTGGGCGTGGCGGTCAGGTCCAGCGCCAGGTTGGTCAGCCCCAGCGGAATGGGCGGGTCGCCGGGAATGCGCAGATCGCCGTCGCGGCGGGCGACGCGCGCGCGGCCGGCCAGCGCACCGGCGAATTGCAGGTCCCAGGATACGTCCAGCGCAATGCGGCGCTGGCCATCGGGCACGCGCGCATTGACGCTGCGCTGGCGCTGGGCCGCGCGGGCGGCCGCCTGGGGGTCGAGCGCGCGCATGACCTGCCGCAGCATGGCGGCATTGACAACCAGATTGTCGGCGCGGCCGGCGCTCTGCCAGCGGCCCGGACCGCCGCGCGACCCCTGGTGCGCCACCAAGACGCGTTGCTTGTCCGGCAGCGTCAGGGCCAGTTCGGTGGCGCCGACCTGCCACTGCCATGCGGGTGCGGCGGCCTGCGGCACGAACGACAGCGTGAACGGCTTGAGCGCCAGCATGAAGTTCATCGAGTCGGCGTTCAGGCGCTCGATCTTGCCGCGCCACCCGGGCAGGCGCGCGGCCGGCGCGGCCTGGGGATCGGCCGGGCCGGGCCCCCAGCCGCCGGCAAAGGCCAGTTCGGCCCGCATGGGCGCCCGGCCCAGCGTGTCGGCGCGACTGTCGGCCGGCGTGTAGCGGGCGGTGAACTGCCCGCGGTGCTGTTCCAGGCGGCCGTCCAGCTTGCCTTTCAACGCGGCGCCGCCGGGCAGGCCCGGCCAGAAGGCGTCCAGCCGCGGCGTATTGGCGTCCAGGGTCAGCGCGCCGTCGCCCTGGCTGAGTTCGCCCTGCGCGCGCACGCGGTTCGGGCCCAGCGTCACGTCCAGCCGCAGGTCGCGCAGCTGGAAGCCGGCCAGCGGATCGGCGGGGCCGGCCGCCGCCGTTGCCGGGGCGGCCGGCAAGGCGTCGACGCGGCCCGTCAGGTCGGCGGCCAATGCCTGCTTGTTCCAGCGGCTGCCCTTGGCGATCGTGGCCTGCACATAGGCCTGGCGCAGATCGTAGGCGCCGGCCACCTGGGCATCCACCGCCATGCGCGCGCTCAGCACGGCCGGCGGAATGATGTCGCCCAGCAGGCGGCCCAGGTCCAGGCGTTCGGCATCCAGGGTGGCCACTACGCGGTCGACGTCCGGATGCAAGGGCTGCGGCTGGCGATCCAGCGTGGCCACCAGGCCGGACTTGTCGGCCAGCCGCAGGTCCAGGTTGGCCGTGCGCACCGGAAACGGCTGGCCGAACGCCAGGCCGGCCTGCGCCAGCAAGGTCAGGGCACCATCGGCGGTCGCGCCGTCCAGCCGCACATCGAGTTGATCCAGCGTGCCTTCCGCCTCGGCACGCAGCGTGGCATCGCAGGGGGCGGACCGCGCCGGCGGCGGCTTCTTGGCCGCGGTGCGGGATGCCGACAGCATGTCGCTGGCACACAGCGGCGAATCGGCTCCCACGCCGCGGGCCCAGACATCCAGGCGGGCCTGCAGCGGCCAGGGAGCGGCCCATTGCAGCAAGTCGAACTGGCCCTGCAGTTCGGCCATGGCCTGGGCGTGATCCAGCCGCAGGCTGTCCAGGCGCAGCCCGGCGCCGCGGGCATCGGCGCGCAGCGACGCGGCCAGGTCGGTGATGGCCAGCGGCAAGACGACGCCGTCGTTCTTGATATCCAGCGCCCCCAGCGCCAGCCGGTCGACCGTCACGTCCACCGGCAGGGCCGGCACGGACAGGGGCTCGTCGGCAGGCGGGGCCTCGGGCGTGGGCGTCAGGCCCACCTGCACGCTGCCGGCCGACAATTCGCGCACGTGCAGCAGCCGTCGGCCCAGCGCGCGCCATTGCACGTCCAGGTGCAGATCGGCGATGTCGACCTCGGTGCCGGGCAGGACCAGGTGCAGCCGCCCCACCCGCAGCCCGCCCAGGATGGTGCCGCGCACCTGTTCGGCCGCGCCGTCGAATTGCTGCGCCACCACGCCCAGCAGCATGCGCGTGCCGGGCTGCGTGCCGGCCAGCCACAGGGCGAATGCGCACAGCAGCACCACCAGGCCGATCGGCAGCGGCAGCCACCAGACCAGCAAGTGGCGCAGGATGGCGCGCAGGCGGTTCAAAAGGCGATCCCCAGCGAGAAATGCAGGCGCAGGTCGCGCTCGCGCTGGCCGTAGGCCAGGTCCAGGAACAAGGGGCCGGCCGGCGTGCGCAGGCGCGCGCCCACGCCGTAGCCCAGGTGCATTTTCATGTCGCCGAACGTCTCGGCCGCGTCACCCGCGTCCACGAACACCGCCATGCCCCACATCTCGTCGAAATAATGGTCGTATTCGATGCTGGCCACCGCCAGCGTGGGCGCGCCCACCACGGCGTCGTCCTGCTCCAGGCCGATGCTCTGGTAGCGGTAGCCCCGGATCGAACGCGCGCCGCCCGCGCGGAAGCCGAAATCGTCGGGCACGCGCGTCTTGGAATCGGACCACACGCGGCCCACTTCGCCGCGCACCGTCAGCACGTCGCGCTGGCCTATCGGCCACCATTTCTGGCCGCGCACCCGCGCGCGAAAGAACGGATTGCCGCTGTCGAGCACCACGCCCAGCCCGCCGCCCAGGGCGATCAGGTTGCCCTCGCGCGGATCGTATTTGTTGTCGACGTCGCGCCGCAGCCATTCGGAGGTGAGCGTGGCGCTGGGCAGGTCGTATTCGTCGCCGCCGTCGATCTTGACGTGATCGTGCGCCAGCAGCACGCCCCAGCGGTTTTCGTATTCCACCCGGCTGTCGCCCGCGCCCTTGCGCTCGCGCAGCCGCGTGGCGCCCAGCGCGAAGCGGCGCACATCCAGCCCCTGGATGTCGGAATGATCGGCCAGCAGGCCGATGGAATCTTTCTGGCCCTTCTCGTCGGGCGGCAAATGGAAGTCGGCGAATGCGCGCTGGCGCAGGCGGTCGACGCTGATGCCGCTTTCCAGCGTGACGGGCAGGCCGAACACCACGTTCTGGCGGTACATCACTTCGCCGCGCACGCCGGCCTCGTCGTCGACCCCGATCGATGTCGCCACGCGGCGCGCCGGCGCCTCGACCACGCGCACATCCACCGGCAGGGTCACCACGCCGTCCGAGTCGGGCCGCGCCGCGCCGGCGCGGGTCGGGCCGCCGGCCACCAGCGGATCGCCTTCCGGCGTGGCGGCCGCCAGCCCGGCGGAGCCGGGCGCGCGGGCGCGATCGGACTGCGCCGCGGGCTTGGGCGCCGGTTCCGGCCCGGCCGTATCCAGCGTGACGAAGGCACCGCGGAAGAACGAGGTGGCCTGCAGGTCCTGTTGCCAGCCGTCGAGCTTGTCCTGGTCGTAGTTCTCGCCTTCGCGATAGCGCACATAGCGGCGCACCAGCGAATCGGGCACGCGCCGCAGCCCCTGGGTATTGAGCGGGCCCAGGCGCACCAGCGGGCCGCTGTCGATAGTGACCGCCAGGTTCACTTCGGCGGTGTCGGCATGCACCACCGCGTCCGATGCCGTCATGTGCGCCAGCATGAAATCGCGCGACGAGACGGCATCCAGCAGCGCCGACTTGGCCTTGTTCCAGTCGCTGTTGATGAAGGGTTGGCCCGCCGGCAGCGACCAGTTCTTGCGCAGCGCTTCGATGCGCTGCGCGTATTCGGGCCGCGTGACGCGCCCGGTGAATTGCAGGTCGACCGACGCCACCACGGCGCGCTTGCCGGGCTGGATGGTGATGTCCCACGTTTCGCCGGCCACGTCGGTGCCGGTTTCCAGCGTGACGGTGGGCGTGAAGTAGCCCTGGGTGGCCAGCGCGGCCAGCGTGGCATCGCGCGCGCGCCGGCGCAAGCGGTTGATTTCGCCGCCGTCCTGGTCTTCGGCCAGCCGCGTAATGGCGGCGACGGCCTCGGTAATGGACTGCAGCGCGGCCGGCGGCACGCCGCCCGGGTCGATGATGACCTCGGGCCCCTGCGCGCGTACGCTGCCCGTCATGCCCAGCAGGCCGGCCAGCAGCAGAGCGACCGCTACCCGCATATGTCAGGTCGGAGGCTGGACGACAACGGACGGCAGCTTGCCCGCCATGTCGCGCGGCAGGGCCGCCACGCCGATGGCGAGCTTGCGGGCGATATCGCGATAGCGCCGCGCGGCCTCGCCATCGGGGTCGGCCACCACCGTGGGCCGGCCCGAATCGGTTTGCGCACGGATGTCCATGGCCAGCGGCAGGCTGCCCAGCCACGGCGCCTGGTACTGCTCGGCCATGCGCTGCCCGCCGCCCTCGCCGAAAATATGCTCGGCGTGGCCGCATTGCGTGCAGATGTGCACGGCCATGTTCTCGACGATGCCCAGGATGGGCACATCCACCTTCTGGAACATGCGCAGCCCCTTGCGCGCATCCTGCAGCGCCAGGTCTTGCGGGGTGGTGACGATCACGGCGCCCACCACCGGCACTTTCTGCGCCAGGGTCAGCGCCAGGTCGCCGGTGCCGGGCGGCATGTCGACAACCAGGTAGTCCAGGTCGCGCCAGTTGGTCTGGCGCAGCATCTGCTCGAATGCCTGGGTAACCATCGGGCCGCGCCAGATGGCGGGCGCGTCGGCGTCGATCAGGAAACCGATGGAATTGGCCTGCAGGCCATGGCCCTCGAGCGGCTCCATGGTCTTGTTGTCGTGGCTGGCGGGGCGGCCCGAGACGCCCAGCATGGTGGGCACGCTGGGGCCGTAGATATCGGCGTCCAGGATGCCCACCGTGGCGCCGTCGGCGGCCAGCGCCAGCGCCAGGTTCACGGCGGTGGTGCTTTTGCCCACGCCGCCCTTGCCCGAGGCCACCGCAATGATATTGCGCACGGTGGGCAGGGGCTTGAGTCCGCGCTGCACCGCATGGGGGCGCACGGACCAGTTCACCGTGACGCGCGCGTCCGGCGCGCCCGCGGCGGCCAGCGCCTGCCGCGCCGCCTGCTCGACGCCCGCCCGGGCATACGTGGCGGGGTAGCCCAGGGTCAGCGTGACCGACAGCGCGCCCCCGTCGACCGCGATGTCACCGTCTTTTACAAATCCGGCCAGTTCCTGGCCCGAAAATGGATCTGTTACGGCCCGCAATGCCGCACGGACCTGCGCTGTCGTTATACTCATCATTCTGATTCCATAGGCAGGACGGCTGTGCGCCGCCCGCTACCCCCAAGGATAGCGGATACGCGGGAACCTTTTGTCCTGTTTTGCATCCGACCATCATGATCGACACTCTTTCCCGATTCCTTCGCGCCGTGGCGTTCGCCGTCCTGGCCTTGTTCGGCATGGCCATGGCGCTGGTCTTCATGATCTCGACCGCCATCGCGGTCGGCATCCTGTACGTCGTGGCCAAGGTGCGCGGCAAGCCCTTCGGCGTGCGCGCCTACTGGAGCCAGCGCCAGAATGTGCGCCCGGGCGCGTTCCGCCCCGGCACGGCGCCGCCTTTCACGCCGCCGCGCGGCGACGTGATCGACGTCGAGGTCCGCGAAGTCCGCTAAGGCCCGCGGCGCACCCCGGCGGCGCGCACGCGTTCCCCGCGCCCCTGCCCCGGCCCGGTCCGGCGCAGGGGCGCGGCGTCTTTTCGCCCGTCCGGGCCGCCTCGCGCGCGCGGCCGCTAAAATAGCGGGCTTCCCTTTCCTGAATTGCCATTCACGACATGTCCCGCACCCTGTTCGTCACGACCGCGCTGCCCTACGCCAACGGTTCTTTCCATATCGGCCACATCATGGAATACATCCAGGCCGATATCTGGGTCCGTTCGATGCGCATGGCGGGCCACACCGTGCATTTCGTGGGGGCGGACGACGCGCACGGCGCGCCCATCATGCTCAAGGCCGAAAAAGAGGGCATCTCGCCGCGCGACCTGGTGGCCCGCTACGCCGCCGAGCGCCCGCGCTACCTCGACGGCTTCCACATCCGCTTCGACCACTGGCACAGCACCGATTCGGCCGAGAACGTCGCCCTGTCGCAGGACATCTACCGCGCCCTGAAAGCCCAGGGCCTGATCGAGACCCGCGCCATCGAGCAGTTCTACGACCCGGTCAAGGGCATGTTCCTGGCCGACCGGTACATCAAGGGCGAATGCCCCAAGTGCCACGCCAAGGACCAGTACGGCGATTCCTGCGAAGTCTGCGGCGCCGTCTATGCGCCCACCGAGCTGATCAACCCGTACTCGGCCCTGACCGGCGCCACCCCGGTGCTGAAGTCGTCGGAACACTTCTTCTTCAAGCTGTCCGACCCGCGCTGCGTCGAGTTCCTGCAAAGCTGGACGACCGGCGTCAACGCGGCCGGCAACAAGCACCTGCAGCCCGAAGTGCAGGCCAAGACGCGCGAATGGCTGGGCGGCGACGACGGCGAGGCCAAGCTGGGCGACTGGGACATCTCGCGCGATGAGCCGTACTTCGGCATCGAGATCCCCGACGCGCCTGGCAAGTATTTCTATGTCTGGCTGGATGCCCCGGTGGGCTACCTGGCCTCGCTGAAGTCGTACTGCGCCAAGCAGGGCCTGGACTTCGACGCGCTGCTCGATCCGCAAGGCGACACCGAGCAAGTGCACTTCATCGGCAAGGACATCATCTACTTCCACGCCCTGTTCTGGCCGGCCATGCTGAAGTTCGCCGGCCGCAAGACGCCGGATGCGCTGAACGTGCACGGGTTCATCACCGTCAGCGGCGAGAAAATGTCCAAGAGCCGCGGCACCGGCATATCGCCGCTGCGCTACCTGGAACTGGGCATGAACGCCGAATGGCTGCGCTACTACATCGCCGCCAAGCTCAATGCCCGCGTCGAGGACATCGACTTCAACCCCGACGACTTCGTCGCGCGCGTCAACAGCGACCTGGTCGGCAAGTACGTCAACATCGCCAGCCGCGCGGCCAATTTCATCACCAAGCATTTCGACGGCGCGCTGGCCTACGCCGGCGACACCGATTCGCTGTCGGCCGGGTTCGCCGCCCAGGCCGAATCGATCCGCGCGGCCTTCGAGGCGCGCGAGTACAACCGCGCCATCCGCGAGATCATGGCCTATGCCGACGGCATCAACCAGGCCTTCGACACGGCCCAGCCATGGGTGCTGGCCAAGGGCATCGGCACCGCCGACGCGGCGCAAAAAACCGCGCTGCAAGACATCTGCTCGCGCGCGCTGGCCGGCTTCAAGGCCCTGTCGGTGATGCTGGCCCCGGTGCTGCCGGCGCTGTCCGACCGGGTGGCGCGCGAACTGTTCGGCGCGCCGCAGCCCTACACCTGGGCCGATGCCGCCATGCTGCCGCAGCATGTGGCGCCCTTCAAGCACCTGATGCAGCGGGTCGAGCCCGCCATGCTCGACCAGTTGTTCGAGCCGCCGGCCGCGCCGGCGCCACCCGCGCCCATGCCGGGCGGCGAGGCGCTGGCCGACACCATCACCATCGACGACTTCGCCAAGATCGACCTGCGCATCGCACAGATCGTCGATTGCCGGCACGTGGAAGGCTCGACCAAGCTGCTGCAGCTGACGCTGGACGTCGGCGAAGGCCGGCATCGCAACGTGTTCTCCGGCATCAAGTCGGCCTACAAGCCCGAAGACCTGGTGGGCAAGCTGACGGTGATGGTCGCCAACCTGGCGCCGCGCAAGATGAAGTTCGGCGTGTCCGAAGGCATGGTGCTGGCCGCCAGCCATGCCGACGACGCCGTCGATGCAGGCATCTACGTGCTGGAACCGTGGCCCGGCGCCAAGCCGGGCATGCGCGTGCGCTAAGCCTCCAAAGCGCGGTGCTAGTGTCGTGTCCCGCAAGTCCGTCGTCATGATGAAATCGATGGATTCGTGCGCGGGGCAAGGCGCAAACCGCAGGGATAGCCCAAGCTATCACGAGGATTTGCAACGCCGCCCGGGGCGC
>Ga0182741_1005645_pt1 | contig 11466 bp, 12 predicted proteins | sample eDN5th37CBELigOP_FD_128874 | JGI IMG/M metagenome (GOLD analysis project Ga0182741, IMG submission 128874) | Enriched Organic Plus compost microbial communities from Emeryville, California, USA - eDNA 5th pass 37_C BE-Lig OP (version 2) (version 2) ...
CCTCGGCGCACCATGACCCAACACCACCTATTCCTACCACCGCGACTCGCGCACCCACCAGCTTATGCAGCACCTGGGGTCCGTACAGCCGCTCGAGCCCACCGAAACGACGCTCCAGATCCGCATCGTCGTTCAGAATGTTGTCGGTACCGCCGGGCGTTTCAGATATATCCATATGTCGCAAAAATACCGTCCAGGTCGGAAAGCTTTGGGTCGCAAGGTATAAAATTACAGTTTGTCGTCCAATCCCATTATTAGACCACGCGCCACCTGGCTGTCTCTATTGCTTGGCCCTGTTGTCGTCTCTTCCGCCGTGACCGCTTCCGACTCCCTTGAATCCCTGTTCGCCACATCCGGCGCCACGTTTCGCCTATTAACGGAGGAGCAACGCCAGGCATCGCTGGATGCTGCTCTGGCACACTGGAACGGCCGGGACGACTTATGGGTATATGGCTACGGGTCACTTATCTGGCGACCCGAGTTTGACTTTCTCGAAAGAAGGCCTTCTTTGCTGCGTGGCTATCATCGCGCATTGTGCCTGTGGTCGCGCGTCAACCGCGGTACGCCGGAGCGCCCAGGGCTGGTTTTCGGGCTTGACGTAGGCGGTTCCTGCCGCGGGATGTCGTTTCGCATTGCGGCCGAAGAAGTCCCTCACACTCTTACCGCTCTCTGGAAGCGAGAAATGCCCAGTGGAGCCTATTTGCCCAAGTGGCTGAACTGTGCGACGGATTCCGGCCCGGTTCAAGCACTCGCGTTCGTCATGGACCGCAGCAAGGATGCTTACGTTCGTGACCTCACGCATGAGCAACTCATTGAAATCGTGCGCCACGCGCATGGCTCCTATGGCTCTTGCACGGAATACGTGCTGGAAACCGCGCAGGCGCTTGAAGAAGCGGGCATATACGACAGAAAGCTGAAATCACTTGTGCGCGAATTGAGAGCACTGTCAGGCAGAACAGGTTGATGTACCGCGCGCCTGCCCACAAGCGGCCAAGCAGGTAGAATAGTCCTTTCGACGACAAAAACGTCACCTCCTGTCACCCGCCAATGTCCATCGCCGATATCCGTCAGGTTTATCAAAAAAGCGTGTTGCTCGAGAACTCGCTGGCCTCCGCTCCGCTGGAACAGTTCACCATCTGGTTCGACGAAGCGCTCAAGGCCAACGTGATTGAGCCCAATGCCATGACCCTGGCTACCGCAGATGCCGAGGGCAGACCTTCGGCGCGCATCGTCCTGCTCAAAGGAATTGATGACCGGGGGCTGGTGTTCTTCACCAATTACGAATCACGCAAAGGCCGCGAGCTCGCTGCTCGACCCTATGCGTGCCTGCTGTTCTTCTGGCCCCAGCTCGAGCGCCAGGTCCGGCTCGAAGGAAGGGTCGAGAAGGTAAGCGCAGACGAGTCCGATCAATATTTCGACACCAGGCCCCTGGGCTCACGCATAGGAGCCTGGGCTTCTCCCCAAAGCCAGCCCATTACACGCGAGGAACTCGAAAGGCGCACGCAGGAACTCGCTGAATCCATGGGTCAGTCTCCTTCGCGGCCCCCGCATTGGGGCGGCTATCGTCTCGTACCCGACAAGGTCGAGTTCTGGCAAGGGCGCCCTTCCCGCCTGCACGATCGCCTGGTGTTCGAGCAAAACCAACTTGGCCAGTGGCAAATAACGCGATTGGCGCCCTGATTCTGTATGTCCGCTACCCTTCCTGATTTCGACGACACGTACTTTCGCTCAGCACTTGGTAGATTCCCCTCGGGGGTGACTATCGTCATGACACAATCGCAGCACGACACTCAACCTGTCGGCCTGACGATCAGTTCATTCAGCTCGGTGTCTTTAGAACCGCCACTTGTATCGTGGACTCTCGCCAAAAGAGCAGCATCGCTCCCGCATTTCGAAAACTGCCAGCGCTACGTCATTCACATTCTGTCGGCCACCCAATTGCCGTTGGCCAGGAAATTTGCCAGTGGCCCGCAGACCGAGCGCTTCTCAGGTGTGGAGCTTTCGCTATCTCCCGGCGGTGGGCCCATGCTCGAACCGTCCGATTGCGCCGCCTGGTTCGAGTGTTACAACGTTTGCCGCCACGATGCCGGTGACCACATCTTGTTTATTGGGCAGGTCGAACGTTGTGGCCGCACGTTTCACCAGCCACTGGTGTACCATGCGGGCGACTTTGACCTGACCCCTTCGCATCAACCTTTGTCCGATCATTAACCGGCGTGCAGCCTGTCTGATAACGCCATACTTGCGTGACCATGAACGATTTCATCCTTACCTTGTCCTGCCCCGACCGCATAGGCATTGTCCATAGCGTGACAGGCTGGCTTTTGGGCCTGCACGGCAATATCGTCGACGCCCAGCAGTTCGGCGACATCGAAGAAGAACGCTTTTTCCTGCGCGTCCATTTCAAGCTGCCATTGCCGGCTACGGTGGAATCCTTGCAAGAAAGTTTCGCTTCGGTAGCAGAACGTTTCAGCATGGACGCACGCATTCATGATGCCAATCGCAAGGCTCGCCTGCTGATTCTGGTTAGTCGCCAGGGCCACTGCCTCAACGATCTGCTGTTTCGCACGCATAGCGGTCAATTGCCCGTGGAAATTGCTGCTGTCGCCTCGAATCACAACGATTTTTCAGCAATGGCGACCGCTTATGGCATACCGTTTCATCACCTGCCCGTCACGGCTGAAACCAAACGTCAGCAGGAGCAGCAGATACTTGATCTGGTCGATGAGCACGAAGTCGACCTGGTCGTTCTGGCTCGCTACATGCAGATTCTTTCACCTGAGTTGTGCGAAGCTCTTTCGGGGCGTGCAATAAATATTCACCATAGCTTTCTGCCCAGCTTCAAGGGCGCGCGTCCCTACCATCAGGCACATGCGCGTGGAGTGAAGATTATCGGCGCTACCGCACACTATGTGACTTCGGACCTGGACGAAGGTCCAATCATCGAGCAAGACGTCGAACGCGTCGACCACTCCATGAGCGCTCAGCAATTGACGCGGGTCGGGAGCGATGTCGAATCGCTGGTACTGGCGCGCGCTGTGCGTAATCACGTCGAGCATCGCATATTGCTCAACGGCAACCGTACCGTCGTATTCAAATAGACATATCAGAGTCGGCTTGCGCACGCAGCCAGGACTCGAAGCTCAATAGGGCTTCCGAAGGGTCGTCCTGAGCCGGATAACTGAAGTAATAGGCTTCTCGTACCGGCAGGACGCCTTCATCTGCCATGGTCAGCGCATCGGATGCGAGCGCTTGCCGGGCCAGGAACCCCGGCACCAGGGCGACTCCCATTCCTGCATGAGCGGCCGCCAGAAGCATGGTGAACAGTTCGTACCGAGGCCCCGCGCCCACTGAGGGCGGGCAGTCGCGCTTCTGTTCCCGATACCACTGACGCCACACGTCCGGGCGCGACATCATGTGTAAATGGGCGACACCGCCCATACCTTCCGGATGCGCTTCGATGGCAGCCTTCACACCCGGCGTGCACACCGGCACCAGTTCCTTCTCATCGAACAGCTTGAAGCCGATCGTGCCCGGCCACAGCTGTGATGCATGGTAGACCGCTGCGTCAAAGGGATGATCGTTGAACTGAAACGGCCGTGTGCGCACCGACAGGCTTACCGAGATATCCGGGTGATCCTGTTGAAAACCCCGCAAGCGTGGAACCAGCCAAGTGGTCGCCAGGGTGGGCAAGACCGCTACATGCAGGCTGCGGCCTAATCCGGCGCGCGAGATCAAGCCCGTTGTATCCTTTTCGAGCTGTTCCAGATGGTGACGAACCCGCGCCGCATATTCAGCTCCAGCGTCTGTCAATGCCACCCGACGCCGGATACGAGTGAACAACTGCACGCCCAGACGTTCCTCGAGGCTCGTCACCTGCCTGAAGACCGCGCTATGGGTCAGCGAGAGTTCTTCAGCCGCTCGCGAGAACGATCCCAGGCGAGCGGTAGCTTCGAAGGCCTGCAAAGCGCCAAGGTTTGGAATGCCGTGTCTCATGGTTCATAAATTGCACTATATTGTGCGTTTTTATCAATTGCGCTGTGCGGTTAAATCACATTATGATAGTTTAAACCTAAACATATTCCATACGGAGCAAACTATGTCCGCGTCCTTCAACTGGGAAGACCCCCTTTTACTCGACTCGCAGCTAACCGAAGACGAGCGCATGGTGCGTGAAGCCGCCCGCGCCTACGCTCAGGACAAGCTCGCACCCCGCGTGCTCGAAGCTTTCCGCAACGAAAAAACAGACGCTTCCATTTTCACCGAAATGGGTGAGCTCGGCCTGTTGGGCCCCACCATCCCCGAAGCCTACGGTGGCTCCGGTCTTAATTACGTATGCTACGGCCTGATCGCCCGTGAAGTCGAGCGCATCGACTCCGGATATCGCTCAATGATGAGCGTGCAGTCCTCGCTGGTCATGGTTCCCATCAACGAATTCGGAACCGAAGAGCAAAAGCAGAAATACCTGCCCAAACTGGCTACCGGCGAATGGATCGGCTGCTTTGGCCTGACCGAACCCAACCACGGTTCCGACCCTGGCAGCATGGAAACCCGCGCCGTCAAGATCGACGGTGGCTACAAGCTTACCGGCAACAAGATGTGGATCACCAACTCGCCTATCGCCGATGTATTCGTGGTGTGGGCTAAAGTCGTCGGCGGCGAAGACGATGGCAAAATCCGTGGCTTCATTCTTGAAAAAGGCCTCAAGGGTCTTAGCGCCCCCGCCATTCATGGCAAAGTCGGCCTGCGTGCGTCGATTACCGGCGAGATCGTCATGGACGAAGTCGAAGTACCTGCCGACGCCATGATGCCCGGTGTGACGGGCTTGCGTGGTCCCTTCACCTGCCTGAACTCGGCACGCTACGGCATTGCCTGGGGCGCCTTGGGGGCCGCCGAAGACTGCTGGCATACTGCCCGCCAGTACACGCTCGACCGCAAGCAATTTGGCCGCCCCCTGGCTGCCAACCAGCTTATCCAGAAGAAGCTGGCCGACATGCAAACCGAAATCACGCTTGGCCTTCAGGGTTGCCTGCGTCTGGGCCGCATGAAAGACGAAGGCACGGCCGCCGTTGAAATTACCTCGATCATGAAGCGAAATTCCTGCGGCAAGGCCCTGGACATCGCTCGCATGGCTCGCGACATGTTGGGTGGTAACGGTATTTCCGACGAGTTCGGCGTAGCGCGTCACCTGGTCAACCTCGAGGTCGTCAACACCTACGAAGGTACTCACGACGTCCATGCCTTGATTTTGGGTCGTGCACAAACCGGGATTCAGGCCTTCTGCTAAAACACACAAGGTGCGCAACTGCACCGGTTGATTTACCCGCAGAGCACCAGCATCACAATGCCCGCCTTTTCAAGGCGGGCTTTTTTTCGGGCATCACCCAATACCAATCGTGTTTAGGGTATTCCCCGTGTTCTCGAGCAAAGTCTGCTCCTGTATACTTGCATTACATACAAAAGTGTATGCAAAATAATACGGAGACAACCTATGCAGTCCTTTTCTTTCAAGCTTATTGCCGGCCTTGCCCTGGCAGTGGCAGGCCATAGCGTTTCAGCAGAAGTCAAAGTGGGTTATATCGGCTCGTTCTCGGGCCCGACGGCAATGCTCGGTCAGGAGCAATACGACGGCTTTATTCTGGGCATCGAAATGGCCAACGCTCAGCCTGGAAGCGTTCCGATCAAAGTTATTCGCGAGGACGACCAGTTTCGACCCGAGATCAGCATGCAGGCCTCGCGCAGACTGCTGGAGCAGGAAAAGGTGGACGCCATGGTGGCCCCCGGTTCAACCCAGTTGCTGCTGGCAAGCCTTCCCCGATTGAGTGAAAGCGGCAAAGTGGTTTTTTCCACCCTCTCCGGCCCTGCTGTACTGGCCGGTGAAAAATGCCAGCCCAATGTGTTTGTCACCGCCTACCCGTCCGACGCCCCGGCTGAAGCCATGGGCGAGTACGTCAAGAAACAGGGGTTTAACAACGTGTTTCTCATGACGTCCAATTATCAGGGCGGCAAGGACATGATTGCCGGTTTCAAGCGTCATTACACTGGCAACATCGCAGAAGAAATCTACACACAATTGGGCCAGACGGATTTTTCGGCCGAAATTACCCAGATTCAGCTTGCCAAACCTGACGCCGTGTTTGTGTTCTACCCTGGCGGCATGGGAATCAATTTCACCAAGCAGGCCGCGCAAGCCGGGTTGCTGCCTTCCTTGCCTGTATTCTCTGTATTTACCGTTGACCCGATCACGCTTCCGGCCATTGGCCCCAGTGCCAATGGCATTACGACCAGCGTGGTATGGGATGCCGAGCTGAACAATCCCGCCAGCAAGGCCTTCGTCAAGGCGTTCACCGAAAAATACAAGCGGGCTCCCAGCCACTGGGCTGCCGTCAGCTACGACACCGCCCAATTGCTGAGTACGGCGCTTCGCAGCATGGATGGTGACGTTTCAGATAATGCCAAATTTATCCAGGCGGTGAAAAAGGCCGGCTCGGAATTCGATTCAGTTCGTGGCTCATTCAGCTTCAACCACAACAATATGCCGATCCAGGACTACTACATATACCAGTACGTCGAAGATGGCGGTCAAATTGTGGCCAAGCCCATGGGCACAGCGTTGAAGGACCACAAGGACTCATACGCAGCGCAGTGCAAGATGGGTTGAGGCTGCGCCATTGACAAAAATGTCTGCTGTCTGACCTGCACCCCATAAGTTGGACATCAGTCCAACCTTTGGGGTGTTTTTTGACGCGCGGTTTTTTAGATATGCAGCATCATGGCCGGCCTGCATTTTTTAATTATGGATGCAGGCCGGCCAATGCCAAGATACCGCCGGGCTGATCAACAGCGCCTGGCAATAAAGAATGAGTCATGCAGCGCATCCATGACACGCCCGTCACGCGCGGCCGTTCCGATCAGATGCACTGGCAGGCCGGGTGCCAACGTAGCAAGTTCATCGGCAAGTTCGGTACATGGCGCATAGCCGCAAGCAACGACCACCGTCCGGGCCGCAAGCACTTCTTCACGCTCCTGATCATCTTGCACTGTCACGCCCTTACTGTCAATTGCGATGGCCCGGGTATTGGTTCTAACCTGGATGCCGTGATCGGAAAGCAGGTCCGGCATGCCCATTTCGTCCGTAAACACATACCCCTGTGAAAGGACTCTATCGGCAGAATCAATCAGGGTTACGTCGCCAGTGCCTGCAGCTTGCAACCATAATGCTGTATCGCATCCCGTCATGCCTGCTCCGATCACGACGACGGGGCCTTCGACCTGGGACCTGTCGGAGATTTCATGTGCCATGAGTACCCTGGCGTCCGAGACCGGCCCCTGGAAAGGTACCGGCTTTCGGCCGGTGGCGAGCATGACCCGCTCAAAACCCGCCGATACCAGCTCCTGGGCAGTGACCTGTCTTGACACCACCTGAACACCTTCCAAGCGATGGATCAAATGGGCCAGCAATGCGCGCAAGTCTTTCTTGAGGTCGTGACGGACGGCTGTGTTGAGCTGGCCGCCCAGCCTGCCCTGCTCGGAACAGCACGACGTGATGCCCACGCTCGGCCAGCACCCGAGCTGCGTTCATGCCGGCCGGTCCGCCCCCGACCACGGCAATCCGTTCGCTACGCTGTGCTTTCTCGATGGGATAACGATACTCCTCACCCATTGAAGGGTTGACCGTGCAGCCTGCGCTGCGGCCGACATTCAGCCCACGATGCAAACAACCGTCGTTGCAGCGAATACAGGGTGTGATGTCGTCCATGCGGCCCTGCTGCGTCTTGAGCGGCCAATCCGGGTCGGCCAGCAAAGGGCGGCCCAACGAAACAAAATCAGCACTGCCGGAAGCAACGATATCCGCAGCGACGTCAGGCGCCACGATGGAACCTGAGGCAATGACGGGAATCGAGACGGCGGCCTTGATCTGTTCCCACCCCCATCGGTGCAAGGCACGAGGCATGTACCAGGGGCTGACTTCGTACTGCATCAGTGCGTGGTGACCCCCCGAGCAATGAATGACGTCGACGCCCTCAGCTTCGAGGCGACGACAAAGCTCGACCGTCTCTTCGATAGTAATGCCGTCCTGTTCATAGTCGACCACGGAAAGCCGGACGCTCAGAGGGGTCTCACGCGGAATTTTGCTACGAATGTTCTGTACGATTCCGATAAGCAGCTTGATACGGTTTTCGAACGACCCGCCATATTCATCGCTACGTTTGTTGGTGAACGGCGACAGGAAATTTGTAATGAGGTAACCGTGACCTGCATGAACCTCGACCAGGTCGAAGCGTGCCTGCACAGCGCGCACTGCGGCATCTGCGAAGTCGACCATCACCTGATTGATTTCGGCGATGGTCATGGGCACAGGCTTTACGCCATATTGAGCCTCGACTTCGCTCCACGAAATATCGGAAGCGGCCTTGATGGGCGCCGTACCAAGAAATTTTTGCCGACCGCCGTGCGCGAGCTGCATGCCAACCTTGGCTCCCGCCGCATGCACCTCATCGACCAGCCATCCAAGCCCCGGCACATGCTCGCGATGCGTATTGCCCAGTTGGCAATGAATAGCCTTGGCCGCGTCATCATCAATATAGGTCTACTCGGTCATGATCAGGCCTGCGCCACCTTCGGCCAGCCGCTTGTAATGATTGACCGAACGCTGTGACACGGTGCCGTCCATATTGGAGAGTCCAGTGGACTGTGGCGATTTGATGATCCGGTTCTTGAGTTGCAAGCAGCCGATTTGCCCTGGCTGAAACAGTACGTCCGGTTGGGGCGTGGCGGCAGCGCCTGACTGCAATTTGACTGCTTGTTGTGTGTGGCCGGTATTCATGACGTTCATGTGTCTCCTCGTTATCTTATCGTGCAGCTACCAGGCGACACCTCGCGCGCCGGCCGGCATCCACACTATTTGTAAGGCTCGTAAATCAGGTTTCCGGTTCGCATCGGCGGGACATTGGTCGCTGTGCCATTCACCCATGAAAGCCGCGCGGCACGCGACGCTTCGCCCCCGTTGTTGAACTCGAGTTTTATGCCCAGGCCCTGAGCCGCGATGACCAGAGCGGCGGGACGGGAATCGGGATTTGCATCCAGCATCAGGCCCAACGCTGCGTCGATCAGGTGAAACTCAAGTATGTGCTTGGCAAGTTCTCCGTCGCGGGCCTTCGATGCCTTGAGCAGCAGCCGGTCAATCTCGCAGAACTCCTCCGGCGCGCGTGGCCGGCTGAAGTAAATGCGCTGATGGCGAATGATCTTCAGATAAATGGATTCGATCATCTCCCGGATGGCCGGGGGATAATACACAAGCACCGCCTCGTGAAAGCGATGATGCGCATTCTGAAATTCCTTGGTCCGCTCGGCCCCTTCCTGCATGCTGGCCAATGCACTGGACATCTGGGCCAGGTCAGCATCAGTCAGCTTGTGCGTGACGGCAGCAACCAGAGAAGGCTCGATCAATAACCTGACCGCGTACAGCTGCTCGGTTTCTTCGAAGGTTACGGGCGCGACTTCCATACCGCGATTCGTCGTAGCCACCACCAGGCCGGCTTGCTGCAAGCGATTCAACGCTTCCCGCAAGGGCGTCCGACTGACGTTCAGGTCATCGGCCAAATCCGTCTGCGACAGTTTGCGTCCCGGCATATACACGCCGTTGATAATCCTGTCCGCCAATACGCGATAGATCTCGTCTACCGAATGCCCTCTTTTTCCTGCCACTTTCAGTTGCTCCTGTAATCAGTCCCAAAGGCCGAACCAGAACTCGTGCTCGACAAACCTACGATAATAACGTCGAACTCCTTATACGCCCGGCATCTTTGCATCGGGCCTGGGACCACAGATGGGTACGGGCGGCGGACTCGCTTTGCCCGTACCCGACCGACTAAAGGTCGACGTTCAGCAAATTGCCACCACCGGCGGCGGCGCCGATGCCCCTGACGCCAAATCCGCTATCCGCCCACAAGCACTCGCCGGTGACCAGACGGGCGCCTTCGGAGGCCAGGTAGACGAACGCGCCACCGTAGTCTTCAGGCTCGGGAATAAAGCCCATGGGGATGACTTTTTCTGCACCTGGAAGCACGGCATCAATGGGCGTCTGGTTCATGCATTCCAGGCCTTCCATACGGGTACGCGCCACGCCGATTGCAACGCCGTTTACGCGGACATGCGGCGCGAACTCCCAGGCCAGTTGATGAACAATGCCCAGGTTGGCGTGCTTGGTAGAGACATACAGTACCCCGTCGTCCACCGCCCGATAACTGGCCAACGAGCACGAGAAAATCATGGAACCGCGAGATTTGAGCAATGCCGGCAGACTGGCGCGCGCACCCAGCAGGTAGCCCTTGACGTTGATCGCGTAGATTTCGTCGATTGCCGCTTCAAGCTGTTCCAGTGGAATATCCACCAGCTTGAGGTTGCCTGCCCCTACGCCGGCGTTGCCCACGAATACATCCAGGCCGCCAAACTTCTTGACCACCTCATCGACAGCGCGCTGGTTGTCGGCCAAGATTTCCACCGACCCCACCGTGCCGTGCACCGCTGAGCCAAACTCATCGCATAGCGCGGCGAGCGTGTCGGGGTTACGGTCCAGCACACCCACTTTCATCCCTTGCGCCACATACGCAGCCACGACGGCGCGTCCAATGCCGGCCGCTCCTCCTGTCACCAGGGCCACTTTCCCCTCAAGATTCCACATGTTGTTTCCTTAAGAAAAATTGTTAGTTGAACTCAGCGTCATGCGCTATGCCATCAAGGCACCACCATTGATTTCGACCACGGCGCCGGTCATGAAGGCGCCAAGGTCGGAAGCGATATACGGTACGATTCCGGCGATTTCCTGGGGCGTCCCCAACCGCCCCACCGGGATTGACGCTGCCAGGGAATCGTGAGTGACAGCGCCCTCGGTAGAAAGATAGTCGCGAAGGTGTTCGGTGGCGACCGTACCGGGATTGACAGCGTTGACTGTTACGCCATGCTGCGCCACCTCCAGCGCCAGCTGCCGTGTAAAGCCGACAAGCCCGGCCTTGGCCGCCACATATCCGACCGCGTTACCCAGGGCGGGCGCGGAAGCGGTAATGGAACCTATATTGATGATGCGGCCCCATTTACGCTCCAGCATGCCCGGCAGCACCGCCCGGCTGATCAGAAACGGTCCGGTCAGATTCACGTCCAGCTGTTGCCGCCATTCGTCGGATGAGGACTGCTGGGTGTCAACGGCCCGCAAAAAGCCCCCTGCATTGTTCACCAGAATGTCGATGCGAGGCACCTCGCGCACCAGCCTGTCAATATCCGCTTCGTCCGCAACATTCCCCACGAAACCGCGCAGATCTCCTTGATGCAAGACGGAAATTGACCGTATGCTCTGAGCAAGCTGCGCAGAATCCCGGCCTGTAATGACTACCGATGCACCACTTTCCAGCAGCGCTCCGGCAATCGCGGCACCGATGCCCTGTCTGGCACCCGTGACCACCGCCACCC
>Ga0182741_1005648_pt1 | contig 11461 bp, 10 predicted proteins | sample eDN5th37CBELigOP_FD_128874 | JGI IMG/M metagenome (GOLD analysis project Ga0182741, IMG submission 128874) | Enriched Organic Plus compost microbial communities from Emeryville, California, USA - eDNA 5th pass 37_C BE-Lig OP (version 2) (version 2) ...
AACGTCGCCACCGAGGACGTGCTCTACATGCTGCGCGGCCTGGACGTGGAAACCGGCGTGGACTTCGACGCGGTGGTGGACACCGGCCAGTGGATCTCCGGCCACCTGGGCCGGGCCTCGTCCAGCCGCGCGGGCAACGCGACGGCGGCCAAGCGGGCGGCGTAGAGACCTCCCCCCCCCGAGGCGCTGCACACCCCTCGGAAAGGTTACGACGGCGCACCGGCAAAGCCGGCTCCACAGCGTCCCCGATCAGGCGGCGCTGCAAAGGTACACTTCCGGCTCGGGAAGGCGCCCGCCGCGCGGCCCGCGCCAGCGCGCCACGGAACAGCCGGGCCGGCCCCGACCCGCATCGAGGAGCAATCATGACACTGCATCGCTACGCCGCCGCCCTGCTGCTGGGCCTGGCGGCAACCGGCCCGGCCCTGGCCGCCGACGGCCCCATCGACATCGACGACGCCTGGGTGCGCGCCACGGTGCCGGGCCAGCCCAACGGCGCCGGCTACATGGAAATCGAGAACGAAGGCAAGCAGAACGATCGCCTGCTGGAAGTACGATCGGACGCGGCCGAGCGCGTGGAGATCCACACGGTGGACAGCACCGGCGGCGTGGCGCGCATGCGCCAGGTAGACGGCGTGGACGTGAGCGCGGGCGGCGAGGTCAAGTTCGCGCCCGGCGGCTTCCACGTGATGTTCCTGAAGCTGAAGGCGCCCTTCAAGGAAGGCGATCGCGTGTCGGCCACCCTGCGCTTCGAGCACGCCGGCGAGGTGCCGGTGCAGTTCGAGGTCAAGCCGGCGGCCTACGGCGGCGGCAAGGGCGGCGGCCATGGCGGCCACGACATGGGCGGCATGGACCACGGCGCGCACGGCGCCGGCATGAAGCACTAGCCGGCGGCGGCCGCAGCGCGGCCGGCCGGCACGTCGCCGGACCCGTGCGCCGGCCCGCGGGCCTGATTCGTCCGGCAGCCTCGCTGCCGGGCGGTCCGTCACCCCGCCCCGTAATCGCGCGCGCCGAACAGCGCGCTGCCTATGCGCACCTCGGTGGAGCCTTCCTCCACCGCGATCTCGAAATCCCCGCTCATCCCCATGGACAGCCGCGGCAGCGCCAGCCCGGCATCCCGGGCGGCGCGCTCGCGCAGCTCGCGCAGGCGGCGGAAGCAGGCGCGCACCCGGTCCGGGTCCTCGCTGTTCTCGGCCAGGGTCATCAAGCCCTGGACGCGCAGCGACCCGAAGGCGCGCAACTGCGCCAGGAAACCCGGCAGATCCTCGGGCGCGAGCCCGTGCTTCTCGGCCTCGGGCGAGGTCTTGACCTGCACCAGCACGTCGATCGCCCGGCCTTCCTGCTGCAGGCGGCGCTCCAGCGCCTCGGCCAGCTCCAGCCGGTCCAGCGACTGCACTTCGTCGACCAGCCGGGCGGCGTCCTTGGCCTTGTTGGTCTGCAGGTGGCCGATCATCACCCAGCTGATGCCGCAATCGGCCAGCGCCGGGGCCTTGTCGCGGATTTCCTGGGTCTTGTTCTCGCCGAAGCGGCGCAGGCCCAGGACCGCCGCCTGCCGCACCGCGTCCGCGCCGAAGGTCTTGCTCACCGGCAGCAGCGCTACCCCGGCCGGGTCGCGCCCGGCGCGCGCGCAAGCGGCGGCGATGCGTTCCCGGATGCGGGCCAGGCGGCCCGCCATGGCGGGGTCGGATACTGCGGCGTCGGACATGGGCCTACCTCGGGTGCGACGGCCCGCGCGGGCGCCGGATGTCCTGCCCCGCCGCTACTTGCCGCCGGCGATGTCGATGAAAGAGCCCGTAGTGTAGGCGGCTTCGTCCGACAGCAGCCACAGCACCGCGCCGGCCACCTCGTCCACCGTGCCGCCGCGGCCCAGCGGGATGCCGGGCGCCAGCCGGGCGATGCGCCCGGGCTCGCCGCCGTCGGCGTGCATGGTGGTGTCGATCGCGCCGGGGCGCACGGCGTTCACGCGTATGCCTTCGCCGCCCACCTCGCGCGACAGGCCGACGGTGAAGGTGTCGACCGCGCCCTTGGAGGCGGCGTAGTCCACGTATTCGCCCGGCGAGCCCCAGCGCGCCGCCGCCGAGGACACGTTGACGATGGCCCCGCCGCGCCCGCCCAGCCGGGTGGACATGCGACGCACGGCCTCGCGCGCGCACAGCATGGTGCCGACGGTGTTGGCGTCCAGGATGCGGCGCATGCGCGCGGCGTCCATGTCCACCAGGCGCATCTGCTTTTCCAGCATGCCGGCATTGTTGACCAGGGCGTCGATCCGGCCCCAGGCCGCGTCGATCTCGCCGAACAGGCGCATCACGTCGGGCTCGCTGGCCACGTCGGCGGCCGCCGCCATCGCCTGGCCGCCGGCCTCGCGGATGCGGCGCACGACCGCCTGGGCGCTGCCGGCATCGCGCCGGTAGTTCACGCAGACGGCATAGCCGCGCCGGGCCGCCAGCTCGGCCACGGCCGCGCCGATGCCGCGCCCGCCGCCGGTCACCAGCAGCGTGCGCACGCCCTCGGGAAGCGGGCCGCCCTGGCCGCGCGAAGTGGTCTCGTCCATGCCTCTGTCTCCTTGCCGGTCCGGGCCGGCGCAATGATCGGATGCCTGTCTGATCGGATCCCTGTGGGATGCGAGCCGGCCTGGCGCCGCCGGCCAGCGCGGGCCGGGCCCATGCGCCATAAGGGTAGCGCCTGGCCGGGCCGCGCGCACGGCAGCCGGCCGCGGCCACGCCGCCGGCCCATGCCGGCGGGATAATGCAGGCCTTGCCGGACACCCGCCCCGGCAGGACCGACACGCCCGACGAAAATGGAATACCTGCGCCGCCGCATCGAATCCACCGTCCTGGACATCTCCATGTCCGCCGGCAACCCCGTGCGCATCGACTTCGAGCGCCCCGCCGGCGACCCGGGCCTGTTCGGCCCCGACTCGGCCTGCTGGGACGTGCACAGCGACTTCACCGCCATGTTCGCCGGCGGCATCCGCGCCCTGCTGCTGCAGGCCCTGCATCCGCTGGCGCTGGCCGGCGTCTGGGACTATTCCGGCTTTCGCGGCGACATGCTGGGGCGACTGCGCCGCACCGCCCAGTTCATCGCCGGCACCACCTTCGCCGGCCGCGCCGACGCGCAGGCGCTGATCGAGCGCGTGCGCCGCATCCACGACGGCGTGCGCGGCACGGCGCCGGACGGCCGGCCCTACGCGGCCGGCGACCCGGACCTGCTCGCGTGGGTGCACGCGGCCGAGGTGGACAGTTTCCTGCAGGCCTACCTGCGCTACCGCAACCCCGCCTATCCCGCCGAGCGCCAGGACCGCTACCTGCGCGAATACGCCCGCGTGGCCCAGGCGCTGGGCGCGCGCGGCGTGCCCGCCAGCCGCGCCGAGCTGGCCGATTACATGCAGGCCATGCGCCCCGCCCTGCTGTGCGACGAGCGCACGCGGGAAGTGCTGCGCCTGCTGCGCCACGCGCCCGCCCCCGGGCCGGCCGCGCGCGCCTGGGCGCGCCTGATGACGCGCGCCGGCGTGGAGCTGCTGCCCGACTGGGCGCTGGACATGCTGGGCCGCCGCCCCCTGCGCCCGGCCGCCCGCGCCGCGCTGGACGCCGCGGTGCGGACGGCCGCGCGGCCGCTGCGCTGGGCCGTGCGCAACGGCTCGGTGCACCGCGCGCGGCGGCGGGTGGCGCAACGGCCGGGAAGCTGAGCCGCGATCACTGGGCAAGCGCAGGCCGCAACCGCTGCCCGCCGCATGAACCGCGCGGCGAAGAGCGGCGGCGCGACCGGCCTTCAGTCCACATGCACCAGCGGCTCGCCCTCGACCATCTCGCCGATCACCGCCGCCTGCCCGAAGCCCTGGCCGCGGAACACCTCCAGCACCTGCCCCGCATCCTGCGGCGCGCAGGACACCAGCAGGCCGCCGGAAGTCTGCGGATCGGTCAACAGCGCGCGCGCCGTCTCGTCCACGCCCGCCCCCAGCCGCACGCCGTGCCCGTAGGACGCCCAGTTGCGGCCCGACGCGCCGGTGACCACGCCCTGCGCGGCAAAGGCCTGCGCGTGCTCCAGCCAGGGCAGCGCCGGCAGGCGCAGGCGCGCGGCCAGCCCCGAGCCGCGCGCCATCTCCAGCGCGTGGCCCAGCAAGCCGAAGCCGGTCACGTCGGTCATGGCGTGCACGCCGGGCAGCGCCGCCAGCGCCGCGCCCGGCCGGTTGAGCTGGGTGGTCGCCGCGATCATGGCGCGGTAGCCGGCCTCGTCCAGCAGGTTCTTCTTGAGCGCGGCCGACAGCACGCCCACGCCCAGCGGCTTGCCCAGCACCAGCACGTCGCCGGCGCGCGCGTCGGCATTGCGCCGGATGCGGCCGGGGTGCGCCAGGCCCATGGCGGCCAGGCCGTAGATAGGCTCGACCGAATCGATGGAATGGCCGCCGGCCAGCGGGATGCCGGCCTCGGCGCAAACCGACTCGCCGCCGCGCAGGATCTCGGCGATGGTTTCGTGCGGCAGCACGTTGATGGGCATGCCGACGATGGCCAGCGCCATGATGGGCGAACCGCCCATGGCGTAGACGTCCGATAGCGCATTGGTCGCGGCGATGCGGCCGAAGTCGTAGGGGTCGTCGACGATGGGCATGAAGAAATCGGTGGTGGCGATCAGCGCCTGCTCGTCGTTCAGGCGGTAGACGGCCGCGTCGTCGGCCGTCTCGCTGCCGACCAGCAGGTCGGCGAAGGGCTGCGCGGGCGCATGGCGCGCCAGCAGGGCCGACAGCACGCCGGGCGCGATCTTGCAGCCGCAGCCGCCGCCGTGCGACAGCGAGGTCAGGCGCGGCGCATCGGCGCGCCCGGCGTCCTTGGAAAGGGTGTCCATCCTGGGTCTCCGTCCGGCAAGGGAATTCCCGGCTAGTGTGCCGTCCCCCGGATACCTCCGCACGAAACGTCTCCGGGGGACGGCGCACAAGCATAGCTCCGGCGCGGGATTTGGGTCTATGATGGCCCGGCTGTCCGGCGCGCCGCGCCCGCGATCGCGCCGCCTTCCCCCGTGTTTCCCCCAAACCGCGTGGAGGTTTCCATGGATCGCCGCAATTTTCTCCGCCTGTCCGCCACCGCCGGCGCCCTGTACGGCGCGGGCCTGGCCGGCCTGCCGCGCGGCGCGCAGGCCGCGCCCGTCGCGTCCGGCTGGCGCGGCTTCGAGCTGACCACCGAAATCCAGGTGCTGGACCCGGGCGCGAGCACCCGCATCTGGGTGCCCCTGCCCTACGCGCAGGACACCGCCTACCAGCGCGCCGTCCGGACCGGCTGGAAAGTGGGCGGCGGCGGCAGCGCCGAACTCGTCCAGCCGCCCGGCAGCGGCGTGCAGATGCTGGCCGTGCAATGGCCCGACGCGCAGGCGCCGCGCACGCTGACGCTGAGCAACCGCTTCGAGACCCGCAACCGGCGCGTCGACCTGACGCAGCCGCCCCCGGCCGGCGCGCAGGCCGAAAGCCCCGAGACGCTGCGGCACTACCTGGCGCCCACCTCGCTGCTGCCCACCGACGGCATCGTCAGGCAGACGTCCGAGCGCATCACGCGCGGCCACCGCGGCGACCTGGCGCGCGCCCGCGCCATCTACGACTGGGTGGTGGAAAACACCTGCCGGGTCGCCACCACGCGCGGCTGCGGCATCGGCGACGTGCGCTACATGCTCACCGCCAACGACCTGAACGGCAAGTGCGCCGACATCAATTCGCTGTTCGTCGCGCTGGCGCGCGCGGCCGGCATCCCGGCGCGCGACGCCTACGGCCTGCGCGTGGCCGACTCCGAGCTGGGCTACAAAAGCCTGGGCAAGTCGGGCGACGTCACGCGCGCCCAGCACTGCCGCGCCGAGTTCTACGCCGCCGGCTACGGCTGGGTGCCGGTGGACCCGGCCGACGTGCGCAAGGTCATGCTGGAGGAAAGCCCCGGCGACCTGCCCATCGACCACCCCAAGGTGCGCGCCGCGCGGGTGATGCTGTTCGGCGCCTGGGAGATGAACTGGGTGGCCTACAACCACGGCCACGACGTGGCCCTGCCCGGCACGCGGCACGGCCCCGTGCCCTTCCTGATGTACCCCAACGGCGAAACCGCCGACGGCCGGCTCGACAGCCTGGATCCGGACACCTTCCGCTACCGGATCACGGCGCGCCCCCTGACCGCGTGAACGACGCGCGCCGCCGACTGCTGCAGGCCGGCCTGGCCCTGGCCGCCGCCCCGGCCCGGGGCGCGATGACCAGCGAGGCCGCGCTCAAGGCCGCCACCGGGCCCGGCTGGGCGGCCTGGCCGGGCGCCACGCCGCCGCTCGCCCTGCCCGGGCTGGACGGGCGCCGGCACGCGCTGGCCGATTACCGCGGCTACGTCGTCATCGTCAATTTCTGGGCCAGCTGGTGCGAGCCCTGCCGCGACGAAATCCCGGCCATGTCGGCGCTGGCGCGCCGCCACCGCGAGCAGGGGCTGCGCCTGCTGGCCGTGAACAACGGGGAGGCGCGCGCCAAGGTGGACGCCTTCCTGGCGCGCTGGCCGGTGTCCGGCACGGTGCTGCACGACCGCAACGGCCAGGCGCTGCGCGACTGGAGCGTGGCGGCCATGCCGGCCAACTACCTGGTGGACCGGCAGGGCCGGCTGCGCCGGTGGCACCTGGGCGCGCTGGACTGGAATGCGCCCGACATCGCCGAGGCAGCGCTGGCGCTGCTGCGCAGCTAGCGGCCGCGCGATGCCGGGCCGCAGCAGCACCCCTTGCGCACGACCGGGCGCCATCCCCGCCCTGCCGGCCGCCCCGCCCGCGAAGCCGCCGCGCCGCCTGCCCGCCCTGCTCTGCGGCCTGGCCGCCGCCGGCGCCTGCGACGAAACGCGCGCCGGCCAGGCGCCGGCCATGCTGGAGCCGGTGACCGTCACCGGCTCTCGCACCGAGGGCGAAAGCCTGCGCCGGCCCTACTCGGTGGACAGCGTGGACGCCCTGCGCATCCGCAGCGGCCAGCCGGGCATCGACGCCTCGGAAGCGCTGGCGCGCGTGCCCGGGCTGGTGGTGCAGAACCGCCACAACTACGCCCAGGACCTGCAGATATCCTCGCGCGGCTTCGGCGCGCGCACGCCCTTCGGCGTGCGCGGGGTCAAGCTGATCGCCGACGGCATCCCCGCCAGCGCGCCCGACGGCCAGGGCCAGGCCGCCACCTTCAACCTGGACACGGCCGAGCGCTTCGAAGTGCTGCGCGGGCCCATGGCCACCCTGTACGGCAGCAACGCCGGCGGCGTGATCCAGATGTTCTCGCGCGACGGCGAGGGCCGGCCGCAGGCCGAGGCCGCCACGCTCGCGGGCAGCCACGGCACCCGCAAGCACCGGCTGGGCTCGTCGGGCAGCGTGGCCGGGGTGGGCTACGTGCTGGACGCCTCGCGCATGCACACCGGCGGCTACCGCCGCCACAGCGCCGCGACGCGCTACCAGACCTTCGCCAAGGCCACGCGCGAAAGCGCCGGCGCCCGCCTGGCGCTGGTGTTCAACGGCCTGGAGCAGCGCGACACCCAGGACCCGCAGGGCCTGGACTGGCAGGCCTACCGGCGCGACCCGCGCGCGGCCAGCCCGGCGGCGCTGCAATACGACACGCGCAAGAGCATCCGCCACAGCCAGCTCGGCGCCAGCTACGAGCGCCGCTTCGGCGCGGCCACGCTGCAGGCCACGCTCTACGCCGGCCGGCGCCGGGTGGTGCAGTACCAGTCCATCCCCAAGGCCGCCCAGCAGGCGCCCACCAGCGCCGGCGGGGTGATCGACTTCGACCGCGGCTTCCACGGCGCCGGCCTGCGCTGGATGCAGCCGCTGGCGGCCGGCCCAGGCGAGCTGACGCTGGTCGCCGGCCTGGACTACGACCGCAGCCGCGAGGACCGCAAGGGCTACGAGAACTTCGTGGGCGACGTCCTGGGCGTGAGGGGCGCGCTGCGCCGCGACGAGATCGACACCGCCACCAGCCTGGACCCCTACGTGCAGGCCGAATGGGTCGCCGGGCCCTGGACGCTGCAGGCGGGCCTGCGCTACGGCACGGTGGAAATCGAGGTGGACGACCGCTACGGCGCCAACGGCGACGACAGCGGCCGCCGCCGCTACGCCATGGCCGCGCCGGCCGTGGGCGCGGCCTATGCGCTGTCGCCCGGCCTGAGCGTCTACGCCAGCGCCGGCAAGGGTTTCGAGACCCCCACCCAGGGCGAGCTGGCCTACGCCCCCGGCGGCGGCGGCCTGAACGCGGACCTGCGGCCCGCGCGCAGCCGGCAGTACGAGATCGGCGTCAAGGCCAGGCTGGCCGGTCATACCCGGATGAACGCCGCCGCCTTCCGCATCGAGACGCGCGACGAGATCGTGGTGGCCGCGGCCCAGGGCGGGCGCACCAGCTATCGCAACGCCGCCGGCACGCTACGCCGGGGCGTCGAGCTGGGCGTGGAGTCCCGGCTGGCCGAACGCTGGCGCGCCGCGCTCGCCTACACCTGGCTGGACGCTTCCTACGACCGCGCCTTCTCCGACGGCGGCGAGCGCATCGCCGCCGGCAACCGCCTGCCCGGCGTGCCCGGGCACAGCCTGTGGGCCGAGCTGGCCTGGGAACCGGCGGCCGGCGTCGATACCGCGCTGGAGGCGGTCTACCGCGACCGGGTCCACGTCGACGACGCCAACCGGGCCCGGCCGGCGCCCGCCACCCTGACGCTGAACTGGCGCGCCCAGCTGGAGCAGCGGACCGGCCCGTGGACCTTCCGGCAGATGCTGCGCGTGGACAATCTGCTGGACCGGGACTACGTGGGGTCGGTCATCGTCGGCGACGGCAACGGCAGGTACTACGAGCCGGCGCCCGGCATCGCCTGGTACGCCGGGGTGGACGTCTCGTACCGATTCTGAGCGGGCCGGGCCCGGGACGGCTCCGGCTTCAGCCCGGCTGCGCCGCCCGGCCGGCGTCCAGCTTGAGCTTGATCGCCTGGTGGCGGCGCTCCATTTCCTGGCGCAGCTCGCGGCGCAGCAGGGCCGCCTCGAAGCGCTGGCGCTCCTCGTCGCTGCGCGGCTGCAGGGGCGGCACGACCACCGGCCGGCCCTCTTCGTCGACCGCCACCATGGTGAAGTAGCAGCTGTTGGTGTGGCGCACCAGCCGGCGCGGGATGTCCTCGGTGACCACCTTGATGCCGATCTCCATGGAGGTGCGGCCGGTGTAGTTGACCGAGGCCAGGAAGGTGACCAGCTCGCCCACGTGGATGGGCTGGCGGAACACCACCTGGTCCACCGACAGCGTCACCACGTAGTGGCCGGCGTAGCGGCTGGCACAGGCGTAGGCCACCTGGTCCAGGTACTTGAGTATCGTTCCGCCGTGCACGTTGCCCGAGAAGTTCGCCATGTCGGGCGTCATCAGGATGGTCATCGACAGTTGATGGCTGAAAGCGTCGTCCATGGCGGCGGGGCGGGTCGGTGAAAACCCGTAATGTAAAGGCTGGCAGGCCCGCCGTCGATGCACCGCAGCACGGCCGCGGCCGTGCCAAAAGGCGCCGGCCGGGCCTATACTGCCCGGGTAGCCGCGGCATCGGCACGAGCCTTCTCCCCAAAAGGGCGGCCGGCGGCACCTTTCATCCACCCGGAAGGAGTCCTTCATGGTCAACATGAACAGGCGCCAGTTCTTCAAGGTGACGGGCACGGCGCTGGCCGGCTCGAGCCTGGCCCTGCTGGGCGCTGCCCCCGGCCCGGCCATGGCCGAGGTCAGGCAGTACAAGCTCGCCCGCATGACCGAAACCCGCAACACCTGTCCCTACTGTTCGGTCGCCTGTGGCGTCCTCATGTACGGGCTGGGCGACGGCGCCAAGAACGCCGAGGCCAGCATCGTCCACATCGAGGGCGACCCGGACCACCCCGTCAACCGCGGCACGCTCTGTCCCAAGGGCGCGTCCCTGGTGGATTTCATCCACAGCCCCAGCCGCCTCAAGTACCCGGAATACCGCGCCGCCGGGTCGGACAAGTGGCAGCGCATTTCCTGGGACGAGGCCCTGGACCGCATCTCGCGGCTCATGAAGCAGGACCGCGACGCCAACTTCGTGCAGGCCACCGGCGACGGCAAGACGGTCAACCGCTGGGTCACCACCGGCATGCTGGCGGCATCGGCCAGCAGCAACGAAGTCGGCTACATCACGCACAAGGTGGTGCGCAGCCTGGGGATGCTCGCGTTCGACAACCAAGCCCGTGTCTGACATGGCCCGACGGTGGCAGGTCTTGCCCCGACGTTCGGCCGTGGAGCGATGACGAACCATTGGGTCGACATCAAGAACGCGGATGTAGTGTTGATCATGGGCGGCAATGCCGCCGAAGCGCACCCCTGCGGCTTCAAGTGGGTGACCGAGGCCAAGGCGCACAACCAGGCCAAGCTGATCGTGGTGGACCCGCGCTTCACGCGCTCGGCGTCCGTGGCCGACTTCTACGCGCCGATACGCACCGGCACCGACATCATCTTCCTGGGCGGGGTGATCCGCTACCTGCTTGAAAAGGACGCCATCCAGCACGAGTACGTGCGCAACTACACGGACATGTCCTTCATCGTCCGCGAGGACTTCGCCTTCGAGGACGGCCTGTACTCCGGCTACGACGCCGAGAAGCGCAGCTACGACAAGGCGAGCTGGGACTACGAGCGCGGCGAGGACGGCTACGTGCGCACCGACCCGACGCTGCAGCACCCGCGCACCGTCTACCAGCTGCTCAAGCGCCACTACTCCCGCTACACCGACGAGATGGTCGAGCGCGCCTGCGGCACGCCGCGCGACAAGTTCCTGAAGGTGTGCGAGATGCTGGCCTCGACCGCCGGCACCGACCGCGCCGCCACCATCCTGTACGCGCTGGGCTGGACGCAGCACTCCATCGGCTCGCAGATCATCCGCACCGGGGCCATGGTGCAGCTGCTGCTGGGCAACATCGGCGTGGCCGGCGGCGGCATGAACGCGCTGCGCGGGCACTCCAACATCCAGGGGCTGACCGACCTGGGGCTCATGTCCAACCTGCTGCCCGGCTACCTGACCCTGCCCAGCGAGGCCGAGCAGGACTACGCCAGGTACATCGACGTGCGCGCGCAGAAGCCCCTGCGGCCCAACCAGATGAGCTACTGGCAGAACTACGGCAAGTTCCACGTCAGCCTCATGAAGGCCTGGTGGGGCAAGGCCGCCACGGCCGAGAACAACTGGGCCTACGACTACCTGCCCAAGCTCGACAAGCTCTACGACATGCTGCAGGTCTACGAGCTGATGGACCAGGGCAAGATGACCGGCTACATCTGCCAGGGCTTCAACCCCCTGGCGGCCGCGCCCGACAAGGCCAAGCTGCTCAAGGGCTTCTCGTCGCTGAAGTTCCTGGTCATCATGGACCCGCTGGTCACCGAGACCTCCGAGTTCTGGCGCAACTTCGGCGAATACAACGACGTCGACCCGGCCCAGATCCAGACCGAGGTGTTCCGCCTGCCGACCACCTGTTTCGCCGAGGAGGA
>Ga0182741_1005649_pt1 | contig 11461 bp, 7 predicted proteins | sample eDN5th37CBELigOP_FD_128874 | JGI IMG/M metagenome (GOLD analysis project Ga0182741, IMG submission 128874) | Enriched Organic Plus compost microbial communities from Emeryville, California, USA - eDNA 5th pass 37_C BE-Lig OP (version 2) (version 2) ...
CCGCCCTGCAGCACCACCACGTCGCCGGCCTTGAACCGGATGCGGTTCAGGTGCTGCTTGAGGCTGTAGCCGGACCGGCTCACCGCCAGCAGGTTCACCCCGTGCTGCCCATAGAGGTCGAGCTGCTGGGCCGAGCGCCCCACCAGGGTGGACTCGGCGCCCACGACCGCCTCCAGCACCCTCACCTCGTCGGTCGGCTCCTCCATGGCCACGGGACGGTCCGAGCGCGTCAGGCGCAACTTGCCGCGATTGATCAGTTCGTCGAGAGCCTGGGGTTCGCCCTCGACCAGCAGGACATCGCCAGGCAGAACCTTCAGATTGGGATGCGGGCGGCTGCGCTTGCGGCCCTTGCGCAGCAGCATCATGACCCGAGCCTCGCCCTGGGCGAGGGCGTGCAGGTCGGCGATGCGGGTCTTTTCGAGAGACCAGTCCTCGGGCGCCTCGACCTCGGTGAGATAGGCGTTGGCGGCCAGGGCTTCCTCGATGTTCACCGCCGGCGCGCGGTCCTTCGGGAGGATGCGGTAGCCGAACGCCAGGAAGGCCAGGCCGAGGACCGCCAGGGCCAGGCCCACGGGCGTGTAGTCGTACATGGTGAAGGGCTTGCCGAGCATCTCCTCGCGCACCTGCGAGACGATGATGTTCGGCGCGGTGCCGACCAGGGTGACCATGCCGCCCATCATCGCCCCGAAGGCCATGGGCATGAGCAGCCGGCTGGGCGAGGAGCCCGTGCGTCGGGAGATCTGCAGGGCGACGGGCATGAGAATGGCCAGGGCGCCGACATTCTTGGTCGCCGTTGAGAGCAAGGTGACCGCGAGGGTGAGGACCGGGACCTGGCTGCGCTCGCTCTTCAGCCGCGGGATCAGCGGCCGTAGCACCGCCTCGACGATACCGGACTTGGCGAAGGCGGCGCTGACCACCAGGGCCGCGGCGATGATCACCGTGATGTCGTTGGAGAAGCCGCTGAAGGCCTGCTTGGCGGGGACGACCCCCAGGGCGACGCCGGCCAGCAGGGCGCAGACCGCCACCACGTCGTATCGGAAGCGCCCCCAGATGAAGGCCGCGATGGTGACGGCCACGAGGCCGAAGGCCAATCCCTGGTCGAAAGTCATTCAAGCCCCGCAGTTTTGCGGCTTGGGGAACGCAGAACCTTCGCCTTGGCTGCGCCCCGAAAGCAAAAGAGCCCGGCCTTTCGGCCGGGCTCTCCGCTAGTTCGGCTGATCGCCGAGATCGATATCTTAGAAGTTGATGTCGATCGTCGAGCGGCGGTTCAGCGGTTCCTTCACGCCGTCGCCGGTCGGAACGGCGAGTTGGGTCTCACCCTTCCAGTCGACTTGCAGCGTTTGCTGGCCAACACCCAGGCCCACCAGAGCGTCGGCGACGGCCTTGGCGCGGCGTTCCGACAGGCGGACGTTGTAGGCGGCCGAGCCGGACGAGTCGGTGTGGCCGACCACGATCACGCGGGTCGCGTTGCCGCTGGTCGCGTAGTTCGCAGCTTCCTGAACCACCGTCTGGGCTTCCGGCGTCAGCACGTACTGATCGAACGGGAAGTAGACGATGAATTGCTTGGCCTCATACGCCGGCGGAGGCGGCGGCGGAGGCGGAGGCGGCGGGGGAGGCGGCGGCGGGGGCGGCGGGGGCGGAGGCGGCGGCGGCGGCGGCGCGAAGGAGTAGCGCAGGCCGAGGGTCACCGACTGGTCGCGATATTCGCCCGAGAACACGCCCGGCTGCAGCGAGTGCGAACCGGTCGACGCGAAGTCGAGGTCCGAACCGCCCAGATAGCGGTAGGTCAGGTCGACGTTCAGACGGTCGGTCGCGCGCCAGGCGAGACCGGCGATCAGTTGCCAGGCCAGAGCCGTGTCATCGTCATCGATGGTCAGGTTCTGGATGGCCGGGTTGGCGGCGGTGTAGCCGGTGGCCGGCGGGATCACCGGAACCGTCGAGAATTGGCCGACGGTGTCGACCTTCACGTGGTTGATACCGATACCGGCGCCGATGAACGGATTGATGACCGAGTTCGGAGCGATGTCGTAGATGACATTGCCCATCAGGGTCCAGGCTTCGATATCGCCGGACGGAGCGCCGCACTGAGCGGCGGAAGCCGAACGGACGACGCCGGGGGTGCAGAGACCGATGATGGCGTTGTTGCCGCCGCCACGGATCGAGCTGATGTCACCCGGGCGGTAGCCGCCTTCGAGTTCGACGCGCCAGTGCTCGTTCAGCTGATAGCCGAGACGGGCGAAGCCGGCCCAGTCGTCTTCCTGGTTGAAGTCCCAGGAGTAGGCGGCGCCGTTGATGGCGTTGTTCGACGAGTCGGCGTCGATGCTGTCAGGCCAGTGGTAGCCGAGGTCGACGGCGCCGTACCACCCGACATTCTGCGCCGAAGCGCCCGACGCGGCGAACACCGCAGCCAGGGCGGCCCCCGCTAAGAGTTTGAATTTCATATTCAGAGCCCTCTCTTGCCCTCTGCTGCGGCCAAATGACCCAGCGCTGTTATATCAAGGCCGAACCATTACGAAAGTGTCGCCACAGCAACACCGGCATCCAATTCGCGTGGACGCCTACGAACTATCCCAGGACGTTACACACGCTTCCCCTCGGCTTTCAACTTCGGGGCGAGAGACAAGTCTCTCGTTCGGTCGTCAGCGATGCGCCTGGGACACACCTCGACGCCGAATCTCTTCTTTAAGGGCGGGGACGCGTGCGAAATCAAGATCACACGGCGTGTCGAATGGCGTCCCGACCCGGTTGATTCAGTTGAATAATGCAGCGAAGAGCGCGCGCCGTCCATCCCACGGTGAAGGCGCATGCTCCAATCGCCCGCATCGTCAGCGTCCAACATAAGCGGCGGCATATCCCCTCGCCTTCGGCGCGAATCCCGCGCTCTGTTCGGCACAGAAACTCCGACCTTGAGCGTTAGTTCCGCAAAAGCTCAGCTTTCTTGCGCACGGCGATATCTCCGTGTGCGGCCGCCCAGGGCTTCGGGCCGATTGAGGGCTTTTCTGAACTCATCGCGCTTCTCGTGGACCGATGCGATGATTAGCCCCATTGGCACGCCGATCTCCACCAGAACCGCCTCGGACAATTGTAAACTAGCTTCAATCGTCTCCGGCACGGCGTCAGTGGCGCCGAGCTCATAGAGCCTCTGGGCCTGCCGGGCGTCGCGGGCCCGCGCGACGATGGTCAGGTCTGGGCGCATGGCCCTGGCCGTGGCGACGATCGCCTCCACGCCTTCAGGGGCGTCCATGGTCACCACCAGGGCGGGGGCGGTCTCCAGGCCGCAGCGCTTCAGGAACTCCGATCGCGCGGCGTCGCCGAAGAATATCTCCTCGCCCGCGTGCCGTGCGCTCTCCACCAGCTTCGGATCCCGCTCGGCCGCCACCCAGGGGATCTCGTGCCGGCGCAGCATGTCGCCGACCAGCCTGCCGACCCGGCCGTAGCCGACGACCAGCACCCGGGGCGTCTCTCCATCCGCCTGCGGCATGGCTACGGACGGCGGTTCGGGCGAAAGGCCCTGGCCGCCCGTCTGGCGGCCGCCGAGCTTCAGGCCGATGGCCGCCAGCAGCGGAATGCACATCATCGAGATGGTCGAGGAGACCAGCACCATCTGGCCGAGATCGCGCGGGACGATGCCGTCCCCCATGGCCGCGGACAGGATGACGTAGGCGAACTCGCCCCCGCCGGCGAGCAGAAGGCCCGCCTCGGCCGCGCCGCGGGCAGGCAGGCCGAACATCCGCCCCAGGAAGAACACCACCCCGGCGTTGAGCGTCACCACGCCCAGCGACATGCCGAGCACGGCGAGCGGCTTGGCTAAGAGGAGCGAAACGTCGAGACCGATACCCACCGAGAGGAAGAAGAGGCCGAGCAGCAGGCCCTTGAAGGGCTCGATGGTGACCTCGACCTCGTGCCGGTATTCGGTCTCGGCCAGGAGAAGGCCCGCGATGAAGGCGCCCAGAGCCATCGAAAGGCCGGTGATGGCGCTGACCAGGCCCGCGCCGATGACCACCAGCAGACAGGCGGCCATGAAGAGCTCTTCGCTCTTGGCGCGGGCAACGGACTTCAGCATCGGCCGCAGCAGCAGGCGGCCGAAGGCGAGCAGCAGCATCACGCCGAGGGCCGCCGGCGCGAAGGCCAGCAACAGGCGCGGCGAGAAGACGTCGTCCTCGCCCCCGCGCCCGAGGATCGCCAGGGTGACCAGGATCGGTGCGACCGCCAGGTCCTGGAAGAGCAGCACCGAGAAGGTCGCACGGCCGGCCTGCGAATGCTGACGTTTGTGCTCGGTCAGGATCTGCATGACCACGGCGGTGGAGGAGAGCGCGAGCGCCGCCCCGATCGCCGCCGCCGGCGCCGGCGGAAGCCCCAAGGCCATGGCCGCCAGCGCTATGGCCGCCAGGCAGAGAGAGACCTGCAGCGCCCCCATGCCGAACACCCATCTGCGCATGAGCCGCAGGCGCTCCCAGGAGAGCTCCAGCCCGATCATGAAGAGCAGGAAGACGACCCCGAACTCGGCGAGTTGGGCGATCTCACCCGGATTGGCGATGGTGAAATAGGAGAGCCAGGGCACGGTGGCGCTGAGCGAGCCCAGCCCGAAAGGGCCGAGCACCACCCCGGCGCCCAGGAAGCCGAGAATCGGACTGATCCGCCAGCGCCGGAACAAGGGGACGATCACGCCGGCCGTGGCGAGGAAGAGCACGACGTCCTTGTACTCGCCGGGCGAAACGTGACCTTCCATGCGCTCTCCGTCTTGTGATGAGCGTCACTATGAAGTTTCGACGCCCCTTGCGTAACCCACGCGCGGGCGCTTAAGACGCCCGCCCATGCGGTTCGGGCGAAAAATCCACGCGACCCGGGTCCGGCTGGGGATCCTGGCGGCCGTGCTGGCCCTGTTCGGCCAGGCGCTGCTGCCCGCCGCGGCCATGGCGGCCGAATCACTCGCCTCCGTCCGCGTCGAGCTCTGCACCGAGCAGGGCGCCAAGACCGTGGTCATCGGCGCCGACGGCGAGGTGCGGAAAGGCTTCGCCGGCCTCCCCTGCCATGACTGTCTGGCCGCCACCATGGCGGCGGTCGCCGCGCCCGAGCTGGCGGTCGTTCCGGTGGCCTACGCCGCCGCGGAGGTTCGCCACGAGGCGCCTGCGCCCCGTCTGCAACCGCGCGCTCGCGCGCCGCCACGCCCGCCCGGCCAAGGCCCCCCGTCCCTGAACGTCTGATCCGTTTCGTCCGCGGGCGCCTTGGCGCGTCTGCGCGTCAGTCGTTTTCAGGGACCCGTTCACATGTCCGCTCTCTTGCGCGCCCCGTCGCGCGTGCTGCTGCTCGCCGCGGCGGCTTCCGCCCTGCCCGCGCTCGCCTTTGCGGGCGATGCGTCTCCCCTCGTCGATGCGGTGATCGTCACCGCCAACCCCGATCCGGAAGATCCGCCCATCGTGGCCGCCGCGCGCAAGCGCCTGTCCGAAACACCCGGCGCGGTGGCCGTGGTGTCGGCCGAAGCCTATCGTGACCGCTACGCCCAAGGTCTGGCCGAGACCCTGCGGGACGTGCCAGGTGTGTTCGCCCAGAAGAAATGGGGGGACGACACCCGCCTGGCGATCCGGGGGTCTGGGATCGGCAATCCCAACCACAACCGCGGGACCCTGCTCGCCCAGGACGGCGTGCCCTTCAACGAGGCGGACGGCTATGGCGACTTCCAGCTGATCGATCCGCTGATCGCCCGCTACACCGAGGTCTACAAGGGCGGGAACGCCCTGCGCTTCGGCGGCGCCCTGCTGGGCGGGGCGATCAACTTCGTCACCCCGACCGGCCGGGATGCGGCGGCGCAAAACCTACTGCGGTTGGACGGCGGGTCCTACGGCCTGCTGCGCGGCCATGGAGAGGTCGCCCGGGTGATCGGCGACTGGGACGTCTTCGCCGCCGCCACGGCGATCACCGCCAATGGCTGGCGCGAACAAAGCGACCAGACGGCCCAGCACGTGTCGCTGAACGTCGGCCGCAGCTTCGGAGAGGACAGGGAGCTGCGCTTCATTCTCTCAGGCCACAATGTCGACCAGGAGATCCCCGGGACGCTCAGCCTCGAGGATGCGCTGAACCATCCGAAGCGGGCCAACCCCGGCAACATCGCCAACGAATACCAGCGCAACATGCGCAGCGTGCGCGGCACCCTTCAGAGCCGCTGGCGCCTGGACGACAACGCCGTCTTCGAAGGCGGCGTCTATGCGGCCTGGAAGGATCTCGACCACCCGATTTTCCAGGTCATCGACCAGGAAAGCCGCAACTGGGGCGCGTTCGGGCGGGTGGACTTCGACGGCAGCCTCGCCGGGCGGCCAGCCGATCTCTTCGTTGGCGCCTCAGTGCGCCTGGGGGACCTGGACGCCCTGCAGTGGGTCAATCTGAAGTCCTCCCGAGGCGAGAAGCGCGCCGACAGCGCCCAGAACGCGCGCGCCCTCGACGTCTTCGCCGAGGGCCGCCTGTTCGTCACCGACGAACTGGCCTTGGTGGGCGGCGGTTCGCTGGGCTCGGCCAGCCGCAAGTTCCGCAACAACCTCAACCACAGCGCCGACCGCTCCATCACCTACGAGTGGTTCGCGCCGCGTATCGGCCTGCTCTGGCAGGCGCCGGACGGCGCCCAGGCCTTCGCCAACCTGACCCGGTCGGTGGAGCCGCCGAACTTCAGCGCGCTGGCGCAGACCGGGCCGTTCGTGGGCTTCGCGCCCCTGAAGCCGCAGGACGCCTGGACGGCAGAGGTCGGGACGCGCGGCCGGCGCGGGGCCTTCACCTGGGACGTCGCCCTCTATCGGGCGGAACTGGAGAACGAGCTGCTGAACTTCATCGTCACCCCGGAAATCCCGGCGGCGACCTTCAATGCCGGTCAGACCATCCATCAGGGCCTGGAGGCCGGTCTCGACTGGCGCATCGGCGCGGTGCGGCTGCGCCAGACCTACACCTGGTCGGACTTCAAGTTCGATGGCGACAGCGTCTATGGCGACAATCGCCTGCCGGTCGTTCCCGAGCACCTCTATCGGGCCGAGCTCCGTTATGATCATCCTGGCGGTTGGTTCGTCGCGCCCTCGGTCGAGTGGTCGGTCACTGACACCTATGTGGACTACGCCAACACCCTGAAGGCGCCCGGCTATGCGATCTGGTCGCTCAACGCCGGCTGGCGCGCGCCGAACGGGGTGAGCCTGTTCGTCGAGGCGCGTAACCTCGCCGACAAGCGCTATGTGTCGAACTTCTCGGCGGTGACCGATGCGAGCGTCCCTGGCGTCTCGACCGCCGTGTTCTATCCCGGCGAAGGCCGTTCGGTGTTCGGAGGCGTGGCATGGGCGTTTTGAGGCGCTTCAGATCCTCCCCCGCTGGGGGAGGTGGATCGCCGCCACAGCGGCGAGACGGAGGGGGCCTACGGCGTGACTCAAAGTCCCCCTCACCGGGCCATTCGGCCCGGAGCTCCCCCAGAGGGGGAGCATCTTTGGCGGCCCTCGCCCTGCTAGCCCTTCCCTCCCTCGCCAGCGCGCATGTGGTCGCCGATCCGGGGAGCGCCGTGGCGGGGGCTTATCAGGCGGTCGCCTTCCGCGTCGGGCATGGTTGCGGAAATGCGGCGACCACGGCCGTCCGCGTGGAGATCCCGCCGGAGATGGCCTCGGCGCGGCCGCAGCCGAAGCCCGGCTGGCGGCTCGAAATCGAGAAGACCGGTGAAAAGGTCGCCGCCGTCACCTGGCGCGGCGAGTTGCCGGATGATCAGTTCGACGACTTCGCCATTCTGTTCAAACTGCCGGACGCGCCCGCGACGCTCTATTTCCCGACGGTGCAGACCTGCGGCGATCAGGAGAGCCAGTGGATCGAGATCCCCCAGCCCGGCGAGCGCGCCAGCCATCCCGCGCCCGCCCTGACCCTCACGCCCAAGGCCGGCCAGGCCCAAGCCCATCAGCACTGAAGGAGAACCCGGTGCGCTACCTTATGACTGCAGCCGCTATCACTCTCGCCCTGGCGGGCGGGGCCGAGGCGGCGACCTATCGTCTCGGCTCGCTCGAGGTCGCCAATCCGTGGAGCCGTCCGGCGGCGGCGAACGGCAACGGGGCGGGATTCATGGTCATCACCAATCGCGGCGGGAAGGCGGACGCCCTCAAGGCCGTGGAGACCCCGCTCGCCCGCAAGGCCGAGATCCACCAGAGTTCCACGGCGGGCGGCGTCATGCGCATGCAAAGGCTCGATGCAGGCCTCGCCTTGCCGGCCGGAAAGGCCGTGACCCTGGCGCCGGGCGGCTATCACGTCATGCTGCTGGGCCTGACCAAACAGCTGAAGAGCGGGGACAAGGTTCCAGCCACCCTGGTCTTCCAGAGCGGGGCGCGTATGAAGGTGGAGTTCCAGGTCGGGGCGACGGCGCCGACGGCTGCTCACGAGCATCACTGACCCGTTGTGGAATAAGGCGTTCGGCGGCGTTGACAGCGCCGCCTGCGCCGTCGTCTATGCCCTCCATATTTTAGTTATGGAGGATCGCCATGGTTTGGAATTACGCAAACCTCTGGGAGTCCGTCGCCGCGGCCACTCCCGATCGCATCGCCCAAATCCAGGGCGACCGCAGCATTACCTGGAAAGACTTCGACCGCCGCGCCAATGCTCTGGCCAAGGCCATGGTCGAGGCCGGCCTCTCGAAGCAGTCGAAGGTCGCCGCCTATCTTTATAATGCGCCGGAATACATCGAGACCTATTTCGCCGCCTTCAAGGCGGGCCTCGTGCCGTTCAACACCAACTACCGCTATGGCGGCGACGAGCTGACCTATCTGTTCGACAACGCCGACGCCGAGGCGGTGGTGTTCCACTCCTCCTTCGCCGAGATGGCCGACAAGGTGCGCGGGCGCCTGCCCAAGGTGAAGGTCTGGATCGCCGTGGCCGAGGAGGGCCATCCGGTTCCGACATGGGCCAAGGACTATGATTCGATCGTCGCCGGCGGCGCGGACCGCTACGAAGCGCCTTGGGGCCGCAGCGCCGACGACCTGCTGATCATGTACACCGGCGGCACCACGGGCATGCCCAAGGGCGTGATGTGGCGCCAGGAGGACCTGTTCAAGGGTCTGGGCGGCGGGGCCAACCTGCTGCTGGGCCTGCCGGCGATGGAGCGGGTCGAAGAGGCCGGCGAGCGCGCCAAGGCCGTGGACGCCACGGGCGCGCCGCTGAACGTCACCATCCCGGTCGCGCCGCTGATGCACGCCACCGGCCAGTTCATCTCCTTCGGCACCCTGATCGCCGGCGGCGCGGTGGCGACCCTGCCGGGCCGCAAGTTCGATCCGGTGGTGCTGTTCGACGAGGTCGAGCGCCTGGGCGTCTCAAGCCTGATCATCGTCGGTCCCGCCTTCGCCGCGCCGATGCTCGACACCCTGAACGCCAATCCGGGCCGCTGGACCATGCCGAGCCTGAAGCGGATCGCGTCCTCGGGCGCCATGTGGGGCTTGGAGAACAAGCAGGGTCTGCTGAAGCACCTGCCGAACGTGATGCTGATGGACAGCCTCGGCTCCTCCGAGGCCTTGGGCCTGGCCTCCTCCACCTCCGGCGGCGGCGCGGCGGCGAGCACGGCGAAGTTCGTGACCGGCCCCAATGCGGCGGTGTTCACCGAAGAGGGCGAGCGCGTGCAGCCCGGCTCGGGCGTGCGCGGCCTGGTGGCCGTCGGCGGCCATACGCCGATCGGCTACTACAAGGACGAAGAGAAGTCGGCCAAGACCTTCCGGATCTTCGAAGGCCGACGCTGGAGCGTCCCGGGCGACTGGGCGACCGTCGAGGCGGACGGCTCCATCACCCTGCTCGGCCGCGGCTCGCAGGTGATCAACACCGGTGGCGAGAAGGTCTTCCCCGAAGAGGTCGAGGAGGCGCTGAAGCGCTTCCCCGGCGTGCGCGACGCCGCGGTCGTCGGCCTGCCCGACCCGCGCTTTGGCGAGCGGATCGGCGCGATCGTGGACTTCGCGGGCGAAAACCCGCCGACGCTGGCCGATCTTTCCACCCATGTGAAGGGCCTGCTGGCGGACTACAAGGCCCCGCGCGAGCTGGTCCTGGCGCCGGTCGCCCGGGCGCCGAACGGCAAGCTGGACTACAAGGCGCTGAAAGCCCAGGCGCTCGCCGCGCTCGGCGCTACCGCTTAGCGTAACAAAAAAGTAACGTGCCTCAGAGGGCGCGGCGGGTTCACCGTCGCGCCATCTTTCTCCAAGACCCTCTGAAGGTTCGACAATTGATCAAGACCCTCTGGCTGGGCGCGGCGTCGGCCGCGGCCCTGATCTGCGCATCCGCGCCCGCCGCCCTCGCCGCCGACCTGCCCGACCTCTCCAAGGCGCCTCGCATGGGGCCCTGGGGCTTCGACATGGCCGGGCGCGACACCAGCGTCTCACCGGCCCAGGACTTCTTCGAGTACGCCAACGGGACCTATCTGAATAAGCTGGAGATTCCGGCCGACCGCTCCCGCTACGGGGCGTTCGACGCGCTGCAGGAGCTCTCGCAGCAGCGCATGCGCGCGGTCGCCGAGAAGGCCGCGTCCAACAAGGCGGCCGCCGGCGACGAGGCCAAGGTGGGCGCCTTCTATCGCAGCTTCATGGACGAGGCCGCGGTGAACGCAGCCGGCGCCAAGCCGATGACCGCGGACTTGGCCGCAATCAGGGCGGTGAAGACCAAGACCGAGCTGGCGCGCCTGATGGGCGGCACGATGCGGAAGTTCGGAGGCTCCTTCTTCGGCGCCTATGTCCACGACGACGCCAAGGACCCGGAGCGCTACACGGCCTACCTCTTCCAGGGCGGCCTCTCCCTGCCCGACCGCGACTACTACCTGGAAGACCGCTTCAAGACCCAGAAGGCGGCCTACGAGGCCTATGTCGCCAAGCTGCTCGGCATGGCCGGGTGGCAGAAGCCGGCGGAATACGCCAAGGCCATCGTGGCGATGGAAACCGAGATCGCGAAGGTTTCGTGGACCCGCGCCGAGCGGCGCGACGACGACAAGACCTACAACCCCTTCGAGGTGGACAAGCTGCAGGCCTACGCCCCCGGCTTCGATTGGAAAGCCTTCCTGGAGGGCGCGCATCTTTCGCAGGCCAACCGCGTGATCGTGGCCGAGAACACCGCCTTCCCGAAGATCGCCAAGATCTACGCCGACACGCCGCTTGACGTGCTGCAGGCATGGTCGGCCTTCAGCCTCGCCGATCAGGCCGCGCCCTATCTCTCCAAGGAGTTCGAGGAGGCCAACTTCGACTTCCGCAGCAAGACGCTCTCGGGCACCCCGGTGCAGCAGCCGCGCTGGAAGCGCGCGGTCAACGCCACTGACAACAGCATCGGCGAAGCGCTGGGCAAGCTCTATGTCGAGGCGTACTTCCCGGCCGATAGCAAGGCCAAGATGGAAGAACTCGTCGCCAACATCCAGGTGGCCATGAAGGGCCGGATCGAGAAGCTCGACTGGATGAGCCCGGCCACCAAGACCAAGGCGCTGGAAAAGCTCGCCAAGTTC
>Ga0182741_1005651_pt1 | contig 11457 bp, 11 predicted proteins | sample eDN5th37CBELigOP_FD_128874 | JGI IMG/M metagenome (GOLD analysis project Ga0182741, IMG submission 128874) | Enriched Organic Plus compost microbial communities from Emeryville, California, USA - eDNA 5th pass 37_C BE-Lig OP (version 2) (version 2) ...
CGGCTCCTGGAATAACCCTAAGAATTCAAATGGTGGCAGCCAACCTCCTAAGAATAAGACGGAAATGAGCGAAGCCATTGCAAACATGTACACATATTCAGATAGCATGAACATTGCCCAGCGGAATCCTGAATACTCGGTATGGAAACCGGCAACAAGCTCGTTTTCAGCTTCCGCAAGGTCAAATGGAACCCTGTATAACTCAGCGGTTGCTGAGATAAAGAAGACGACAAACGCAATTGGTTGCCATAAGATAAACCAGCCTGCCTCTTGTTGTTGTGCGACAATCTCATTCAAATTTAAACTGCCTGTCAAAAGAACAATTCCAAGTCCACTCATGACAAGCGGAATCTCGTAGGAAACCATCTGTGCCGCAGCACGCATCCCACCGATTAAGGAATACTTATTGTTAGAAGCCCATGCTGCCATTAGCGTACCAATAATCGAGATACCCGATATGGCGATATAATAGAGCAAGCCAACATTTAGGTCAGCAAACTGCAGCTTATCCGTAAACGGAATTGTTGCGATAACGATAAAGGATGGCGCAAAGGCAATCACTGGTGCAAGAATGAACAATGGTCGGTCAGCTGCTTTTGGGATCAGGTCTTCTTTTACAAGAAGCTTTAAAACGTCCGCTACTGTCTGCAGGAGACCCCAACGACCACCAAGATGGTTCGGTCCAATCCGCCCTTGCATGAAACCTAGCACTTTCCGCTCAGCAAGGATGGCGTAAGTAACAAAGCCAAGAATTACAAATAAAAATAATAGAGCCAGCACGAAGAAGATTCCAAAGTTGAGTATACCAGGGCTCGAATGGAGCAAATCCTCAATCATTATCCGTCAACCTCCCCAAGAACGATGTCAATGGCTCCTAAAATCGAAATAAGGTTTGAGATGTTTTCCCCTTTTAATAGCTTAGGGAGGATTTGTAGGTTATAGAAAGACGGTCTTCTAAACTTCAAGCGGTATGGTTCTTTCTTTCCATCACTTGCAATATAACATCCGATTTCTCCTCGAGAGCCTTCAATTCGGACAAATGCTTCTCCTTTTGGTGCTTTAATGATTTTTGGCACTTTCGCCATAATCGGTCCATCTTGCGGGAATTGCTCACAGGCTTGTTCAATGATTTTAAGAGATTCTAAGATTTCTTCAAGACGGCACTCATAACGAGCAAACGCATCGCCTGCGTCGCGAGTAACGACGTCAAAATCAAAGCGATCATAAATGGAGTATGACTCATCTTTCCGCAGATCCCATTTCACACCGGTACTTCTGAGGTTTACACCGCTTAAGCTATAGTTAAGGGCATCCTCTTTCGTATAGGTACCAATGCCTTTTGTACGGTTGAGGAAGATTTCATTGCCTGACACAAGATCATGGTAGCCTTTAAGCTGTTTTCTCATATATGGAACAAATTCTTGAACCTTCTCAATCCAACCTTCTGGTGCATCCCATTTCACGCCGCCAACACGCATATAGTTGAAGGTAAGACGTGCACCTGAAAGTTCATTTAATAGATTTAGAATCATTTCCCGTTCACGGAACGCATAGAGCAATGGACTTGTTGCCCCGAAATCCAGGATAAAGGTCCCCCACCACAACAGATGGCTCGCTACCCTATTCAATTCCATCGCCAAGACACGTAAGTACTCAGCGCGTTCTGGGATTTCCGTCCCCATCATCGTTTCAACGGCATGAACCAAAACATAGTTATTGGTCATGGCTGAGACATAATCCATTCGGTCCGTATAAGGAATGATTTGAGTATATTGAAGATTTTCCGCAATCTTTTCTGTCCCGCGGTGCAAATATCCGATTACTGGTTTGGCATCTGTAATGACTTCGCCGTCAAGGGTTAAAACTAGACGGAACACGCCGTGTGTACTTGGATGCTGCGGGCCAACGTTCAAGAGTATTTCTTCTGTGCGTACCACCGGCTACACCTCCACATCATACGGTTCATAATCTTTTCTTAATGGGTGTCCGATCCAGTCTTCACCAAGCATGATGCGGCGCAAATCCGGATGTCCTGTAAAGCGGATCCCTACTAAATCATAGGCTTCGCACTCTGGCCATTCGGCTCCGGCCCAAAGTTTTGCTAGTGATTCAATCTCAGGTTGATCACGGTCAAGTTTGACTTTAAGGGCAACAGACTGACGGTTTTTATAAGAATAAAAGTGAGCATAGACTTCCATATGTGTTTCAAAATCAGACCCATGAATCTCTGATAAATAGTCAAAGCTAAGACTCTCGTTAAACTTGAGGAACTCAGCTACTTTATAATAAGAGTCTCTCTTTGCCACAAGCGTCGGAACATCCTTCGAAAGAAGGTTAATATAGGAATCTTCTAAAACATCATCGCCTAGATGCTTCTTAATGATTTCAACATACTTATCGAGATACTTTTGGTTCGGTGATGGAGCTTTTGGTTCTTCTGGTTCATCGGCTGCTGAGGCTTTTCCACCTTTTGCTCGAGCTGCAGCGGCTGCCTTTGCCTTTGCGGCTGCAATCGCTTTCGCTTTTGCGTCATCACCTGAAGCTGCTCCACCTTCAGCTGCTTTCTTTTTCGCAGCTGCTGCCGCTTTCGCCTTGGCTATGGCTGCGGCCTTTTTCTTTGCTAGGTCATCGTCCCCGCCTGAGGTTTCTTCCCCTCCAGCTTCTTGACCCATTGCTTTTCGCTTTGCGGCGGCGGCTGCTTTTGCTTTCGCTACTGCTGCGGCCTTTTTCTTCGCTAAGTCGTCGTCCCCGCCTGCAGATGCTTCTTCACCTTCAGATGCTTGACCCATCGCTTTTCGCTTTGCGGCGGCGGCTGCTTTTGCCTTTGCTACTGCTGCGGCTTTTTTTTTCGCTAGATCATCTTCTGCTGATGGAGCCTCTTCACTAGCTCCACTCTCAGCTAGTTCTTTTGCTTTGCGTTTTGCGGCTGCGGCCGCTTTTGCTTTGGCTACTGCTGCTGCCTTTTGCTTTGCTAGGTCATCGCCTGATGCTTCTGCTGGTGCTACTTCTTCTTCCTTTGCTCCACTTTCAGCGAGTTCTTTCGCTTTACGTTTTGCAGCTGCTGCCGCTTTCGCTTTCGCTACTGCTGCTGCCTTTTGTTTTGCTAAATCATCGCCGGTTGCTTCTGCTGGTGCTACTTCTTCTTCCTTTGCTCCACTTTCAGCTAATTCTTTCGCTTTTCTTTTCGCAGCTGCGGCCGCTTTCGCTTTCGCTACTGCTTCAGCCTTTTGTTTTGCTAGGTCATCACCGGTTGCTTCTGCTGGTGCTGCTTCTTCTTCTTTTGCTCCACTTTCAGCTAGTTCTTTCGCTTTTCTTTTTGCAGCTGCGGCCGCTTTCGCTTTCGCTACTGCTTCTTTTTTCAATTGTTCAAGATCCTTTTCCCCGCTCATCGGTTAGATCACCTTCTTCCCGGTTTTCGCCTCATAACGGATCTTCTCTTTTAATTTATTAATCCCGTAAATCAGCGCTGCCGGATTTGGCGGACAGCCTGGTATGTATACATCTACTGGGACGATTTGGTCGACTCCTTTAACAACAGAGTAAGACTTTACATATGGTCCCCCTGCTGTTGCACAAGAACCCATTGCGACCACCCATTTTGGCTCTGCCATCTGGTCATACAATCTGCGAACAGTTGGGGCCATTTTTTTCGTAACGGTTCCGGAAACAATCATGACATCGGATTGACGTGGAGAGTTTCTGTAGAAGGTTCCGAAACGCTCAATGTCGTAATGTGCTGAACTTGTTCCCATCATTTCGATGGCACAACAAGCTAGACCAAAAGTCATCGGCCATAGCGATGCACTTCGAGCCCATCCTTTTACCTCTTCAAGTTTCCCAAAAAACACATTTCTTCTTACTTCTTCGATCTCCTCTTGTGATAAAAACTCCAAATTTAAATCCATTTCAGCACACCCTTTTTCCAAGCATAGATGAGGCCAATCAGAAGCATCACAACAAAGATTAACATTTCAATCAGAGCAAAGATGCCCAATTTTTCATAAGCAATCGCCCATGGGTACAAGAAAACCGTTTCCACATCAAAAATAACGAACATTAGGGCAAACACATAATAGCGGACATTGAATTGCACCCGCGCATCATGGAATGGCTCGATTCCGCTCTCGTATGTCGTGTACTTCGAGTCAATCGCCTTGTATTTCGGGCGAAGAAGTTTCGCTGCAAACAAAGCAACTACAGGTAACAAAACACCGAGACATAGGAACACAAAAACAATCAAATAATTATTTTGATATACATTCAAAAGTTCCATGCCTTACCCCCCATTGTTGTAAAATAAATTCAGATTATTAAAATTGTAATCGATACCAATTATATCATTGTTACCAAAATGTGTCGATAAAGCCTTAATAATCTGGAAAATTAAATTCCAAATCTTTGAAACTATCTTTTTGGGTGAAAGACCTATGTACTAAACATTATTCCTGTCCACATGTTGGTATGCAGAAATGAGGGATTTTCGTGAATAATAATAGCCTGTAGTATTTCATTGAGTATTTTTTTCTCTGTTTTTCTTCCTAAACTGCTCTATGGCTTTCATGGAGCATTTTTTTCACTATTTTCCTCTTTAAACTGCTCTATGAAGCTTTCATGGAGCTCTTTTTTCACTGTTTTCCTCTTAATACTGCTCTATGATGATTTAATGGAACACTTTTTCCTACCGTCTCGCTATTCCTCAGTTCTATATAATTAACTCTGACATCCCCCACTATTTCCCTTCTAATTCTAGATACAATGCACTCTTTACACTGTGATGAACTTCTCACCCAACCATTATCACCCCTAAAACTATCTATATATAACGAAAAAGAGTGCCCTGAAATAAATTCAGGACACTCTTAACATGTCAATTTTTATAATTTTCCCTGGGAAATGGAGATCCGGTTGATTGCGCGTTGAAGCGCCAGCTCGGCACGTCTAAAATCAACGTTTTCCTGCTGTCTTTCACGCAGGCGTTGTTCCGCACGTTCTTTCGCACGGATGGCGCGCTCAACATCGATTTCGTCTGAAGTCTCAGCAGTTTGAGCCAGAATCGTAACCGTGTCAGGGCGAACTTCAAGGAAACCACCACTGACCGCAACCAATTCAGTCTTCCCGTCATGTTTCATACGGACTGCACCAATTTTAAGTGGTGCTACCATTGGTATATGGCCTGGCAAAATTCCAAGCTCCCCAGTTTGAGCTTTGGTGCTGACCATTTCAACGTCAGATTCATAAACCGGTCCATCAGGAGTAACAATATTGACTTTCATCGTCTTCATTTTTTACCCTCCTGGTCCGTTATTAAACCTCTACACCCATGCTCTTTGCTTTTTCAATAACTTCCTCGATACGTCCAACAAGACGGAATGCATCTTCTGGAAGATGGTCATATTTGCCTTCAAGGATATCCTTGAAGCCTTTAACAGTTTCTTTAACTGGTACGTATGAACCTTTCTGTCCAGTGAATTGCTCGGCAACGTGGAAGTTTTGTGATAAGAAGAACTGGATACGACGAGCGCGGTGTACGACAAGCTTGTCCTCATCACCTAACTCATCCATACCAAGGATGGCAATGATATCCTGCAATTCACGGTAACGCTGAAGCGTAGACTGAACTTGACGAGCAACTTCGTAATGCTCTTCGCCAACGATTTCTGGAGAAAGTGCACGAGAAGTAGAAGCAAGTGGATCCACCGCAGGGTAGATACCCATCTCAGAAAGCTTACGCTCAAGGTTTGTTGTTGCATCTAAGTGGGCGAAAGTTGTCGCCGGAGCCGGATCCGTATAGTCATCGGCTGGTACATAGATGGCTTGGATGGAAGTAACAGAACCTACGTTAGTAGATGTGATACGTTCTTGTAATTTACCCATTTCAGTTGCAAGTGTTGGCTGGTAACCAACGGCAGAAGGCATACGGCCTAGTAGGGCAGAAACCTCAGAACCTGCTTGTGTGAAACGGAAGATGTTATCCATGAAGAATAGAACGTCCTGTCCTTGCTCATCACGGAAATATTCAGCCATTGTCAAACCAGTTAGGGCAACACGCATACGTGCTCCTGGTGGCTCGTTCATCTGTCCGAATACCATCGCTGTTTGCTTGATAACGCCTGAGTCAGTCATTTCGTGGTAAAGGTCATTTCCTTCACGCGTACGCTCACCAACTCCAGCAAATACGGAAATCCCGCTATGCTCTTGGGCGATGTTATTGATTAACTCCTGGATTAATACGGTTTTACCAACACCGGCTCCACCGAAAAGACCGATTTTACCACCTTTGATATAAGGGGCAAGAAGGTCAACTACCTTAATTCCAGTTTCAAGAATTTCAACTTCTGTTGATAATTGTTCAAATGTAGGAGCTTCCCTATGGATAGCATCACGGCGTACATCTGCTGCAATTGGCTCGTCAAGGTCAATAGATTCACCTAATACGTTGAATACACGACCTAGTGTCGCATCCCCAACTGGTACAGATATAGCAGCACCTGTATCCACTACTTCGACTCCACGCTGAAGTCCATCAGTTGATGACATCGCAATTGTACGAACAGTATCATCACCTAAATGAAGGGCTACTTCAAGAGTTAAGTTGATTTGAACTTCTGTTTCATTCTGCGGTTTCGTTTCAATCCTCAATGCGTTATAGATCTCAGGAAGGTTGCCGCTTTCGAACTTAACGTCAACGACCGGACCCATAACTTGGAGAACGCGTCCTTTGTTCATCTTGTTCCCTCCTAACTGGCTTCTTTCAATGTATATACATCATGAGGGGATGTGGGTTTATCCTGACCACATCCCGTAAAGTCCTACTCTAGTGCCGCTGCACCGCCAACAATCTCAGTGATTTCCTGGGTAATTGCAGCCTGACGGGCACGGTTATAGCTAAGGCTAAGTGATTTAATCAGCTCATTTGCGTTGTCTGTAGCATTCTTCATTGCGTTCATACGAGCAGCATGCTCACTAGCTTTACTGTCTAGTAATGAACCGAAGATTAAGCTCTCAGCATATTGAGGTAAGAGAACCTCAAGAATTTCTTCCGCATTTGGTTCAAATTCATAGGAAGTCATTTTTGTAGGAACTTCAATGTCCGTTAAAGGAAGAAGTTTCTTCTCCGTTACTTCCTGTGAAATCGCGCTGACATAATGATTGTAATAAACATACAGTTCGTCGAATGTACCATCTTCGAACATCCCAACTGTGCTGCTGGTAATATCGTGGATTTCGCTAAAAGAAGGCTGGTCGGCTACTCCAATGATTTCAAGGACTACGTTCATTCCCTGTTTTGCAAAGAAGTCACGTCCTACCCGGCCGATGGCGATGATGGCAAACTCATCATTCGACTTATGACGCTCGCGGATTGTCTGATACACTTGGCGGATGACGTTGCTGTTAAATGCACCAGCAAGCCCACGGTCCGATGTGATGACCAGATAACCCGTCTTTTTGACCGGACGACTTTGAAGCATTGGATGATTTACATCCTTACTGCCCATCGCGATGGAGGCTGTCACTTCCTGCATTTTTTCCATGTAAGGGACGAAAGCTTTTGCATTCATCACTCCACGGTTCCACTTAGAAGAAGACACCATTTCCATTGCTTTTGTGATCTGGCTTGTCTTTCTCGTCGAAGTGATCCGGTTTTTTATATCACGTAAAGATGCCATAGGTTCTCACCACCCTTTTAAAGAAATTGTTATTCTGATAGGGTCGGCCGCGCGGTGGCGGCGTCCCAGTTTTCGTTGTCCAGCTCCAGCGCCTAGACCCTCGAGTCATAAGTCAATCCCTTTCAGAAGTCAGAGAGCGACTTCTGGAAGGGCTCGCCTTATGCTTGTCGGGTCTGATCAAGGCGCTTCCGCTTTTCGTTTGTCCAGCTCCAGCGCCTAGACCCTCGAGACGCTTCGGTCCATCAGTTGAAGTCAAAGAACGACTTCAGCTGATGGCCCTGTAGCTCTTGTCGGGTCTGACCAGGCGCTTCCGCTTTTCGTTATTCAGAAACTGCAAACGTCTTTTTAAAGTCGTTGATTGCAGAAACCATATCTTCGTCTTTCGGAAGTTCTTTCGTCGTACGGATATGGTCTAACACTTCTTTACGGTTGGCGTCTAACCAAGCATGGAATTCACTTTCAAAGCGACGGATGTCCGTTAATGGAATATCATCAAGGAATCCTTTCGTTAGTGCATAAAGAATCGCAACTTGCTTCTCAACAGATAGAGGCTTGTTCAAGTCCTGCTTTAGAACTTCAACCGTACGCGCTCCACGGTTAAGTTTCGCTTGAGTTGCTTTATCAAGGTCAGATCCGAACTGTGCAAATGACTCAAGCTCACGATATGAAGCTAGGTCAAGACGCAATGTACCGGCAACCTTTTTCATTGCCTTAATCTGTGCAGATCCACCAACACGGGATACAGAAAGACCTGCGTTGATCGCCGGACGAACACCGGAGAAGAACAAGTCAGATTGTAAGAAGATCTGTCCGTCAGTGATGGAGATAACGTTTGTCGGAATATAAGCAGAAACATCCCCTGCTTGTGTTTCAATGAATGGTAGTGCAGTAATTGAACCAGCACCTTTTGCGTCACTCAATTTTGCAGCACGCTCGAGTAAACGGCTGTGTAGGTAGAAGACATCCCCTGGATATGCTTCACGACCTGGAGGACGACGAAGGAGCAAGGAAAGTTCACGGTATGCAGATGCTTGTTTTGTTAAGTCATCATAGATAACAAGAACATGCTTGCCTTGATACATAAACTCTTCTGCCATTGATACACCAGCATAAGGAGCTAAGTATAAAAGTGGTGCAGGCTGAGAAGCAGCTGCAGTCACAACGATTGAATATTCTAGTGCACCGTGCTTACGAAGGGTTTCAACTGCGTTACGAACCGTTGATTCCTTCTGGCCGATTGCAACATAAATACAAATCATATCTTGACCCTTTTGGTTCAAGATTGTATCAATTGCAACAGATGTTTTACCTGTTTGACGGTCTCCGATAATCAACTCACGCTGTCCACGACCGATTGGAACAAGTGCGTCAATCGCTTTAATACCTGTTTGCAATGGCTCATGAACGGATTTACGATCCATTACGCCTGGTGCATTGTATTCGATTGGACGACTTTTTGTTGTATTAATTGGACCCATGCCATCAACTGGCTGTCCAAGTGGGTTTACGACACGACCGATTAGTTCCTCACCTACAGGAACCTCCATGATGCGGCCTGTGCGGCGGACCTCATCGCCTTCACGGATTTCTGTGAAAGGTCCAAGGATGATAATACCGACGTTACTTTCTTCAAGGTTTTGCGCCATACCCATAACGCCGTTTGAAAATTCAACAAGTTCTCCAGCCATAGCATTATCCAGGCCATGAACACGTGCGATACCGTCACCTACGGAGATGACTGTACCAACATCACTTACTTGAATTTCCGACTGATAGTTTTCAATTTGCGACTTTATCAGCGCACTAATTTCTTCAGCTTTGATGCTCATGAGTTTCACCCCTATCTACGAATCTTAGCCTAGCAATTTACGTTCAAGACGATCAAGTTTTCCGCGTAATGATCCGTCAAAAATACGGTTCCCAACACGTAGCTTGACGCCACCTAGTAAATTGGAATCTGTAATGTTTTCAATATCAAGTGCCTTTTTACCAACCTTTGGTGCGAAAGCCAAGGACAAGGCTTCTTTCTGGGCATCCGTTAGTGGCGTGACACTGTAAACTGTAGCTTCTGCAACACCTTTTGTATCATTAACAAGCTCTATGAACTGGTCCGCTACTTCTGTAGTTAAACCTATACGGTGACGATCAACTAGTAACATCAACGTATTTAGAACATAAGGACTCGCTGATGCAAAGGCTTGTGTTAAAAGCTCTTTTTTCTTTTCAAGTGGAACCTTAGGAGAAGCTAAAACCGATGCTAGTCCTGCATTGGTTTGAAAGACTTCTTTCACAACACGCAGTTCGCTTTCGACAGTATCAAGTTGGTTTTGCTCTGAGGCTACTTGAAAAAGAGCCCGCGCATAACGATTTGCGATTGTCGGGTTGCTCATCGACCTTCTCCTGCCTCTTTAATATAGTCATTAACCAACTTTTCTTGGTCGGCTACACTTAGTTCTTTTTCAATTACTTTCGAAGCAATCATGACTGAAATTGAAGCCAATTGCTCACGAATCGCTTCAACAGCTTGTTCTTTTTCACGCTCGATTTCAGCTTTAGCTGATTCTTTAATGCGATCAGATTCAGTACGTGCTAACGCAATGATTTCATCGCGTTGAATATCGCCCTGTTTCTTTGCATTTTCGATTAAGCTTTGTGCTTCTTGACGAGCCTGCTTTAATAGCTCACGCTGTTCTTCTAAGTTCTTGCTTGCTTCTTTACGACTTTGTTCTGCTGCATCTATTTCCCCAGCAATATGCTCTTCACGCTGTTTCATGATGCCCATTAATGGACCCCATGCATACTTTTTCAGCAATGCTAAAAGGATGAGGAACATAAGTAACTGGAATACGATATCCCCAGTATTTAAAAAGGCATCGTGTGTGCCTTCGGCTGCGCCTAGGACCAAACTATTTAAACTGTTTGTTAACACCCTCGATTCACTCCCTTCAAGAGTCGCTCCATACGAAAAGATTCATTTCATTTCATTCTATTAAAAACAAGTAAGGACATAAATGAATGGCGAAGGTTCGCTTTGGAATGATCTTCGCCATGTTAACGACACTTTAATTATTATTGACCGACAACCATGAACGCGATAACAACCGCGATGATTGGAATCGCCTCGACTAACGCAACCCCGATGAACATTGTAGTTTGAAGCATACCACGAGCTTCCGGCTGACGTGCGATTCCTTCAACTGTACGTGATACGATAAGACCGTTACCAATACCAGCACCTAGTGCGGCTAAACCAATTGCGATTGCTGCTGCTAATAGACCCATTATAAGTGTTCCTCCTTTAAATGTATGAAAGATAAATGTGTTTTTTGTTCAAAAATGAACAGGTGTGAATATATTAATGGTCGGCACTAACTTTATGTGATAGATAGACCATCGTTAACATAACAAAAATAAATGATTGAATGGCTCCAACAAAGATGGAGAAACCTTGCCATGCAAGCATTGGGATAATTGCGGCCAGAGTACCACCTATCCCTGTCGCTAAACTTCCAGCAATCAACGTCAACAGGATTTCACCTGCGTAGATGTTACCGTAAAGACGAAGTCCAAGCGTAAGTGTGTTTGCAAATTCTTCAATAATCTTAATTGGAAACATGAATGAGAACGGCTTGAGGAATTCTCTTCCATAAGCGGCTGTCCCCTTAAGCTTCACCCCATAATAATGGGAAAGTAAAACAACCATTGTTGCAAGAGTCATCGTCACGACTGGGTCTGCTGTCGGTGATTTCCACCATAGCGTTCCGTCAATGACAATTGAGAATGGAAGCCC
>Ga0182741_1005652_pt1 | contig 11454 bp, 10 predicted proteins | sample eDN5th37CBELigOP_FD_128874 | JGI IMG/M metagenome (GOLD analysis project Ga0182741, IMG submission 128874) | Enriched Organic Plus compost microbial communities from Emeryville, California, USA - eDNA 5th pass 37_C BE-Lig OP (version 2) (version 2) ...
AGGATTGGACCATGAACCAGACATTCGCTATCCCCGCTTTCAAGGACAACTACATCTGGGCGCTGCGCGACGCGGAGCGCCGTTGGCTGGTGGTGGTGGACCCCGGCGACGCACAGCCGGTGCTGGAGGTGATCCGGACCCAGGGGCTGCGCCTGGCGGCGATCCTGATCACTCACCATCATTGGGACCATACGAACGGTATCAAAGACTTAACCGCCGCCTACCCAGTGCCGGTATACGCCCCGGCGGCGGAGGCGGTGGCGGGAACCACGCACCCGACCGCTGAAGGTACGGAAATCCCCTTGCCGGAGCTCGGCATAACCCTGACGACCCTGGAGATCCCCGGCCATACTCGTGGCCACGTCGCCTACTACGGCGAGGGCATGCTGTTCTGCGGTGACACGCTGTTCGCCGGCGGCTGCGGCCGGCTGTTCGAAGGCACCGCCGAGCAGATGCATCGCTCGCTGAGCCGCCTTGCAGCGCTGCCTCCGAATACACAAATCTATTGCGGGCACGAGTACACGGAAGCTAATCTGCGCTTCGCCACGCGGGTGGAACCCGACAATGCCGACCTGCGTGCGCGATTGGCCGCCGTCGAAGCCCAGCGCGCCCGAAACGAGATCACGCTGCCCAGCACGATTGCCACGGAACTGGCCACCAATCCCTTTCTGCGGGTGGATCAGGCGTCCGTGATCGAAAGCGCGGAACGTCATACCGGAAGCCGGCTAGCATGCGCAGCGGACGTGTTCGCCGCCGTGCGCAAGTGGAAAGACGCGGCGTGACGGAAAACCCGGAACCGGCGTCGACGACGGCGGTCTGAGCGGAAGCGTATCCCAGGGATCGGGGCGGCACGCGGACAACAATAACGCGGAGGTATGAGGTGAACAGCAGCCGCCTCATCTCGGTCCTGGTCATGGCGCTGGCGGTATCCGCCTGCGCCAGTCTCAATCCCGGCGGCACCCCGGTCGAAGGCAGCCATTCCGGCGCCGCGGCCGACGCCGAAATCGATCAAGGAATCCCCGCCGCGCAAGCGGACGATGTGGGCGATGACACCGCGTTCGCGGATGCCGATACCGCTCCGGCCGATGTGTGGGATCGCGTCCGCGACGGCTTCCAGATGCAGGTGCCGCTCGATCCGCGGGTGGAAGCCGAGATCGCCTGGATCGTTCAGCGGCCCGATCATCTCAACCGGGTCGCCAGCCGCGCCGAGCCCTACCTGCATTACATCGTCGAGGAAGTCGAGCGCCGCGGCCTGCCGATGGAAGTGGCATTGCTGCCGGTGGTCGAGAGCGCGTTCGAGCCATTCGCCTACTCGCGCGGCCGCGCCGCCGGGTTGTGGCAGTTCATTCCCTCCACCGGCACCCATTTCGGTCTGAAGCAGACCTGGTGGTACGACGGCCGCCGCGACATCGTCGCCTCCACCAAGGCCGCGCTCGACTACCTGACCCGCCTGCATCAGCAGTTCAACGACTGGGAGCTGGCTTTCGCCGCCTACAACTGCGGCGAAGGCTGCGTGCAACGCGCGATCAACGCCAACGCCAGCCGCAACCGGCCCACCGACTTCTGGAACCTGGACCTGCCGCGCGAGACCCGCGGCTACGTGCCGCGACTGCTGGCGGTGCGCAGCGTGGTCGAGGATCCCACCAAGCACGGCCTGGCGCTGCTGCCGATCCCGAACGAACCGTACATCACCGTGGTGCAGGTCGATTCCCAGATCGACCTGGCGCAGGCGGCCGAGCTGGCGGACATCCCGGTGGACGAACTCTATCGCCTCAACCCGGCCATCAACCGCTGGGCCACCGATCCCGACGGGCCGCACACGATCGTGCTGCCGATCGCCAAGGCCGAGCAGTTCCAGCAAGCACTGTCGCTGCTGCCGCAGGAGCAGCGTATCCGCTGGGAGCGCCATAAGACCAACCGCGGCGACACGCTGTACGACATCGCCCGGCGCTACCACACCTCGCCCGACGTGCTGCGCAAGGTGAACAACCTGAGCGGCGACCACCTCTACCCTGGCCAGTACCTGGTGGTGCCGGTGGCGGGCAAGTCGGCGGAGCGGTACATCGCCAGCGTGACCGAACAGATGTTCCGCAATCCGATCGAGGGTATTCCGCGCGCCATCGCCGGCGGCGGCGCCGGCGAGCGTCAGGTGCACACCATCCGCTCCGGCGACACGCTGTGGGGCATTGCCCGCCGCTACGGCGTCACCACCAAGCAACTGGCCGAATGGAATGGCCTGGGCAAGCAGGCCAACATCCGTCCTGGCCAGACCATCGTGGTGTGGACCGAGAAGCCGAAGTCCGCGCCGGCCAAGGCCGGCAACATCGCGGTGGCCGCCAAGAGCAAGGCGGCGCCTAGCCAGAGTCAGAGCAGCAAGAGTGGCCAGAGCGGCACCAAGATCGCGCTGGCCGCCGCCAACAAGTCGCCGGCCAAGACCAAGACGGTGCGCTACACGGTACGTCGCGGCGATACGCTGTTCGACATCGCCCGCCGCTTCGACGTCACCGTGGCCGACCTGCGCCGCTGGAACAAGCTGGACAAGGACGGCCTCCTGAAGCCGGGGCAGAGCCTGCTGATCGCCTCCAGCAGCAGCTGAGCGGCTGGTTTCGGCCCGGCTGCCACACCACCGCGATCGGACGAAAAAAAGGGCGCTCACGGCGCCCTTTTTTCATGGAAAGGTCGACGGCGGACTCAGGCAGGGCGGCCGGACGACGGGGACTCCGGCAGCGTGACGTTGAGCTCGAGGATCTCGCAGTCGCCTTCCTTGTCGAGCTGGATCTTCACCGCGTCCGGGTCCACCGGCACGTACTTGCGGATCACCAGCAGCAGCTCTTCCTGCAGCCTGGGCAGGTAATCCGGCCCGCCGCGGGTAGTGCGCTCGCGGGCGACGATGATCTGCAGCCGTTCCTTGGCGACTGCCGCGGTGCTCTTCTTCTGCCGGAAGTAACTGAGGAAACTCATGGCCCTCAACTCCCAAATAGCCGGCCGAGCAAGCCCTTTTTCTCGGTCAGGAATCGGTGGGGACGCTCTTCGCCCAGGAAGCGCGCGACCGCGTCCTGGTAGGCTTGGCCGGCGTCGCTGGCGGTATCGAGGATGACCGGCTGGCCCTGGTTGGAGGCCTGCAGCACGGCTTTCGACTCGGGAATCACGCCCAGCAGCTCGATCGCCAGGATCTCCTGCACGTCGTCGACGCTGAGCATCTCGCCCTTCTGTACCCGTGCCGGCGAGTAGCGGGTGAGCAGCAGCTTCACCGTCACCGGCTCCTCGCCACGCTCGGCGCGGCGGGTTTTGCTGGAGAGGATGCCGATGATGCGGTCGGAATCGCGCACCGAGGACACCTCGGGGTTGGTGACCACGATCGCGTCATCGGCGTAGTAGGCGGCCATCAGCGCCCCCTTCTCGATACCGGCGGGCGAGTCGCAGACGATGTAGTCGAAGTCCTTGGACAACTCTTCGAGCACGCGACCCACGCCCTCAAGGGTGAGCGCGTCCTTGTCGCGGGTCTGCGAGGCCGGCAGAACGTAGAGATTGTCGACCCGCTTGTCCTTGATCAGGGTCTGACTCAGGTTGGCCTCGCCGTTGATGACGTTGACGAAGTCGTACACCACGCGACGCTCGCAACCCATGATCAGGTCCAGGTTGCGCAGCCCCACGTCGAAGTCGATGACGACGGTCTTATGTCCCGCCTGCGCAAGTCCAGTCGCGATGGCCGCGCTGGAAGTGGTCTTGCCCACGCCTCCCTTGCCGGAGGTGACCACGATGATCCGTGCCACTGTTGCTGTCTCCCGATTAACGCTGTTCGGAGGCTGCTGCGATCGACGTCGATCTACAGCGGTTCAATGCGCAGCGCGTCGCCGTCTAGACGAATCTGAACCGGACGGCCGCGCTCGGCCGTTTGAATACTTTCGCTGACTCGATAGATCCCGGCCACCGACACCAGCTCGGCGTCGAGGTTGTGGCAGAAGATCCGGGCATTGCGATCGCCCTGCACCCCGGCCAGCGCGCGGCCACGCAGGGTGCCGTAAACGTGAATGTGGCCGTCGGCCAGGATCTCGGCGCCGGGGCTGACCGAGGCCAGCACCACCAGATCGCCGCCGCGTGCATAGACCTGCTGACCGCCGCGCACCGGCTGACGCACCACCATGCCGGCTCCGGCCGGAGGCGGCGGCGCTTCGCGCTTGGGCTCGGCGGCGCGCTTGGCTTCGCTGCCGCCCTGCACCACGCCCAGCCCTAGCGCCGCGCCAGCCTGAACCTGGCTGGGGTCGGCGCCGCGCAGGCCCACCGGCATGAGGCCGCGCTCGCGCAGGCTCGCGACCAGCGCCGCCAGATCGAGCGGCTGCCCCTGCACCGCCTCCAACTCCAGCAGCACCGGCAGGTTCTGGAAGAATTCAGGTGCCGCGGCGGTCTTGGCATCGAGCTGCTGAGCGAGCGTAGGCACATCGGTGGTGAGCAGGCGCAGCACCGACAGCGTGAGCATACGCCCCTTGAGCTCGAATGCGGATGAGGCCGTGGCGGAGTGCGAGCTTGAAAGCATTAGAATTTCCGGCGCCTCAGAAACACGGCAGCCTCCGCCTGAGCGGCGGAGGCTGGTGGTCAGTTATAGCTTGCGACAACCAGGGTATCAAGCGCCGACCAGCAGCGAGCTGACACGCTTCACGTAAGCGGCCGGATCCTCGAGCTGGCCGCCCTCGGCTAGCCAGGCCTGCTCGTACAGCACCGTCACCCAATCGGCGAAGGCCTGCTCGGGCTGGTTGCGCAACCGCTGCACCAAGGGATGGTCGGGGTTGATCTCCAGGCTGGGGGCGACGCTGGGCAGCTTGTGTCCGGCCGCCTTGAGCACCCGCTGCAGCCCGATGCCGAACTCGTCGGCCTCGACCACCAGGCAGGCCGGCGAGTCGGTGAGCCGCTGGGTCAGGCGCACCTCCTTGACCTTGTCGCCCAGCACTTCCTTCATGCGCGGCAGCAGGTCCTTGTACTCGTTCGCCGCCTGCTCGATCGCCTCCTTTTCCTTGGCGTCGGCAAGGTCGCCCAGGTCGAGGCTGCCCTTGGCCACGGACTGCAGCGGCTTGCCGTCGAACTCGGACAGGTGGCCGATCAACCACTCGTCGACCGGATCGGACAGCAGCAGCACCTCCACGCCCTTCTTGCGGAACAGTTCCAGGTGCGGCGAGTTGAGCGCGGCGCGGAAGGAATCGGCGTTGACGTAATAGATGGCCTTCTGCTCGGGCTTCATGCGGCCGACGTAGTCCGCCAGCGAGACGTCGGCCTCCTCCTTGCCCTCGTGGGTGGAGGAGAAGCGCAGCAGCTTGGCGATGCGCTCGCGGTTGCCGGCGTCCTCGACCACGCCTTCCTTGAGCACGCGGCCGAAGGTCTGCCAGAACTGGGCGTACTTCTCGGCCTGGTTCTCGGCCAGGTCCTCGAGCAGGCCCAGGATGCGCTTGACCGAGGCGGCGCGGATGCGCTCGAGCAGGCGGTTGTGCTGCAGGATCTCGCGCGAGACGTTGAGCGGCAGGTCGTCGGAGTCGATCACGCCGCGCACGAAGCGCAGGTAGCGCGGCATCAGGTGCTCGGCGTCGTCCATGATGAACACGCGCTTCACGTACAGCTTCACGCCGTGCTTGCTGCCCTCGCGGTCCCACAGGTCGAACGGCGCGCGGCTCGGCACGTACAGCAGCGAGGTGTAGGACGGATTGCCCTCGACCTTGTTGTGCACGTAGGCCAGCGGCGGCTCCCAGTCGTGCGCCACGTGCTTGTACAGCTCGTGGTACTCATCCTCGCTGATCTCGTTCTTCGGCCGCATCCACAGCGCCGAGGCGCGGTTGACCGCCTCCCACTCGCCGTCCTTGCCCTCCACCGGCATCTCCACCGGGATGGAGATGTGGTCGGAGTAGGTGCGGATGATCTGGCGCAGCCGGTACGGCTCGAGGAACTCCTCGGCGGCTTCGTCGTTGAGGTGCAGGATCACTTCCGTGCCGCGGCTGGGCCGCTCTTCGAAAGCGATGGCGTAGCTGCCCTTGCCGTCGGACTCCCAGCGCACGCCGTACCGCGGCTCCACCCCGGCCTTGCGGGTCAGCAGCGTGACCTTGTCGGCCACCACGAAGGCCGAGTAGAAGCCGACGCCGAACTGGCCGATCAGCTGCGCGTCCTTGGCCTGGTCGCCGGTGAGCGACTGCAGGAACTGGCGGGTTCCGGAGCGGGCGATGGTGCCGATGTTCTCCACCACCTCGTCACGGCTCATGCCGATGCCGTTGTCGGACACGGTGATGGTCTTGGCCGCGCGGTCGAAGCTGACCCGAATCCTGAGCTGGGCGTCGCCCTCGTACAGCGACTCGTTCTGCAGCGCCTGGAAGCGCAGCTTGTCGGCGGCGTCGGAGGCGTTGGAGATCAGCTCGCGAAGGAAGATCTCGCGGTTGCTGTACAGCGAATGGATCATCAGGTGCAGCAGCTGCTGCACTTCGGCTTGAAACTGCAGGGTTTCCTGCTGGGTCTCCGTCGTCATGAGCTTTGGTACTCCACTTACGTTCAGCGCGTGACGGCGCTTATGAAGCTTGTGAATCTAACGGAACAGCAGCATGCCCTCGTGCGCCAGCAGCCAGCGCTTGAGCTCCATCAGCTCGCCGGCCACCGTGCCGCAATAGCCGCCATGGCCGGCCTGCCCCACCACGCGGTGGCAGGGCACGATCACGGGAATGGGATTGGCGCGGCAGGCGCCACCCACCGCGCGCGCGGCGCTGCCGAGCTCCCGCGCCAACTCGCCATAGGTGCGCATCGCGCCGGGCGGAATCGCCCGTAGAGCCGCCCACACCCGCTGCTGAAACAGCGTGCCGGGCAGCGCCAGCGGCAACCGGAACTCGGTGCGCGGATCGCGGAAGTACTGCTCCAGCTGCGCCGCCGCGGCGCGCGCCAGCGCGACCTCGGGTAGCCGCAACGGCGCATCAGCCGGCAGGAAGTCGACCGCGGTGAGTTCGCGGTCGGTGCCGCGCAGCCCCAACCGGCCGATCGGTGCCAGGACTACCGCGTACCACTCGCTGGTGCTGATCCCTTGGGCATGCATGAGTGGCCACGATTCTAGAGCCATTTCGGCCCGCTTGCATCGACCGCGGCGGGCGCCGAAAACGAAACGCCCCGCGCGAGGCGGGGCGTTTCCACAAGGAGCGCGGCAGGCGCTAGAACATGTTGGTCGTCTCGGCCGGATCCTTGGCGGCCTCGACCTCGTCGCGCGAGCGGATGTAGGGGCCGGTGACCATCTGCTTGTAGGTCATACCCGGACCGACCATCGGGAACACGCCCGCCTCGGTGTCGATCATCACTTCCAGGAAGGCCGGGCCCTTGAACTCGACGAAATCGCGCAGCGCCTGCGGCACGTCTTCCTTGCGCGTCACCCGCCGCGCGAACTCGAAGCCGTCGGCCTCGGCGGTCTTGACGAAGTCCTTGCGGTGCAGCGACTTGTCTGAACCGGAGAAGCGGTCCTCGTAGAACAGCTTCTGCCACTGCCGCACCATGCCGTCGCCCAGGTTGTTGAGCAGCAGCACCTTCACCGGCGTGCCGTAGGTGGTGGCGGTTTCCAGCTCGCCGAGGTTCATGCGCAGCGAACCGTCGCCGTCGACGTCGATCACCATCTTGCCGGGGCAGGCGAAGGCCGCGCCGATCGCCGCCGGCAGGCCGAAGCCCATGGTGCCCATGGAGCCGGAGGTCAGCCACAGCCGCGGCTCGCGGAAGTCGAAGTACTGCGCGGCCCACATCTGGTGCTGGCCCACGCCGGTGGCGATGATGGCCCGCCCGTCGGTGATCTTGTTCAGTTCCTCGATCACGTAGTAGGGCTGGATCGTCTCGCTGTCGCGGTCATAGTTCCAGCCGTGCTGCTTCTTGAGCACCTGGCAGTGCTTGAGCCAGGACGAGAAGTCCTTCTTGAAGCCGTTGGCCTGGCCCCACTCCACCAGCTGGGCGAGGCTGCGGCCGGCTTCGCCGACGTGCGCCCAGTCGACCTGCTTGACCTTGCCGATCTCAGCGGCGTCGATGTCGATGTGGGCGACGTGCTTGGCACCGGGCGCGAACTTGTCCGGCTGCGCGGCGACGCGGTCGTCGAAGCGGGCGCCGACGGCGATGACGAAATCGCAATCCTCGACCGCGTAGTTGGCGAAGGCCGCGCCGTGCATGCCGAGCATGTGCATCGACAGCTCGGAGGTGGTGTCGACCGCGCCCAGGCCCATCAGGGTGGTCACCACCGGGATGCCGAAGGTTTCGGAGAAGTTGCGCAGGTCGGCCGCGGCGTTGCCGGCGATGATGCCGCCGCCGACATACAGCAGCGGCCGCTTCGACTGCTCCAGCATCTCGAAGAACTGCTTGCACTTGCGGTCGGAGAGCTTGGCGCTCTTGAGCGACTCCAGGCGCTGGCGGTAGCCGCGGATCTCCAGCAGGCCCTCGCCCTGGTACTCGCCCAGCCAGTTCTGCACGTCCTTGGGTACGTCCACCACCACCGGGCCGGGCCGGCCGGAACGGGCCACCTCGAACGCGGTGCGGATGGTGGCCTCGAGCTGTTCCGGCTTGGTCACCAGGAACACGTGCTTGGCGCAGGAGCCCATGATGTTGACGATGGGCGCTTCCTGGAAGGCGTCGGTACCCATGGCGGCGGTCGGCACCTGGCCGCAGATCAGCACCACCGGCACCGAGTCGGCCATGCAGTCACGGATGGGAGTGACGCAGTTGGTGGCGCCGGGACCGGAGGTCACCAGGAACACGCCGACCTTGCCGCTGGCGCGGGCATAGCCGGCCGCCATGAAGCCGGCGCCCTGCTCGTTGGCGGGCACCACCAGCTTGATCTGCTCCTCGGGCGTACGGGCGCGGGTCTCGTTGTAGGTGAAGATCGCGTCGTAGGTCGGGAGAATGGCGCCGCCGCTGTACCCGAATACCGCGTCCACGCCCTCGTCAGCCAGCACTTGGACAATAATCTCCGCGCCGCGCATCTGCTTGCCGGCCATCGGGTGCTTCTTGGGCTTCTGCTTGGTCATCGTAGTACCGCGGTTTTCTGCGACTAGTTAAAGAGATCGGACATGATAAGGCCGCTCTCCAAGAGCGGACAAGCGCATAGGTCTTATTTCCGGCCATCGTTCCCGATGCGCGCTCCCTACCACGACACGGCCGCCGTCCGCCCCCAGGCGCGGCGCCTTCGATCCCGCCCCCTCCGAGCCTCCTTGTAGCCGTCCTCGAGCCCGCGCCGCCCACCCACGCGCTCGCTCGTCGGCAACAGCATCGTTGCATTGCTTGATCGTGATCAAGGGTTCGCCGATGCAACTCCCGTTTAATCCCACAAAAAGAGCATAGGAAATACAACAATGGATCCGTCGAGACGCCGCTTCTTCTCGGCCGGGTACTCGGTCCCAGGCAAGCGGCCGCCGTGGGCGCTCGGCGAGGACACCTTCACCTCGCTGTGCAATCGCTGCGACGCCTGCGTGCGGGCCTGCCCGCAGCGGGTGCTGTCGCGCGGCGCCGGCGGCTTTCCCACCGTCGATTTCTCTCGCGCCGGCTGCACGCTGTGCGGCGCCTGCGTCGAGGCCTGCGAGCGTGGCGCGCTCGCGCGTGCCGGTGAGCCTTTCCCCTGGCGGGCCCGAATCACCCAGCGCTGCGTATCGCTGCGCGGCGTCGAATGCCGGATTTGCGCCGAGAACTGCGAAGCCGGCGCCATCCGCATCCGGCTGCGCCCCGGCGAAGGCGCGCGGCCCGAGTTGGATCCCGAACTGTGCAACGGCTGCGGCCAGTGCATCGCGCCCTGCCCGGTCGCAGCCATCGACACCCACGCGACGGAGGTCGCCGCATGAGAATCGTCAGCCTGGTCCTGCGGGTCCTGCCCGCGCAGATTCCCGCGGCCCGCGCCGCCCTGGAGCGGATACCGGGCGTGGAGGTTCACGCCGAGGATTTCGACGCCGGACGAATGATCGTCACGGTGGAAGACGGCGAGGGCTATGCGGTCGCCGACTCGATCATCGCGGCCCACAAGGTGCCGCAGGTGCTGTCGGCCACCCTGGCCTACGAGTTCAACGGGGATGACCACGAGCCTGCCGGCGGGCCCGCCCTGGCCACCCAGCAGCCGGCAACGGGAGATCAGCCATGTCTTTGAACCGACGCGACTTCATCAAGACCAGCGCGGTCGCCGCCGCGGCCGCGACCGCGGGAATGGCGGCCCCCGCCTCCGTCCTCGCGCAGCAACCGGCCGCCGCCAAGGCCGCGCCGCGCTGGGACAAGGCGCCCTGCCGCTTCTGCGGCACCGGCTGCTCGGTGCTGGTGGGCGTGCAGAACGGCAAGGTGGTCGCCACCCAAGGCGATCCGGATGCGCCGGTCAACCGCGGCCTGAACTGCATCAAGGGCTACTTCCTGTCCAAGATCATGTACGGCGCCGACCGTCTGACCCAGCCGCTGCTGCGCAAGAAGAACGGCGTCTACGACAAGAACGGCGACTTCGTTCCGGTGAGCTGGGACGAAGCCTTCGACATCATGGCCAAGAAGTGGAAACAGGCCATCAAGGAGCACGGCCCGGAGTCGGTGGCCATGTTCGGCTCCGGCCAGTGGACCATCTGGGAAGGCTACGCCGCCTCCAAGCTGCACAAGGCCGGCCTGCGCAGCAACAACATCGACCCTAACGCGCGCCACTGCATGGCCAGCGCCGTGGTCGGCTTCATGCGCACCTTCGGCATCGACGAGCCGATGGGCTGCTATGACGACATCGAGCAGGCCGACGCCTTCGTGCTGTGGGGCTCGAACATGGCCGAAATGCACCCGGTGCTGTGGAGCCGCGTCACCGACCGCCGCCTGACCCATACCGGCTGCGAGGTGCACGTGCTGTCCACCTTCGAGCACCGCAGCTTCGAGCTGGCCGACAACGGCATGATCTTCGTGCCGCAGACCGACCTGGCGATCCTCAACTACATCTGCAACTACATCATCCAGAACGGCAAGGTGAACCGCCCGTTCGTGGACAAGCACGTGGCCTTCCGCAAGGGCGTGACCGACATCGGCTACGGCCTGCGGCCGAACCACCCGCTCGAGGTCGGCGCCAGCGCCAACGGCTACGCCGGCGCCGACGGCAAGCCCAAGGGCAACCCCAACGCCAGCGAACCGATCGACTTCGACGAGTTCGCCAAGTTCGTCTCGACCTACACCCTGGAGTACACCGCCAAGCTATCCGGCGTGCCGGCCGACAAGCTCGAGCGCCTGGCCAAGCTGTACGCCGACCCGAACAAGAAGGTGGTGTCGTTCTGGACCATGGGGTTCAACCAGCACACGCGCGGCAGCTGGGTGAACAACATGATCTACAACGTGCACCTGCTGGTGGGTAAGATCTCCGAGCCCGGCAACGGCCCGTTCTCGCTCACCGGCCAGCCCTCGGCCTGCGGCACCGCGCGCGAGGTGGGCACCTTCGCCCACCGCCTGCCGGCCGACATGGTGGTGACCAATCCCAAG
>Ga0182741_1005656_pt1 | contig 11446 bp, 9 predicted proteins | sample eDN5th37CBELigOP_FD_128874 | JGI IMG/M metagenome (GOLD analysis project Ga0182741, IMG submission 128874) | Enriched Organic Plus compost microbial communities from Emeryville, California, USA - eDNA 5th pass 37_C BE-Lig OP (version 2) (version 2) ...
CGCGCAGGGCTTCGGCTCGCTGGGCCTGATGACCTCGGTGCTGATGACGCCGGACGGGAAGATCGTCGAGTCCGAGGCCGCGCATGGCACGGTGACGCGCCACTATCGCGAGCACCAGAAGGGCAACCAGACCTCGACCAACTCGATCGCTTCGATCTTCGCCTGGACCGGGGGCCTCAAGCACCGCGCCAAGCTGGACGACAACGCGGCGCTGAAGAACTTTGCCGAGACGCTGGAGCGCGTGACCGTGCAGGCGGTCGAGGACGGCTATATGACCAAGGACCTGGCGCTGCTGGTCGGTCCCGACCAGAAATGGCTGACCACCATGGGCTATCTGGAAAAGGTCGACGAATACCTGAACAAGGCGCTGGCGGGCTGATCCGTCGCGCAGGATTGCGAAGGGCCGGGGGGGAACCCCGGCCCTTTTCGCTTGCGGTGTTGCCTTTGGGTATTTGTGAAACGGTGAAGCCGCCGGGTGATGCGCGTCGGGTGCGGGGGCGCGGCGCTTGTCGCGCGTTTTTGAGCATTCGGGGAACCAAGAAGTCCTGCGTGCCGCGCAAAGCGGCTTAACATGCGACGCTGCTTGGAGTATGGGGGCGCGAGGCATTATCCCGGAGGCCCGCCATGAAAGCTGCCGTCATCACCTTTCCCGGATCGAATTGCGACCGCGACCTGGCCGTTGCGTTGCAGCAGGCGGGGGCCGAGGTCGCGCGGGTCTGGCACAAGGACGAGGCGCTGCCGGCGGGCATCGATCTGGTCGCGGTGCCGGGCGGGTTTTCCTTTGGCGACTACCTGCGCTGCGGCGCCATCGCCGCGCATTCGCCCATTGCCGGCGCGATCAAGGCCCATGCGGCGCGCGGCGGCTATGTGCTGGGCATCTGCAACGGCTTCCAGGTGCTGACCGAGCTGAACCTGCTGCCCGGTGCCCTGATGCGCAATGCCGGCCTGCGGTTCCTGTGCCGCGAGACGGTGCTGCGGGTCGCGACCGCGGCCAGCCCCTTCACCGCCGCCTATCGGGCGGGCGAGGAGATCCGGGTGCCGGTCGCCCATCACGACGGCAATTACCAGATCGACGCCGAGGGGCTGGCGGCGCTGAAGGACCAGGACCGCATCGCCTTTGCCTATGCGCCTGGCATCAACGGCTCGGTCGAGGACATCGCCGGGGTGCTGTCCGAGAACCGCCGGGTGCTGGGCATGATGCCCCATCCCGAGCGCGCGGCCGATCCGGCACATGGCGGCACCGATGGCGCGAGGCTTTTTGCCTCGCTGATGCAGGAGCTTGTCGCGGCCTGACTTGAGCGGCACTCTTTCGCGCACTAGACTGCATCGACCCTTACAAGGGCGGTGCCGGAGGCTCATGCGAGAGGAAGACAATTCCATCGGGTTCCCGGAGGGCAGGACGGGCCTGACCAGCCGTTGGGGCCTGCGCGGCGTGATCGCCGTGCTGCTGGTCGTGGCCGCGGGCACGATCTGGTTCACCAATGCCTGGCTGACCGCGCGGTTTTCCGAAACGACGCGGGTGCGCACCGAGCTGCGCTCGGCGCTTTATACCGGGAACCTTTTGTCGGAATTGCAGCGCACCTCGGTGGTGCCCCTGCTCTTGGCGCGCGATCCTGCGCTGATCTCGGCGCTGTCGGGCAATGATTTCTCGGGCACCTCGGCGCGGCTGATCTCGGCCCAGAAGGAGATCGCGGCGGCCTCGATCAAGCTCCTGGACGCCTCGGGACGGGTGGTGGGTTCGACCGACCGCAACCTGATCGGCACCAATTACGTGCAGGAGCCGTTCTTTGTCGAGGCGCTGCGTTCCAGGGACACGGTGTTCACCGTCTCGCCCTCGCCGCAGGGGGCCTATGAGTTCACCTATTCCCGCACCGTCATGTCGGACGGGCGCACGCTGGGCGTGGTGGTGGTGGGCGCCGACCTGACGCGGCTGGTGCGGTCATGGGCCGGGATCTCGGATGCGATCGCGGTCACGGACAGCGAGGGGCAGATCATCCTGTCGACCGAGCCGCGCTGGCGCGGGCTGACCCTGCCCGAGGCGCTGGCGGTGCGCTCGGCCCCCTCGGCCATCGCGCGGGCCTTCCAGGTCACGGCGGATTGGGCGGCGACGCCGGCCGATGCCTATGTGCAGGGCCGCGCGGTGATGCAGTCGGAAACCCGCATCCCCTTCCGCGGCTGGAAGATGATCGCCTTCACCACCTACGAGTCGGTGCGCGAGCGGGTGAATGCGGTGCTGGCCATGGTCATCATGGGCTTTGCCATCCTGCTGGCGGCGGTGTTCTATCTGCTGTCGCGGCGGGCGCGGGTCGAATCGGCGGCCTGGATGCGCGAATCGGCCGATCTGCGGGCGCTGAACCAGCGCCTGACCCGCGAGATCGCCGAACGCGAGCGGATGCAGAAGGAACTGCGCGTGGCCGAGCAGACCGTTCAGCAATCCAGCAAGCTGGCGGCCCTGGGCGAGATGTCGGCGGGCGTCAGCCACGAGCTGAACCAGCCGCTGGCGGCGATGAAGACCTATCTGGCCGGGGCGCGGCTTCTGTTGCAGCGCGGCCGGGCCGAGGAGGCGCTGTCGAGCTTCCAGCGCATCGACGACCTGGTCGAGCGCATGGGCGCCATCACCCGGCAGCTGAAATCCTATGCCAGAAAGGGCGGCGAGGCCTTCGAGCCGGTCGACCTGCGCGCCGCGCTGTCGAGCGCGCTGGTGATGATGGAGCCGCAGCTGCGAAGCCGCACCATCCGTCTGCAGCGCAACATCCCGCGCTATCCGGTCATGGTCTATTGCGACCGCATCCGGCTGGAGCAGATCATCATCAACCTGCTGCGCAACGCGGTCGATGCGATCAGGGGCATGCGCGACCCGGCGATCGAGATCACGGTCAGCGCCGGCTCTCACGCATTCTTGTCCGTGCGCGATAACGGTCCGGGTGTATCGGACCTGGAAAATCTGTTTGAACCCTTCTTCACCACGAAGAAACCCGGAGAGGGGACCGGCCTCGGGCTGGCGATCTCATCCGGGATCGCGGCCGATTTCGGGGGGCGTCTGACGGCGCATAACGCCTCGGACGAAGGGGGCAGGGGCGCCGTGTTCGAGCTTGAGCTGCCGCTGCACGATCCCGGCCACAAGGCCGGGACGCGGTTGGCGGCGGAATGAAGAAAAGAGGTAAAGGCCCATGAGCCGCACTTTGAAGATAGCCGTCGTGGACGATGAACCGGACATGCGCGAATCCATCAGCCAGTGGCTGGCGCTGTCGGGCTTCGACGCCGAGACCTTCGCCACCGCCGAGGAGGCGCTGAAGGTGATCGGTGCCGACTGGCCGGGGGTGGTGGTTTCCGACATCCGCATGCCGGGCATGGACGGGATGGCCTTTCTCAAGCGGTTGATGGGCATCGATTCGGGCCTGCCGGTCATCATGATCACCGGCCATGGCGACGTGCCGATGGCGGTCGAGGCCATGCGCATCGGCGCCATGGATTTCATGGAAAAGCCCTTCAACCCCGAGCGGCTGACCGAACTGGTCAAGAAGGCGACCCAGGCCCGGCGGATGACGCTGGACAACCGCGCGCTGCGCCGCGACCTCAGCGAAGGCCAGCAGGTCATGTCCAAGCTGATCGGGTCGAGCCCGGTCATGGACCGGCTGCGCGAGGACATCCTGGACCTGGGCCAGGCCGACGGCCATGTGCTGATCGACGGCGAGACCGGCACCGGCAAGACGCTGGTGGCGCATGCGCTGCATGCGGTGGGGCCGCGCGCCTCGAAGAAATTCGTGCCGATCTCTTGCGCGGCCTATAGCGACGAGGTGCTGTCGGCCAAGCTGTTCGGCCCGGTCGAGAGCGGGCTGCCCGCGGTCGAGGAGGCCCGCGGCGGCACGCTGTGCCTGGAGGATATCGAGGCGCTGTCCGATCCGCTGCAAGCGCGGCTGCTGGCCTTTATCGCCGAGCAGGGCAGCCCGGCCGAGACGCGGATCATCGCCATTTCCAATGCCCGCGGCGAGGGGCGCCGGGCCGAGGATTCGCTGCGCCCCGACTTGTTCTATCGCCTGACCGCGCTGAAGATCACCCTGCCGCCGCTGCGGTCGCGCGGCGAGGACATCCTGACGCTCTTCACCCGCATGACCGAGCAATTCGCCGAGGAATACGGCTGCGAGCCGCCGCAGGTGACGGCGCAGGAGGCGGCGCAGCTGTTGCAGGCGCCCTGGCCGGGCAATGTGCGCCAGCTGATCAACGTGGCCGAGCGCGCGGTCTTGCAGAACCGCCGCGGCTCGGGCTCGATCGCCTCGCTTCTCATGGCCGATGGTGAGGATACGCAGGAGGCGACGACGACCGAGGGCAAGCCGCTCAAGGAATATGTCGAGAGCTTCGAAAAGATGTTGATCGACAATACCATGCGCCGCCACAAGGGCAGCATCGCCGCGGTCATGGACGAGCTTTGCCTGCCGCGGCGGACGCTGAACGAGAAGATGGCGAAATACGGGCTGAGCCGCAGCGATTACCTGTGAGCGGCACGCCTCTGGCCCGGCCAGGTATGGGTATTTGGGGAACGGAGAAATAGCCGGGGCGCGGGATCCGGCCCGGGGATTTGCCCGCCGCGGCGCGCCCCTGCCGGGGGGCGGGCGGGATGGGCGGATCGGCAAATCCCGGCGCCTTGTCCAAAAACAGATTGTAACGGCGCGCCCTTCCCCGCTATCTTGCCCCTGTAGGGTGGGCGCCACAACCAATGGTTGCTCGACCTCGCCAGTTTCGCAGCGCGCCAGCCAGCCGCGACACCTGAAAAGTGCCGGTGGTGCCACGCGCGGAAAATCCTGCCCATGCCCCCAGGGGGCCTCTGGGCGACCGTAGATCGCAGCCCCGACCGCGCGAGCGGGATGGGCCAAGAAAGGTAAACAGACGCGATGGATCGCGCAGTGCAGCTTGATAGGCAACGGTGGCAGGGGAGTTCTCCGGCCGCCGCGATTGCTGCTGGCGGTGCGGCTTTCGCTGTCCTCTCATGCGGCAGCCGAACCTTGCCCCCGCCTGTGTGCGGGCCGGTCCGGCGGCCCGAAAGACGGAAACATGTCAAAGAAAATGCTGATCGACGCCACGCATTCCGAGGAGACTCGGGTTGTCGTGGTCGATGGAACCAAAGTCGAGGAATTTGATTTCGAGACGGTCAACAAGCGGCAGCTTGCTGGCAACATCTATCTGGCCAAGGTGACGCGGGTCGAACCCTCGCTGCAGGCCGCCTTCGTGGATTACGGCGGCAATCGCCACGGTTTCCTGGCCTTTGCCGAGATCCATCCCGATTACTACCAGATTCCCGCCGCCGACCGTAAGGCGCTGATCGAGGAAGAACGCCAGGCCGCCGCCGCCGAGGCCGACGAGGGCGAGAAAAAGCGCAGCCCGCGTCGCCGCAAGCCGGCCAAGGCCGCTGCAGCCGACAGTGGCGACGCCGTCGCGGTTTCGGACGAGATCGCCGGGATGGCCGTTCTGGACCACTCGGAAGGCGAGGCCGCGGGAGCCGCGGACCTTGCGGTGGATGTGGCCGAGGCCGTGCCGCCGGCGACGGCGGAGGATGTCGCCGCCCCCGTCCCTGAGGCGGCCGATGAGGCCGCAGGCGATGACGCCGCCGAGGACGACGGTATCGAATCCGTCGCCGAGGAGGACGTGGCCGAGGAAATCTCGCCGCCTCGGAAACCCCGCGCCCGCCGCTACAAGATCCAGGAGGTGATCAAGGTCCGGCAGATCATGCTGGTCCAGGTCGTCAAGGAGGAGCGCGGCAACAAGGGCGCCGCGCTGACCACCTATCTGAGCCTCGCCGGCCGCTATTGCGTGCTGATGCCGAACACCGCGCGCGGCGGCGGGATTTCCCGCAAGATCACCAACGCCGCCGACCGCAAGAAGCTGAAGGAGATCGCCAGCGAGCTGGAGGTGCCCGAGGGCGCTGGGCTGATCATCCGCACCGCCGGCAGCCAGCGGACGCGGACGGAAATCCGCCGTGACTACGAATACCTGATGCGGCTGTGGGAGCAGATCCGCGAACTGACCTTCAAGTCCATCGCCCCCGCGCCGATCTACGAGGAAGGCGACCTGATCAAGCGCACGATCCGCGATCTCTACAGCAAGGAGATCGACGAGGTTCTGGTCGAGGGCGAGCGCGGCTATCGCACGGCCAAGGACTTCATGAAGATGATCATGCCGTCCCATGCCAAGAACGTGAAGCATTACACCGACCAGATGCCGCTGTTCGCGCGCTATCAGGTGGAAAGCTACCTGGGCGGCATGTTCAACCCGGTCGTGCAGCTGAAATCCGGCGGCTATATCGTCATCGGCGTGACCGAGGCGCTGGTCGCCATCGACGTCAACTCGGGCCGGGCCACCAAGGAAGGCTCGATCGAGGAAACCGCGCTGAAGACGAACCTGGAAGCCGCCGAGGAGATCGCGCGCCAGCTGCGGCTGCGCGACCTTGCTGGCCTGATCGTCATCGACTTCATCGACATGGAAGAGCGCAAGAACAACGCCGCCGTCGAGAAACGCTTCAAGGAGCGGCTCAAGACCGACCGGGCGCGCATCCAGGTCGGGCGCATCTCGGGCTTCGGCCTGATGGAGATGTCGCGCCAGCGCCTGCGGCCGGGCATGCTGGAATCGACCACGCAGCCCTGCCCGCATTGCCACGGTACCGGGCTGATCCGTTCGGACGACAGCCTGGCGCTGACCATCCTGCGCGCCATCGAGGAAGAGGGCACCCGCAAGCGTTCGCGCGAGGTGCTGGTCAAGGCGCCGGTCGCGGTCGCCAACTTCCTGATGAACGCCAAGCGCGAGCATATCGCCACGATCGAGGCGCGCTATGGTCTCTCGGTCAGGGTCGAGGCCGATCCGGCGCTGATCTCGCCCGATTACGCCATCGAGAAGTTCAAGACCGCGACGCGCAACGTGCCCGAGGTGGTTTCGCCCGTGGTTTCGGTCGATGCCCGGCTGATGGCGCAGATCGATGACGAGGAACCCGCCGAGGAAGAGGTCGATGAGGTCGCCGGGGAGGAAGACCGCGCCGAGGACGGCCATGCCGAGACCGGCGAGGGCAGCGAAGGCGCCGAGAATGGCAGCAAGCGCCGCCGCCGCCGCCGCCGCCGTCGCGGCGGCAAGAACGGCGACGGCGAGGCGTCCCATGCCGAGGAGGGCTCCGACCACGCCGAGGACGGTGCCGAGGATGCGGTTTCGGAAGCCGAGCCGGCCGAGCGGCCTGCCGAAGGCGAGGTGACGCCGGCGGAGGTCGTGCCCGAGGTCGTGGCCGGGTCCGAGAATGCGGCCGAACCGGATGCCGAATCGGCCGAGAAGCCGCGCCGCCGCACCCGGACGCGCCGCCGCAAGCCGGAAGAACCGGCCGAAACCGCCGTGGAGGAGCCGGAGGCGGGTGTCGAAGCCGAGCCGGCGCTCCAGACCGTCGAGCCTGCCGCGGAGGCCGCATCGGCGGACGCCGCGCCGGCACCGCAGGATGCGCAGGCCGGGGAGCCGGTTGCCGAGCCTGCCGTCGGCGAGGCGGCCGACGCCGAGGCTGTTGAACCCGCCGCGACCGACGCCGAGGAAGCCGAGGCCGCGGAACCCGCAACCGTCGGGGCAGAGGCCGAAGCGGCCGTTGCACCCGAAGCCGTGCCGGCGCCCGTCCCCGAGCCCGTTCCCGAGCCCGCCCCGGCCGCGGCGAACGAGGAGCCGGCGCGTCCCAAGCGCCGCGGCTGGTGGTCCATGGGCTGATCTGTCGCAGCCTTCCACGAAAGAGTGACGGGCGCGGGGCTTTCCCGCGCCCTTTCCATGAGCCAAGGTGCCGGACATGTTGGGAATCGAGCTTGCAGATGCCGCCTTCCTGCCCGCCGCGACGGTCGCGCTGCTGGCCGGGATCCTGTCTTTCCTGTCGCCTTGCGTCCTGCCGGTGGTGCCCCCCTATCTGGCCTATATGACCGGGGTCGGCGTCGGCGGGCTGAAATCGGGCGAACGCAGCGCCGTGGTTCCGGCGCTGTTCTTCGTCCTGGGGCTGTCGACGGTTTTCCTGTTGATGGGCATGGCGGCCTCGGCCTTTGGCCGGATGTTCCTGCAATGGCAGGACTGGCTGGCGCGCGGGGCGGGAGTGGCGGTCATCATCATGGGCCTGCACTTCCTGCGCATCATCCGCATCCCCTTCCTGGACACCGAGGCGCGGCTGGATGCCGGCGACAAGGGCGGCTCCTCGCTGGGAGCCTATATCCTGGGGCTGGCCTTCGCATTCGGCTGGACGCCCTGCATCGGGCCGCAACTGGGCATGATCCTGTCGCTGGCCGCCACCGGGGCCGAGGCCGGGCGCGGCGCGGCCTTGCTGGCCGTCTATGCGCTGGGGCTGGGCATTCCCTTCCTGCTGTCGGCGATCTTTATCAACCGCGCCATTGGCGTGATGAACCGCATCAAGCCGCACCTGAAACTGATCGAGCGCATGATGGGCGGGCTTTTGGTGGTGGTCGGGGCGGCGCTGCTGACCGGCGCCTTCCCCACCTTCGCCTATTGGCTGCTGGAGACCTTTCCCTGGCTGGCCACGCTGGGTTAGGCGCGGGCGTTATTCCCAGTTCGGCGGCCGCTTTTCCAGGAAGGCCTGGATGCCCTCGGCGGTATCGGGCAGCAGCAGGTTCTCGCAGATCACCGCGCCTGCGGTCTCATAGGCATCCGCGAGGCCAAGGTTGCGCTGTGCGTGGAAGGCACGCTTGCCCATGCGCACGGCGGCGGGCAGCTTGGCGGCAATGGTGCGGGCCATCGCCATCGCCTCGGCCTCCAGCGCGGCGGGCGGGACGACGCGATTCACCAGGCCCAGCTCCCGCGCCCGGTCGGCGTCGATGAACTCGCCCGTCACCAGCAGTTCGAAGGCGGCGCGCGGCGGGATGGCGCGGGTCAGCGCCACCATCGGGGTCGAGCAGAACAGCCCGATGTTCACCCCGTTCACGCCGAAGCGCACCCCCTCGGCCGCGACGGCCATGTCGCAGCTGGCGACCAGCTGGCAACCGGCGGCGGTGGCGATGCCCTGCACCTCGGCGATGACCGGCTGGGGCAGGGCCGGCAGCTTCTGCATCATCTGGGCGCAGCGCGAGAACAGCCGTTCATAGGCGACGCGGCCGTCATCCTCGTCATTGCGGGCGCCCTGCATCTCGCGCAGGTCGTGGCCGGCGCAGAACGCCTTGCCGCGGGCGGCCAGGACCAGGACGCGGACCCGGCTATCCGCCGCGATCTCATCCAGCGCGTCGGACAGCGCGTCGATCATTGCCGTGGACAGCGCGTTGTAATTCGTCGGGCTGTTCAGGATCAGGCGTGCAACGGGGCCGTCGTCCTGGCGCAGCACCAGCGGCTCGGGGTTTCCATCCTTCATGCACTCTCCTCCTGACGCCACGGTGCGGCTTGTCTTTTCCGGGCTTTGCCGGGCAGTCTAGCCGCCGTTCCAGCAGGGGGGAAGTATGGCATTGGCAATGGGCCGCGAGGCGCTGAACGAATTCATGGACCGGGCATTCCCGCAGATCGCGGGCCAGGTCCGTGTGGAGACGCTGGACGAGGCGCGGCTGACCGCGCGGCTGACGGTGGACGACCGGCACCTGCGCCCCGGCGGCACGGTCAGCGGCCCGTCGATGTTCGCGCTGGCCGACGTGGCGATCTACCTGGCCATCCTGGCCCGGATCGGCGAGGTCGCGCTGGCGGTGACCACCAATGCCTCGATCGACTTCATGCGCAAGCCCGAGGCGGGGCGCGACCTGCTGGCCGATTGCCGCATCCTCAAGCTGGGCCGCATCCTGGCCGTGGGCGAGGTGCTGATCCGCTCGGACGGGGCCGAGGAGCCGGTGGCGCGCTGCTCGATGACCTATTCGATTCCGTCGAAACGCTGATGCAGGCGGGGGCTGTTTTGCGGTATTTTAATACCTAATTTGTAATTAATTGATATTGCTTGGAAAATTAGCAATCCGCGCACTTGACCTGCGCGCGGCTTTTGCCGATATACGCCCATCTCGAATTACAGCCCCCAAAGGGACCGACAGATGAAAACCTATACCGCGAAACCGGCGGAGATCGAGAAGAAGTGGATCCTGATCGACGCCGAGGGCGTCGTTCTGGGCCGTCTTGCCTCGATCGTGGCGATGCGCCTGCGTGGCAAGCACAAGCCGACCTTCACCCCGCACATGGACATGGGCGACAATGTCATCATCATCAACGCCGACAAGGTGCAGATGACCGGCGACAAGCGCGACGCCAAGAAGTACTACTGGCACACCGGCCATCCGGGCGGCATCAAGCACCGCACCGCGCGGCAGGTGCTGGAAGGCGCGCATCCCGAGCGTGTGGTGATCAAGGCCGTCGAGCGCATGATCTCGCGCAACAAGCTGGGCAAGAAGCAGATGACCAACCTGCGCGTCTATGCCGGCGCCGAGCATCCGCACGAAGCTCAGCAGCCCGAAGTGCTGGACGTCAAGTCCATGAACGCCAAGAATACCCGGAGCGCGTAAGCCATGGCCGAAGACATCAAAACCCTCGACGATCTGAAATCGGTCGCGACGGCTGCCCCGGCCGCCGCCCCGGTTCGTGAGGCGCAGCGCGATTCGCTGGGCCGTGCCTATGCCACCGGCAAGCGCAAGGATGCGGTCGCCCGCGTCTGGGTCAAGCCGGGTTCGGGCAAGGTGGTCGTGAACGGCAAGGACATCGCGGAATATTTCGCCCGTCCGGTGCTGCAGATGATCCTGCGCCAGCCCTTCGAAGTGGCCGGCGTCACCGGCCAGTATGACGTCTATGCCACCGTCGCCGGCGGCGGCCTGTCCGGCCAGGCGGGTGCGGTCAAGCACGGCATCTCGAAGGCGCTGCAACTGCATGAGCCCAGCCTGCGTGCCGCGCTGAAGGCGGCCGGCTTCCTGACCCGCGATTCGCGCGTGGTCGAGCGGAAGAAATACGGCAAGGCGAAGGCTCGCCGCTCGTTCCAGTTCTCGAAGCGCTGATTCCGGCTTCCATGCGATGCGAAACGCGGTCCCCTTGGGGCCGCGTTTTTCGTTTTGCCCCCCGGTCGACCCCGGTCCAGCGAGTCGCGGCACCGAATCTGCGGCCGACTCGGCGTGAAAGTGGGCGCCTTGCGCGGCTCAAGGCCTTGCCGCCTGCCTGCAAGCCCGGTCAAGCGGGCATTGTCTGCCCGAATTTGCGACAGAAAAATGACAGAAAATCATTGCTTTGGAATTTTTTGCACCGAGGCGTGCATTTTTCCGCTTGCAACCTTCGTCCGCAGATCCTAGATACCGCTTCACCGACGCAGCGAGATGCTGCAGCGGACGGACAGAGCGGCGCTAGGGCAACGCTAGGTTCGCAAAACCTGGGAATGGCTGACCGGATGGGGCGTCGCTAGAAAGGCGCATCTTCCGCGATTTTGTTTCCTCTGCTTTTTGACATTGCTGTATGATGAAGGGATATGCGGGCGGTCTGGTCGTTTTTCGAC
>Ga0182741_1005659_pt1 | contig 11441 bp, 3 predicted proteins | sample eDN5th37CBELigOP_FD_128874 | JGI IMG/M metagenome (GOLD analysis project Ga0182741, IMG submission 128874) | Enriched Organic Plus compost microbial communities from Emeryville, California, USA - eDNA 5th pass 37_C BE-Lig OP (version 2) (version 2) ...
CGGCGGTGGTGGCGCTGGCCTCGTCGGTCACCGTCACCTCGACGCCGCCGGGCGCCTGGAGGAGCACGTCCGGTCCGTTCGACGCGCCGCTGACCAGGGTGACCGAGCGGGTGGCCTGCTGCCGCTGGTAGGCGACGACGAGGGTGTAGGTGCCCGGGGCCACGTAGCCCTGGTAGCCCCCGTCCTCGTCGGTGGTGAGCAAGAGGTCGGGCGTGCCGTCCACGGCACCGGCGTAGACGCTGACCGTCGCACCCTCAGCGGGGACCGGCCCGGAGGTGGTGCCGTCCTCCCAGGTGACGGTGCCGGTGAGCTCGGCCTCGACGATCTCCACGCTGGCCGTCACGGCCACCGCGGGGTCGCCGGGCTCGACCGTCAGCGCCCTCGTCGCGTCGAGATGGCCGTCGACCGGATCGACCTCGATCCTGTAGCGCCCGGGGATGACGTCGGTGAAGGTGACCTCCCCGTTGGGGTTCGTGGTCCCACCGGTCACGGAGACCCCGGTGTCCGTGGCCTGGTCGGTCAGCGCGATCAGGGAGACCGACGCGCCGTCGACGGCGCCGCCCACCGCGGAGGTGACCGTGACCCGGACGGTCCGGGGTTGGACGACGAGCACCGCGTCGTACCGCCGGATCGAGCCCCCGGTGAGGTCGAGCTGGGTCTCGGTGCCCTGGTAGCCCACCTTGGTGACCGCGACCTCGTAGCTGCCGTTGGTGAGGCCCTCGATGCGGTAGGTGCCGTCCTCGTCGGTCTCGGTGCTGGCCACCTCCGCCTTGGTCACGACGTCGGTGACGGTGACGGTGGCGCCCTCGAGCGGCAGGTCCTTGGTGCCGTACCGGCCCTCGACGTCGCCGATGACCACGTTCGTGGTGAGGGCGAGGGTGACGTCGTGCTGGAGGTCGCGGCTGGTGACGAGGTCGACACGGGTCTGGTAGGTGCCGTAGCCCGCCTTGCTGACCTCGAGGTTCCAGAGCGCGGGCGTGAGCCCGGTCAGCTCGAACGCGCCGTCCTCGTCGGTCTGGGTCGTCGCCGTCACCCGGCTGCCGGAGGGTGGATCCCAGTAGAGGCGGACCGTGGCGCCCACGATCGGGGTCTCGTCGTCGGCATCGTCGACCACGGTGCCCCAGATGCGCGCCGGTGTCGGCTGCAGCGTGATCTGGCCGACGTCGGTGGCCCGGCCGTTGGTGACGACGACGTCGTCCGCGTAGGCCTGCCATCCCTCCTGCGCGTCGACGGTGAGCTCGTAGGTGCCGCTCGTCATGAACAGGCCGTTCGCCGCGTCGCTGGCGATCGTGAAGCGACCCTGGCTGTCGGTGACGGCGGTGAACCTCGTGGTGGCCTGGTCGGGGCCCTCGGCGGTGATCTCGACCTCGGCGAGCGGCACCGGGCTCCCGGTGGCGTAGCGGCCGACCAGCCGCCCGGTGATCGAGCCGAAGCGGCGCATCACCAGCGTCTCCTCGACGGTCGCGCCCACGCCCACCTGGACGTTCGCGGCCTGCGGCGCGCCGTAGGCCGGGTGGCTGGCCGTGAGCACGTAGCTGCCGGCGCTGACCCCCTCGAAGGTGACCGAGCTCTGGTTCGCGGCGGCGGTGATGGTGCGCGCCTGACCGCCGCTCGCGGGGGTGAGCGTGAAGGTGGCCCCGTTCACGGGGTCCTCGGCGTTCGTGGCCGGGTTCACGGGCGCCGCGGGGTCGGCCAGGCTGACGGCACGGGCGACCACCTGGCCGTGGCGGCGCAGCGCCGCGGCCACGACCCGAGGCCGGTTGCTGTACGGCGCCGAGCAGATCGTGTCGCCAGGACCCACGCAGATGTCGACGGTGACCGGGTCGTAGCCCTCCTTGGCGAAGGTGATCGTGTACGGCCCGGGCCGCACGTTCGGCTCGCCCGCCTGGGTGGCACTCACCTGGCCCTGCCCGTCGACGGTGACCTCCACCACGCCGGTGACCTCGAGCGGCTGCGCGACCACCGTGGCGGTGATGCCGGTGAAGCTGCCCGGTGGGGTCGCGACGCCGTCGTCGAGGGTCACGGACCCCGAGATCGGCACCCGGTCGGGCTGCATGACGAGCTCGACCTGCTGGAACACCGACCAGCTGCTCCACGGGGTGGTCTGGAACCCGGTGGCGCTGGCCCGGAACGAGGCGGTGCCGAGGATCGGCATCCCGAAGTCGAACACGTTCGACGGGAACTGGCCGTCGGGGAAGCCGACCGCCCGGCAGCTGGCGTCGCCGCTGACGAAGAAGCTGAAGGTGAACGTGCCGCCGGTCGTGCCCTGCAGCGTGCACTCGGTCTCGTACCAGCGCAGCTCGATGAAGGTGCTGGTGACGTCGAACGCGTAGGCGCTGACGAAGCGCGTCTGCACCGTCGCGTTCGGCACGGGGGTGGCCACGCCGTTGCGCATCCAGCGGACGATGCCGGAGACGCCCTCCGACGACGGGGTGAGCAGGACGACGGCGTCGGCGACCTGGTTCAGGGCCACGTCGACCTGGACGTCGCCGGCGGGGACGTACCCGTCGAGCGCGGCCGACACGGTGTAGCGGCCCGGGGTGAGCCCGGTCAGGAGGATGGTCTCGCCGGCGGTCTCGACCGGGCAGTCGCCCGACGAGGTGCCGGAGGCGACGTGGTCGCACACGGCGTCGCCGTCGGGCCCGAGGACGGTCAGCGCCGCCGAGGACAGCGGCCGCGAGCCGGTCTCGCCGCCGGGCTCGCGCACCTGGACCCGCAGGTGGCCGAGGCGGTCGACGCGCAGGTCCTGCTCGACGGTGTCCGGCGCGCTCACCTGGATGACGGTGATCTCGGACGGCAGGTGGTCGTCAGCGGAGAGGACCGCGAGCTCGTAGGTGCCGGTCTCGAGGGAGGTGGCGCCGGAGAAGGTGAAGCGAGGCTCCTGCCCCTCCGCGGCCGCGGTCGTCACGGCGGTGACCCAGTCGTCGTCGCCCTCGCCGACGCGGCGCACGCCGACCGTCGCGCCCGCGAGGGGCACGTCGCCGACGTTGCTCAGCACCCGGCCGGTGAGCGTCGAGTTGGGGACGAGCGCGAGGTCGAGGGTCACGGACGCCCCGACGCCCACCCGCACGCTGCGCGTCAGCGACGCGTGGCCGGTGGCCGACGCGGTGACGCGGTGGATGCCCGGCGGCAGCCCGGACAGCGTGTAGTTGCCCTCGCCGTCGGTGGTGGTCTCCCGGGTGACCGACCCGATCTCCGTGGCGCCGTCGGGCTGGGTCGTGGCCACGGTCATCGTGACGACCACCCGGGCGCCGGCGATGACCGGCCCGGTCGTGGCGGTGACCTGTCCGGTGATCGTCGACTCGTCGGGCAGCGACTCCGGGGGCACCGGCGTCATCTCGACGGCGATCGGGACCCGGTCGCCGGCCGCGAGCGTGACCGCGACCTGCTCGGTGGCGTAGCCGTAGCGCTCGAAGGTAACGACGTAGCTGCCCGGCGGGATACCGCGCAGCTCGAAGCCGCCGTCGTCCTCCGCGCCGGCCGAGCTCGACTTGAAGGTCTGCCCGTCGCTGACGAGCGTGATCCCGACGCCGCCGATGCCCTCCCCGGTCTCGGCGTCGATGATCGTGCCGACGAGCTGCGCCGAGCTCCGGCGGATCTGCAGGGACAGGCCGACGTCGGCCCGGAGGTCCACCTCCTGGGTGAGGGTCTGCCAGCCCTCGCCGTGCACGGTCACCGTGTAGACGCCGGGGATGGGCAGCGCTGGCACGAGGAACGAGCCGACCGCGCCCTCGGTGAGGGTGGTGGCGGTGCGGGTGAGCTCGCCGTCGGAGACCTCGACGGTGAGCCCGCCGACCGGGCCCTCGGGGGACGTGACCGTGCCGGCGATGGCGGCCACGCCCGAGCGGACGGTGATGAGCACCCCGTCGGCTCGCCCGCTGCCCGGGAGGTCGACGCGCACGGTCTCGGCGCCGAACCCGGCGCCGCTGGTCGTGAGCGACCAGGTGCCCGGCGTGCTCAGCCCCTCGAGGCTGAACGTCCCCATGGCGCCCTCGGAGACGGTCGTGGTGCTGAGGACGACGGTGCCGTCGGTGGCGGTGACCTCCACGCCGCCGACGCCGGCGCCGCGCTCGTCGACGACCCGGCCGGTGATCGTGCCCTTGCCGGCCTCGAGCGCCACCTCGAGCGGGGGCGGCTCCTCGCCCTCGGCGGCCTCGACGATGAACTTCTGGGTCTCGTACCCGGGCTTCGAGAAGGTGAGCAGGTAGAGGCCGGGGGCCCGCACCCCGCCGAAGGCCCACGCGCCGTCCACGTCGGTGGTGGTGCTGCGCCGATCGGACACGACGCGCACGGCCCGCGCCGACCGGCCGAACTGCTTGGCGGGACCGGAGGCCATGCGCAGGGTGGGTCGGGCGCTCACGAGCTCGGCGCCCTGGCGCAGCCCCTCGGCCAGGCTGACCGGCTCGAGCGTGACGGTGACCCCGCCTCGCTCCTTGGCTCGCACGGTGCCGCCGATGCGCACGCTGGCCGCGGCCGAGGCCGGCTCCTCGTCGCCCGCCTCACCGGCGGGCCCGTCGCCACCGCCGGCCTCGCCACCGCCACCGGCGCCGTCGCTCCCGCCGCCCGGCTCGCCGTCGTCGGTCGCGCCCCCGTCGTCGACTCCCGTGTCGTCGCCGGTGTGGGAGGCGGTCTCGGCCCGCTCGCTGACCCGGTCGATGCCGACGGCGAGCGCGGTCGCCCACAGCGCGAGGACGGCCAGGATCGCGACGAGCCCGGTGAGCCCGCGGGCGAGGATCGCCGGCTGGGTGAACCCGGCCGGCAGGTGGAGGTCGCGCTGGCGGGTGGAGACGACCACCCCGAAGGACGTCCGCCGAGCCGAGCCGAAGACCGGCTGGCGTCGCCGCACCGTGCCGGTCACCCGGGTGCGGCCGCCGGCGGGGACGGTGAGCCGGGCGGGCTGGAAGGACACGGCAGCGCTCGTCCCGTCGCCGCGGAGCTGCACCTCGAGCGGGGTCGGCCCGCGGTTCTCGAGCTCGACGGCGAAGCCGGCCCGTCGCTGCCCGCGCACCTCGGCGGGGTCGAGCTGGGCGCGCAGGGTGCTGCTGTCGTCCAGGGCGAGCGCGACCGGGGCGATCGTGCGCTCCGCGGCGTCGGCGGGCGATCCCACGGGCTGGGCCACCACCTCGACCGCGGCGGACTGCTCCCGACCGGGGAAGCCGGCGGGGACGGTGACGGTCAGCTCGACGGTCGCGGTGCCGCGCGGCGGCAGCGTCAGGTGCTGGCTGGGTCCGGCGTCGGTGCCGACGGCGCGGACCGAGACGGCCACGGGCTCGTCGCGCTGGTTGGCGACCTGCACGGGGAGCACCGCCGGCTGGCCGTGCCACACCGGGAGACGGTCGGGTGCCGTGACCGAGACGGCCGGCGCGGGGCGGGGGTCCGTGCTCATCCGACCGGCACCATCACCGCGCCGAGGTTTCGCTGCTCGCCACCGTCGAGCGGCACCGTGATGCTGAGACGGGGCGTGTTCTCCGGGAAGTAGAACTCGACGATGTAGGTCACCGGCGCCTCCAGCTCCGGGAAGGAGAACCCGCCGCTCTGGTTCGACTGGGTCGTCGCGACGAGCGTGTTCGGATAGCCGGCGGCGAGGTAGAGCCGCACCTGGACTCCGGCCAGGGCGCTGCCGTTGCCGGCGTGAAGGGTCTGCCCCCTGATCGACGCCCGGGGCTGCACCTCGATCGTGCCGACGTCGAGCACCTGGCCGGCGGCGACGGTGATGAGGCGCGACGCGGGCTGGGAGCCGCTGCGGGTCACGGTGAGCGTGTAGGTGCCGGGCACCACCCCGGCCACCTCGAAGCGTCCGCCGGCGTCCGCGCTGCGGACCCGGTAGGTCCGGTCGCCGGAGGTGAGCGAGACGGTGGCGCCGCCGATCGGGGCCCCGCCGACCTCTCGCACCGCACCGGTCACGGAGCCGGTGGCGCGCCGCAGGGCCACGTCGACACCCCCCACGTGCTGGCGGCCGCGGTCGTCGAGCTCCACGAGACGGGTCTGGGGCTGGAGGTCCCCGCGGGTGAACGTGACCGTGTAGGTGCCGGGGACGGGCAGGCCGCTCACCCGCCAGGCGCCCACGTCGCCGGAGCTGAGCGACACGGTGGCTCGGGTCAGGGCGCCGTCGGTGACGGTGACCGACACGCCACCGGTCGGTGCGCCGTCGAGGAGCGTCCGCCCGGAGATCGAGCCGTCGCCGCGGCGCAGCGTCACCTGCAGGCCGTCGCGGGTCTCGGCCTCGCCCAGGCCCACCTGGAGGGACGCGCTCGTGTAGCCGTCCTTCGAGAAGGTGAGCGTGTACGCGCTGGGGGTGGGCAGCGAGCGCAGCGCGAAGGCGCCCACGTCGTCCTGGGTGAGCGAGACGGTCTCGGCGAAGGTGGTGCCGTCGGTGGCGGTGACCGTCACGCCGCCGAGCGGGCCGTCCGGGCCCATCACCCGCCCGAGGACGGCGCCGTCGCCGCGGCGCAGCACGAGCTCGAGGCCGCGGCGAGCCTCGCCGGCGCCGAGGCTGACGAGCACGACGCTGCGGCCGTAGCCCTCCTTGGTCAGCTCGAGCTCGTAGGTGCTCGGGGAGGGGATGCCCTCGATGAGGAACTGGCCGGTGGCGTCGACGGTGGCGGACGCGACCTCGGCGCCACCGGGCTCGCCGGCGTCCTCGGGGACGCGGACGGTCACGACCGCCCCGGTGGGCTCGTCCTCCCCGACGACGGTGCCGCTGATGGAGCCGGGGATGCCGCCGAGGCGGACGTCGATGCCCGTCACCTCCTCCCCGGCGGCCACCTCCACCTCGGTGGCCTCGTCCTGGGTGAGGGCGAGCGGGTACCAGATCTCGACGAAGCCGGCGCCCCGGAAGCGCAGCTTGTAGGTGCCCTCCTCGAGCCCGTCGAGCTGGTAGGCGCCGGCCCCGGTGGTGGCCGCGGAGGCCACCGAGACCGTGGGGTTGTCGACGGCGAAGGCCTCCACGGTCACCCCGGACACGGGGTCGCCGGTGGAGAGCTGGGTGACCCGCCCGGCGACGCTGCCCGACGCGACGCGGTCGCCCTCGGAGCGGCCGATCACGTCGAGGAGCAGGTCGCGGTCCTTGGCCGACTGGTCGACGACCTTGCTGAGCGCGCCGGTGATGACGAGCGCGAACACGGACACGGCGGCGAGGAGACCGAGCAGCGCCAGCCCGCCGCGGGGCAGCAGCGGCCGCTGCAGGAACGTGCCGAACGCCTGGGGCGCCGGCTCGCAGCCCGTGGCCGTGAAGGTGAGCTGGCGCATCTTGACGTTGCCGGCGATGGGCCGTCGGGCCGACACCTTCGCCGAGACCGCCGCCGTCTCGCCGGGCTCCAGGCGCACCGTGGGCGGCACGAACTCGACGCGGGTCTTGCCCTCGGGGTCGACGGCGAGGAGCTCGAGGTCGAGGATCGTGTTGCCGTCGTTGCGGACGGTCACCCCGAGCTCGGCCGACCGGCCACCGGTGATCGACACCGGCTCGATCGCGAGCGCGGCGGCGGCCTCGGGGACGACGACGAGCTCGACCTCGCCCAGCTCCACCTGGCCCGGCGGGGTGAGCTCGGTGACCTGCAGCCCGAGCGTGCGGGTGCCCGCGGGGATGCCGGGCGGGAGGGTGATCGTGACGACGACGGTGCCCGACGAGCCCGGGAACAGCTGGAGCGAGTCGACGTCGGTCTGCACCCAGCGGGCGTCGACGCCGAGGACGTCGACCCGGTACGCGGCGATGACGTCGCCCGTGTTGAACACCGACGCGGTGACGACGATCGGCTGGCCCGGCGTGACGGCGGTGCGGGTGGGCGCGACGTCGATGCGCATCAGGGCACCTGCACCAGGGTCACGTCGAGGGTCCGCCGCTGCCCCGCCCCGAGCTGCACGAGGACGGTCTGGCTCTGGTACCCGGTCCGCTCGAAGGTCACCGAGTACGACCCGGGCGGCAGCTCGTCGAACGTGTAGCTGCCGGTGGTCGGGCTGTTGACGCTCGTGGTCACCCGCTCGGTCTGCCCGTCGGTGATGCGGACGGTGACGCCGCTGAGGCCCCCGCCGCCGGCGGCGCGCACGACGCCGGTGACGACGCCCACGTGGCGCTGCAGCCGCACGTCGACGCCGCTGGCGGAGCCACCCGGGCCGAGCGTGACGGCGACGGTCTGGCTCACGTAGCCGGGCTTCTCGAAGGTCACCGTGTACTCGCCGGGGCTCGGGAGCCCGGTGACGCGCCAGGCGCCGATCTGGCCGCTCGTGAGCGTGGCCGTGTTGGAGACGACCTCCCCGCCGCGCACGGTCACGGTCACCTCCCCGAGCCCGGCCCCGGACGCGTCGGTGACCCGGCCGGTGATCGTGCCGGTCCCGCCGGCGAGAGCGGTGACGAGGTCGGTGCGCTGCTCGCCCGGCCCGAGGCCCACGGCCACCGTCTCGGTGCCGTAGCCGTCCTTCGTGAACGTGAGGATGTAGGTGCCGGGGGTGCGGAGGCCCTCGAACCGGTAGGTGCCGACCGCGCCGGAGGTGGGGGTCACCGTGACCGCGGCCTCCTGCCCCGCTGCCCGGGCGGTGACGGTGACGCCGCCGAGGGCGGCGATCCCGTCGGTCACGGTGCCGGCGATCACGCCGTCGCCGGCGGTGAGGCGGATGGCGTCGAGCATCAGCGTCTCGCCGCCGCGCAGCGCCTCGGTCCGCGAGGTGGGCTGGAAGCCGGGGGCGGTGAAGAGGATCTCGTAGGTGGCCGGCGTGGGGAGGCCCGTGACGACGAAGGACCCGTCGGGGGCGGTGGTCGCCATGTCGACCGGCGTGCCCCGCTCGCCGCCCACGATCGGCACGAGCGAGACGGTGGCCGCCACCTCGTCGCCGCCGGCGTCGACGCGCCCCTGGAGGGTCCCGGGGAGGCCGACCACCTCGACGGTGACCGGCGCCGTCTCGGGGCCGACCTTCACCGGGATCGCGGTGTCCTGGCTGGTGGCATCGGGGTACCAGACGTCCTCGAAGCCGGGGGCGGTGAAGTGCAGGACGTACTGCCCGGGGATGAGCGCGTCGATCGAGAACTCGCCGTCCTCGTCGGTGGCGGCCGCGGCCACGATGCGCGGGCCGGTGCGGGTGCGGCGCACCACCTCGACGCTGATGCGCTCGACGCCGCTGCCGTCGATGGCCGACAGGGCCTGCCCCTCCAGCGTCTGCCCGACGACCGCCGGGTCGAGGCCCTTGGTGCCCGAGGCGCCGCCGAGCGCCTCGGGCGAGCCGGGCGCGAAGAAGCTGGCGGGGGCGGCCTTCGTCAGCGGCTCGGCGTCGAGCGCGGCGCCGATGCCGAACACGGCCACGAGCGCCCAGAGCGCCACGATGGCGCCGAGGGCGACGGCGGTGGCGACGCCGCGGGAGATGAGCGGCCGCTGGGTGAACGACCCGACGGCCTGCTGCTCGCCGGTCTCGGTGCGGGCGACGACGGTGATCGGGCGGGTGAGCTCGGCCCCGATGATCGGCGGCCGGCCCTCGAGGCGGAGGGTGGCCACGACCCGCTCGGCCGGGCGGGCCAGGAGCAGCGGCGGGTCGAGCGTGCAGCGCAGGGCTCGCTCGGGGTCGCTGGCGCTGAGCGTCACCTCGACGGGGGTGTTGCCCCGGTTGTCGACGACCACGCCGAGCTCGCCCCGCCGGCGCCCCACCGCGCTGGCCGGCTCGAGCGTGACGACGGTCAGGTCGACGGGGCTGACGACGAGCTCGACCTCGACGAGCGCCGTGTCCGTCGGGTCGGTGCTCGACAGGAGCTCGACGACGAGGTCGTGGCGCCCGGCGGGCATCTCGGGCGGCAGGTCGAGGTGCAGGAGGAGCAGTCCCGACGACTCGGGGAACAGCGCGAGCTGCTCGGGCTCCGAGCGCACCCAGCTGTGGTCGAGGCCGCGGACGTGCGCGGTGATGCCCGCGATCACGTCGCTGGTGTTGAACACCTCGATCTCGATGACCCCGGGGACGCCGGGGCCGGTGTGCACGACGGGGGTGCGGAGCTCGGCCCGCACGGTCACCCCTCCTCGCCGCCGCCCGCGACGGCGAAGCGCCCGCCCTCCTCCACGGCCTCGCGGCCCGAGCGGGCGCCGCTGCGGGTGTCCTCGGTCCGCACGACGAGCCCGGTCGCCGGCGGCCCGACCTCGAGGAGGCCGCCGACGTCGACGGACAGGGAGACGTTGACCTGCAGCGCGGGCTTGAGCTGCCCGTCGAGGGCCGGCCACAGGTCGGCGGAGCGTCCCTCCGGCTGGCTGGCGAGGGAGAGGCGCACCGGGGCGGTCACGGTGAGCGCCGCGGGCAGGTGCTCGTCGGCGACGACGGGGTGGCCGAGCACGGCGACGAGCACGGCGCCGAGGAGCTGGTGCTCGTCGCGCTGGTCACCGGCCCACGCGGTCACGAGGTAGCGCAGGTCGATGACCGGCGGGAGGAGCCGGCGGTGCAGCACCCCGTCGCGCTCCACCTCCTGGATGCCGGTGTGGGACTGCTTGGCGTTGCGGGAGACGTCCCAGAGGAAGAGGTTGACCGTCGGCGTGGTGACGCCACCGGACCAGCTGCGGTCCGGCGCGTGGAAGGACACGTCCACCGTCGTCGGGAGGGGAACCGTGGCGCGCAGGTGGCGCTCCAGTCCCTGGTCGACCAGATGGATCAACGCCTCCCCTTCGCCGCCCGGCCCCGGCCGCCCGGGGTACGACTCCGTCCGTCAGGGAGCGGAGAAACCGCCGCTGCGCGCTGGTGCAGTCCGCCGGGCCCCGCCCGGGAGCAGACGCTAGCACCGCGCCGGGGACCGGCTCCGGCACGCGCGCGCGGTGCGGGGGCGGGCACGGACGGGCCGTGTGGTGCGGTGCTACGAGGCGCGCTGGAGGGCGTCGACGAGGTCGTCCTTCGACATCGTCGAGCGGCCCTCGATGCCGGTCTCGCTGGCCCGCTGGTAGAGCTCGTCCTTGCTGAGGGCGGCCAGCCCGTCGGCCCCGGCCGCACCGCGCCGGCGGGTCGTGCGCCGCTGGCGACCCGTGCCCCGCCCGCCGCGCTTGGCGGACCGGGCGTCGTCGATCGAGGCCTCGAGGGCGGCGAGCAGGTCGGTGACCGGGGCCAGCTCCTCCTTCGGCTCGACGGCGAGGTCCTTGCCGTCGGCCTTGGCCTCGATGAGCTCGAGCACCCGTTCGCGGTAGGTGTCGGCGTAGGCGGCCGGGTCGAAGGGCACGGTCATCGACTCGACGAGCTGCTCGGCCATGCGCAGCTCCTTGTCGTTCAGCTTGCCCTTGGCCGGCAGGTCGAGGCCCTCCACGTCGCGGATCTCGTCGCCGAAGAACATCGTCTCGAGCACGAGCGCGGGGCCCGACACCCGGATCGCGGCGAGGTACTGCTTGGAGCGCATCACGAACCGGCCGATCGCCACCCGCTCGCTGCGGCGCAGCGCCTCGCGCAGGAGTCGGTAGGGCTTGGTGCCCTCCTCCCGGGCGGGGGCCAGGTGGTAC
>Ga0182741_1005662_pt1 | contig 11429 bp, 11 predicted proteins | sample eDN5th37CBELigOP_FD_128874 | JGI IMG/M metagenome (GOLD analysis project Ga0182741, IMG submission 128874) | Enriched Organic Plus compost microbial communities from Emeryville, California, USA - eDNA 5th pass 37_C BE-Lig OP (version 2) (version 2) ...
GGCCCTCACCGAGGACGAGGTGATCGCCTTCGTCGCCGAGCGGGTCGCGCCGCACAAGAAGGTGCGGCAGGTCGAGTTCATCGACACGGTGCCGAAATCCGCCGCGGGCAAGATCCTCCGCAAGGATCTGCGGGCCCTTCACGCCTGATTCGACGGGGTGCGCGGCTCCCGCCCGGGGCCGCGCACCCCGCTCGTTTCACGCGAGCAGGTGTGGCAGGCCCGCCCGGTGCCGGTCGGCGTCGATGCGCCGCAACGGTTCCAGCTCCGGCGGCTCGTACAGTCTGTACAGCGCCGGGGGAGTCGCGGGTGAACCGGCCGTCTGCAGCAGTGCCCCCACCGCGGCGCGCGCCGATTCGTTGGCCCCCTCCATCGTCGCGAGATCGATGTCGGTGCGGACGTAGTCGCCGGCGAGGAACAGATTGGGGATCGCGGTGTGTGCCTCCGGCCGGTTCGTCAGCGACCCGGCAGTGTTGATGAGCAACGGGGTTTCGTTGATGATTCCGCTGGCACCCCAATGGATTCCGGGATCGAGGAACCACGAGACGATGTCGTTCTCGTCGATCGATCCGGAGCCGTCCTCGAGGCAGGCGTCCATCTGCGCCCAGACCTCGCGGGCGATCTCCTCGGCCGTGCACTCCTTGGCGGTCTTGCCGTAGAGGATGCCGGGGGTGTCCCAGTCGGAGATGTCCACCGACAGGCAGTCCTGCGCCGATCCGTCGCCGTAACGCTGCGCGAAGTCGCTGCGCCAGAACTGGGCCTGGCTGATCGACGTGAGCGCCCAGGGTGACCCGAGATAGGCCACGTGTCCCGGTGCGATGGGGGTGGGCCGGCGCAGGAAGTACTGGATGCCGACCATCCAGTCGGTCTGCAGGGCGTTCATCGCCTCGAGGTGCGGATCGAGTGCGAGCACCTCCGGTGACCACAGGCCGACCGCGCGCTCGGCCGGCATCGCCGCGACGAACCAGTCGGCCTCGGCCCGGCGGCGGTTGCCCGACCGGTCCACCATCCGCGCTCCGGTGATGCATCCGCCGGAGATCTCCAGAGCCTCCGCCGCCCAGCCCATCTCGAACCGCACTCCGAGATCGCGCAGCAGCTGTGCCCAGGGATCGATCCACGCCTCGTTGGTCGGCGCCGACAACAGACGGTCGAGATGACCGTAGTCCGGCACCGTGCCCATCGCGTTCCACACGAACGCCTGGCCCATGATGCCGATGGTGCGCGTCGACACCGTCTGCGGGCGGGCCGCGACGAGTTGCCGCGTCAGCGCCGTCACGAGGATCTCGCGGTACCCCTTCGACTTGCCGTCGGACTCGAGGGTCTGCGCCCAGGTCTCGTTCTCCCACTCGGTGTTCCGGCGCTCGATGCTGCTGGTGAGGAACATGACCAGCTTGCGCATGAACACCGACAGCTCGTGCGGCGGGATCGCGCCGCCGAGCGAGAACGCCGCGGACAGGCTCTCCTGCAGGCTCAGCGGGTCGTAGACGTCGAAGCGCAGCGGCGCGATGGACGCCGGTGCCGTGAGATCGGGGGCACCGGGGATCGCCATCCGGAAACCGTGCCCCGCAACGAGATTGTCGAAGACCCCGTTGGGATTACCGGGGAAGGGAATCCGCCGCATCGTGTCGGGGATGTGCTGGTAGAAGCCCGGGAAGAAACGGAAACCGTGCTCGCCCGGCAGGTCGAGGCGGCCGCCCGCCGCGGTGCCGGGAGAGGGGATGCTGCGCGCCTTGCCGCCGAGCGCGGTCGGTTCGAAGACCGTGACCTCGAAGCCGCGTTCGATCAGCTCGTGCGCGGCGGTCAGTCCCGCCATCCCTCCGCCGAGCACTGCGACGCGCCGCCCGCCGGAATGCACCGCCGGTGCGCGACGGGCGGGGTCGGCCGCCGCCGTGGGCGGAAGGGCTGCGGCGGCACCGAGCGCGCCGAACGCGGTGAGGACGGAGCGGCGGGACATGCGTACGTCTGACATCGGACCCCCGTGTGACATCGAACCCCCGTGTGTGTCGGTTGTGGCGAACCGTGGTGCGCGCCGCCGACTCCCGCGTTCCTGGCAACGCGTGTTGTCAGATATAGCCCACGATGGGGGGCGCCCGTGGCGAAATCGCCATCGTCGCGTGTCAGGATTGAGTCATGAGTATCGGAACGCTTGTTCTGCTCCGCCACGGCGAGAGCGAATGGAACGCGATGAACCTGTTCACCGGCTGGGTGGACGTGCACCTGACCGACAAGGGGATCGCCGAGGGCAAGAGGGCCGGTGCCCTCCTGGCGGAGCACAACGTGCTGCCCGACATCCTCTACACCTCCGTGCTGCGTCGCGCGATCAGCACCGCCAACTACGCGCTCGACGCCGCCGATCGGCACTGGATCCCGGTCGTCCGCAACTGGCGCCTCAACGAGCGTCACTACGGCGCCCTCCAGGGCAAGAACAAGTCCGAGATCAAGGACGAGTTCGGTGAGGAACAGTTCATGCTGTGGCGTCGCAGCTACGACACCCCGCCGCCGCCGATCGAGGCCGGTTCGAAGTACAGCCAGGACGGCGACCCGCGCTACGCCGACCTCGACGAGGTTCCGCTCACCGAGTGCCTGAAGGACGTAGTCGCGCGTCTCGTCCCGTACTGGGAGTCGACGATCTCCCAGGACCTGCTCGCCGGCAAGACCGTGCTCGTCACCGCGCACGGCAACTCGCTGCGCGCGCTCGTCAAGCACCTCGACGGCATCTCCGACGAGGACATCGCCGGCCTGAACATCCCCACCGGCATCCCGCTGCGCTACGACTTCGACGAGAACCTGCGCCCGCTCAACCCGGGTGGCACCTACCTCGACCCGGAGGCCGCGGCGGCCGGCGCCGCCGCCGTCGCCAACCAGGGTTCCAAGTGACATCCTGCCGGTAGCAGGCAGCATCGCCGGGTACACCCGGCAGGACAGCACCTCCGGGTACACCCGGCAGACGACCCCGTCGCACACCGCGGCGGGGTCGTTTCCGTTCCGAGTACGAGCGCCGACGGTGAGGACGCGCCGGGCAGGCGGGCGAACACCGGGTTAACGCCGATCCAACACCCGAAAAATGCGGCGTGACGTGCGGGAAAAGGGCAGGGCCCGGCGTCCGGTGGGGTGACGGTGTCATTACGATCCCTTGTGTGAGTGTTACGCAGGCTCTCCTGCTGGCCGTGACTGCCGCCCTCGTCGGCGCGGCCCTCGCCGTCGCTGTCACCCGGAAGGTGCACCGGCGCACGCAGGAACGTGCCGAGGCGGACCTCACGATGGCCGACGTCCTCGACCACGTCGTCCGCGGCACCACGACCGGCATCGCCGTCGTCGACCGGTTCCACGACGTCGTGCTGTTCAACCCGCGCGCCGAGGAGCTCGGTCTTGTCCGCAACCGGCTCCTCGACGACCGCGCGTGGGTCGCGGCGAGCCGGGTGCTCGACACCCGCAAACCCCTCGAGATCGATCTCGGCAGCAAGTCGTCGCGCGGCCGTGAGCGGGTGGCGGTGCGCGTGACCGTGCAGCCGCTGATCGAGGACGACCCGCGGTTCGTCGTGCTCTACGCCTTCGACGACTCCGAGCACGTCCGCATGGAGGCCACCCGCCGCGACTTCGTCGCGAACATCAGCCACGAACTGAAGACCCCCGTCGGCGCGATGGCGCTGCTCGCCGAGGCCCTGCTCGAATCCGTCGACGATCCCGAGACCGTCCGGCACTTCGGCGAGCGCGTGCAGAAGGAGGCCACCCGGCTGGGCAACATGGTGACCGAGCTGATCGCACTGTCGAAGCTGCAGGGCGCCGAGAAACTGCCCGATCTCGAGGTCGTCGACGTCGACACGGTCATCGCCGAGGCCCTGGAACGCACCCGGCTCACCGCCGAGAACGCCGACATCACCATCACCACCGATGCGCCTTCGGGACACGAGGTGCGCGGCGACCGGACGCTGCTCGTCACCGCCCTGACCAATCTCGTCGAGAACGCCATCGCCTACTCGCCGGCCGGGTCGCCGGTGACGATCAGCCGGGCGCTGCGTGACGACAAGGTCGCCATCGCGGTGACCGACCGTGGCATCGGCATCGAGAAGGAACACCAGGAGCGGGTGTTCGAGCGGTTCTTCCGCGTAGACAAGGCACGCTCGCGGGCCACCGGCGGCACCGGCCTGGGACTCGCCATCGTCAAACACGTCGCCGCCAACCACAACGGCGAGATCAAGCTGTGGAGCAAACCGGGTACCGGTTCCACCTTCACCCTGCTCATCCCGGCCCACGTCGAGGACGAGGCCCTCCCGCACGCCGGGAGGATCGCCGGATCGTGACGCAGAACCCGCCCGGACCGCCGGGCGGACGGACATCGAGAGAGGTACGGAGGACCAGGTCGTGACGCGTGTGCTGATCGTCGAGGACGAGGAATCACTGGCGGATCCGCTCGCTTTCCTGCTGCGCAAGGAGGGATTCGAGACGACGATCGCCGGCGACGGCCCGTCGGCCCTCGCCGAGTTCGAGCGCCAGGGCGCCGACATCGTCCTGCTGGACCTGATGCTGCCGGGCATGAGCGGCACCGACGTGTGCAAGCAGCTCCGGGCCCGGTCGAGTGTCCCGGTCATCATGGTCACCGCGCGCGACAGCGAGATCGACAAGGTCGTCGGCCTGGAACTCGGCGCCGACGACTACGTCACCAAGCCGTACTCGGCGCGCGAACTCATCGCCCGCATCCGCGCGGTGCTGCGGCGCGGCGCGGACGCCGACACCGAGCCCGCCGACTCCGGTCTGCTCGAGGCCGGCCCGGTGCGGATGGACGTCGACCGTCACGTCGTGCACGTCAACGGCGACCCGATCGCGTTGCCGCTCAAGGAATTCGACCTGCTCGAATATCTGCTGCGCAATTCGGGCCGGGTGCTCACCCGCGGTCAGCTCATCGACCGGGTGTGGGGCGCCGACTACGTGGGGGACACCAAGACCCTCGACGTCCATGTCAAGCGGCTGCGCTCGAAGATCGAGGCGGACCCCGCCAAACCGCGCCATCTCGTCACCGTGCGCGGCCTCGGTTACAAGCTCGAACCCTGAGGGGGCGGACTCCGGGAAGGCCCGAACCGCGTGCGGCCGGCGTCTCCCTGCCGGGTTCAGCCCTTCGCCTGGGCCGCCGTCGTCGCGGGGTGCACGGCGATCAGCCCGAGCCCCTGTCGACGCCGGCACAGGCGGGCCAGCTCGTCGTACGCCGCGGCGCCGAGGAGCTCGGTGAGCTCGGGTGCGTAGGACTGCCAGACCGGGCGCTCACCGACGTGGGCGTCCGGTGAACCGGAGCAGTACCAATCGAGATCGTGACCGCCCTCGCCCCAGCCGCGCCGGTCGTACTCGGTGATCACCGTACGCAGGATCTCGGTGCCGTCGGGGCGTTCCACCCAGTCCTGGGTGCGGCGGATCGGCAGCTGCCAGCACACGTCCGGCTTCATCTCGAGCGGCTCGATGCCACGGCGCAACGCCATGGTGTGCAGCGCGCAGCCGGGACCGCCCTCGAAGCCGGGACGGTTGAGGAAGATGCACGCGCCCTTGTAGCGGCGGGTGCGCAGGTTGGGCTCGTCGTCGATCTCGTCCCACTCGAGATAACCCTTCTTGCCCGTGCCCTTGTCCATGAACTGCCAGTCGGCCGGGGTGAGATGCTTCACGGCCTTCGCCAGCTTCTTGCGGTCGTCCTCGTCGGAGAGGAACGCGCCGTGCGAACAGCAGCCGTCGTCGGGCCGGTCGGCGAGAATGCCCTGGCAGGCCGGGGTGCCGAACACGCAGGTCCAGCGCGAGAGCAGCCACGTCATGTCGGCGACGATGACGTGTTCGTCGTTGTCCGGGTCGACGAACTCGACCCATTCACGAGGGAAGTCGAGAGGTACCTCGGGGGCCGGATCGAGCTTGTGCGGGGCGTGGGACGTACCTGCTGTCACAGAACCCGACGGTAGACCCAGTACCGTATTGATGTGCGCTTAGGGGTACTCGACGTCGGAAGCAACACCGTTCACCTACTGGTGGTGGACGCCCATCGGGGTGCGCACCCCACTCCGATGAGTTCGACGAAGGCCACCCTGCGCCTGTCGGAGAACATGGACGACAACGGCGACATCACCCGCCGTGGTGCCGACCGGCTCGTCGAGACCGCCGCCGAATTCGCCGCCATCGCCCGCACCTCCGGGTGCGTCGAGCTCATGGCCTTCGCGACCTCCGCGGTCCGCGACGCCGGCAACTCCGAGGACGTCCTCGCCCGGGTACGCAAGGAAGCGGGTGTCAGCCTGGACGTGCTCTCCGGCGAGGAGGAGGCCCGGCTGACCTTCCTCGCCGTGCGCCGCTGGTACGGCTGGAGCGCCGGACGCATCCTCGATCTCGACATCGGCGGGGGTTCGCTGGAGCTGACCTTCGGTGGCGACGAGGACCCCGACATCGCCTACTCCCTCCAGCTGGGAGCCGGCCGTCTGACCCGCGACTGGTTCCGGGAGGATCCGCCGGGCAAGCGCCGCATCTCCGCGCTCCGCGACTGGCTCGACGCCGAACTCGCCGCACCCGCCAAGGAGATCCGCGCGGCCGGCGACCCGGACCTGTGCGTCGGCACCTCCAAGACCTTCCGCACCCTCGCCCGGCTCACGGGCGCCGCGCCGTCGTCGGCGGGCCTCCGGGTGAAGCGGACCCTGACCGCAAGCGGGCTCCGGCAGCTCATCGCATTCATCTCGCGTATGACCGCCGCCGACCGGGCCGAACTCGAGGGCGTCAGCTCCGACCGGGCCCAGCAGCTCGTCGCAGGTGCCCTCGTCGCCGAGGCCGCCATGCGTGCCCTCGGGGTGGAGACCTTGCAGATCTGCCCGTGGGCATTGCGGGAGGGTCTGATTCTTCGGAAGCTCGATACGGATATGGGTGGCGAACTGGTGGTGGCAGCCGGATGAGCGACAATCACAGCACCGACACGGGGCAGATCTCCGTCGCCGAGTTGTTGGCGCGCAACGGGCAGAAGGTGAGCACGCGGTCCGGTGGCCGCCGGCGACGGGGTGCGAGTGGGGGCATCTCGGTCGCCGAGCTGACCGGCGAGATCCCGATCACGCGGTCGGCGGGGGACAAGCCCGCGACGGAACCGAAGCCGAAGGACGAACCCGCTCCGGCCCCCGAGCCGTCGGCGGAGGCCACCGCTGTGGTGCCCGCTGTCGCGGTGAAGTCCGAACCGGCCGTGAAGACGGACGCGGTTGCGAAGACGGATACGGCTGGGAAGCCCGAACCGGTCGCGACGAAGACCGAGCCGAGCCCGCCGACCCGCGTGGCGCCCAAGATCGAGTCGCCCACCGAGATCATCCGCCCCGACGCCCTCCCGCGCCGGGCCCGGGAACATCTCGACTCCGTCGTCACGGTCACCGCCCGCACGGGGGCCGCGGAGGAGACCGCCGCACCGGAGTCCACGACCGGCCCGTCCCTGCGCAAGGCCGGCGTCGCCGAACCGCGGTTGCTGTCCGGTCCCGCCAGCGACCTGCAGGCCAGCGGCGCCGACGAGGAGGACACCGAGACTCCCGGTCCGGACGGCACGTCGCCCGCGACCGGCACCGGGACGACCGCCGACGCCCGCAACGACACCGCCCGCGACGAGACCGCGGAGGCGAAGGGGAGCGGTCTCAAGCAGTGGGCGCTGCTCGTGGGGGAGAGCATCGCCGCGATCGTCGCCGGCGGCCTGCTGTTCAAGGGCTTCGAGCGGCTGTGGGATCTCATGCCCTGGGTCGCGTTCGCGCTGGCCCTGGTCGTGATCGTGGGCCTGGTGGCGCTCGTGCGCGTCCTGCGTCGCACCGACGACATCACCAGCCAGCTCATCGCGCTCGCCGTGGGCGCCTTCGTCTCCTTCGGTCCACTCCTGTTCCTGCTCCCCGGCGAGTGAGCCGATGGCGACCGGTAGGGGGATCCGGGTAGGACTGTCGACGGCCTCGGTCTATCCGGAGAACACGGAGGCCGCCTTCCGTTTCGCCGCGGACCTGGGGTACGACGGCGTCGAACTGATGGTGTGGGCCGAGTCGGTGAGCCAGGACCTGGCGTCGGTCGAGCACCTCGTCCGCGAGTACGGGGTGCCGGTGCTCGCCGTGCACGCGCCGTGCCTGCTCATCTCGCAGCGGGTGTGGGGGTCCGATCCCGCGGCGAAGCTCGCCCGGTCGGTGCGGGCCGCCGAGATCCTCGGCGCCGAGACCGTGGTGGTGCACCCGCCCTTCCGGTGGCAGCGCCGGTACGCGGAGGGGTTCGTCGACCAGGTGGGTGAACTCGAGTCCGACAGCCACGTCGTGGTGGCGGTGGAGAACATGTACCCGATGCGGGCGGACGTCGTGTTCGGCGGCCGCGACCGCGGCGCCGAGCGTCTCCGCAAGCGGGGGCCGGGCCGGGCGGTGTCGGCGTACAGCCCGTCCCTCGACCCCACCGACACCGGTTTCGCCCACTACACCCTCGACCTGTCGCACACCGCGACCGCCGGTGCCGACGCCGTCGCCCTCGCCGGCCGGATGGGAGAGGGGCTGGCGCATCTGCACCTCGCGGACGGTCGTGGTTCGTCCCTCGACGAGCATCTCGTGCCGGGCACGGGCACCCAGCCGTGCGCCGAGATCTGCCGTCGTCTCGCCGCGAGCGACTTCGCCGGGCACGTGGTGCTCGAGATCAGCACGCAGAGCGCGCGCACCCGGGCGGAACGGGCCGCGATGCTCGCCCGGTCGCTGGCGTTCGCCCGCACCCATCTCGACCGGCCGGCGACCCGGGCCATCACCGTCGGACCGGAGACCTCGCGGTCGACGGGGATCGCGCGGGTGACGGCGGGGCCCGAGGGCACCGATCCCGGCAAGCCCGAGGACACCTGAGACGCCCGTCTCCGCGCTCGCTGGATAGTTGTAGTATCCAGCGGCGAGAGGGGGGCGATGCGGATCTCGGAACTCGCCGAGCGCAGCGGAGTGCCGCTGCCGACGGTGAAGTACTACCTGCGCGAGGGCCTCCTCATGCCCGGCGCCGCCACCAGCGCCACTTCGGCCAGCTACGACGACCGGCACGTGCGCCGGCTCGCCCTCGTCCGGGCGCTCGCCTCCCAGGGACTGCCGCTCGAGAAGATCCGCACCGTCGTCGACCTGGTCGACGATCCCCGCGACGACCTGTCCACCGCACTCGGACGCGCCATCGCCGCCCTGCCGCCCTACGTCGCCGACACGGGCAGCGACAGCCCCCGCGCCCGTCGGGTGCTCGAACGCCTCGGGCAGCGCTACGACCCGCGCTCGACCGCGGTCGCGCAGCTCGAACAGGCCCTCGTCGCCCTGGAGGCTGCGGGACTGCAGATGGACGAGCACCGGCTCGACGCCTACGGCCGGCACATACGCGCCATCGCCGAGGTCGACCTCGAACTGCTGCCCACCGGGTCGCGGGAGGCGACCATCGAGGCCGCCGTCCTCGGCACCGCCCTCTACGAGCCCGTCCTCACGGCCCTGCGCCGGCTCGCTCACCAGCATCTCGCCGCCCGGATCCTCGGGCTCGGCGATCCGTCCGCCTCCGGTGCCGCCCCGGCCCGACCCGACTCCCAGGAGCGACAGTGACCACCGACCATCCCTTCCGCGACCTGACCTCGGTCACCCGCGTCGACACCGCCGGTGACGATGCCGGAACGGCCCACTGGCAGGCCCACATCGGCCCGACCTGGACCATCGGCCCCAAGGTGCACGGCGGCTGCATGCTCGCCGTGTGCGCGTCCGCGGCGCTGCAGTCGCTGCGGGCACAGGGCGCCGACCCCGCCGTGCGGCCCGTCGCGGTCAGCGCCTCGTTCGTCTCGGCACCCGACCCCGGCGACGTGGAACTGACCACCGTCCTGCGCAAGCAGGGCAAGCAGATCGCCGTGGTCGACGTCGAACTGTCGCAGGCCGGTCGCGTCGCGGTGCGCGCGAACGTCACCCTCGGCAGCCCGGACTCCGACGACCCGGTCCACACCGTGCCGCACCGCGCGACCCGGCTTCCCGCCGAACCGCCCGCCGAGGCCGTCGACGTCACCCCCGACCACCCCATGGGCCAGGTCGTGAAGTTCGCCGCGACCTCCCGTATCCGGGTCGACGGGTCCACCGCCCGCTTCCTGAAGGGCGAGCAGGGCGAACCCGTCGTGTCGATGTGGACGCGGCCGCTGCCGGACGGCGAGGCCGACGTGGACACCGCCGTGCTGTTCGCCCTCATGTGCGGCGACGTGTCGGCGCCCGTCACGATGAACCGCGGCCTGTTCGGCTGGGCCCCGACCGTGCAGCTCACCGCCTATCTGCGGCGGGTCCCCGCCCCGGGCTGGCTGCGGGTCGTCGCCGAGAGCAGCGTCCTCGGCAGCACCTGGTTCGAGGAGGATCACACCGTCGTCGACTCCACCGGCGCGGTCGTCGTGCAGTCGCGGCAGCTCGCGATGATGCCGCGATGATGTTGCGCTGATCCGTCGCGATCGGCGCCGCCGGCACCCCGTTGCTACCGGCGACGATGCCACCCCGTTTGCTCGAACACGGTCACCGCGATGCGGGCCACAGTGCCCGCCGTGGCAGGCTGTCCCTCATGACGAGAATCGCAGTGATCGGTGGCGGCAAGATCGGTGAGGCCCTGGTCTCGGGTCTGCTCGAGAACGGCTTCGCCACCAAGGATCTGGTGGTGGTCGAGAAGTTCGACGAGCGCCGCGAGGAACTGGCCCGCGAGTACGCGATCCGGGTCACCGACAGCACCCCCGACGCCGTGGAGGGCGCCGACGTCATCGTCGTCGCCGTCAAGCCGAACGACGTGGACGCGGTGGTGACCGCCCTGGCCGCAGCGGCCGGTGACAGCGCCGACGAGCAGATCATCGTCTCCCTCGCCGCCGGCATCCCCACCGTGCGGTACGAGACCAAGCTGCCCGCGGGATCCCCCGTCGTGCGCGTCATGCCCAACACCCCGATGCTGGTCGGGGAGGGCGCGAGTGTGATGGCGGCCGGCCGCTACGTCAAGCAGCAGCACCTCGACACGGTGCGGGAGATCCTCGCGGCCGTGGGCACCGTCTCGGTGGTCCCCGAGTCCCAGATCGACGCGGTCACCGCCGTCTCCGGCTCCGGACCGGCCTACTTCTTCCTCGTGGCCGAGGCCATGATCGACGCCGGTGTCTCGCTCGGCCTCACCCGCGCCGTCGCCACCGACCTGGTCGTGCAGACCATGACCGGCTCCGCGGCGATGCTCGCGAAGTCCGGCGACAACGCCGCGGACCTGCGTGCCGCGGTCACCTCGCCCGGCGGCACCACCGCGGCGGCGATCCGGGAGCTCGAACGCGGCGGCGTGCGGACTGCCTTCTACGACGCGCTCGAGGCCGCCAAGCGTCGCTCGGCGCAGCTCGGTGCCGCCGCCGACCAACCTTCCGCAGCTTCCTGACAGAACCTCCGGGAGGGGCGTACCGTTGCGTCGAACGGAGCGTCACCCGGAATTTCCCA
>Ga0182741_1005665_pt1 | contig 11428 bp, 12 predicted proteins | sample eDN5th37CBELigOP_FD_128874 | JGI IMG/M metagenome (GOLD analysis project Ga0182741, IMG submission 128874) | Enriched Organic Plus compost microbial communities from Emeryville, California, USA - eDNA 5th pass 37_C BE-Lig OP (version 2) (version 2) ...
GAAGACCCTGGTGAGCTCGCCGTACGCGCCGCAGATCGCCAAGCGCGTCGAGGGCGGCTTCCGGCTGTCGGGCCGCTGGTCGTTCTCCTCGGGCAGCGACTACTGCGACTGGGCGCTGCTCGGCGCCAACATCGAGGGTGAGCCCACGCCCGGCCCCGGCCCGGTCGGCAGCCACGTGCTGCTGCTGCCGCGCGAGGACTACGAGATCGTCCACAACTGGGACGTGTCGGGTCTGCGCGCGACCGGCAGCAACGACATCATCGTCGAGGACGCCTTCGTCCCGGACCACCGCAGCCTGACCTGGAACGAGGTGCACGACCGGACCGCTCCGGGCCTGGCGCTGAACACCGGCCTGCTGTTCGAACTGCCCTTCTTCCAGGTGTTCTCGCGTGCCACCCAGGCCCCCACCGCGCTCGGTGCGCTCAAGGGCATGGCCGACGCACTGGTCGACTTCATCCGCGCCAAGGGCCGCAAGGGCGTGAACCCGGCGGTCTCGTTGGCCCTGGCCGAGGCGTACTCGTTCGTCAGCGAGGCCAAGGGCCGGTTGTACGCGAACTACGGCGCGGTGATCGCCGAGGCGGCCGGTGGCAACAAGGTGAGCCCGGAACGCTTGGAGGAGTTCCGTTTCCAGTCGGCGTACATCCCGGCGCGGGCGGCCCGCTACGGCACCGAGCTCTACCGCGTCGCCGGTGGTACCGGTATCTACAACAAGCACCCCTTCGGCCGGTACCTCACCGACCTGATGGCCACGCAGACCCACGCCATCAACGACTTTCAGGGACGGTCGGTGGACTGGATCGGCCCGATGCTCGACGGTTCGGGAATCTTCGGCACGAACCCGCCCGGTGTCGTGCGCACGGCGAACGGTAACTGAGAACAGTTAGCGGGCAACATATTCCGGAATAATCGGGTCGGGCATCGTCACGGTGCCCGACCCGATTCGTCATTCGAGGAAGTTGTCGACGTTCTCGCGGAAACGTCGCAGCAGGTCGTTGAACGTGTTCACTTCCTCCGGGGTGAACCCGTCCAGGGTCCGTTTGTGCCGCTCGATCGCGTCCCGGAGGATCCTGTCGTGCAGTTCGTATCCGGCCGGCGTCAGGTGCCACAGGCGGCTGCGCGGATTCGTCCCGTTGGCCTTGGCCTCGGCGAGACCGAGCTTCTCCAGTTTGCTCAGCGCACGGCTCACCGCGCCCTTGTCGTAGCCCACGGCGGGGCTGGCGGCGGTGACCGGGACGTCGGGTTCCTTGCACAGCATCACGAGCATGCGCCAGTCCATGGCGCTGATGCCGTAGGTGTTCTGGTAGTGCCTGGAGGCGATCCGGTTGAAGCTGTTGGCGGCCCACACGAGAAGGACGGTGGGATTGTCGTTCAGGTTGAGGGATGCGGAACTCGTACCGTCGCCGCTTGTGACCTCCTCGACGAAGAACCTGTCGAGTGCGTCCGTCATACGGTGCCCTTTCGGTTTCGGCGTGAACGGTGTCACGTCCAGCCGGACAAGGTAATGCATCTTGCATCGTCAACAACAGTCTAGGGCGAAAAGCCGGGATTCGAAGCCCCCGTACCACTGTCGCTCCGCCGGGTGGACCGGTGCGCGCGACGAACGGCCCGACCGCATCGGTTAACGTGACCCGGTGCCTCTCGTCATCACCACCGTGAACGTCAACGGCGTGCGCGCCGCCGCCACCAAGGGCCTCGTCGACTGGTTCGCCTCCACGACCGCCGACATCGTGTGCCTGCAGGAGGTGCGTGCGACCGAGAAGCAGTTCCACGCCGCGATCGCCCCCGTGCTCGAGGCCGGCTGGCACTGTGCGGGCGCCGAGGCGGCGACCAAGGGCCGCGCCGGTGTCGCGATCCTCTCCCGCGTGGCACCCGACGCCGTGCGCGTCGGCTTCGACGTCGACGAGTTCGCCTCGTCCGGACGCTACATCGAGGCCGACTTCGGGGACGTCACCGTCGGCAGCCTCTACCTGCCCACCGGGGAGGCGCAGACCCCGAAGCAGGACGAGAAGGAACACTTCATGAAGAGCTTCGCGGCCTATCTCGCCGAGCGGTACGCCGAGGCGACCGCCGCGGGCCGCGACATGGTGGTGTGCGGCGACTGGAACATCGCCCACACCGAACGGGACATCAAGAACTGGAAGGGCAACGTCAAGAAGTCCGGCTTCCTGCCGAACGAGCGCGCCTGGGTGGGTGAACTCCTCGACGCGGGCTGGCGCGACGTGGTCCGCGACCTGCACGGGGACGTGCCCGGCCCCTACTCCTGGTGGTCCTACCGCGGCAAGGCCTTCGACACCGACGCCGGCTGGCGCATCGACTACCACCTCGTGACCCCGAAGCTCGCCGACCGGGCCGTCGAGGCCCGCGTCGAGCGCGCGGCGAGCTACGACCGGCGGTGGTCCGATCACTCACCCGTCACGGTCACCTTCGACCGGTAGCGACACACCGCCCTACCTCGGTGGCAGCGCGGCCGAGGCTGCGTGGAATCATCGACTGCATGTCGAGCACTGCAGAACAGAACACCACGAAGCCGAAGGCCCGCCCCCGTGTGCTGTCCGGCATCCAGCCCACCTCGGACTCGTTCCATCTCGGGAACTTCCTCGGGGCGCTGGCACAGTGGGTTCCCGCGCAGGACGAGAACGACGCCTTCTACTTCATTCCCGACCTGCACGCGATCACCGTTCCGCACGAGCCCAAGCTGCTGCGCAAGCGCACCCTCGTGTCCGTTGCGCAGCTGCTCGCCATCGGCATCGATCCCGAGAAGTCCGTTCTGTTCGTGCAGAGCCAGGTGCCCGAGCACGCCGAACTCGCCTGGGTCCTGAGCTGCATCACCGGTTTCGGTGAGGCCAGCCGCATGACGCAGTTCAAGGACAAGGCCGCCAAGCAGGGCACCGAGCACGCCGGTGTCGGCTTGTTCACCTACCCGATCCTCATGGCCGCCGACATCCTGCTCTACCGCGCCAGCCACGTGCCGGTGGGGGAGGACCAGCGTCAGCACCTCGAACTCACGCGAGATCTCGCGCAGCGCTTCAACTCCCGCTTCGGCAAGACCTTCGTCGTGCCCGAACCGATGATCGTGAAGGAGACCGCGAAGATCTACGACCTGCAGGATCCGACCTCGAAGATGAGCAAGTCCGCGGCCACCGACGCGGGCCTGATCAACCTGCTCGACGATCCGAAGGTCTCCGCCAAGAAGATCCGCTCCGCGGTCACCGACAACGAGCGCGAGATCCGCTTCGACCGCGAGAACAAGCCCGGCGTGTCGAACCTGCTCACCATCCAGTCGGCACTGTCCGGACGCAGCATCGACGAACTCGTCGCGGGCTACGAGGGCAAGGGCTACGGCGACCTGAAGGCCGACACCGCCGAGGTGCTCACCGAATTCGTCACCCCCATCCGCGCGAAGGTCGACGAGTATCTGACCGACCCGGCGGAGCTCAACCGCATCCTCGCCCACGGTGCCGAACGGGCCCGCGAGGTCGCCTCCCGCACATTGGCGCAGGTCTATGACAAGGTGGGTTTCCTGCCGCGCACCTAAGACCTGAGGAGAGACCGGATGGCGGGCGAGCCCGACGACGACAAGCGGAGTTTTCTCGACCGTCAGCGGGCCGCCCATCCGCTACTCGATCGTGTGCTCCGGGCCGCGAACCGCTACCAGGAACGCAAGGGCGACTACTACGCCGCCGGCCTCACCTACTTCACGGTGCTGTCGATCGTGCCGATCATCATGGTCGTGTTCTCGATCGCCGGTTTCGTCCTGGCCGGACGGCCGGAACTGCTCGACGACATCCGCTCGATCATCGAGGAGAACATTCCCGGTGAACTCGGCGGCACCGTGGAGGACCTGATCGACTCCGCGATCCAGTCCCGTGGCGCCGTCGGTGTCATCGGCCTGCTCACCGCTGCCTACGCGGGTCTCGGATGGATCTCGAACCTGCGCGACGCCCTCACCGCGATGTGGGACCACCCCCGGCCCAAGGGCAACTTCGCCGTCGTCAAACTCCGCGACGCCGGCGCGCTGCTCAGCCTGGGGCTGGCGATGGCCGTCTCGCTCGGCCTGTCCGCGCTCAGCAGCGGCTCGGTCGCACCGCGCATCGTGCGCCTGCTCGGCATGGAGAACCTCGTCGGGGTCGGTGTCGGGCTGCGGGTGCTCGCGCTCGTCGTTGCGGTACTCGCCACGACGATCGTCTTCACCTGGGTGATCGCGCGGCTGCCCCGCGAGCCCGTGACCTTCCGGAGCGCCCTCGTCTCCGGCGCGATCGCCGCGATCGGCTTCGAACTGCTCAAGCAGGTGGGTTCGTACTATCTCGAACGGGTCCTCGACGGTCCCGCCGGTGTCGCCTTCGGCCCGATCCTGGGCATCCTCGTCTTCGGGAATCTCACCGCCCGCCTGGTGCTGTTCTGCACCGCCTTCGCGGCGTCCTCCCACGAGACCCTGGCGCTGGCGCACCGCCCCGCGCCCCAGGCCGCGGTCATCACGCCCCGGCTCGTCGTCAAGGAGGGCATCGACGCGCGCCGCGGCCTGGCCCTACTGGGCGCGGGCCTCGTCAGCGGTCTCCTCGCCGGGGCCCGGTTCCGGCGTCGCTGACGCGTCGCCGTGGGGTGAAAAACCGTCTCACCCTGGCGGATCGAGGGTCGGTGAACCAGGATGGGCTGGTGAGCAAGAAGACGACGACCCTTGAGTCCGGCCGATCGATCGGCCCGCTGCAGATCACGCCCCGCACGATTGTCGCGGCCCTGCTCGTGGTGGCCGCCGCGGTGTTCATCCTGCAGAACCGCAACAGCACCAGCATCGACCTGCTGTGGATCTCCGTGCAGGCGCCGCTGTGGCTCGTGCTCGTCGTCGTCTTCGCGGCCGGATGGCTGGCGGGTACCCTCTTCCGCCGCAAGCGGTAGACGGCTGCACCGGCCTCGTCCACATCTCACTCGGTTCGCATCTCACTCACCGGACGTCTCGCGTCTCCCGGGCCTGCTGCTCGGTGAAATTGGGGACGACGCGCAGTTCTCCCAGGGGTACGGGGCGGCCCGACTCGCTGCGGATCTCGATCCGCACGGCTTCGCCCGTCGTGTCGTCCGTGAGGGTCAGTGGGGCGCCGTGGACGCCCTGCAGGTACTTGTCGCCCCACTGCATCAGAGCGAGCACCGCCGGCAGCAGATCGCGTCCCTTCTCCGTCAGCACGTACTCGTGTCGGGTGCGTTGTCCCGGCTCCTTGTAGGGCCGTCGCTCGAGCAGTCCCTCGGCGGTGAGCTCGCGGAGCCGTGCGGCGGCGACCGCCTCTGTGATCCCCACGCGTCGGACGAAGTGGTCGAAGCGGGTCGTGCCGTAGTAGGCCTCGCGGAGGATGAGGATCGCGGACCTGGTGCCAATCACGTCCATGGCCTTGGCGATGGAGCACTCCGTGGGCCGCCATGCGTCCCGATCGGCCAGGAAACCGTCCAGTCGTGCCGTCTCCATGTACTCCAGACTACCCGCTGACTTGTGCAATCCATAGTCAGGGTCCACACTCTGACTATACGAATCCGAAGTCAGCGGTGCGCCGTGTTCGCCGCGGTGCCCGCTCCGTCCCGGGAGCAGAGCCCATGACCACCACCCTCACCCCGTTCCCCGTCCGGTTCGACGAGACCTGGCGCGCCTTCGACGGCATCCACGGCGGCCTGGTGCTCGCCGCGATGCTTCGGGCCGCGAGCGTCGGCACCGGAGCCGTCCCCCAATCGGCCACCGCGCACTTCCACCACCCCGTCCGGCCGGGGCCGGTGGCACCCACCGTCCGGGTCGACCGCGACGGCCGATCCCCCGGAACGACCGTCCTGCTGGACGATTCGGCCGTCGCACTGGTACGCCTGTCGCGCACCCGGACGGGCCCCGAGCACGGACCGCGGCTCGACGTCGGGGCCGACCCGGAGGACTTCGCGGTGCTCGACATCCCCGTCGACTTCGTCCCGTTCTCCCAACACCTCGAGATCCGGCCCGTCGACGCGGCCCGCCCCTTCGCCGGGGGAGCGGAACCCGGATTCGACGTCTGGATCCGCCTGCTGCCCGAGCCGGAACTCACCGGCGCCGAACGCGCCGCGATCCTGCTCGACGCGCTGCCGCCGGGACTGTTCGCCGTCCGCACGACACCCGTGCCGATCCCCACGATGGAACTGACGGTGCACTTCGCGCCCGCGGCCCACACCTCGCGCGGACCCTGGTACCGGTTGCGGCACCGGACGGTGTGGTGGACCGACGACCTGTGCGTCGACGAGACCGAGCTGTTCACCGCCGAGGGGGATCTCGCCGCACAGGCCCGGCAACTGCGCCGCATCCTGGGTCGGTAGGGGCCGACAGGGGAGAAGGAGAACGGGCCCCGGCACGAAGAAAGGCGGGTCCGTCCCGAGAGGGACGGACCCGCCTTCCTGCGAAGAGTGATCAGCGAGCGAACATCAGCGCGCGCTTGACCTCCTGGATCGCCTTCGTCACCTGGATGCCGCGAGGGCACGCGTCGGTGCAGTTGAAGGTGGTGCGGCAGCGCCACACGCCTTCCTTGTCGTTGAGGATGTCCAGACGCTCGGCGGCACCCTCGTCACGCGAATCGAAGATGAACCGGTGCGCGTTGACGATCGCCGCGGGGCCGAAGTAGCTGCCGTCGCTCCAGTACACCGGGCACGAGGTGGTGCAGCAGGCGCACAGGATGCACTTGGTGGTGTCGTCGAAGCGGTGCCGGTCGGCCTGCGACTGGATCCGCTCACGCGTCGGCTCGTTGCCCGAGGTGATGAGGAACGGCTTCACGGCGCGGTAGGCGTCGAAGAAGGGCTCCATGTCCACCACGAGATCCTTCTCGACGGGCAGGCCGCGGATCGGCTCGACGGTGATGGTCACCGGCTTGCCGTCCTTGGGCAGCATGTCCTTCATGAGGATCTTGCAGGCGAGACGGTTCACGCCGTTGATGCGCATGGCGTCCGAGCCGCATACACCGTGGGCGCAGCTGCGGCGGAACGTCAGGGTGCCGTCCAGGTAGCCCTTCACGTACAGCAGCAGGTTGAGCATGCGGTCGGAGGGCAGAGCCGGGACCTGGAAGGTGTCCCAGTGCTGACCCTTGCCGTCCTCCGGGTTGAACCGAGCGATCTTGAGCGTGACCATCACCGCGCCCTCGGGCACGGGTGGCAGCGACGTGGCGCCCGAGTCGGTCTTCTCGATCGTAGTCATCAGTACTTACGCTCCATGGGCTCGTACCGGGTCTGGACCACCGGCTTGTAGTCCAGGCGAATGTCGGAGATGAGGTCCTCGCCCACCTTGTACGCCATGGTGTGCTTGAGGAAGTTCTCGTCGTCGCGCTTCGGGTAGTCCTCGCGGGCGTGACCGCCACGCGACTCCTTGCGGTTGAGCGCACCGACGACCGTGACCTCGGCCATCTCCAGGAGGAAGCCGAGCTCCAGGGCCTCGAGCAGGTCGCTGTTGTAGCGCTTGCCCTTGTCGTGGACCGTGATCTCCTTGTAGCGCTTCTTCAGCGCGTGGATGTCGTTGAGCGCCTGGGTCAGCGTCTCCTCGGTGCGGAACACCGAGGCGTTGTTGTCCATCGACTGCTGCAGCTCGGCGCGGATGTCGGCCACCCGCTCCTTGCCGCCCTGGTGCAGGATGAGATCGAGCCACTCGTCGACGTACTTCGTCGGCGTCTCCGGCAGCGGCACGTGCTTGGTGCCGTTCGCGTACTCGGCGGCAGCGATGCCGGCGCGGCGGCCGAACACGTTGATGTCGAGCAACGAGTTGGTGCCCAGGCGGTTCGCGCCGTGGACGGACACGCACGCGCACTCACCGGCGGCGTACAGGCCCTTGACGATCTCGGTGTTGTTGCGGAGCACCTCGCCGTTGACGGTGGTGGGGATACCGCCCATGACGTAGTGGCAGGTCGGGTAGACCGGCACGAGCTCGGTGACCGGGTCGACACCCAGGTAGGTGCGGGAGAACTCGGTGATGTCCGGGAGCTTCTCCTCGAGGACGTCCTCGCCGAGGTGGGTCACGTCGATGTAGACGTAGTCTTTGTTCGGTCCGGCACCGCGGCCCTCGAGCACCTCGAGCACCATCGAGCGGGCGACGATGTCGCGCGGCGCGAGGTCCTTGATGGTGGGGGCGTAGCGCTCCATGAACCGCTCGCCGTCGGCGTTGCGGAGGATGCCGCCCTCACCGCGCACGGCCTCCGAGATGAGGATGCCGAGACCGGCCAGGCCCGTCGGATGGAACTGGTGGAACTCCATGTCCTCCAGCGGCAGACCCTTGCGGAAGATGATGCCGAGGCCGTCACCGGTGAGGGTGTGGGCGTTCGACGTCGTCTTGTACATGCGGCCCGAGCCGCCCGTCGCGAAGACGATGGACTTCGCGTGGAAGACGTGGATCTCACCGGTGGCGAGTTCGTAGGCGATGACGCCGGTCGCGACCGGGCCCTCGTCGGTCTCGGTGAGCGCGATGTCGAGCGCGTAGAACTCGTTGAAGAACTCGACGTCGTGCTTGACGCAGTTCTGGTAGAGGGTCTGCAGAATCATGTGACCCGTGCGGTCGGCGGCGTAGCACGCGCGACGGACCGGGGCCTTGCCGTGGTCGCGGGTGTGGCCACCGAAGCGACGCTGGTCGATCTTGCCCTCGGGCGTCCGGTTGAACGGAAGGCCCATCTTCTCGAGGTCGAGGACGGCGTCGATGGCCTCCTTGGCCATGATCTCCGCGGCGTCCTGGTCGACCAGGTAGTCACCACCCTTGACGGTGTCGAAGGTGTGCCACTCCCAGTTGTCTTCCTCGACGTTCGCCAGCGCGGCGCACATGCCGCCCTGGGCCGCGCCGGTGTGGCTGCGCGTCGGGTAGAGCTTGGTGAGCACCGCCGTGCGAGCACGCGGGCCCGCCTCGATGGCCGCACGCATGCCGGCGCCGCCGGCGCCGACGATGACTACGTCGTAACGATGTTCCTGCATGAAGGTTCGGCTCCCCTAGCTCGCCGGGATGTTGGGGTCGAAGGTGAAGATCACGTAGGTGCCCAGACCCATGATCAGGATCATCGACACGACGAGGATCGTGTTGAGCCAGAACCGGGTGGAGTCCTTACGTGCGTAGTCCGCGATGACCGTGCGCAGACCGTTACCGCCGTGAAGCTGGGCGAGCCACAGCATCGACAGGTCCCAGACCTGCCAGAACGGGCTGGACCAGCGCCCCGCGACGAAGGCGAAGTTGATCCGGTGCACGCCGTCGTCGAGCATCAGCATGATGAACAGGTGGCCGAGCACCAGGATGATCAGCGCCAGGCCGGACAGGCGCATGAACAACCAGGCGTAGAGCTCGAAGTTGTTCTTCGCGGCGCGACGGGGCGCGCGGGGGTTGTCCAGGCCGGCGGGCCGGTCGTAGGCCTTGCCGAGGGTCTTCGCTTCGGTCATGTCAGTGCTCCGCAAACATGTTGTAGAAGATGCGAATGGCGCCGGGGATCATCACCACGAACCAGATCGCAAGGATCGTCCAGAGCATCACCCGCTGGTACTTCGGGCCCTTCGACCAGAAGTCGACGAGCATGACCCGCAGACCGTTGAGAGCGTGGTAGAGAACCATCGCTACCAGCGCCAGCTCCATCAGGCCGACGACGGGATTCTTGTAGGTTTCGATCACCGAGTCGTACGTCTCGGGGTTGACCCGGACGAGGGCGGTGTCGAGGACGTGGACGAAAAGGAAGAAGAACGTCGCCACGCCGGTGATCCGGTGCAAAACCCAGGACCACATGCCGGGATCTCCCCGGTAAAGCGACCGTGTGCGCCCCGGCGATGCGGGGGCGGCTTCAGTCGTGCTGCTCATCGAGTGCTGTGCCTCCAACGTCAATGGTGGACGCGCCGAGCCGCTCCTACCGGGGGGATTCCGCAGTACGGGCCCGACGTGAACCTGAACCGACTTGGCTCGACTCTAGACCCATCCCAAAGTCGGGAACTAATTCCCCGCCTGATTCGTACGGGCCCCCAAAACCGAAGTTAGGTTTGCCTTTCCAATTGTGATCTGGTGCGGTGGGGCTCGTCTACCGTCACCCGCACCACCGTGACAGGATGGGGAACCATGCCGGATGTGGACTGGAAATTGTTGCGCGCCAAAGCACATGAGGCTATGGAGCGTGCCTATGCTCCGTATTCGGAGTTCCCGGTGGGGGCGGCCGGGCTGGTGGACGACGGTCGGATCGTCCTCGGGTGCAATGTGGAAAATGTCTCACACGGCATAGGTCTTTGTGCCGAATGTGTACTCGTCGGTAACTTGATCTGCGGTGGTGGGGGACACCTTCTCGCAGTGGCCGTGTGCGACGCCCGGGGGCACGTCATCACCCCCTGCGGCCGGTGCCGCCAGCTGCTCCTCGAACACGGTGGACCGGCCCTCTGGGTCGACACCCACAGCGGCCCGCGCCCCCTGTCCGACCTTCTTCCCGACGCGTTCGGCCCCGACGATCTGGCCGCCGTGCGCGCGAGCGCCGCAGCCCGTGACACTGCTGTGCGCGAGGAAGGGGGAGCGGATGCCTGACATCGTCACCCTCATCCGCCGCAAGAGGGACGGTGAGGAACTCAGCGGCGCCGAGATCGACTGGGTGATCCGGGCGTTCACCCACGACGTGATCTCCGACGCCCAGATGGCGGCCCTCGCGATGGCGGTGTGGTTCCGCGGGATGAGCCGGGCCGAGACGGCCCGGTGGACCGCCGCCATGATCGACTCCGGCCGGCGCCTCGACTTCTCCGGCATCGGGCTGCGCACCGTCGACAAGCACTCCACCGGTGGCGTGGGCGACAAGATCACGCTGCCGCTGGCCCCGCTCGTCGCGGCCTGCGGCGCCGCGGTCCCGCAGCTGTCCGGCCGGGGTCTCGGCTACACCGGCGGCACCCTCGACAAGCTCGAGGCGATCCCCGGCTGGCGGGCCGACCTCGACACCGCCGAGGTCGCGCGGATCCTGTCCGATCCCGCCGTCGGCGCTGTGGTGTGCGCGGCGAGCGCCGACCTCGCCCCGGCCGACCGCAAGCTCTACGCCCTGCGCGACGTCACCGGCTCCGTCGAGTCGATCCCGCTCATCGCGAGTTCGATCATGAGCAAGAAGATCGCCGAGGGTACCGGTGCCCTGGTCCTCGACGTCAAGGTCGGCAGCGGGGCCTTCGTCACCGAGCTCGGTGAGGCACGCGAGCTGGCCCGCACCATGGTCGAGCTCGGCACCGACGAGGGGCTGCCCACCACGGCCCTGATCACCCGCATGGACACCCCGCTCGGGCGCACCGCGGGCAACGCGCTGGAGGTGAGGGAGTCGATCGAGGTGCTCGCCGGTGGCGGTCCGGACGACGTCGTCGAACTGACCCTCGCCCTCGCCCGGGAGATGCTCGCCGCCGTCGGTATCGACGACGACCCCGCCGACCGGCTCCGGGACGGCTCCGCGATGGACCGCTGGCGCGCGATGATCGCCGC